>WNFM01060168.1_pt2 | contig 45660 bp, 45 predicted proteins | sample 5400271 | NCBI WGS metagenome assembly WNFM01 (sample SAMN13153352, study PRJNA577476) | soil metagenome | isolation source: 60 cm saprolite on Douglas fir-dominated hillslope | place: USA:California | collected 2013-09-17
GTTATCGGCCGAGCCGGCGACGTGCCAGGTCAGCGCGTCGCCCAGACCGGCCGGGATGTCGCCGGATGCGAGCGCGACTTTATCGATGCGGCCCTCGCCGCTGATCGCCCAGCGCGTCGCGGGATCGTCGAGATCGCCTTGGCTCGCGAGGCGGAGTTGCGCGCGGGCTTGCGCGGCGCCGTTGCCCTCGGCCTGCGCCGCCGTCGCTTCGGCGGCGAGCTCGACCTGCGGCCGCTGCGACGTTCCCGACGCCGTCAGGCGAAGCTGCCCGGCACCGGTAAGCGCCATGCCCGCCGCCCCGGAGAAGGGCGCGAGATCAGCGGCGGCGAGGGTCGCCGTCGCGGCCAGGCTCTTGTCGCGACCGTCATACTGCAAGCTGCCCTCGAGCGTGGCGGCGGCCGTGGCGACCGACAGCGTCTCGATCGAGACGATGCCGGCATCCGTGTCGCGGAGCCGCACCGCGAAGGTGAGCTCGTCGCCGAGCAGCGGCGCCAGCGCGGGCGGCAGCAGCTTCGCCGCCGCCACGCTGCCTCGCACGCCGAGCCGATAGTCGTCGGCGACAGCGATGGTGAGCTCGGCATCGAGCCGCGCGAGGTCGCCGGCCGAGGCGGCGAGCACGCCGCGCCAATCGGCGAGCGGTCCCTCGCCCTTGAGCGATGCGGTGAGCGGCAGGCGATCGGCGCGCGCCAGCATGCGGTCGAGCAGCAGCCCGCTCGGCTCGGCGATGTCGAGGGCGAGCTGGAGGCGCGCGGGCCGGCCAGTCACGGCGAGCGACAGATCGGCCTCGCCGGCGGCACCGTCGATGCGGCGGATCGCGACGCGTGCGCTGGCCTCGTCGCCGGCGAGAGCGGAGGTGCCTGACACGGCAAGGGCGACCGGCTCGCCGAGCACCGAGGCGCCGAGACGGATGGCGCCGATCGAGAGATCGTCGAGGACGAGGGCAAAAGGCAGATGCAGCATGTCGAGCAGGTTCATCGGCCCGGCCGTCGATGCCGGCTGCGCCGCCGGCGGCCGCGCCAGGGCGATCTCGTCGGCGCCGAGATGGGTGATCTCGACGCGGCCGCGCAGCAAAGCGCGCGGCGCCATGGCGAAAGCGAGATTGCGCAGGACGAGGAATTCGCCCGCCGCATCGGCAAGGCGCAGCTCGTCGAGGCGCATGTCGAAGGGAACCATCCCGTCGATCGTGCCGACCCGCGCCGTCCTGCCCTCGCCGGAGAGCGCCGCCGCGGCCCGGGCGGCGAGATAATCCCTGGCCGGGCGGGTCTGCGCCGCGCCGAGGACGATGACGAGGATCGCGGCGAGGCCGATGGCGAGCCCGGCGAGGATCTTGGCGATGCGGCCCAGCGCTGCCATGGTCAGAACGCCTGTCCGAGGCTGACATAGATCTGGAACAGCGCATCGCCCTGGCGCCGGCTCAGCGGCGTCGCGACGTCGAAGCGCACCGGCCCGACCGGCGTGTAGTAGCGAACGCCGATGCCGGCGTCGTAGAGCCAGCGGCTGCCGAGCTTGGGGTAGCTTTGCTCATAGACGTTGCCGGCCTCGACGAACGGCACGATGCCGATCGTCTCGGTGATCTTGACGCGCAGCTCGCTGCCGAATTCGAAGGAGGAGCGGCCACCGAACGGCTTGTGATCGCTATTGATCGGGCCGGCGAGCTGATAGCCGTAGCCGCGCAGCGAGCCGCCGCCGCCGGCATAGAGGCGCTTGTCGGCCGGCACGGCATCGCGCGATTCGCCGACGATCGAGCCGAGCGCGCCGAAGCCGGCGAGGGTGAAGCGGTCGGTGCTGCCGATCTTGCGATAGGCGCTCCCCGAGAGGCGCGACGAGGCGAAGGTGAGGCTGCGCCCGCTGAGGCTGGTATAGGGCGTCACCGTCGCCGCGGCGCGCGTGCCGGTCGTCGGGTTGAGGAGATCGTCGGTGCTGTCGCGGCGCAGCGAGAGCGGCACGCCGGCGAGCGAATAGGTCTGGGTGATGAGGCGCGCCTGCTCGGTGACGTTGGCGTGCTCGAATTGCAGCCCGGCACTGCCGGTGACGAGCTGCCCGAAGCGGCGCTCCAGGCCGGAAAACAGCCGCTCGCGGCGGCTCGTATAGGCGACCGGCGTATCGTCGGCGAGCTCGGCCGTCGCCAGGAGGTCGGTGTCCTTGCGCAGGAAGTCCGGTTGACGGTAGTTGGCGACGAGGCCGAGGCGGCTCTGCGCGAATTCGGCGCTGAACCGCAGCTTTTCCGCGCCGCCGAAGAGATTGCGATGCTCCCAGAAGGTCTTCGCGCCGAAGCCTTCGCTGGTATTGTAGGAGATCCCGGCGCCGATCGAGCGCCGCTGGCGCTCGGTGAGGTAGATCGTCATCGGCACCTCGCCGGCGCTGTCGATATCCTTGCCGTTGACGATGCGCACGGTGTTGAAGAGGCCGCTCTCGACGAGGGCCCTGCGCGTCTTCTCGACCTCGCTCGAATCGAAAGGGGTGCCGCGCTGCCAGGCGATGCGATTCTCGATATAGGCGGGCGCGGTCACGCTCATCGTGCGCGTGCCGTGGTCGACGACCACCCGGCGATTGGTCACCTTGGCGAAGGGGCGGCCGTGCTGCGCGAAGAGATCGACGATCTTCGGCTCGGCGGCGAGGACCGGGGCCGAGCTTGCCGGCCCGCCGAGCTCGAGCCCGAAGGCTTTCGGGTCACCGACATCGATGCCCGGCGGGGTGCCGCCATCCGGCGTCTGCAACGTCACCGTCTCGAGATGGTAGAGCGGGCCGGGCGTGACGGTGACCGTGACCTTGACGGGCGCGGCGGTCTCGTCGAGAGCGTAGTCGATCGAAGCGGCGCGGTAGCCGGCCGCTTCGATCACCTGCTTCAGCCGCGGCATGTCGTCCTCGGCGCGGCGCCGCAAGGCGGCGATGCTCGCCGGTGGCCGATCCTTCAGCTTGACCAGCTGCGAGGTCGCCTCGACATCCTGCTCGAGCTGCTCATCCGCGATGCCGGTAATGTCGACGGCGTACGGCACCTCGGCATGTGCCGCACCGAGCGAGGCGGCGGCAATGAAAAGCGAGAGCAGAACGGCGCGAAAGCAAGGCATAGCACCAAGATATGGCCTGTACCTACTAACGCCGGCGGCGGAGATTCCGTTCCCGCGCTCAACCGCAGGGCCGCATGCAATCCGCCAGACGGCGCAGCGAGCGAGCGTCGCACCATAGCCTTCCCGCGCATCATCGACCAGCCCGATCAGCGCCGGCGGCGCTGCCAGTTATGGCGGCAGAAAGAGCAGCGTGACGGCGGCGAAGAGCGGCAGCAGCAGCGCCGTCGCCCAGGCGAGATAGCCGAAGAAGCTCGGCATCTTGACGCCGCTATCCTCGACGATCGCCTTGACCATGAAATTGGGCGCGTTGCCGATATAGCTCAGCGCGCCGAAGAAGACCGCCCCGCCCGAGATGGCGAGCAGCGTCGATTCGAGCGGCCCGGCGAGCTGCGCGGCGTCGCCGCCGGCGAGGTTGAAGAACAGGAGATAGGTCGGCGCGTTGTCGAGGAAGGCCGAGAGCAGCCCGGTCGCCCAGAAATAGCTCCAATCGCTGAGCCCGGCGCTCGCCGCCGCCCGCGCGTGCAGGATGAGAATGGCGGGGATGATCGTCGCGAAAATGGCGGCGAAGAGGATCGCCACCTCTTGCATCGCCGCCCAGGTGAAGTCGTTGGCACGATGGATCGCCGGCGCCGTGATGCGCAGCGACAGCGCGGCGACGGCCAGGAGCAGCACGATGGCGGCGAGCTGCTGCCCCTCGAGCGCGACGCCGAGGATGGTCAGCGCGATGCCGGGCTTCCACACGCCGCTGGCCATGACGATCGCGGTGATGACGAAGAGCAGGGCGAGATTGCGCTTGCCGGCGACGCCGAGCTTCTCGATCTCGTCGAGCAGCGGCGGATCGCCGGCCGGCGCCGCGCGATGCTCATGACGGTCGATGGCGTAGAAGGCGACGAGCAGGATCGCCGCGAGAAAGCCCATCGGCGCGGCGAGATGGATTGTCGGCCAGAAGAACGGCACGCCTAGCAGAAAGCCGAGGAAGAGCGGCGGGTGGATGATGAAGAAGACGAAGACATGCGCGACGCGGCGACGCCGGCGATTGGCGCGGATCAGCGGCCGCACCAGCAGCATCGCCGCGCCGGTCGTCCCGACGATGCTGGCGATGAGCGTGCCGGCGAGCAGCAGCACGCTGTTGACGACGGGCGTGCCGCGCAGCGTGCCGGTCAGCCGCACGCCGCCGGCGACCGTATAGAGCGCGCCGAGCAGCACGACGAAGGGTAGATATTCGTGGAGGAATGCCTCGAGGAGCGCATGCGCCGCAACCGGCGCGCCGTAGACGACGGCGAAGGGCAGGACGAAAGCCGCGGCCCAGAACGAAGCGATCTTGCCGTAGTGGCGGTGCCAAGGCTGCGGCGCGACCAGCGGCGCCACGGCGATCGACAGCAGCAGCCCGGCAAAGGGGAATGTCCAGGCGACGCCGAGCGCGGCACCGATTCCTGCTGGCATACTGAAATTCCTTTACGGCGCAAGCTTGTCGCTCGCCGGTGCAGGGACTAGGTTCCTGCCATTCGACAGAGGACCATAACGATGGACATGAACGGCGAATACCAGATTGCGGCGCCGCGGCAACGCGTCTGGGAGGCCCTGAACGATCCGGAGGTGCTGCGCCAGTGCATCCCCGGCTGCGAGGAGATCGTCAAGCTTTCGGATGTCGAGTGGACGGCCAAGGTCACCGCCAAGGTCGGTCCGGTGAAGGCGAAGTTCGGCGGCAAGGTGACGCTGTCCGATCTCGACCCGCCGAACGGCTATACCATCACCGGCGAGGGCACCGGCGGCGCCGCCGGCTTCGCCAAGGGCGGCGCGGCGGTGAAGCTGGTCGATGAGGGCGACGGCACGCTGCTCACCTATACGGTCAAGGCGCAGGTCGGCGGCAAGCTGGCACAGATCGGCTCGCGGCTGATCGACGGCGCCTCGCGCAAGATGGCGGAGGAATTCTTCGGTAATTTCGCCGCCAAGCTCGGCGCTCCGCCCACCGCAACCGCAGCCGATGATGCCGCGGCTGCCGCGCCGGACGTCGTCATCGCGCCCGACAGCGTCGCGCCGCCCGCAGCGGCGAGCCCCGCCCCCGTCATGGCCGAGCCGCCGCCGGCGCCGGCCGCCGAGCGCGGCGGCGCTCGGCTGTCGCCGCTCGTCTGGGTCGGCGGGCTGGTCGTCGTCGTCATCGTCATCCTGCTCGCCTTTACCCGCTGATTGCCGCGGTTTTGCGGGTTCGGCTTGACCAAGGCGGCAGCGCACGGGAAACTATGGTAAATCGCCCCCCGCAATCAGGTGCGGGCGCGGGCGGATCGTTCAACACGACGCTTTGCACAAGGGAGAAAACGACATGTCCACAGCCGTGACGATGACGGTGAACGGCAAGGCCGCGTCCGGGTCCGTCGAGGCCCGCACCTTGCTCGTCCAGTTCCTGCGCGAGACGCTCGGCCTCACCGGCACCCATGTCGGCTGCGACACCAGCCAATGCGGCGCCTGCGTCGTCGAGGTCGACGGCAAGTCGGTGAAGAGCTGCACCATGCTCGCCGTGCAGGCGGAAGGCGCCAAGGTGGTCACCATCGAGGGGCTCGCCAATGGCGAGCTGCATCCGATGCAGGCGGCATTCCGCGAGAATCACGGGCTGCAATGCGGCTTCTGCACGCCCGGCATGGTGATGAGCGCCATCGACCTGGTGAAGCACAACAGCGACCCGAGCGAGACCGAGATCCGCGAATGGCTCGAGGGGAATATCTGCCGCTGCACCGGCTACCATAACATCGTCAAGTCGATCAAAGCCGGCGCCGCCGCCATGCGGGGGGCGACAAAATGAGCGACACCGGCATCGGCGCCTCCGTTCGCCGCAAGGAGGATTTCCGCTTCCTGACCGGTCAGGGCACCTATACAGACGACATCAACCGGCCGGGCCAGCTCCACGCCTATATCCTGCGCAGCCCGCACGCCCATGCGCGGATCAAGGGCATCGACACCAAGGCCGCCGTCCAGGCGCCGGGCGTCGTCGCCGTGTTCACCGGCAAGGATCTCGCGGCCGACAATGTCGGCGGCATGCCTTGCGGCTGGCAGATCCATTCCAAGGATGGCTCGCCGATGATCGAGCCGCCGCACCCCGCCCTCGCCGTCGACCGGGTTCGCCATGTCGGCGACCAGGTCGCCATCGTGATCGCATCAAGCAAGGTCGAGGCGCGCGACGCCGCCGAGCTGATAGCGGTCGACTACGAGCCGCTGAAAGCCGTCGTCGCGACCGTCGAGGCGTTGAAGAAAGGCGCGCCCCAGCTGCACGAAACGGCGCCCGGCAATCTCTGCTACGACTGGCATATCGGCGACAAGGCGCAGGTCGACGCCGCCTTCGCCCAGGCCGCCCATGTCACCAAGCTCGACATCGTCAACAACCGCCTGATCCCGAACGCCATGGAGCCGCGCGCGGCGATCGGCGATTTCGACCGCGCGACCGGCGAGTACACGCTCTACACGACGACGCAGAATCCGCATGTCATCCGCTTGCTGATGGGCGCCTTCGTGCTGCACATCCCGGAGCATAAATTGCGCGTCGTCGCCCCCGATGTCGGCGGCGGCTTCGGCTCGAAGATCTTCCACTACGCCGAGGAGGCGATCCTCACCTGGGCCGCCGGCAAGGTGAAGAAGCCGATCAAATGGACCTGCGAGCGCTCGGAAAGCTTTCTCTCCGACGCGCATGGTCGCGACCATGTGACGCATGCCGAGCTGGCGCTCGACAAGGCGGGCAAGTTCCTCGCGCTGCGCGTCTCGACGATCGCCAGCATGGGCGCCTATCTCTCGACCTTCGCGCCCTCCGTCCCGACCTATCTCTACGCCACCTTGCTCGCCGGCACCTATACGACGCCGGCGATCTATTGCGAGGTCAAGGCGGTGTTCACCAATACCGTGCCGGTCGACGCCTATCGCGGCGCCGGGCGGCCGGAGGCGACCTATATTCTCGAGCGCATCGTCGACATGGCGGCGCGCGAGATGAAGCTCGACCAGGCGGAGATCCGCCGCCGCAACTTCATCGCCAAGGACGCCTATCCCTACCAGACGCCGGTCGCGCTGCTCTATGACAGCGGCGACTATCACACGACGCTGGACAAGGCGCTCGACGCCGCCGACTACAAGGGCTTCGAGACGCGCCGCCAGGAGGCGGCCAAGCGCGGCAAGCTGCGCGGCATCGGCCTCGCCACCTATATCGAGGCCTGCGGCATCGCGCCCTCGGCGGTGGCCGGCGCGCTCGGCGCCCGCGCCGGGCTCTACGAGACCGGCGAGATCCGCGTCCACCCGACCGGCAGCGTCACCGTCTTCACCGGCACGCATAGCCACGGCCAGGGCCACGAGACGACCTTCGCCCAGCTCGTCGCCGACCGCCTCGGCATTCCGATCGAGAATGTCGAGGTCAGCCACGGCGACACCAACAAGATCCCCTTCGGCATGGGGACCTATGGCTCGCGCTCGCTTGCCGTCGGCGGCAGCGCCATCGTCAAGGCGCTCGACAAAGTGGTCAACAAGGGCAGGAAGATCGCCGCCCATCTGCTCGAGGCCTCGGAGGCCGATATCGAGTTCAAGGACGGCAAGTTCACCGTCGCCGGCACCGACCGCGCGAAGACCTTCGGCGAGATCGCGCTGACCGCCTACGTGCCGCACAACTACCCGATCGAGGAGCTCGAGCCCGGGCTCGACGAGACGGCGTTCTACGACCCGAAGAACTTCACCTTCCCGTCGGGAGCCCATGTCGCCGAGATCGAGATCGACCGCGATACCGGCACTGTCGAGCTGATCAACTTCACGGCGTGCGACGATTTCGGGCGGATCATCAATCCGCTGATCGTCGAGGGCCAGGTCCATGGCGGGCTGGTCCAGGGCATCGGCCAGGCGCTGCTCGAAGGCTGCGTCTACGACGATGCCGGACAGCTCATCACCGGCTCCTACATGGATTACTGCATGCCGCGGGCCAATAACGTGCCGTCCTTCACCGTGTCGACCAATGTGACGCTGTGCACGCACAATCCGCTCGGCGTCAAAGGCTGCGGCGAAGCAGGCGCGATCGGCGCACCGGCCGCGGTGATGAACGCGGTGGCCAACGCGCTGGCGCCGCTCGGCATCGGTCATATCGACATGCCGGCGACGGCGGAGCGCGTGTGGCGCGCCCTCAACGCACAGAACATGCCGCAAGCCGCGGAATAAGGGAGAACGAGCGATGTACGATTTCACCTACCAGAAGCCCGCCAGCCTGGCCGACGCCGCGAAGGCGATTGCCGCCGCCGAGGACGGCAAGCTGATGGCCGGCGGCATGACGCTGATCCCGACCCTGAAGCAGCGCCTGGCCCGCCCCTCCGACGTCATCGATCTCGGCAAGATCGCCGAGCTCGCCGGCATCAAGAAGGAGGGCAGCGCCATCGTCGTCGGCGCGATGACCCGCCATGCCGACGTCGCCCATTCGGACGTCGTCAAAGCGGCGATCCCCGCCCTCGCCGACCTCGCCGACGGCATCGGCGACCCGCAGGTGCGCAACCGCGGCACGATCGGCGGCTCGATCGCCAATAACGACCCGGCCGCCGATTATCCCGGCGCCGTCGTCGCGCTGGGCGCCACCGTCACCACCAACAAGCGCAAGATCGCCGGCGACGATTTCTTCACCGGCATGTTCGAGACGGCGCTCGAGCCGAACGAGATCATCACCGCGGTAAGCTTCCCGCTGGTCGACAAGGCGGCCTATGCCAAGTTCCCCAACCCGGCCTCGCGCTATGCCATCGTCGGCGTCTTCGTCGCCAAGAGCGCGGCGGGCGTGCGCGTCGCGGTGACCGGCGCCGGACCTTGCGTCTTCCGCGTGCCCGAGATGGAGCAGGCGCTGGCGAAATCCTTCACCGCCGACGCCATCAAGGGGGTCAAGGTCGCCGCGTCCAACCTCAACTCGGACATCCATGCCAGCTCGGAATACCGCGCCCATCTGATCAACGTCATGGCAAGGCGCGCCGTGGCGGCGTGCGGGTAGTCGTTCCCGTCAGCCTCTTATCCCCTCTCCCCTTGCGGGAGAGGGAGGGGCCCGCGTAGCGGGAGGGTGAGGGGTCTGTCAGACAAGTTCGAATCGCCGCAACGCGGCACGTTACCCCTCACCTTCCCGTTGCTGCGCAACGGGCCCCTTCATCTCCCGCAAGGGGAGAGGTGAATCGTGGCCGAAAACCCCATATAGCGAGACATGGATCAAAGCACTCACCCTGCCCCAACCCTCCCCGCCTCCGTCGACGCCACCCTCGAGCTGCTCGGGCGCGGCGAGTATATTGCCGATCGCAGCCTGGCGACGGCGGTCTATCTCGCCCTCAAGCTCAAGCGGCCGCTATTTCTCGAAGGCGAGGCGGGGGTCGGCAAGACCGAGATCGCCAAGGTGCTGGCGGGGACGCTCGGGCGATCCCTCATCCGCCTGCAATGCTATGAGGGGCTCGACGTCGCCTCGGCCGTCTATGAGTGGAACTACGCCCGCCAGATGATCGAGATCCGCCTCGCCGAGGCTGGCCAGCAGGGCCGCGATACGGTCGAGGAGGAGATCTTCTCGGAGCGTTTCCTGATCAAGCGGCCGCTGCTCCAGGCGCTCGAGCCGTCGCTCGGCGGCGCGCCGGTCCTGCTGATCGATGAGCTCGACCGCACCGACGAGCCGTTCGAGGCCTATCTCCTCGAGATCCTCTCCGATTTCCAGGTCACCATCCCCGAGATCGGCACGGTCAAGGCGGAGCACCCGCCGATCGTCGTCATTACCTCGAACCGCACGCGCGAGATCCATGACGCGCTGAAGCGGCGCTGTTTCTACTATTGGGTCGACTACCCCGACGCCAAGCGCGAGCTCGAGATCCTCAAGGTCAAGGCGCCGGGCGCGGCGGAGGCGCTCAGCCGCGAGATCGTCGGCTTCGTGCAGAAGCTGCGCACCACCGATCTCTTCAAGCTGCCGGGCGTCGCCGAGGCGATCGACTGGACGCAGGCGCTGATGCAGCTCGACGTGCTGACGCTGACGCCGGAGGCGATCAACGACACGCTCGGCGTGCTGCTCAAATATCAGGACGATATCGGCAAGATCCAGGGCAGCGAGGCGCTGCGCCTGCTCACCCAGGTCAAGGCCGAGCTCGCCGCCGCCAGCGACTAGAGCGGCCGGCAGCCAGATAGATGAGCGGGCACCTCCTCGCCAATCTGATGTATTTCGCGCGCACGCTGCGCGCCGCCGGGTTGCCGATCGGCCCCGGCAAGCTGCTCGCCGCCGTCGAGGCGGTGCGCGAAGTCGGTATCACCAACCGGGCGGATTTCTACTGGACGCTGCACGCCACCTTGGTCAACCGGCGCGACCAGCGCGAGATCTTCGACCAAGCCTTCCATATCTTCTGGCGCAATCCGCAACTGCTCGAGAAGATGATGTCGCTCGTCCTGCCGCAGCTCGACACCCCCGGCCAGCAGCCGGAGGGCGAGGAGATGATCCGCCGCCTCGCCGAGGCGATGCATCCGGGCGGCGACGAGGGCCGGAACGAGGAGCGCGAGGACGACATCGAGATCGACGCGACGATGACCTTCTCGGATCGCGAGCTCCTGCGCGCGATGGATTTCGAGAAGATGTCGCTCGACGAGCTGGCGCGGGCGAAATCGGCGATCAAGCGCATGCGCCTCCCCGAGATGGCGGTGCCGACGCGGCGCTTCGTCGCCGATCCCGCCGGCGCCCGCGCCGACATGCGGGCGACCTTGCGGGCGGCCTTGCGCGCCGGCGGCCTCATCGCGCTGCGTCGCAAACGGCGGCGGACGCGGCCGCCGCCGCTCGTCATCTTGTGCGACATCTCGGGCTCGATGCACCGCTACAGCCGGCTCTTCCTGCATTTCATGCACGCCGTCACCAATGACCGCGACCGCGTTCACACCTTCCTCTTCGGCACGCGCCTCACCAACGTCACGCGCTATCTGCGCCATCGCGACGTCGATGTCGCGCTCGACAAGGTGACGGCGGCGGTCGAGGATTGGTCGGGCGGCACGCGCATCGGCCAGTGCCTCGCCGAGTTCAACCGCATCTGGTCGCGCCGCGTCCTCGGCCAAGGCGCCATCGTCATCTTCATCAGCGACGGGCTCGACCGCGATGCCGGCGAGGGGCTCGGCAAGGAGATGGATCGGCTGCATAAATCCTGCCGCCGCCTGATCTGGCTCAACCCGCTGTTGCGTTACGACGCCTTCGAGCCCAAATCATTAGGCATGCGGGCAATCCTGCCGCATGTCGACGAGTTCCGTCCCGTGCACAACCTCGCCAGCCTCGACGATCTCGCCGCCCATTTCAGCCGCCCGGCGCCGCGGCGCCTCGAAGCGGCGGCGGCGTGGCGGCAGACGGGCTGACCTCAAGGGAGAAGCCATGAACACCTTCGGCGATCGCGAAGAGATTCTGAAACAAGCCATCGACTGGCGCAGCGCCGGCAAGGGCGTGGCGCTGGCCACCGTCGTCACCACCTGGGGCTCCTCCCCCCGCCCGGTCGGCTCCAAGCTGGCCATCGACGATGCCGGCAATTTCGTCGGCTCGGTCTCCGGCGGCTGCATCGAAGGCGCCGTGGTCCAGGAAGCGCTGGACGCGATCAAGGACGGCAAACCGCGCCTGCTCGATTTCGGCGTCAGCAACGAGCAGGCCTGGGAAGTCGGCCTCGCCTGCGGCGGCAAGGTGCAAGTCTTCGTCGAGCCCGTGGAATGAAGCTCGATCTCCTCAAGGAGGCGACGGCGGCGACCGCATCCGGCCGCTCCGCCGCGCTCGCGACCAACCTCAAATCCGGTCTTCAGACCCTCGTTCAAGGCTCTGAAAGAAAAGGCGATCTCTCCCTCGACCCAGCTACAGTCTCGGCCCTTGAGATCGCCGTCCGCGACGACCGCTCGACGACCGTCGAAACGCCTGGCGGCCCGGTCTTCATCGAGGTTTTCAACCCGCCTCTGCGTTGTTTCGTCGTCGGCGCCGTTCATATCGCCCAGCCTCTGGCCCAGATGGCGGCGCTCGCCGGCTACGCGGTCACGATCATCGATCCGCGCAGCGCCTTCGCCAGCGAGCTGCGCTTTCCCGGCATCGCTCTCTCGACCGAATGGCCGGACGATGCCATGGCGGTGTTGCGGCCCGACCGCCGCACCGCGATCGTCACTTTGACGCACGATCCCAAGATCGACGATCCCGCGCTGACGGCCGCCTTGCGCTCGGAGGCCTTCTATATCGGCGCGCTGGGCTCGCGCAAAACCCACGCCTCGCGCTGCCAGCGCCTGACCGAGGCAGGCTTCACCCCGGCCGACCTCGCGCGCATCCACGGTCCGGTCGGCCTCAATATCGGCGCCTTGTCGCCGGCCGAGATCGCCGTCTCGATCCTCGCGCAGATCACCGCCACCTTGCGCGTCGATCGCCTCAAGGGGCGCGAGGCGGCGTGACGGCATCGGCATGACATTCGGCGAGATCGCGGTCGCCGATGCGGTCGGCGCGATCCTCGCGCATAGCGTCAAGCTGCCCGGTCGGGCGCTGCGCAAGGGCCGCGTCCTCAGCGCCGAGGACGTCGCCGCCCTCGCCGAGGCGGGGCTGACGACGATCGTCGCGGCACGGCTCGCGGCGGACGAGCTCGGCGAGGATGCCGCCGCCGGCCGTCTCGCCGACGCCGTCGCCGGGGCCAATGTCAGTGTCGCCACCGCCTTCACCGGGCGCGCCAATCTCTTCGCCGAGACGCGCGGTCTCTGCGTCGTCGACCGCGCCCGGCTCGACGACTTCAACCTCGTCGACGAGGCGGTGACCCTGGCGACGTTGACGCCCTTCGCGCTGGTCGAGCCGAAGCAGATGGTGGCGACGATCAAGATCGTGCCGTTCGGCGTCAAACGGGCGCTCGTCGAACGCTGCGCCGCCATCGCCGCCGAAGGCGGCAAGCTGCTGCGCGTTGCGCCGCTGATCCCGACCGATGCGACGCTGATCCAGACGCGGCTGCCCGGGCTCAAGGAGAGCATCCTCGACAAGACCGTCGAGGTCACGAAGTCCCGCCTCGCCTCGCTCGGCAGCCGGCTAATCGGCGAGCTTCGCTGCGCCCATGCGGTCGGCGATCTCGCCGCCCGGATACGCGAGGCGGCAGCCGGGAAGCCCGGCCTTATCCTTATCGCCGGCGCCTCGGCGATCGTCGACCGCCGCGACGTCATTCCGGCGGCGATCAGCGACTGCGGCGGCACGATCGAGCATTTCGGCATGCCGGTCGATCCCGGCAATCTCATCCTACTCGGCCGGCTCGATGGCGTGCCGGTGCTCGGCCTGCCGGGCTGCGCCCGCTCGCCCAAGGAGAACGGCTTCGACTGGGTGCTGCAGCGCCTGCTCGCCGGGATCGCGGTGACGCGCGCGGGTATCATGCGGATGGGCGCCGGCGGCCTCCTCGCCGAGATACCGAGCCGCCCCCTGCCGCGCGCCGAAGCCGGTTCCGCCGCGCCGGCCGCGCCGCGCCGGCCGCGCATCGCCGCGCTCATCCTCGCCGCCGGCCAATCGCGCCGCATGGGCGAGGTCAACAAGCTCCTCATCGAGATCGACGGCAAGCCGATGGTGCGCCGCGTCGCCGAGGCGGTGCTCGCCTCGTCCGCCAGCCCGGTCGTCGCCGTGCTCGGCCATGAGCGCGACCGCGTGCGCGCGGCCTTTGGCGGCACCAAGGTGCGCTGCATCTACAACCCCGATTTCGCCGGCGGCATCTCGACCTCGCTGAAGCGCGGCCTCGCCGCGTTGGCCGACGACATCGACGGCGTGCTGATCTGCCTCGGCGACATGCCGCTGCTCGGCGCCGACGAGATCGAGCGGCTGATCGCCGCCTTCAACCCGACGGAGGGCCGCGCCATCATCGTGCCGACGCGGCGCGGCAAGCGCGGCAATCCAGTGCTGTGGGCGCGCCGCTTCTTCCCCGAGATGCAGGATATCGCCGGCGATGTCGGGGCCCGCCATCTCATCGGCGCCTATCCCGAAGCCGTCACCGAGATCGAGATGGACGGCGAGGGCGTCGTGCTCGATATCGACACGCCCGAGGCGCTCGCCGCCTATCTCCAGCAGCCCAAGATCGAGGCCTGACTCTCCTTTTTCGCCCGATTCGCTGCAGTTGCGAAAAAAAAGCGGAATACGCCGCTTGGGTCGCCCGTTACGTCAGCGCCAATCGATCAAATCCAAGAATAACGGGAGCCCGAGATGAGCTGGTTAGTCGGTACTCTTACCGTCGCGAGTACGTTATGCGGCCTGGCGCTGGGCCAGATCACGGCCGGATTCGAGATGTTCGGCGTCCTCATCGCTGCCGCCGTGCTGATGACCCTGCGGGTCTGACCACGCGATCGCGTCTGAGAAGAATCTTTTAAGCAATACGAACCTTTATATAAATCTCCTACTCCTGAACCTTAAGCCCGCCCAGGCAGCTCGAAAGCCTCGGCGAGCAACTCGTACGAGCGCATCCGGGCGGCGAAATCGAAGCAGATCGAGACGACGACCAGCTCGTCGACCTCGTAGCTCGCGGCAAGCGCGATAAGACGCTCCCTGACCTGCGCCGGCGTGCCGACGACCTGGCGCCGCCGGTTATAGGCGATGCGGGCCAATTCGGCCTCGCTGTACGCATAGGCCAGCGCCTCCTCGACCGGCGGGATCGGGCCGAGAATTCCCTGATCGAGACGCAACCGCCAGAGATCGCGGCTCGCCGCCAGCCGTTGCGCCGCCGCCTCGCTTTCGGCACAGAGGACGAAGACGCCGATGCTGCCTTGCGGCGCCGCGAGACGGCCCTGCGGACGAAAATGCCGGCGATAGGCATCCATGACCGCGGTGCCGCCCTCGTCGGTGATGAAATGCGCGAAGGAGAAGGCGCAGCCGAAATAGGCGGCATAGGCGGCGCTCTGATCGCTCGAGCCAAGCAGCCAGAACTCGGGGATCCCCCCGCCCGTCGGCATGGCATGGACGCCAGCGAAGGGGTGATTGGCCGGCAGCTCGTCGGCGAGGAATGCCATCAGCTCGGCGATCTGCGCCGGGAAATGCTCGATGCCGAGCGCGCCCGGCCCGTGCTGCAGCGCGCCGGCGGTGCGCTGGTCGCTGCCCGGGGCGCGGCCGATGCCGAGATCGATGCGGCCGGGATAGAGCGTCTCGAGCATGCGGAAGGTCTCGGCGACCTTGAGCGGCGCGTAGTGGCTCAGCATGACGCCGCCAGAGCCGACCCGAATATCCCTCGTCTCCGCCGCGATGCGGGCGATCAGGATCTCGGGCACGGTGCCGGCGAGACCCTCGGAGCTGTGATGCTCGGCCAGCCAATAGCGCCGATAGCCGAGGCGGTCGGCAGCGCGCGCCAGCGCCAGCGTCTCCGCCACCGCCTGGGCCGGCGTGCCGCCGGCGCGGATCGGCGACTGGTCGAGGACGCTGAGCTTCACCTCAGCACGGATAGCCCTTGGCCTTGCCGGCAAGCCCGTCGAAGGCGTCGAGCAGCCGCTGACGCCAGGCGGCGATCGGATCATCGGCGGCGAGCAGCTGCAGCGTGCTGATGCAGCGCGCCCATTGGAAGCCGCCGAAGACGATATAGTCCGCATAGTCCGGCGACTCGCCGCCGAGATAGGGTTGGCCCTGCAGCGTCGCGCGGAGCGGCGTCAGGCTCTGGCGGAAGGCGGCAAGCTTCACCTCGCAATCGGCGCAGAAGGCCTCGATCGTCATGCCGATGCGCGCCTCGCGGCTGGTGCGGAAATAGGGCTGATCCTTGGGGTCGATATGGACGAAGACGTCGAGCATGATGAGGCGGGCGACGCCGGGATGCAGAACGGTATCGGTCCAGTTGCCGACGAATTTGGCGAGAGCGCGCTCGCGCGGGCTGGCGAGCAGCGGCCGGTCGGGATAGGTGGCGTCGAGATAATCGGCGATCGTCCAGGAATCGAAGACCGTCTTGACGCCATCGACGATGACGGGAACCTTGCCCTGGCCGGAGAAGGCGATCTTGTCGCCATCGGTGAAGCGCCACGGCACGGTCTCGACGGGCAGGCCCTTATGGGCGAGCGCCAGGCGAGTGCGCCAGCAGAACGGGCTGAAGCGGCGATCCGTCTCGGCGCCGGCAAGGTCGTAAAGCGTGATGGCCATGCGGGACCTCCTCTCTACCAGTAGCGGCCGCTCGCACCGACGATGATGGTGACGAGGCCGAGGATCAGATTGGTCGCGACGAGGATGCGGATCTGCTCGAGATTCTTCCCCGCCGCCGGCAGGTCGGCGGCGGCGATGGCGCGCCGGAAGCGCTGCCAGGGCGCGAAGAAGAGATGCAGGAAGAGCAGCACCATGATGATCCCGGTCGTCTGCATGACATGAACATGCGGCCCGACGCCGCGGAACCCGCCGAAGCCAAGAAACACCATGCCGTAACCGCTCGCCAGCAACGCGACGATGCTGGCCCACACCCAGGGGAAGAACCGGCCGAAGACGCGATGCCAGAGCGGCAGGCGCAACGCCGGCTCGAGCGGTCCGGCGCTCGGCCGCAACGCCATGTAGGCGAAGAACATGCCGCCGACCCAGATCACGGCGGCGACGATGTGCAAGGCCAGGCCGAGGATCATCGTCATCTCCCTAGTTGCTCGCCGGCCGGATCTCGCCGCCATATTCGGCCGCCGCCTCGATCAGCCATTCCCACACCGTCTGGGCATAGGAGCGGGCGATGTGGAGATCGAAGCTCGGCGCATCGTCGACGGCGTGGAAGAGCGCGCCGACATGGCCGAGCAGGCCCTGCGCGCAGGCGCCGACGGGAAACGCCCGAGCGTGAAAATCGATGGCGCTGCCCTTGGCAAGAAGCTCGCGGCCGCGCGGCCCGGCGATGCGCAGCGTCGTCCGGCCATTGCCGAGATCGATGACCGCGGCCGAGGTTCCGGCGAGGGCGGCGCGGAGCAGCGCGTCGAGGTCGCGCTCCTCGCGCTCGGGCTCGACGGCGAGCCAGCGCTCGGGACCGCTCCAGAGGAGCGTCGTCGCGCCGTGCGTTACCGCGCGATTGGCCGCCGGGTCGGGCGCGACGCCAAGCGCGCCGGCCAGCGCATCGCGCACTGCCCTACCCTCCTCGGCGCGCGCGGCGACCTGGACGACGGCGAGCGGGCGGCGCTCGGCAACGATGATGCCGGGACCGTCCGGCCCGATCGCGCCGAAGCTGCCGGGGCGGTAGATGGCGGCGAGGGCGGACACGCGCTCAACCATGGAGGCGCTCTCCCGCCGGGTCGTAGAACACCGGATCGGTGACGCGGACATCGGTCCATTGATTGGCGAGCGGGAAGAGCGCGTGCAGGATCTCGCCCTTGCGCGCCATGCCGCCGGCGAGGAGGCCGAGGCCGATCGGATGGCCCATGGTCGGGCTGTCGCAGGCCGAGGTGATGCGGCCGACCATCGGCACGGGCGGCGGGATGCGCGAATCGACGACGATCTGCGCGCCCGCGCGCAGCCGCGTCTTGCCGTCGACCGGCACGAAGCCGACGAGGCGATGCCGCTCGGGATCGACGAGGCCCGGCCGCGACAGGGCGCGTCGGCCGATGAAATCAGCCTTCTTGCCGCTGACGAGACGGCCGAGGCCGAGATCCTCCGCCGTGGTATTGCCGTCGAGCTCAGGGCCGGCGACATGGCCCTTCTCGATGCGCATGATGCCCATCGCTTCGGTGCCATAGGCGGTGATGCCGAGATCCCGCCCGGCCGTCATGATCGCCTGCCATACCGGGCTGCCGTAATCGGCGGGGACGTTGATCTCGTAGGCGCGCTCGCCGGAGAAGCTGATGCGGAAGATGCGCGCCGGCGCACCGGCGACGCGTCCCTCGCGCACGCCCATATGCGGCAAGGCGGCGTCGCCGACATCGAGCTCGGCGACACGCTCCAGCACGGCGCGGCTCAGCGGCCCGGCGAGCGCCATCGCCGCCCATTGCTCGGTCACCGAGCCGATCTGCACGCGCAATTCCGGCCACACGACCTGAAGGAGGAATTCGAGGTGCTGGGTGATCCTGACGGCGTTCGCGGTGGTCGTCGTCATCAGATAGCGCTGCTCGGCGAGGCGCGAGGTCGTGCCGTCGTCGAGGACGATGCCGTCCTCGCGCAGCATCAGCCCGTAGCGCGCCCGGCCGATCGCCAGCGCCTTGAAGCCGTTGACGTAGACGCGGTCGAGAAACTCGCCGGCATCGGGGCCCTGGAGATCGATCTTGCCGAGGGTCGAGACGTCGACCAGCCCGACCTGGTGGCGCGCCGCCAGCGTCTCGCGGACGATCGCCGCCCGCACGCTCTCACCTTGTCGCGGATAGGTGCTCGGGCGCAGCCAGAGACCGGCCTCGACCCATTGCGCCCCCGCCGCCTCGTGCCAGTCATGCATCGCCGAGCGGCGGATCGGCTCGAAATGGCGGCCGATGTCGCGGCCGGCGAAATTGCCGAGCGCGACCGGCGTGTAGGGCGGCCGGAAGGTCGTCGTGCCGACCGCGGGGATCGCCTCGCCGCGGATGCCGGCGAGGATCGCCAGCCCGTTGACGTTGCTCGTCTTGCCCTGATCGGTGCCCATGCCGAGCGTGGTGTAGCGCTTGACATGCTCGACCGAGCGGAAGCCTTCGCTCGCCGCGAGCTCGACATCGCCGACGGTGACGTCGTCCTGGATGTCGACGAAGCGCTTGCCGCGCGGCCCCGCCGGCAGCGTCCATAGCGGCAGCAGCTTCGCCATCGGCTCTGCCGGCCAGCCGGGCGCCGGCGGCGCGCCGCCGTTGCCGAAGCCGGCGGCATGGGCGGCGGCGCTGCCGGCACTCAGCCCCTCGGCGATGCAGTCGACGAGGGCGACACGGCCGTTGACGGCGCCCGCCGAGCGCTCCGCCTGCTTGGCGGTGCCGGGCAGAAACGCGGCAAGCGTCTCGTCCCAGGCGAGGCGTCCGCCGGATTGCGAATGGAGATGCACCGTCGGGTTCCAGCCGCCCGAGACGCAGAGCAGATCGCAAGCCAGCGTCTCCGCATGACCATGCGAACCGGGACCGACCGACACGATCTCGGCGCCGCTGACATTACCGCGGCCGCGCGCCGCGATCACGGCATGGCCGAAGCGGCACTCGATCCCCGCCTGCTGCACGCGCCGCGGCAGAGCGCCGGCGCTGTCCGGGCGGGCATCGACGATGGCGACGACTCCGACGCCGGCGCGCCGCAGATCGAGCGCCGTGGCATAGGCCGAATCGTTGTTGGTGGCGATCACCGCGCGGATGCCCGGGGCGACGCCGTACTGGTTGACATAGGCGCGCGCCGCAGCGGCGAGCATCACGTTCGGCCGGTCGTTATTGGCGAAGACCAGCGGCCGCTCGATCGCGCCCGTCGCCAACACGACCTGCCGGGCGCGGATTTGCCACATTACCTGACGCACACCATGCGGCGGCAGCTCGCCGAGGTGATCGGCGACGCGCTCGACCGCGATGATCTCGTTGTGATCGTAATAGGCGAAGGCGGTGGCGCGGCGGACAAGGCTAATTTCGGGCATCGCCCGCAGCTCGGCGAGGGTGGCGGCGAACCAGTCCTGCGCCGGCACATCGCCAAAAACGGCATGCTCGCGCAGCAGGGCGCCGCCGAATTCCGCCCTCTCGTCGAGGAGGAGAACGCGCGCGCCGGTCCTGCCGGCCGCCAGCGCGGCGGCGAGGCCCGCGGGTCCGCCGCCGACGACGAGCACGTCGCAATGCGCGTGCCGCTTCTCATAATGGTCGGGATCGGCCCCCTCGGCCGTGCGTCCCATCCCGGCAGCGCGGCGGATGAAATGCTCGTAGAAGCGCCACGCCCCCTTGGGACCCATGAAGGTCTTGTAGTAGAAACCGGCGGGCAGCAGCGGCGCAACGAGCGAGGCGGCGGCGCCGATATCGAAGCCGAGCGAGGGAAAGCGGTTCTGGCTCACTGCTTCGAGCCCGTCATAGAGCTCGACCATCGTGGCGCGCGTGTTGGGCTCGGCGCGGCCGCCGCCGCGCAGCCCGACCAGCGCGTTGGGCTCCTCCGGCCCGGCGCTCAAAATGCCGCGCGGCCGGTGATATTTGAAGCTGCGTCCGACCAGGCGGACGCCATTTGCCAGCAGCGCGGATGCGAGGCTGTCGCCGGCAAAGCCCTGATAGCGCCTGCCGTCGAAGGTGAAATCGAGCGTCCGACCGCGATCGATGCGGCCGCCGGCCGAGAGGCGAAAGGGCTGCACGCTCATGCCCCGGCCTTTCGCGCCGGTTCCGTCGCCGTGATCGCGTGGGTCAGCGTGTCGCGCCGCACCGTGAGCCAGGCGCGACAGCCGGCATGATGCTGCCAATATTCGAGATGCGGTCCCTTGGGGTTGTCGCGCAGATAGATGTAGTCGGCCCAGTCGGTGTCGGAGGCCGTCGCCGGGTCGGGGCGCTTCACCGTGGCGTCGCCGCCATAGCTGAACTCGACATGGTCGCGCGGACCGCAGAACGGGCAGGTGATGAGCAGCATGGCGGTCTCGCTAATGGGCGCCGGGGAACGGTCCGGCGCCCTTCTCGTCGATCATATGACCGCTAGCGAAACGCTCGAGCGCGAAGGCCTCGTTGAGCTTGTGCGGCTGGTCGTTGGCGATGGTATGGGCGAAGACCCAGCCCGAGGCGGGCGTCGCCTTGAAGCCGCCATAGCACCAGCCGCCATCGATGTAGAAATTCCGCAGCGGCGTCTTGCCGATGATCGGGCTGCCATCCATCGTCATGTCCATCACGCCGCCCCAGCTGCGCAGCATGCGCAGCCGGCTGAAGCGCGGGAAGAGCGCGAGCAGCGCGGTGGTGAAATGCGCGATCGCCGGCAGATTGCCGCGCTGCGCGTAGGAATTGTAGAAATCGAGATCGCCGCCGAAGACCAGCTCGCCCTTGTCGGACTGGCTGACATAGACATGCGCGGCGCCCGAGGTCACCACGGTGTCGAGCACCGGCTTCAGCGGCTCGGTCACGGCGGCCTGCAGGAGATGCGTCTCGATCGGCAGGCGCAGCCCGGCCATCGCCGCGACATGGCCGCTATTGCCGGCGACGGCGAGGCCGATCTTGCCGATCACCGTGCCGCCGTCGCGCTTGATCCCGGTGACCTCGCAATTCTGGATGATGTCGACGCCGCGCGCATCGGCGCCGCGCGCATAGCCCCAGGCGACCGCATCGTGCCGCGCCGTGCCGCCGCGCGGTTGCAGCAGCCCGCCATAGATGGGAAACCGCGCCCGCGCCGAGAAATCGAGATCCGGCACCATGGCGCGCACCGCCTCGCGATCGAGCAGGACGGCATCGATGCCGTTCAGCCGCATCGCGTTGCCGCGCCGCGCATGCGCGTCCATCTGGGCGTCGGAATGGCCGAGATTGATGACGCCGCGCTGCGAGAACATGACGTTGTAGTTGAGATCGCGCGAGAGACCCTCCCACAACTTCAACCCATGCTCGTAGAACTGCGCGTTCGCCTTGTGCAGATAGTTCGAGCGCACGATCGTCGTGTTGCGCCCGGTATTGCCGCCGCCGAGCCAGCCCTTCTCGAGTACCGCGACATTGGTGATGCCGTGATTCTTGGCGAGGTAATAGGCCGTCGCGAGGCCGTGGCCACCGCCGCCGACGATGATCACGTCATAATGCGGCTTGGGTTCCGGATCGCGCCAGGCACGCGGCCAATCACGATGGCCGCGCAAGGCATGGCGGGCCAGGCTGAAAATCGAGTAACGCGACATATCGGGCGTGATCCCTCCCCCTTGCGCCGCACGATAGCGGCGCCGCGTCGTGGTTTCCACCCCCAAGCGACCGAGCGGCACGGAAACTTGTCGACCCGGCGATCTCAAGGACTAGACTAGCCGCCGATCGGACCTAATGGGAGCGGACAATGAGCGCAGAAACGGCCCTCATCATCGGCACCGGCGCGGGGTTGAGCGCCTCGCTTGCCCGGCTCTTCGCCAAGGAAGGCATGCACGTCGCCGTCGCCGCCCGCAAGACCGAGAAGCTGACGGCGCTATGCGCCGAGACAGGCGCGCGCGCCTATGCCTGCGATGCCAGCAAGCGCGGCGATGTCGAGTCGCTGTTCGCCGTCGTGACGCGCGATCTCGCATCACCCGACATCGTCGTCTACAACGCCAGCTACCGCACGCGCGGGCCGCTCATCGAGCTCGACTCCATCGAGGTCGAGAAAGCGCTCATGGTAACCTGCTACGGCGGCTTTCTCGTCGGCCAGGCGGCGGCCAAGGCGATGCTGGCGCGCGGCAGCGGCTCGATCCTCTTCACCGGCGCCTCGGCGAGCGTCAAGGGCTATGTCAACTCGGCGCCCTTCGCGATGGGCAAGTTCGGCTTGCGCGGCCTCGCCCAGAGCATGGCGCGCGAGCTCGCGCCCAAGAACATCCATGTCGGCCATTTCATCATCGATGGCGGCATCGAGCAGGCGGGCGGCGATTCGCGTGCCGCTGCCCGCGGCCCCGACGCGATGCTCAAGCCTGACGCGATCGCCCAGAGCTATCTTGCCATCCATCGCCAGCATCGCAGCGCCTGGACATGGGAGGTCGAGCTGCGTCCGTGGGTGGAGACCTTCTAGCGCGATGGAGGATTGGAAGGCGATCCAGGCGTGGCGGAAGGCCGAGCGCGCGCGGCTGATCGAGCGTCGCATGGCGACGCCGCTCGCCGAGCGACGCGCCTGGAGCGTGGCGATCGAGCGGCATCTCGAGCGGCTGATCGCCGAGCGCACCCCGCGCACGATCGGCTTCTACTGGCCGTTCAAGGCGGAGTTCGATCCGCGACCGCTCGTCCGCCGCCTCATCGAGGGCGGCAGCCAAGCCGCCTTGCCGGTCGTGCTGGCGCCCAAGACGGCGATGGAATTTCGCCTCTGGCATCCGGATGCCGCCATGACGACCGGCGTCTACGACATTCCCTATCCGGCGGAGCGCAGCATCGTCGTGCCTGACCTCGTGCTCGCGCCGCTGGTCGGCTTCGACGCGGCGAAATACCGGCTCGGCTATGGCGGCGGCTATTTCGATCGTACCTTGGCCGTGCTGCAGCCGCGGCCGGTCGCCATCGGCATCGGCTTCGCGTTCGCCCGCCTTGCCACCGTCCATCCCCAGCCGCACGATCTGGCGATGGATACGGTCGTCACCGAGGCCGGCGCCTTCTAGCCGTTGGCGGCGAGGATGTGCCCGGCGAAATAGAGCGAGCCGCAGATCAGGATGCGCGCCGGCGCCGGCGAGCGCGCGACGAGATCGCGCACGGCCGCCTCGGGATCCGCGGCGACCGCCGTATCCGCAACGCCGGCGGCGCGCGCCAGGGCCGCGACGGTCTCGGCCGCCAGCCAGCCGGTCTCGCCGGCAAAGGACACGCAGCGCAACCGGCGGACATGCGGCGCCAGATGGGCGAGAAAGGCGTCGGCCGCCTTGGTCGAGCGCATGGCGAGGACGACGTCGAGCGGCATGCCGTCGCGCAACCGGCTCGCCCAGTCGGCCAGCGCGGCGCCGCCGCTCTCATTGTGCCCGCCATCGAGATGGAGCTCGCCGCCGGGCGGCAGCAGCGCGACGAGCGGACCGCGAACGAGGCGTTGCAGCCGCGCCGGCCATTCGACCCGCCGTAACCCCTCGGCGATGTCCGCGGGCGCGATCCCGAACGCGCCGAACTCTTCGACGGTGGCGATCGCAAGCCCGGCATTGTCGATCTGGTGCCGCCCCGGCAGCGCCGGCAGCTCGAGATCGAGCGTCGACCGGCCGACATAGCGGAAACCCGCTTCGCCGGGCTCGACCCGCCATTCATGGCCGGCGCGGTAGAGCGGCGCGCCGATGCTCGCCGCGCAGCTCTCGATCACCGTGGCCGCTTCCGCCGGCTGCGCGGCGACCACTGCCGGCACGCCGCGCTTCAGGATGCCGGCCTTCTCGTAGGCGATCTTGCGCAGCGAATCGCCGAGAAAATCCGGATGATCGAACGAGATCGGCGTCAGCGCCGAGACCGCCGGGCGATCGATCACGTTGGTGGCGTCGAGCCGGCCGCCGAGACCGACCTCGAGCAGAACGATGTCGGCCGGAATCCGCGCGAAGGCGAGGAAGGCGGCCGCCGTGGTGACCTCGAAGAAGGTGATCGGGCGGCCGGCATTGATTCGCTCGACCTCGGCGAGAAGCTCGCCGAGCAGGGCATCGTCGATGATGTCGCCGGCGACGCGGATGCGCTCGTTGAAACGGACGAGATGCGGCGAGGTGTAGACATGCACGCGATAGCCGGCCGCCTCGGCCATCGCGCGCAGATACGCGACGGTCGAGCCCTTGCCGTTGGTGCCCGCGACATGGACGATCGGCGGCAGGCGATCCTGCGGATCGCCGAGATCGGCGAGCAGCCGCCGCACGCGATCCAGCGAGAGGTCGATCGCCTTGGGATAGAGCGCGGTGAGGCGGTCGAGAATGCCCTGCGGTGTATTGCCGTCCACGATGGTGCTGCCGGAAGGATGGATCTGCCGGGAGACTAGTCGCCTCGCCGCCCGGGCACCAGAGGCGGCGTCGCGCATCAGGGCTGCGCGATTGCCAAACGCCGCCAGCCACAGCATCCTGGCATGATGCTACCCACCCTCCAGCATTTCACCCTGACCGGCAAGATCATCCTGGTGACCGGCGCCGGTCGCGGCCTCGGCTTCGAGATCGCCAAGGGGCTCGCCGGTGCCGGCGGTCACGTCATCCTCAACGGCCGCGATGGCGGACGACTCGCGGCGGCGGCTTCGCGCATCGCGGCCGCCGGCGGCGGCTCGGTCGAGACAGCGGCGTTCGACATCGCCGATTCTGCCGCGCTGAAGGCGGCCTTCGCGGCAATCGCGGCAAAGCACGGACGGCTCGACGTGCTGGTCAACAATGTCGGAGCACGCAATCGCAAGCCGCTGCTCGAATTCTCGGATGCGGAGATTCGCGATCTCATCGAGGTCGATCTGATCGCCGGCCTGTTCCTCGCGCGCGAATCCGCACGGCTGATGGTGCCGAGAAAGAGCGGGCGGCTCATCGCCGTGACCTCGATCGCCGGCACCCTGGTGCGCGCCGACGACGCGGTCTATCCGACCGCCAAGGCCGGCCTTACCGGCATGGTCCGTGCGCTCGCCGCCGAGTTCGGACCGCACGGCATCACCAGCAATGCGATCGCGCCGGGCTTCTTCGCGACCGAGACCAACGCGCATCTCGCCGCGGACCCGATCCGCTCGGCGGCTTTCGAGAAGCGCACGCCGATGGGGCGCTGGGGGCGGCCGGAGGAGATCGCCGGTGCCGCCGTCTTCCTCGCCTCCGCTGCCGCATCCTACGTCAACGGCCACGTCCTGACCGTCGATGGCGGCACGACCATCATGATGTGAGCCGAACGAGCTGGTGACCGCTTCGCTACACGCCGCAGGCTCGACGGCGGCCGCCGATAGGTGGCAGAAACGCGGCGTTGAAGCGGCGCACGCTGCCGAACCCGGCGGCGAAGGCGATCTCGGCGAGCGACAGCTCCGTCTGATCGATCATGCGCTTCGCCGCCTGGACGCGGCGGGTCGTCGCCACCGCGCTCGGCCCGGCGCCGACATGGCGGATGAAGAGCCGGCAAAGGTGGCGGGCGCCGACGCCGAGTCGGTCGGCGAGCTGTGTCACCGTGCCGCCGTCAAGGAACCCCTCCTCGATCAGCCGCATGCCGCGGATCACCGTCGTTTCGGTACCGAGCCAGGCCGGGCTGCCCGGTGCCGTCTCGGGCCGGCAGCGCAGGCACGGTCGGAATCCGGCCTGTTCGGCCTCCGCCGCGGTGCGAAAGAAGATGACGTTCTTCGGCCGCGCCGGATGCACGGGGCAGATCGGCCGACAATAGATCCCGGTGGTGCGAACGGCGGTGAAGAAAACCCCGTCATAACGGCGATCGCGGGGGATCCGTGCGCGCTCGCAGATGTCCCGGTCGAGGCTGGGAACGTCGCCGTCTTGCCTGGCCATGAGCGGACCCTATCGCGATCGGCCGCGGCCCAGCTAGCCGGATTCGGACTCCATCGGCATCGCCCGGGCGACCGAGTCCGATGGCGGCCAGACCGCCGCAACGCAGGCGATTTAGATGCCGGTCCCCGACAGAAATCAGGAGGCTCGACGATGGAGCGATACGACGTCCTGGCGCGGGTCAAGGCGCATGCCGCCGCCTTTCTCGACAGCCTACCGCATCGAACGGTTGGCGCGACGGTCGGCGCCGACGAGCTTCGCCGCCGGCTCGGCGGTCCGCTGCCGGCGACGCCGACCGACCCGGTGGCAGTGATCGACGAACTCGTACGCGATGTCGAAGGCGGCCTCGTCGATTCGACTGGCGGCCGGTTCTTCGGCTTCGTCATCGGCGGGGCGCTGCCGGTCGCCCTGGCGGCGGATTGGCTGACCTCGACCTGGGATCAGAACGGCGCCGCCTATGCCTGCGGTCCGGCCGCAGCGGTGGTGGAGGAAATCTGCGGCGCCTGGCTGAAGACGCTGCTCGGCTTGCCGGAAGCCGCCTCCTTCGCCTTGGTCACCGGCTGCCAGATGGCGCACATGACGGCGCTCGCGGCGGCGCGGCACAAGCTCCTGCGGGAGCGTGGCATCGATGTCGAGCGCAGCAGCCTCGCCGGCGCGCCGAGGCTGCGCATCTTGACCAGCGAGAGCCGCCACGAATCGATCATCAGAGCGGTTCGCCTGCTCGGGATCGGCAGCGAGACGATCGAGCTCCTCCCCTGCGACGCGCTCGGCGCGATAGAGCTCTCGGCATTGGCGGCCTCGCTCGACCAGGCCGAGGATTGCCCGACAATCGTCTGCCTTCAGGCGGGCGATCTCAACACCGGCGCCTTCGATCCGTTCGCGCAGGCTTGCGCCCTCGCCCATGCGGCGCGCGCCTGGGTACATGTCGACGGCGCCTTCGGCCTGTGGGCGGCGACGAGCGAGCGCTACCGCCATTTCCTCGCCGGCGTCGAGCTTGCCGATTCCTGGGCGACGGACGGCCATAAATGGCTCAACCTGCCGTTCGACAGCGGCTTCGTCTTCGTCGCCGATCCCGCCGCGCACAGTGCCGTCTTCGCGCAGCCGACCAGCTATGCGATCCCGATCGCGGGCGTGCGCGAGCCCAAGGATTGGAATCCGGAATGGTCGCGGCGCGCCCGCGGTTTCGTCGCCTATGCGGCGCTGCGCTCGCTCGGACGCTCCGGTGTCGCCGAGATGGTGGAACGATGCTGCGTGCTGGCGACGCGGCTGGTCGATGGGCTGGCGGCGCTGCCCGGCGTCGAAACCCTCGCCCGGCCGCGAATCAATCAGGGGCTGGTGCGGTTTCTCGCCGCAGACGGGGAGCATGACCGCCGTACCGACCGGATCATCGAGGCGATCCGGGACGCGGGTACCGCCTGGTTCGGCGGCACGACTTGGCGAGGCAAGCGGGCAATGCGGATTTCCGTCTGCAACTGGCGGACGTCCGAGAGCGACGTCGACGAGACCGTCGCGGCGGTCGGGAAGATTCTCGCCGCTTCTACTCCGCCGCGCTGACCTTCGGCACGAAAGGCTTGCTGGCGAAATGCTCGCCGACGCCGTCGGAGAATTTTAGGCCGGCGGCCTTGATGGCGCCGTCGGGCACCTTGTCGAGCGGCACGTAATAGCGATCGTCCTCGCGCTTGTAGGTGTCGTTGTCGACGCGGTTATAGCAGCAGAGCAGCGTCCAGCGCCGCTTCGCCGAGCGGTTCTGCTCGGAGCTGTGCAGCGTGTTGCCGTGGAAGAAGAGGCCGTCGCCGGGCTCCATCTCGCAATAGACCGTCTCGCAGGCCCTGAGAATCTCGGTCATGCGCTTGGGATCGGCGATGTTCTGTCCCTCGCCCGGCACCGGCACATGGTCGATGCGGCCCATGAGATGCGAGCGCGCCACCATCTTGAGACAGCCATTCTCGCGGCTCGTCGGATCGAGCGCGATCATACAGCTCGCCAGCCAGGGAAAGAGGCAGCCATTGTGATACCAGTAGCCGTAATCCTGATGCCATTCCCAGGCACCGCCGACATAAGGCTCCTTGGCAGTCAGCTTGGACTGGAAGTGATAGACCGGACCGCCGAGCATGGTCTCCATCGTATCGATCATGCGCTCGCAGCGCGCCGCCAACCCGTAGACGCTGTCGCCGGCACGGTTCCACAGCGAGATGCGCGTCGCCGCGCCCTGGGCGTCGGCGCGGTCGATCATGTGATCGCGCACCGAGGGATCCTTCTCCATCGCGGCGAGCAGGAGATCGACTTCCGCGCGATCGAACATGCCGGGAACGATGACGAACCCGTCCCGGTGATAGGCCTCTAATTGTGCCTTGGTCATGATCGACGGCATGGCGCTCCTCCCGGCAGAGCAGATTTATAGTTGCCTTATTCTAGGTAGAATTCGCCGTCGGTCGAAAGCGGGATTCGTCAGAACCGGGTATCAAGGCGCAAAAACGCAAGGAGATTGTAGGGCGCGACCTCCTGCCATTACGAATATTGCCCTCGTCACCCCAGCGTGTTGCTCTTGATGTCGCGCGGCGAGGCGGTGAGGATCTGCGGCTTGCCGGCGGCGATCACCACCGTATCGTCGATGCGGAAGCCGCCGAGGCCCCAGACATAGAGGCCGGGCTCGACGGAATAAACCTCGCCGACGCGCAAGGGGCGCTGGTTGAACGCCATGTCCTCGGGATATTCGTGGCCCTGGACGCCCATGCCGTGGCCGGTGCGATGCAGGATATGCTCGCCGAACCCTGCCTGCTCGATGGCGGATTGCGCCGCCACATCGATCGCCGAGACCGGATTGCCGACGATCGCGGCGGCGGAGCCGGCCTCGTTGGCGGCGCGCGCTGCCTCGTAGAGCGCCGCCTGGCGGTTGCTCGGCCGGCCGACGAAGAAGGTGCGCTCGTTCTCGCTCACCATGCCGTTGAGTCGGATATTGCAGATGGTGACGACGACGTGGCCCTTCTCGAAACGCGCGCCGGTGGGCGCCCCTTCGCCATGCGGCGAGGCCGAGGCCGGGCCGCTCAGCGTCCAGCAGCGCGGCTCGGCATTCTCACCCGGAAAACGCTTCGCCGCCTCCTCGACGATGAGCGCCGCCATGGCGTTGTCGAGCTCCTGCACCAGCCGGCCGGGCCGGATGTTCTCGCGGTAGCGCGCCTGGCCCCAATCGGAGAGCTCGGCGGCGGCGCGATGGACCGCGATCTCCTCCTTGGTCTTGACCCAGCGCAGCGCGCGCATCGCGGCGAGCGTCGGGACAAGCTTGAGATCGGGCAGCAGCGTCGGCACGCGGCCGAGCGGCCCGCCTGCCGAATCAACCCCGATGCGACCGCGGCCGAGTCCCGCGGCGCGCAGCAGCTCCGCGACCATCTCAGGCCACTGCCCGACGAGAGGCAGGCGGTTGGCGACGCGCGGGTGCTCGCTATAGATGTGAATGTCGGAGAACCACAGCGTGCCACGCTCGCGGGCGAAGCGGATGTGGTTGGTCGAGAGCTCGTTCTTCACCGCGAAGGGGGTGCCGTCGCGCGGCACCACGGCGACGATCGGGCGCTCCCAGGGCTGCACGTCGACGTGGAAATTCGTCGCGTATTGAAAGAAATCGGGACTCGTGAAGGCGAGCGCGTCGAGCCCATTGGCCTCCATCATCGCCCGCATGTCGCGCAGCCGCTGAGTGAAGACTTTGCCGCTCAGAAATGCCATCTCCCTCTCCCTAGCGTTGCAACGTCAGATAGGCCGGTACGGCGAGCGCGGCGAAGACGAGGCCGAGCGGGATGTCGGATTCGTCGTACCAGCCCGCCGCATTCGAGATGTTGATGGTGCCGAGCGCCTTGCCGTCATGCACGACCGGCAGGTTGAGCATCGCGTCGCAGCCGAGCGAGGCGATCAGCGTGTGGTCGAAGAAGACGGCACGGATATCATCGACGTCATAGCCGATCCACGGCCGGTGCTCGACGAGAACCTGCTGCGACCAGAAGGTCGGGTTGAGCGGCTTGCGCCCGCCGACCGGATAGGCGGTCGTGTTGCTGCTGTAGCGCCGTTCGGACTCGCCGCTCTCGGGGTGGAACTGCAGGATTGTGAGGAGGCGATGACCGAATACCACCTGCATCGCGCGGTCGAGCGCGGCGAACGACGCGCCGGGCTGGCCGGTGGCGGCGATGGCGGCGGCGACGCTCCGGAGATGCGGCAACGGGTCGACGGTTCCGAGCTTGCTCATACTGTGTTGCTCATTCCTGTGCCAGTTTCGGCCTGTGCCAATTTCGGTAGGCGCTCGGGCAGGATTCCTTGCGGCCGGAAGCGCAATATGAGGATCAGTGTCACGCTGATGACGATCTCGCGCAAGGCGGCGACCTGCACAGCGGCGAGGCCGGGGATCCAGCCGGCGACGAAGCGCGTCGATTCCTGAAAGAAGACGATGAGGACGGCGCCGAGCAGCGCGCCGTAATTGTTCCCCGTCCCGCCGGCGCTCAGGGCCAGCACGATGTAGATGGTAATCAACGGCACGAAGGCGTCGGGCGCGATATAGGAGGTGTAGTGGCCGTAGAGCGCACCGGCGAGGCCGAGAATCCCGGCGCTGATGGCGAAGGCCTCGACCTTGAAGGCAATCACCCATTTGCCGGCGATGCCGGCGACCTGATCGTCGTCGCGAATGGCACGGAGCACACGGCCGAAGGGCGAATGCCGCAAATTCTGCAACAAAAGAACCGCAACGGCGAGGAAGGCGAGGACGATCGCGAGATAGACGAGGTTGAAATCCTGCGGACTGATGCGGCCGCGCCAGGGGCCGGGAATGCCCGAGATGCCATCGGTGCCGTTGGTCAGCCAGATCTCGTTGCTGGCGACAATGCGCACGACCTCGGAAAAGCCCAGCGTAACGATGGCGAGATAATCGCCGCGCAGACGCGCCGTGATCAGCGCCATGACGCTGCCGCAAGCGGCGGCGAAGCCGAACGCGGCGGCGAGGCCTATGGGGATCGGCGCGCCGAACTTGAAGGTCAGCAGCGCCGAGGCGTAGCCGCCGAGGGCGAAGAAGCCGACGAGGCCAAGATTGATCATCCCGGCCATGCCCCAGACGATGTTGAGCCCGAGCGCCATCAGCGCGTAGAGCCCGGCAAAAATCAGCATGGCGACGAGATAGTTGATCATCGCCGGCAGTGCGCCATGTCGCCGCAGGTGATGCCCTTTGCGAGGCGCGGAAGAGAACCGCGCCTGCCATCGTTCCTATCTATGCGAGGGAACTGATATTGTCTCGCAGGTGAGGTCATGCGGATCCTTGTTTTATTGGCGATGTGCGCGCTGGTTTCCGGCTGTGGCGCCGTCGCGGCACCGTGTCGGGTCGCTTCGGCGGGGTTGAAGATCGTGCCGATCGTCGGCCATATCGCCGCGGCGCCGACCGATGGTTGCGCCGAGGTGATCGATCCCTGAACCATATCGGGACGAACGCTAGTACGCCCGCTCGCCGAGCAGGCCGCGCGGCCGCAAGGTGAGCACCAGCAGGATGGCGACGAAGCCGATCGCCGAGCGATAGGGCGGATCGAGCACGAGGAGCGAAAGCTCCTCGGCGACGCCGATCGTCAATGCACCGACGACGGCGCCCGGAATACTGCCGAGGCCGCCGACGACGGCGGCGGCGAAGACCGATAGCACGGCGCGGAAACCGGTCAGCGGATCGATCGAGGTGTCGAGCCCGACCAGCATGCCGCCGATTCCGGCAAGCCCCATGCCGACGAAGCTGGCGAGCCGCCCGACCCGATCGGCATTGATTCCCTTGATGTCGGCGAGCATCGGATTGTCGGCGACGGCGCGCATCGCCTTGCCGGTGCGGGTGAAGGCGAGGAAAAGGAACACCGCCGCCATCGCCAGCACCGCGACGGCGAAATTCTCCACCTGCTGCGGCCCGATGCGAATGCCGAGAAGCCGCCAGTCGCGCTCGATCGGCAGATCGTAGCCGCGCAGATCGTTGCCGAAGAAGAAGCGGACGACGTTCTCCAGCGCGATGGTGAGCGCCACCGAAGCAATCGCCGCGGCGAGCAGCCCGGTCGGGCGGATCGGCTTCAGCACGTACTCGTCGCTGATGACGCCGACGATTCCGGCAGCGATGAAAGCAACGGCAATCGCGGCGAGCGCCGGCATGCCGAAGCGGACATTGGCGACATAGCCGGCGAAGGCGCCGATCGTCGCGATCGAGGCGATGGCAAAATTAGGAAAGCGCAGCACCGCATAGATCGCGGTGATGCCGATCGCCGGCACCGCGAGTATGGTGCCGGCGATCAGCCCATTGACGACGAGCTGGACGACATCGTGCATCAGGAGATGGTCACGTCAGCGCAGCGGCTCGTGCGCCGTCTCCTTCAGCCGCGCGATGACGATGGTGCTGATCACCGCCGCCGCGATCACATAGTAGACCGGCGAGATCGGCGAGCCGGTCTTGGCGATCAGCCAGGTCGCGATATAGGGCGCGAAGCCGCCGAAGATCGCCACCGACAGCGCATATCCCGTCGTCATCCAGGTCGAGCGGATACGGGTCGGGAAGATCTCCGAGATCGCCGCCGGTCCGGCGCCCGAGAACATCGCGATGATCAGCCCGAAGACGACCTGCACCGCAATGATCACCCAGAGCGGCGGCGCCGACAAATAGAGCGCGAAGACCGGATAGGGGAGCACGATGAAGCAGGCGCAACAGGTGAGCAGCAATGGCTTGCGGCCGATCCTGTCCGACAGCTTTCCCATGATCGGGATGGCGATGACGAGCACCAGGAGTCCGATCGTGTTCGACCACAAGGCCGCGGCGCTGCTCACCTTGGCGTAGGTCTTGATGAAGGTCGGCATGTAGTTGAGGAAGATGTAGAACGCGACGGTCCATAGAACGGTGAAGCCGAATGCCCGCGCCGCCATCCCGAACGGCGAGGCATCGTCGGACCGTGGCGCCGCTGGCGCAGTGCGCATCGCCCGCTCATAGGCGGGAGTCTCGTCGATATTGCGGCGCATATACATGCCGACCGGGCCGAGCAAGGCGCCGAGCAGGAAAGGAATCCGCCAGCCCCACGCCTCCATCGTCGCCGGGTCAAACATCGTCGTCGTCAACGCGGCGATGCCGGAACCGAGCAGCAAGCCGGCCGAGACGCTGCATTGCTGGAAGCTGCCGAGAAAGCCGCGCTCGCCCTCCTCGGCCCATTCGACGATGAAGGCGGTCGAGCCGCCCCATTCGCCCCCCGCCGAGAAGCCCTGCATCAGGCGCGCGACAAGGATGAGCAGCGGGCCGGCAATGCCGATGGTGGCGTAGGTCGGGATGATGCCGATCAGCACCGTGCCGGCCGCCATCAGCATGATGGTCAGGACGAGAGCGGTCTTGCGCCCCTTGGTGTCGCCGATCCGGCCGATGACGATGCCGCCGACCGGACGGGCCAGGAAGCCGACGCCATAGACGGCGAAGGCGGACAGCAGCTGACTGACCTCGTCGCCGGCGGGGAAGAAATTCTTGCCGATGATGCCGGCCATGAAGCCGTAAACGGCGAAATCGTACCATTCCAGCACGTTGCCGATGACTGCCGCCGAGACAGCCTGATAGCTGCTCTGCCGGGTCACGGCGTTGGTTATTGCCGCCATGTCATCCTACCCCCTGCCTCATTCCCCGCAATGTCCTCGCGCACAAGACTAGCTGCAATCGCGCAATTCCCGCAATTGGCAAGGGTAATGCCGCGGTTTCGATCGCCCTTGCCGATGCCGCACATGCTTCGCCCGACACCGAACCGTTTGCCTTCGACATTGCCCAGCGCGTCGCCCCATATCCCGAGGAAGACAAATTCCGGGATTGGAGATGACGATGCAGCTGAACAGATCGCCGGATATCGACTGCGGCGCCGCAAAGCTCGATCCGCGCGAGGAGCATTTCCGGATCGCCAGCCCCTTGGCAGGACTCCGGCTGTTCCTGCGCTATCTGCCGCCATGCGCGAGGCAGAGCGGTGCGCCGAAGATCGTCCTCTACGTCCACGGCGGCACCTTCCCTTCGGCGCTGTCGATCGCCCATCGCTTCGATGGCTATTCCTGGCGCGACCAGCTGTGCGAATCTGGTTTCCATTGCTGGGGGCTGGATTTCCACGGCTTCGGCCGGCTTTCCGACCGCTATCCCGAGATGGCGGAGCCGGCGGACCGTCATGCGCCGTTCGGCGGCGCCGCGAGTGCCAGACGGCAGCTCGAGCAGGCGGTTCGCTTCATCGCCGACCATCACGGCGTAGAGCGGATCTCGCTGATCGCCCATTCCTGGGGTACGATCGTCGCCGGCACTCTCGCCGGACGTTGTCCCGAGCTGGTCGACCGCATGGTGTTGTTCGGCCCGATCTCGCAACGGCCGCACCACGGCGACCGGCAGCTCCTGCCGGCGTGGCGGCTGATTTCGCTCAAGGATCAATGGGATCGCTTCGTTGCCGATGTTCCGCCCGGCGAGCCGCCCGTCCTCGCCGAACGGCATTTCGCCGAGTGGGGTAAACGCTATCTCGATGGCGACGCCGAAAGCCGGACGCGCTCGCCCGAAGCGGTGAAGGTGCCAAGCGGGCCCTTTCAGGATATCTTCAACGCCTGGGCCGGCGAGCTGGCCTATGACCCCGCCCTGGTGCGCGCCCCGGTCGCGATCGTCCGCGGCGAATGGGACAGCCTCTGCACCGATGCCGATGCGCGCTGGCTGTTCGATAGCCTGAAGCGGTCGCCGCGGCGGCGCGACGTGAAGATCGGCCGCGCGACGCATCTCATGCATCTCGAGGAGAACCGCCATGCGCTCTACCGTGAGGCGGAAACGTTCCTCGCCGGCGGGGACGGTGTTTGACTGGCGTATTGCCGATGAGAGACAACACATTCGGGAGCGCAAGGAGAGCCCACGATGTTCGCCGTCATTTTCGAAGTTCGACCGAAAGAGGAGCGTTTCGACGACTATCTCGCCCTCGCGAAACAGCTCAAGCCGAAGCTCGAGGCGATCAAGGGCTTCATCGACAATGATCGCTTCAAGAGCCGACGGAGCGCCGGACTCCTGCTGTCGCTCTCGACCTGGCGTGACGAGAAGGCGGTAATCCGCTGGCGCACGCACGGCGAGCACCACGGCGTCCAGGAGAAAGGCCGTTTCGAGATCTTCCAGGATTATCATCTCCGCGTCGGCGAGATCGTCGCTGACAGCGAGCCGCCGCAGGGGCTGGCGATCACGCAGCAGCGCTTCGACGAGACGGCGGTCGGCGCCGGCAAGGCCGTCACCATCAGCGAGCTCGCTCCGGCCGCGGACGACAGACCGGCGAGCGCCGATCTGCCGCGCGATCTCGGCTTGGCGAGGATCGGGACCGAAGGCGTCGTCGATCACGACACCTTCGAGAGCATCTACACGCCAGGGAAGCTGCTGCTCCTCGTGTCATGGCAAGACGCCGCCGCGGCCGAGCGATGGAACCCGAAGGCACTGGGGCAGGCCCGGCTCCGACACAGACGGGTACGAATCATCCGCGACTACGGGATGAGCGACCGCCGAGAGGCGCCGCAATATTACCCGACGGTTGTATCGTCTCGTTAGGCGCCGAGGAAGAGCCGCTTGACCTCTGGATCGGCGGCGAGATCCGCCGCCTTGCCGCTGCGGCTATTCCGGCCATCGACCAGAATGTAGGCGCGATCGGCGATCGCCAGCGCCTCGCGGGCGTTCTGCTCGACCATGGCGATAGCGACGCCGTCGCGGTTGATCGCCCCGATCGTCGCGAACAGCATCTCGGCGGCGATCGGCGACAGGCCGGCCGAAGGCTCGTCGAGCAATAGCAGCGCCGGCTCGACCATCAGCGCCATCGCCATGGCGAGGACCTGACGCTGGCCGCCGCTCAGCGTGCGTGCGGCATGGCGGCGCTTCTGCCCGAGCATGGGAAAGCGCTCGAGCAGGGCAACGATCCGGCCCTGCGCGCCACGCCGATCGACATAGCCGCCGATCTCGAGATTCTCGGCGACGCTCATGGTCGGGAAGATGTTGTGCTCCTGCGGCACGAAGGCGATGCCGAGCGTGCTGATCTCGCGCGCCGGAAGACCGTCGATGCGTCGCCCGCCCAGCGAGATCGTGCCGGATTTCGGCTTCAACAAGCCGGCGATCGTCTTGAGCAGCGTCGATTTGCCGGCGCCGTTCGGCCCGATGATGGTGACGATCTCGCCTTGTTCGGCCGCGAAGTCGACGCCCTTGAGGATCTCGTCAGCGGCGCTGTAACCGGCGACCAGGCCGGATACCGTCAGGAGGCCCATCGGCGGCGGCCCATATAGGCTTCCTGGACATCCTCGTTGGCCTGGATTGCGGCGAAGCTGCCCTCGGCAAGGGTACGTCCCTCGGCCATGACGATAACTGGATCGCATAGCCGCGCGATCATATCCATGTGATGCTCGATGACGAGGAAGCTGAGCCCATCGGCGCGCAGCGTCTCGAGATGCACGGCCACCTCCTCCGCGAGCGTCGGGTTGATGCCGGCGATCGGCTCGTCGAGCAGGATGAGATCCGCCGCCGGGTTGTCGAGGACGCGGGTGAGGTTGAGCCGGGCGGCGACCACGCGGGCGCGCGCGCGCAACGCCTCCTCGCGGCGCTTCGCCGCCGCCGACCGGAGCACGGCTGGCAGGATGCGCTCGCCGGGCTGATCCGCGCCGTAGAGCAGCAGGTTCTCCATCACCGAGAGTCGCGGAAAGCCGCGCGCGATCTGGAAAGTACGGACGAGGCCACGCCGTGTGATGCGGTCGGGCCGCCAGCCCGAGATGTCGACGCCGTCGAAGACGATCGTCCCGCCCTGCGGCGGGATGAGGCCGGAAACGCAGTTAAAGAGCGTCGTCTTGCCGGCGCCGTTCGGTCCGATGAGGCCGGTAATGCTGCCCGCCGCGACGGTGAGGTCGACCCCGTTCAACGCGGCAACGCCATAGAAACTGCGGCGCAACCCGCCAATTTCGAGGAGAGCCGGCGCTCCCGGTTCGGGCAAGACCACTCCTAGTCGACGCTGGGTTAAATTCATGGAAAGTTAGGCAACACCAGCGATAATGCCGGATTACGCCGCTGACGGCACTAGAGAACCTTAATGAATGTGAGGCTTGGCGCCGGGCTTCGTTATCTCGCCGTCTTGCCCGTCGCGATCACGGCACTATCGACCGCGGGCTATCTCGGGATCGAGATTCCCAATCAGCCCGGCGTGCTGCTGCTCGCCGTCGTCTATTGCGCCTATCGCGGCGGCTTGGGCGTCGGGCTGGTCGGCGCGGCGCTGCATATCCTTTACACCGCCGTCTTCTTTTCCGACCCGGGTCAGCTTTTCGCCTATAGTCATGCCAACATGATTCGGGCGATCGTCATCGCCCTGGTCGCGCCCGCCATGGCGACGATGGTCGGGTTGCTGCGGCACGAGGCCGACCAGCTGCTTGCCCGTGAAAAACTCTCGGAAACCAAACTGACGAAGCTCAACGCCGAGCTCGAGGCGCGCGTCGCGGCGCGCACCATGGAAGCCGTACTCGCGCGCGATCTGGCCGAGCGCGCGAACGAGGTCAAATCGATGTTCCTGGCCAATGTCAGCCACGAGCTGCGCACGCCGCTCAACGCCATCATCGGCTTCTCCGAGCTGATGGTCGGCGAGATGATGGGACCGCTCGGCAACGACAAGTATCGAACCTATGCGCGGGACATCCGCGACAGCGGCAGCCATCTGCTCGCCATCATCAACGACATTCTCGACCTGTCGAAGGCGGAAGCGGGAAAGCTCGAGCTGAATGAGAGCTGGTTCGTGGCGCACGAGATCGTCGCCGCCGCCTGTCGCCTGGTAAGCCAGCGCGCCGTGGATGCCGAGCTTACTTTGTCGGTGAGCCTGCCGCCCGATGCTCCGATGCTCCGTGCCGATGAGCGCAAGCTCAAGCAGGTGCTGCTCAATCTCCTGGCGAACGCCATCAAGTTCACCGGGCCGGGAGGTCACGTCGAGCTGACGATGGCGGTGAATTCCACTGGCATCGCCATTACCGTCAAGGACACCGGGATCGGCATCCCCGCCGCCTATCTCGATCGCGTTCTGCTGCCCTTCGTCCAGGTCGACAATTCACTCGCCCAGCCGCACCAGGGCACCGGCCTCGGGCTACCGCTCGTCAAGGCGATTGCCGAGCTCCATGGCGGCCGGCTGCGGCTCGAGAGCCAGGAGGGTATCGGGACGATGGCGACCGTAACCTTGCCGCTGGAACGGCTAGGACCGGAATATCCGCTCGCGGCCTCGCCTAGCCGCTCGGCGATCGCCTAAACCGACCAGCTTCATCTTCGCCTCGACGGCGGCGCACGATAATCGCATTCTGTCGCGAGCCGCGATCGAGGCGCGGCGCTCAACGGGCGGCGCATGCACGATATCGTCCTCACCATCTTCGCGCTAACCGGGCTCCTTGCCCTGGTCAGCCTGCTGCTGCCGCTGGCGGACAGGCTGGCCATCCCCTACGCCGTGCTGCTCGCCGCCGTCGGTTGCGCGATCGGCGCCGTCACCGCTGTGGTCGGCAACACCGTCGGCGTCGGTATGGTCGGCGACATGGTCCATGCCCTCGACGGCTTCGACCTGACCGCCGAAGCGCTACTCTACATCTTCCTACCAGCCCTACTCTTCGAGACGGCGCTCAACGTCGATGTCCAGCACCTTACCGAGGAGATAGCCCCGGTGCTGCTTCTCGCCGTGATCGGCGTCCTGGTCTCGACCGTCGTCGTCGGCGTGGCTCTATGGGCGTCCTTCGGCGTGACGCTGCTTGCCTGTCTGATGCTCGGCGCCGTCGTTGCCACGACCGATCCGGTCGCCGTCGTCGCCATCTTCCGCGACATCGGTGCGCCGCGCCGCCTGAGCATGCTGGTCGAAGGCGAAAGCCTGTTCAACGATGCGGCGGCGATCGCGCTCTACACGCTGCTCCTCACCATGCTGACCGGCCAGCATCCGGTGAGCCCGCTGCATGCCCTGCTCGATTTCCTGCGCGCCTTCGCCGGCGGTTTGGCCGCCGGCTATGTCGCCGGCCTGCTGGTCAGCTGGATGTCGCCGGCGCTGCGCGACCATCACCTGGCCGAGACGACCTTGACCATCGCCCTTGCCTATCTGACCTTCGTCATCAGCGAGCACTATCTCGCCGTATCGGGCGTCGTCGCTGTGGTGACTGCCGGCCTCGTCATCAACCACGAGGGGCGCCGCCGCCTCTCGCCGTCGAGCTGGAATTTTCTCGTCCGCACCTGGGAGCAGATCGGTTTCTGGGCGACCTCACTCATCTTCCTGCTGGCCGCCATGATGGTGCCCGGCCTGCTCGCCGCAGCGACGCTCTATCAAATTGCCGAGCTCGCCGTCCTCACGATCGCCGCCTTTGCCGCACGGGGGATCACGCTCTATGGGCTGCTGCCGATGTTGAGCAGCATCGGCCTCGCCGAGCGCGTCGGGCGGGACCACAAGCTCGTCATCCTGTGGGGCGGCATGCGCGGCGCCGTGTCGCTGGCGCTGGCTCTGGCGGCGACCGAGAACACCGAGCTCGCGCCGGAAATCCGCCAATTCGTCGGCGTCCTGGCCACCGGCTTCGTGCTGTTCACCCTGTTCGTCAGCGCACCAACGCTGCGACCGCTGATGCGGTTGCTCGGCCTCGACCAGCTGTCGCCCGCCGAGCTTGCTCTGCGCGACCGCGTGACGGCGCTCTATCTTTCGACGATCGGCGAGGATATCGGCAAGGTAGCGCGCGAGCACGGCATCGTCGGCGCCGCCATCGACAATGCCGCAAAATGGTATCGCGAACGGGCCGAGGCGGCCACCCTGATCGCCGAGGAGAACGCCCAGCTGCCACCTGAATCACGGCTGCGGAGCAGTCTGCGGATCCTCGTCGAGCGCGAGCAGGAGCTCTATCGCCAGCATTTCGACGCACGCGCCATGTCGCGCCGGGCCCTTGCCCGCCTGCTGTCGCGCAACACCCAACTACGCGACGCGGTGAAGTCGGGCGGCATCGCCGAATACCGCGCTGCCGCCGCGAAGGTGGTCGGATTTCCACGCGACTTTCGCTTCAACCTCGCGCTGCAGCGCTATCTCGGCATCGAATGGCCGCTGGCGCGCGCGATCGCCGATCGCTTCGAGGCGCAGTTGACCGGACGCGTCGTCATCCACGAGTTGCGGGCGTTCAATGCCGATCAGCTGCGCCGGCTCTTCGGCGACGGCCCGGGCAAAACCGTCGATGCCGCGCTGGCGACGCGGCTCGAGCTGATCGGCCAGGCGATCGATGCTCTCATGCTGCAATATCCGAGCTACGCTGCAGCCCTGCAGACGCAGTTCCTGACACTCAGGGCGATTCGCCTGGAAGAGCAGCAATATCAGCGGCTGCGCGCCGAGTCGATCGTCAGCTCCGAGGTCTACAACGATCTGATGCGCAGCCTCAGCTATCGGCGCGGCGTCGCCGAGAAACGACCGCGGCTCGATCTCGGCCTGAAGCGCACCGACCTGATATCGCGCGTCGCCATATTCGCCGATATCGATCCGCGCAAGCGGGCCAAGATAAGCCGCTTGCTGCGGGCACGGCTGAGCTTGCCGGGCGAGACCATCCTGCGCAAGGGAGAGCGCGGCGACAGCATGTATTTCATCTCCTCGGGCGCCGTCGAGGTGCGGATCGAGCCCCCGGTGCGGCTCGGCACCGGCGATTTCGTCGGCGAGCTCGCGATCCTCGACAGCCGGCCGCGCGCCGCCGATGTCGTCGCGCTCGGCTTCTGCCAGCTGCTGCGTCTCTCCTCGCGTGATTTCGATCGCCTGATGCGCGCCGATGACGGCTTGCGCGAGCAGATCCGTTCCATTGCGAATTTGCGCCGCGATAGCGCAACCGTACAATAGGGAGCCTTGCCGATGATCGATCTCTACACCTGGGCGACACCGAACGGCCGCAAGATCTCCATCCTGCTCGAGGAGGTCGCGCTGCCCTATGAGGTGATCAAGGTCGATATCTCGAGCGGCGAGCAGTTCACGCCCGAATTCCTAGCCATCAATCCGAACGGCAAGATCCCGGCTATCGTCGATCACGACGGACCGGGCGGCGAACGGCTGACAATCTTCGAATCCGGCGCCATCCTGATCTATCTCGCCGAAAAGACCGGCAAGCTGATGCCGAGCGAACCGGTCGCCCGCATGGCCGTCATCGAGTGGTTGATGTTCCAGATGGGCGGATTCGGCCCGATGCTCGGCCAAGCGCACCATTTCCGTCGCTTTGCGCCGGAACGCATCCCCTATGCGATCGAGCGCTTCGAGAAGGAGGCTGCGCGTCTTTATACCGTCCTCGATCGCCAGCTCACGACCGCCGAATATCTCGCCGGCGACTATTCGATCGCCGATATCGCCTGCTACCCGTGGGTGGCGCGCTGCGAGTGGCAGGGTATCGCGCTCGACGATTTCCCCAATGTCCGGCGCTGGTTCACGACAATCGCCAGCCGCCCGGCCGTGCAGCGCGGCATGCAGGTGCCCGCGCTCTGAGAGCGCGCCACGCTTACGGCTTTCCCCGGTACTTGCCGATGTGATGCGCGAGGGGACCGGGAAACGCACGCTCCGCCTCCGCCTCGAGGCGACGCTGGTTGCGCCGGATGGCAACGAAGGACGCGATCAGCAGGATGGTGGCAATGGCGAGGATGACAAAACCGGCGGTGCCGAGAAGATGGCGTGCCTGCTTGCCGAGATTGTAGCCGGCAAGGCCCAATATCGTCGCCCAAGCGACGCCGCCGGCGACGTTGAAGACAAGAAAGCGTCGCCAATCCATCTGATTGATGCCGGCGAGCAGAGCGGCGAAGGCGCGCAACACGGCGACGAAGCGCCCGAAGAAGACGACCTTGCCGCCGTGCTTCCGGAACAGGTACATCCCGAGCTTCATCTTGGTCTGGTCGAAGTGAATGTAGCGGCCGAAGCGCAGCACGAGCTCGTAGCCGAATTCGCGGCCGAACCAGAAGCCGATATTGTCGCCGAGAACGGCGCCGGCCGATGCGGCGGCGATGACTAAACCGATATCGAGGTCATGCGTCGTTCCGGCATAGATCGCGGCTGCCAGCAGCATTGTCTCGCCGGGAAATGGAATCCCGATGCTCTCGACGCCGACGAACAGCATGACGACCCAATAGCCGTAATGCGATATCAGCGAGGTGAGCTCGTGCCCGCTGAAATGCATGACGATCAGCCGCGCGCGGTCAGCTCGCCGACCGCTTGTCCCATTGCGATCGTCACCGCGCGAATCTGAGTCGCGAGATCCATCGAGGCGATATCCGAACGCTGGGCGAGCTCAAGCCGGCGGTCACGCTTGCCATCGGCAAGAAGTTGCGCCACCTGCTCGGGCAGATACGGCAGATGGATGAAGCCGCCGAGCGCCGCCGGGAAGCGCTCCTCGAGCAGGCGGACGAGGCTGTAGAGCGTCGCGTTGCAGAGGAAGGTCCCGGCCGTGCTCGACAACCGGGCCGGAATGCCGGACTCGAGCAATGCCCGCTCGATCGCGCGCAAGGGCAGGCTGGCGCGCACCGCAACACCGCCATTGGCCTCGATCGGCGCATCGGCGAGGCGGGCGCCGTCATTGTCGGCGATCTCGAAATCGAGCAGGTTCAGGCCGAAGCGCTCGAGCCGGATCATCGCCTCGCCGGGCGCGAGGCCGAGGCTGACCACGACGGCGGGGCGCAACTCGGTCAGCAGCGCCTCCAGGCGCTCGCGCAGGCCGCGCTGGCTGACCGGCAGAATCGCCCCGATCACGGCATAGCCGTCGATCGTCGACCCATCGACCGCCTTCGCCACCTCGGCCGCTGGATTGATCCGCCGTCCGCCGTAGGGCTCGAATCCGGTAACTACGACTGTTTTGTTGGATAGACTCATTGCCCGTCCCGCCGCGCTATTTCCGCCGGCCAAACCGCGGGACAGGGCAAGCGCTGCCTTATGTTTTTCTCAATGAGCCGACGATTGCGGTTGATTAACCTCACCCCCGGCCTCGGCCTTCTCCCGCATATGGGAGAGGGCCGAATAATGCGCAAATGCGATCCGCGCCTTAGGCCGCCTTCGTCGCCGCCTTGCCGAGGATCGCGCCCATCTGCGGCATGGCGCTGAGACGCACCATCAATTCGCTGGCCTGCGCCGCATTGAGCGGCCGGTTCGGCGGCAGCAGATTGACCCAGGCCTTGTTGCCGCTGATCACCGCGACGACCTGCTTGAGCGTCGCCTGCATGGGATAGCTCTGCAGGACCAGACGTACATCGGTCAGCGCCTTCTGCAGTTCGTCGGCGCCCTTGTCTTTCCAGGCGAGATAGACCGGCCGCGCGAGCGCCGCGGTGACGTTGGTGCTCGCCGAGATGCAGCCGACGCCGCCGGCGCGCAGATTGGCGAGGAGGAACTCCTCCGAGCCCGAGAACACGCCAAAGCCGGGGAATTCCTGCAGGATCTTGGCAGTGTTCGACCAGTCGCCCGAGCTGTCCTTGAGACCGGCGATGCTGCCCGGATAGGCCTTCATCAGCCGAGCGATGAGAGCGAGGGTGATCGGCACCGTGGAAAGCTGCGGGAAGTGATAGAGATAGACTTTGAGCCGGGCGTCGCCGACCCGCTCGATGACCTCGGAGAAGAAGGCGAAGAGCCCGTCCTCGCTCGGATTCTTGTAATAGAACGGCGGCAGCAGCAGGGCGCCCGCCGCCCCCGCCTTGACCGCCGCGCGCGTCACCGTGACCGCATCGGCGAGCGCGCATGAACCGGAGCCCGGAATGAACTTGGCCATCGGGATGCCGGAGCCGGCAGCGGCCTCGATCAGCGCGATGCGTTGGGCAACCGACAGCGAGTTCGCCTCTCCGGTAGTGCCGAGCGGCGCCAAACCGTCGCAACCGTTGTCGAGCAGCCAGCGGCAATGCTGGACGAAGAGGGCCGGATCTGGCTCGAGCGCCGCGTTCAGCGGCGTCAGGACAGCGGCGTAGACGCCGCTCGGTTGGGTCGGTGCGGAAACGGCCATCGGATCATCTCCCGGCAGAGGCGGACGGAACGACTGACGGTGGATTTAGCACGCCCGCGACGAGCCGCAAACCCTCTCTCACGGCCGCAGGCGCTTTTCCATCGTGATCGATGTCGGTTCCGTGAAACCGGGATGGGCCTCACGGCCGATCTCGCGATAGCCGAGCACAGCGAACACGGCGATGTTTGCGGGCAACGCGATGCGCACCCCGAGCGTTACCGAGGCGGCGCCGGCGGCGCGCGCCGCCGCCTCGACCGCGGCGATGAGACGCCGCGCCAGGCCCCCGCCGCGCCGCTCCGGCAGGACGGCGAGCCGACCGAGATAGATCGCCTCGCCGATCGGCTTGTAGAAGACACAGCCGACCAGCGTCGCGCCGACCAGCGCGAGAAGGCAGCTCTCGTCACCGAGCCGTGCCGCCACCGTCTCCGCCGTCTCGCGCGCGGCGCCCGATTGCGGCACGAGAACGCCGTCATATTGCGCGAAGGCGCGATGAATGACGGACACGATCGCCGGCGCCTCCTCGATCCGCGCCAGGCGGACGGTGATTTCCTCGCTCGCCGGGCCGCTGTCGCTCGCCCCCATGCCAATCGCCGTATTTGCTGCTCTGCTGCGATAGCGACTAGCATAGCCTGCACCCGTCGCGCAGCGAAAGAGGCAGGCATGAAAACCATCAATCATCGCGAGGTCGCCAAATTCACCGCCGGCGAATTCGCCCGGCGCGTCGAGCGCGCCCGCGCACTGATGAGGGCGGAGAAGCTCGACGGCATCATGGTCACCTCGGAGCCCAACCTCGAATATCTCTCCGGCTTCACCACCCAATTCGCCTGGAGCAGCCCGACGCGGCCCTGGTATTTCATCCTGCCGCGCATCGGCGACGCCATTGGCATCATCCCCGAGATCGGCGAGACGAACTGGCGCGCCACGTCATGGTGCAAGAAGATCCAGACTTGGCCGTCGCCGGTTCCCGAGAATGAGGGGCTCGACCTGCTCGCCGGGGCGATCAAACGGATCAAGCGGCGCTACGGCCGCTTCGGCGTCGAACTCGGGCAAGAGACGCGGCTCGGCATGGCGCCCGGCGATCTCCTGCGCCTCGGCAAGGCGATCCGTCCCTTCGAGATGGCGGATTGCGTGCCGGTCATGCGCGAGCTTCGCTTCATCAAGTCGAAGGCGGAGATCGCCCATATCCGGCACATCTGCGAGATCGCCTGCGATGCCTTCGATGCCCTGCCCGGGCTGCTGGCCCTTGGCGACAGCGAGAAGGAGATCTGCCGTAAATTCGCCGCCGACCTGCTGCTGCGCGGCGCCGACAAGGTTCCCTACACCTCGATCGGCACCGGCAAGGGCGGCTATTCCAGCATCATCATGGGGCCGGCCGGCTATTACTGCGACTTCGACCGCAACATCGCGATCGGCGAGCCGTCCAAGGCAGCGATGCGCGTGCAGGACGCGCTGTGGCGGGCGACCGAGGCCGGCATCGCCGCCGCGGTGCCGGGCAATACCCCGGCCGATGTCTTCCATGCCCAGGCCAAGGTGCTCGAGGCCGACGGCATCGCCATCGGCAATGTCGGCCGTTTCGGTCACGGCCTCGGCAAGGTCATGACCGAGTTCCCGTCGAACAAGCCGATCGACAAGACGCCTTTGCGGCCAGGCATGGTGCTGACGATCGAGCCGAGCGCCGCCTACGGCGCCGGCAAGATCCTCGTCCACGAGGAAAATCTCGTCATCACCGAGGACGGGCCGCAATTGCTGACGCGGCGGGCGCC
>WNFM01310317.1_pt1 | contig 45614 bp, 40 predicted proteins | sample 5400271 | NCBI WGS metagenome assembly WNFM01 (sample SAMN13153352, study PRJNA577476) | soil metagenome | isolation source: 60 cm saprolite on Douglas fir-dominated hillslope | place: USA:California | collected 2013-09-17
GCGAACTTGTAGCGGGCCAGCACTTGTTCGAACAGGGCGCGGGCGCGGTCTTCCTGGCCCATCGCCCGGTAGGCGCGCCCCGCCCAATACAGCAGCGCCGGCCGCCACAGATTGGAGTTGCGCGCCTTGGCCGCGGCCTCGAAGATCTCGGCCGCCTTGTCGTAGCGGGCGGCCCGGTACTCGCCCAGTCCGACGCGGAGGGTCGCGGGGTCGGCGTACTTGCCTTGCGGGTAGCCCTCGTAGAGCCGCCGATAGAAGGGCAGCGCCTCGTCGTCGCGGCCCGACCGCGCGTAGAAGGCGGCGCCGTCGAGCAGCGCCTCCTCCCCCCAGGACGTTCCCGGAAAGCGCGTCGCCACCACGCCGAAGGCGGCCGGGCTGCTGGCCCTTCGCGACTGGATCTTGGCGAGAAAGTACGCGGCCTCCGGCTCGACCGCCGAGCCCTTCTTCACCGCGGCCAGGGCCACGCGTGCCTGGTCGTCGCGCCTCCCGATCTCGAGCAGCGCGCGGCCGAGGCGGACGTGGATGAGGTCCGCATCCGCGGGGGCCGGCTTGCGGAGCAGGAGGGCCTGGAACAGCTTGACCGCGGCGCGATGCTCGCCCGCTTCGAACAGGACGAGCGCCTTCTTGAGGTCGCGTCCGATCTTCTCCTGCGCCGTGGCGGGCGGGAGGTCCGCGGCCAGCTTGTGGAGCCGGGCGACGGCTTCGCGTCCCTGCGCGGTGGTGGGATAGTCGCGGTCCAGGCGGTCGAAGGCTTCGGCGGCCTCGCGCCGCTGTCCGCGTTGCTCCTGCACCGCGCCCAGTTGGAGCAGGGCCTGGGGCTCGCGTCCGGGGCATAGGGCCAGGGCGCGCTGGATCATCTCGACGCTCTGGTCGCGCTGTCCCACCACGTCGTGGACCTCGCCCCCGCGCAGGAGGGCCGTGCAGCGCAGCGGGTTGGGATCCGGCCGCGCGGCCAGCTTGTCGTAGTACTCCGCCGCCTTCGCGTAGTTGGCGGTCTTCTCGTACAGCCCCGCCAGCGCCCTCCAGGCGTGGTCCTCGAGGTGCGTCTTGGGGATCTCCCCGTCGAGGAGGAGGGGCTCCGCCTCCGCGTATTGCTGATGGTCGAGCAGGATCAGGCCCGCGGCCAGCCGCGCCAGACCCGAGGTCGCGCCCGTCGGATGCTTTTCGGCGAGGTCGCGCAGGGCGTGCGCGGCCTGGGGCGTGCCGGCCACGGCCGGATCGGTGACGATGGCGTGCACCGCCGCCTCCAGGTCGTTCCCGGGCACCGGCTGCAGCCAGTAGCCGCGCGCGGCCGGGTACACGGGCTGGGCCGGAGAAGGAGGAGGGACGGCGGCCGCCACGAACGCGACGGCCAGGACGAGGGAACGCGCCATCAGGAAGCCGTACGGAGGCCGCGGCAGCTACATCGGTCCGAGCGCGCCCTGATCGCCTCCAGCAAGGATCCTCACGAGCTCGTCGTAGAAGTAGTTCGTGCTGTCGCGCACGTGCGGAGCGACCCGGTCCGCGTACATCTGGCGGCCGCGCTCGATGTCTTCCTTCAGCCTCTCATAGATGTCCTTGTGGCGGCGGCCCTCGTTCACCTTCGCCTCGTTGTAGAGCTTGATCTCGCTCACGACCAGGCGGGCGAAGCGCTTCGCGTCCTCGTGGGCCTTCGTCTCCTCGGGGGACATGGAAGGGGCGGCGGCGGGCGGAGGATGCGGCGCCGCCGGCCGCGCGGCCGCGGCACCCTGCGGCCGCAAGGAGGACATCTGCTGCGCGTTGAACATCACGGTCGAGCCGCCCTCGTCCGCGGGGGCGGGCGCCGCCGCCGGCCGCGCGGAAGGGGCGGGTGGCCGCGAGGGGGCCGAGGCCGCGGCCGCGGGCGCCGCCGTCTTCGGGGCCAGGGAGAGCATGTCGATGGTCTTGCCCGCGAAGAGGACGAGGACCTCGATGAGATCGGCGACGGCGCCGGGGACTTCCTCTTGCGTGGTGTCGCAATAGAGGATCGCGGCCAGCTTGTCGCGGAGGATGAGGGGCACGGCCAGCACGGCCTGCGGGCTGCCGCCGAGGCGGGCCAGGGCCTGCTGGGTTCCCGGCGAATGCTCCAGTGCGCCGCGCATCGCGTGGCGCGAGTTGTTGACGTTGCGCAGGACGGTATCGGCGTTGAGGGGGACGTTGACCTGCTTGATCACGTCGGCCGGCTCCAGGCCGCGCGCGTACCACCCGATCGCGCTCGGGCCCTTCACGATGAACATGGCGGCACGGTCGACGTACTGCGAGACCTCGTTCACCAGGTGGGTGAGCACCTCGGACAGGCTGGTGCCCTTCTCCAGGGCGGCCACGGACGCCTTGAGCTGATCGAAACCGGGACCGGCGGCGGCGGCGGGCTCCGGGGGCGGCATGTTCGCCACCACCTCGGCCATCGCCATCTCGATGTCGCCTTCGTTGATCTTCTCGTCGTAGCGGGCCACCTGCTCCTGCAGATCGTCGAGCGCACGCACGAGGTTGCCCTGGTGGTCGCCGATCTGGCGCTGGATCTCGACGACCCAGTTCGCCATCTGCTGGCTGATGAGGCTGAGCGCCTTGGACTTGAGGTCTTCTTGTAAGGTCATCTCCCCCTCAGGATGTGCCGCGAAATCCAGACGCGTCCAGGATTTAGCGCATTATCGGCAGTTCGCTCCGGAGTGTCAACGGTTTGCGCGGAGGGGCGCCCGGAACGGACAATCCTCGCATGCGCCGTGCATCGCGGGGTCCGATCGACCTGGGGGAGGTGTACGGAAGGCTCGTCCAACATCGCGGTCACGCCGGCTGGTGGCCGGCCCAGAGCGCATTCGAGGTCTGCCTCGGCGCGATCCTGGTCCAGAACACGGCCTGGACGAACGTCGAGAGGGCGCTGGAGGTGCTGCGGTCACGCCGCCTCCTCTCCTACGATGCGCTGCGCGACATGACTGCATCGGAGATCGCGCCGCTGATCCGCAGCTCCGGATGCTTCAACGTCAAGGCCCGGCGATTGCGCGCCTTCCTCGATTTTCTCGGACGCGAGTACGGCGGGCGAGTCCAGGCGATGGAGGCGGAGGAGCCCCGTGTCTTGCGCGGCAAGCTGCTCGCCGTGCCGGGCATCGGGCCCGAGACGGCCGATTCGATCGCGCTCTACGCGGCGGGCCAGCGCCTCTTCGTGATCGACGCCTACACCCGGCGGGTCTTCACCCGCCTGGGGGCAGTGGCCGGGGACGAGCCCTACGACGTGCTCCAGCGGATCTTCATGGATGCACTGCCCTCCGAGACCCGGCTCTACAACGACTTCCACGCGCAGATCGTGCTGCTGGCGAAAGACGTCTGCACCCGGCGCCCGACGTGTGCGATCTGTCCGCTCGAGGACGTCTGTCCGCGCGTGGGAGTGGCTCACACCTTGAAGTGGTCCCGTATGAGGGCCAGGGAGAGCCAGTCGGGCAGCAGGCGCCGGCCCAAGGGAACGAGCCGCGAATCCGGCCCCACCGCGTAGCGCACGCGCGGCCGCCGGGCCGTGAGCGCGCGGAGGATCACCTCCGCCACGATCGCCGGGCTCGGCGCCTTCGGAAGCGACTCGCGGATCACGCGCTCGCAGGAGGCCCGGCGCTCCGCGTAGGCCGACGCGCCACCGTCGCCCCAATCCATGTTCTCGTTGAACGCGGTGGCGATGTCACCGGGCTCGACGAGGGAGACGCCGACGCCGAAGGGCGCGACCTCGATGCGGAGGGCCAGGGTGATGGCGTCGAGGGCGGCCTTCGTCGCGGAGTAGTGGGCCTGGAAGGGAATGGGCGCGCGGCCGGCCAGCGAGCCGACGACGACGGCGCGCCCTTGCGCGCGGCGCAGGTGGGGAAGGGCGGCCCGGAGGACGGTCAGCGTGCCGATGACGTTGGTCTCCATCTGGGCGCGCGCCTTCTCGATGGGAAGATCTTCCACGCTCCCGAAGACGGCGTAGCCCGCGGCGCAGACGATGGCGTCGAGCCCGCCTGCCTGGGCCACGACGTCGGATACGCCCGCCCGGGCCTGTGCCTCGTCGCGGACGTCCATCACGATCCATCTGTCGCGGACCCCGGGTGGGACCGACGAAGGGGCACGGCGGCTGGCCCCGAAGACGCGGAAGCCGTGGCCCGCGAGCCGCTCGGCGGTCGCGCGACCGATGCCGGAGGACGCGCCGGTGATCAGGACGGCCGCGGTGGGCGACAGGGGGCGCATGCCGCCGAGATGCTACAATGATGATGTTTGGGGGCGTCACGGTTTCGACGGGAACAGCGACCCCGGGCGATGCAGGCGGAGCGTGCTACCGGCTCCTAAATGCGGTGGAAAGTCACAACTGCCAACGATAACTTGGCATTGGCTGCCTAACTAAACCCTAGTCAGCCCGTCCTCCCGGTGGCCCGCCCACGGCGGCCGGAAAGGGCGTCATCAAGGTGGGCTGGCCCTTAGCTCTCGGTCCGGGGGCGACGGGTGAGATCAATCGGACTAGCCTTTGCCGGTTTCGTCCGACCTACACGGCGAAGGCGAAATTTCAGGTCGGGCTAAGCCTGTAGGATCTCCCGTAGGCGTGCTTCCGGACGTGGGTTCGACTCCCACCGCCTCCACCATACTGAGAGGGCGCCGATCCATCCGCGCCCGCGGCGTTACTCGTCGCTTGCGTACGACGAGTACGCGGCGCTCCTCGCGCCTTGCGGGCGCGGCGCCTCGGCGCCCCGATGCAGTACTGAAGGTACTGTGCTGCTGTTTCAACCAGAGACTCGTCCGAACCGTGCATTGCTGCCTGCGTTGCTCCCTTGCGTACGACGAGTACGCGGCGGTCGTGGCGCCTCGCGCGCGAGGCGACTCGGCGCTCCGAGGCCGCATTGAAGGTACAGTGCTGCTGTTTCAATTGGAGTACCCCATGCGATTCGCCGCCAGCCTCGCCCTTCTGCTGATGGCTCTACCCACGTGGGCGGCCGAGCCCGCGCCCGCCCCCGTCCGCCTGGCCATCGTCGGTCTCGTCCACGGCCACGTCCGGGGATTCCTCGATCGCCTCAAAGGGCGAACGGACGTCCAGTTGGTGGGCGTCGTCGATCCGGACGCGTCGCTCCGCGATCTCTATCGCGATCGCTATGCCCTGGCACCGGAGATCTTCCACGGCACCGTCGAGGCCATGCTGGACGCGGCCCGGCCCCAGGCCGTCGCGATCTTCACCAGCACCTACGATCACCCGCAGGTCGTCGAGGCCTGCGCCACGCGTGGCGTCCACGTCATGATGGAGAAGCCGCTGGCCGTCTCGATGGCGCACGGGCGGCGCATCGCGGAGGCGGCCGCGCGCGGCCGCATCCAGGTCCTCGTCAACTACGAGACGACCTGGTACGCGAGCAACCGCGCCGTCTTCGACGTCGTGAAGGCGGGCACGCTCGGCCCCGTGCGCAAGATGGTGGCGCACGACGGCCATCGCGGCCCCCAGGAGATCGGCGTGCAGCCGGAGTTCCTCCGCTGGCTGACCGACCCCGTCCTCGACGGCGGCGGCGCGCTCACCGACTTCGGCTGCTACGGCGCGAACCTGTTCACGTGGCTGATGGACAACGCGCGGCCCCTCTCGGTGAGCGCGGTGACGCAGACCTTCAAGCCCGCCGTGTATCCTCGCGTCGACGACGAGGCCACGATCGTGGTGGCCTGGCCGCAGTCGGTCGGGATCATCCAGGCCTCCTGGAACTGGCCCTTCGACCGGAAGGATCTCGAGGTGTACGGCAGCCGCGGGCAGGCCATCACGGTGCGCCGCGAGGCGGTGCGCTTCCGGCTGGAGGGCAAGGAGGAGGCGGAGGTGCCGTCGCCGGCCCTGGCCGCGCCCGAGGACGACCCGGTGCGTTACCTGGCCGCGGTGGCGCGCGGCGAGGTGCGCCCCTCCGGACTCTCTTCCCTCGAGAACAACCTGATCGTCACCGAGATCCTGGACGCGGCGCGCGAGTCCGCCCAGACGGGCCGGACGGTCAAGCTGCCCGCCGCGCGCTGACCGCGATCAGAAGTCCAGGCGCAGGCCGAGGCGCAGGGCACGCGGAGGCTGCACGGCCGAAGTCTGGCGGTAGTCCGGCCCCCACTTCACGTCCTCCTCGACCTCGATCCCGGTGCCGCGCAGGTTGAAGGCCTCGATCACGGCGGCCAGGCGCGTGCTCCCGAGGGTGAAGCCCTTCTCCAGGCGCGCGTCGATGGTGAGCACGTAGGTGAAGCGCGAGTCGCCGTTGGTGATGCCCTTGATCGGCTCCGGACCCTGGTTGAGATCGGGCGGGATCACGAAGCGCGCGAAATGCTGGCCGTCCTGGTAGCGCGCCACCGCTCCGAACCGGAAGTCATGGGGCGCTTCGTAGGTTCCGGCGATCTTGATCGTGTATCCCCGTTCGAAGAAGAGTCGTCCGGTGGACAAGGTCTCCGCGTTCGGGAGCTCGAGGCGCTCGCCCACGAGGCCCTGGTCGTTCTCGGTGGCCAGGAAGCCTCGGTAGGCCGAGGGGGAGTTCGTCTTGGAGGCGGTGGCGCCGATGAGCACGCGCACGCGCTTTCCGATCCGCCCGTCGATCGAGATCTCGAGACCTTTCCCGGTTCCCCCCTCGGGGTCGTTCGTGAGCAGGTAACGGTCCCGGCCGAAGCTGTCGATGCGGCGGTTGTAGATGGGGAGCATCTGGAGGGTGGTGCCCCCCGCGATGTCGTCTCCGGGGTCCGGGATGTAGGTCACGTCGTAGGCCGAAGTGGGTGCCCCGTAGTTGACCGACGTGACGAGACTGCTCTCGCGGCGGTGGTAGGCAAGGAAACGGGCACGGAAGCTTCGGATATCGGTCTCGAAGCCGACGAAGACCTCCTTCGACCGCGGAGGCTTCAGGCCGGGATCGATGCTCGCCCGCGCTCCGCCGGGCCCGACCCGCGCCACCAGCAGCCCGCGCTCGTCCGGCTGGAAGAGGCCATCGCGGTTCTGGTCCTGCCACTGATAGGCGGCGCCATGAGGGGCCCCCGGATCGCCGTAGGCCAGCAGGTTGAGGGGCAGGCGGCTGAGGTACTCGGCGTAGCCCGCGAGCATGGTGAGGTGCGGACGATCTTTCGGGAAGGGGCGCACGCGGCCCACCACGCGCGGCGTCACGCCCGTCCACTCGATCCGCCCGTCCGAATTGGCGGCGGTCGCGTGCGAAGACTCGAAGCGCAGCCCCGCATTGACCGAGAGCTCGTGGAAACGGAACTGGTCGGTGGCATAGGCGGCCACTTCGGTCCCGCGCCACGACGTGGGCCCGGTCCAGCCGTAGTCCCAGACGCGGGCGGGAAGGCCGCCCACCTTCTCGGGGGTGAGGCGGATCTCCTCCGCCGGGCGAGTCGTCGAGCGGGTCAGGGAGAGCGACGTCCCGACGCGCACGGCGTGGTTGCCGTTCGTGAACGGATCGAACCAACCGGTCAGCGCCCAGCGCCCGCGCGTGCTCGCGGCCGGGAACAACTGCTGCACCGGCCCATCGGACAAACGCTCGACGATTCCCGTCGCCGCCTCCGTGAGATGCGGGTCGAACACGCCGCGCACGAGGCCGGTGGTGAGCGACCACGGCCGCGAGCCTTGGCGCTGCCAGGTCGACTGGACCTGCAAGAGGTTGTCGACCTGCTGCACGTTGCCTCCGCCGAAGCGGGCCCGTCCCTCATAGGGGTGGGAGAGGCGCTGCACGCCGCCCAGCAGCCGTACCTCGTCTCGTGACGTCGGCGTGTAGACGAAGTGCCCGAGCACCCCTTCCTCGCGCCCGTCGAGTGACCTCGGATCGGAGCGCTCACGGCGGGCGCCGCGGGTGAGGTTGCCGGAGACGACGGCGCTCAGGCGATCGGCGAGGAGCGGACCGTTCAGGCGAAAGTGCGCGCTCGAGAAGGAATCGAGGTGCGCGATGGCCGGGGCGCCGCTTCTCCGATAGGACTGCTGGAGGGCCGTCGGCGCGTCGTTGACCTGGACCGTCTTCCGCCACCGGGTGTCCGGCCGTCGCGGCACCAGCCAGACGCCGGGGCCGGCTCCATGGACGTCGGCGGGGGCCAGTCCGGCCGAGATCTCGACCGCGGCCAGCGCTTCGGGATCGGCGAAGAAGAGCGGCGTTCCCGTGCGGTCCGGGTCCGTGACGTCCAGATCGCCCAGGAGCCAGGAGGCCTGGGTCCACGAGCTGCCGCGAACGCCCATGAGCCCCGCCTCGCCGACGTAGAGGCCGCTGCTCTCGATGCGGTCGAGGATCGCGGTCGATTCGATGGTCTCGAAGACGGACCACACGCCGTTGCTCATGGGCAGGGAGCGGAGAAGGTCCACGTCGAAGGCCTGTCCGAGCGACCGTTGCGAATGAGCGGGTGTGGGTGGAGGCGGCGGCTCCGGCGTCGGGGCGGCGGCCGGGGGCGAGGTCGGCGACGCGACGGGAGCCGGCGAGGCGGCCGGAGCGGCCGGGGTTTCCCGGCTGGGTTCCTGGGCCGCGCCCGCCGCGGCCGCCAGCATGAATGCGGACAAAAGGACGAGGGATCTCAAGCGGTCCGGAGCGCACGCCCGCGCGCAAGGGTCATAGGCCTCCCAGGGGTCGAAGTTGCCGGATTGTACGCGAAGTCGCGGCACGGGTTGGTCCGCCCCGCCTTCGCCGATCAGGCTCGGCGCGGCCGATCGTGGCTGGCGACGAGCCGCTTCGGCGCGACCCGCCGCCACGCCTTCTCTATGACCGCGCGTAGGACGTCCCGGCGCACCTTCGAGAGGCGCACGAGGACGGCGGGATAGCTCGCATAGTGGTCGGTCACGTAGAACGCGGCGGGGTGCTCGTCCATCAGCATCGAGCGATCCTCGAACGAGCAGCGGATCGCGAGGGCGCCGTCTTCGCGCAGGCGCGCCAGGAACCGGCCGCCCACGCGGACGGCGGGCGTACCGTACGAGATGCCCTCTTCCACGCCCGGCAGTTCGTGGGCCAGGCGCAGGAAGGTGTCGTAGTCGGTCTTCTTCCGGGGAGTCGTCCGCCGCGTACGCTTCATGGTGCGACCGTCCGCCGCCGCTAGGCGAGGGAGCGGAGGCGGCGCGCGGGGGTCCTCGATCCGCGCGCGCGCGTGCGGAGCACGGGTATCCGCGCCGCGCCCGCCGGACGTCCCCACTGGACGGCCTTCACCACGGCCTGCGGGCTGGGCTCCGCGGCGGCCCGGGAGGGAGCGCCCCCCGCCATGGCGGAAGTGGCGAGCGCAGCCGCGAGCAGGACCGAAGCCAACATCGCGGGCGGATCATAGCGCAGCCTGGTGCCTTGACGTGTCCGGCCGGGACGGCTAGTCTGCGGCGCGGCCGCTCCCGGCCACGTTCATCCACTCGCGGAGGATCCCATGGCACCAAACGCAGACGCGTCGCGTCGCGACTTCCTCAAGGTGGCGACGGGCGCCGCCGTCGCCGCCGCCGCGGTGGCGACGAAGGCCAGCGCGCAGGAGAAGCCGCTCGTCGGGTGCGGCAAGGCCACCGGCGACGCCAAGCGCGTCGGCCTCGCCACCATCGGCCTCGGCGGTCAGGGCAACAGTGACACCAAGGCGATGCTCAAGGTCCCCGGCGTCGAGCTGGTGGCCGTCGCCGATTGCTACGACGGCCGGCTGAAGCGCGCGAAAGAGGTCTACTGCGACAACCTGGTCACGACGCGCGACTACAAGGAGATCCTGGCCCGGAAGGACGTGGACGCCGTGATCATCGCGACCCCGGACCACTGGCACTCGCGCATCGCCATCGAGGCCATGAACGCGGGCAAGGACGTGTACGTCGAGAAGCCGATGGTCCACGACGTGCTGGAGGGCCTGCAGGTGGTCGACGCGCAGAAGAAGACGGGCCGCATCCTGCAGGTGGGCAGCCAGCGCGTCAGCAGCGTCGTCTACCACAAGGCGAAGGAGTTGCTGGCCGCGGGCGCGATCGGCGAGCTGAACATGGTCGAGGCGTTCTGGAACCGCAACTCCCCGATCGGCGCCTGGCAGTACACGATCCCGCCCGACGCCTCGCCCCAGACGATGGACTGGGAGAGGTTCGTGGGGCCGGCGCCGAAGCGGCCCTTCGACCCCGTGCGCTTCTTCCGGTGGCGCAACTACGACGACTACGGCACCGGCGTGGCGGGAGACCTCTTCGTCCACCTCTTCACCGGCATCCACTTCATCACCGGGTCCATGGGGCCGACGCGGGTCTTCTCGACGGGCGGCCTTCGCTATTGGAAGGACGGGCGTGATGCCCCCGACGTCCTTCTCGGCCTGTTCGACTACCCGAAGACGGCCGCCCATCCCGAGTTCACGCTGACCCTGCGCGTCAACTTCGCGGCCGGGGCGGGTGGGGAGGACGCGTTCCGGTTCGTGGGGCCGGAAGGGATCATGAGCCTCGGGCGCGATGGGATCACGATCACCAAGCGCGATCCGGACAAGGAGCCTGGTTACACCATCGACACGTTCCCCAAGGCCATCCAGGACGCCTATCTCGCGGAATACCACAAGAAGTATCCGGAGCAGAAGGGTCAGCTCCGGACGGGACACGAGGAGAAATACCAGCCGCCCCCGGATTACAACGAGACGGATGCGCACACCGCGAACTTCGTCGAGGCCGTGCGCACGCGCACGCCGGTGATCGAGGACTCCGTCTTCGGCCTCCGCGCCGCCGGCCCCGCGCTCCTCTGCAACATCAGCCAGCGCGAGAAGCGGCCGGTCTCCTGGAACCCGGAGACGATGCGGCAGGTGGAGACGTAGTTAGTCAGGGGGGGCACTCACGCTTCGCGAGGTGGGCGTTCGCGACCCCCCCTGAAACCCCCCTCGCACGTCGCCGCCGCTACGCGGCGCCGCCGTGCTCTGCGGTCGGTTGCCCAGTCAAACCGGTCGTCAGGAGTAGTCGGTCACCCGGCGCTCGACGCCGAGCGTCTCTGCGAGCTCGGTCACTAGCGGCAGCGTGCGCCGGTAGGGCGTGTCGGGATCCTCTCGGGGATTCCCTCGTGGCCACGAGGACGACGGCGTGTTCGCGCTCGTCGGTCCCCATTGCATCAGGTCCCAGATCTGCCGCAGGGTCTCGTCGCGCACGGGACGGTCCAGCCAGGCGTTGTGCGATCGGGCCTCGCGGAAGAGGACGTCCAAGGCCTCGTCGTCGATGGTCTCGCCATGTCGCGGCTCCGGAGGAGGGCTGTTTCGAATATACCTACCAGCGGAGGACGAGGGGCAGGTCGGGACGGAGATCGGCGCTCTCTCCGGCGCGCGCGTCGTCGAAGGCCACCGTCATCACGTGGTGCGCGGCATGGACGAAGGTGACGAGGCCCGCGTCCTGGACGGCGCGGGCTGCCGCGCACGGCGCCGAGCCTCCCGGCATGCCGACCTCGATGGCGGTGATGCGGCGGACGCCGAGACCGTGCCCCCGCGGCTGGGCCGGCATCAGCGCGGGTGGGCGCGCGAAGGCGATGTAGAAGAAGGCTGGCTCGCTCAGCGGCGTCCCCTCCGCGACGTCGATCGCGAGGTGGGGCGGAAGGTAGGGCGGATGGTAGGCCCAGCTCGCGAAGGGCGGGTCGGGCTCGTCGCCGCCTGCGGGTCGAACGATGACCGCGAACGGAGATGCATCCGTGGCGCGCTGCGACCACCGCGGCCACAGGCGCGCCCGAGCTGCCGGTTCGGCCTGCGCCTCCGGCGCGTCCGTCACCCAGATGAGCTCGAGGTACGCGTTCTCGAAGAAGAATCGCCGGCAGGCCGTGCCCTGACCCGGATGCGTGTTGGGAGCGCCCTCGGTGAGCCCGAGCCGAACGAGCCGCTCGGCCTCGGGCGCGCCCTCCGCGCAGCAGACGAACACGTGATCGAGCGCGTACGTCATGCGCGGGCCGTCCCGAGGTCGGCCGCCCGGACCACTCTCGCCGGCGGCGCGGAGGCCACGCGGACGGAATGGCTCTTCACCGCCAGCCAGACCCGCGATCCCGGAGACAGTCCCAGCTCGGTCACCGCGGCCGGGGTGAGCCGGGCCAGCCATTCCGGAAGCTCTGGACGGACGACGCAGCGGACGGCCGCGTCCCCCGGCCCGCGCTCGATGCCGCGCACGACGGCCTCGTAGACGTTGCGCGCGGAGAGGCCACGGACGGGCTCGGTCGCCACGATCACGTCCTCGGCGCGGATGGCCACCGTCACCGCCGACGCGATCGGCCGCTCGGCGACGATCGACACGGCGACGATGAGGCCGCCGGCCAGGCGGACGCGTGTCACCCCTCCCTCCGGGTCGTGCCCCTCGATCTCTCCGGCCAGCAGGTTCTCGATGCCGGCGCGGGCTTCGCGGGAGAGGCCGGGCGTGGCCAGCAGCGCGAGCGGCGGCCCCTGAGCTTCGACGCGGCCGCCCTCCAGGAGCAGGACCTCGCCCGCGAGGGCCATCGCCTCCCCGACGTTGTGCGTCACGTAGAGCATCGGCGTGGACCATTCGTCGCGGATGCGCAGGAGGTAGGGCACGATCCGCTCGCGCAGGGAGACGTCGAGCGCGGCCAGGGGCTCGTCCAGCAGCAGCAGCCGCGGGCGCGTGGCCAGGGCGCGCGCGAGCGCGACGCGTTGCTTCTCGCCGCCGGACAGGGCGGAGGGATAGCGGCCGCCGAGGGTGCCGATCTCGAGGACGTCGATCGCGTGCGCCACCTCCTTCGTCGCGCCGCGGGCACCGAAGAGGACGTTCTCGCGCACGGTGAGATGAGGGAAGAGGCCGGCGTCCTGGGGCACGTAGCCGACGCGGCGGTGCTGCGGAGGCACTTGCCGTCCGGCCGCGGTGTCGACCAGCACGTCGTCATCGACGGCGACGCGCCCCGAAGCGATCTCGCGCAGGCCGGCGATCGAGTCCAGCAGCGACGTCTTGCCCGCGCCGGACGGCCCCATCACCGCCGTCACCGGGGCGGCGAGGTCCGCGGTGATCCGAAGCGGGAAGCGCGCGAGCGGAGTCTGGAAATCGAGACGGATCACGCGGCCCTGCGCGTTCGGGCCCGTCCCACCGCCTCCGACGACCACAGGGCGACGAAGGCCAGCAACGCGGTCACGCCGGCCAGGACGCGTGCGCGGTCGTCGTGGCCGAGCTGCGTCTCGTGAAAGATGGCCAGGGCCAGGGTCTGGGTGCGGCCGGGGATGTTGCCGGCCAGCATCACCGTCGCCCCGAACTCCCCGAGCGCGCGCGCGAACGCGAGCACGGTGCCGGCGAGGACGCCGCGCCAGGCCAGGGGCAGGGTCACGCGGAAGAAGGCCTGGAGAGGGCCGCATCCGAGCGTGCGGGCCAGGCCGACCAGGCGTGGGTCCACCTCCTCGAAGGCCGTGAGCGCCGAGCGGACCAGCAGGGGGAACGACATCACCGCGGTGGCGAGCACCACGCCCTTCCAATCGAACGCGATCTGGATGCCCGCGGCCGCGAGCCAACGCCCCAGCGGACTCGCGCGGGAGAACGCTTCGAGCAAGACCACGCCCACCGCGGTCGGAGGCAGGACGAGAGGCAGCGAGAACACCGTGTCGAGCAGCGTTCGTCCCGGCCCGTGCCGGCCGGCCAGCAGCGCGGCCGCGGCCACGCCCAGAGGCAGGATCATGGCCGTCCCCAGCGCGGCCACGCGCAGGGTGAAGAGGACGATCGCCCACTCCTCCCGCGTCGGCACTATCGGCGGGTGAGGACGATGAACCCGTATTTCTGGTAGACGCGCGTCGCGCGCGCGGAGGCGAGCTCGTCCGCGAAGAGGCGGGCGGGGCCGGAGGCCTGGGCGAGGGGCGCCATCACGTACACGATGGGGGGACCGGCGGCGCGTGGCACCTCGAAGGCCACGGCGACGCGGGACGAGGTCGCGGCGTCCGTGCGGTAGACGATGGCCGCGGGGACGTTCTCGGACGCGACGGCCGCCAGCGCACCCCGCACGTTCAAGGTGGGCACGATGCGATCGGCGAGGCGGGACCAGACCCCGACCTGTTCCAGGTATTTCTTCGCGTACACGCCGGCGGGAACGGCCTGCGGATCGGCCAACGCCAGCCGTTCGAAGTTCGCGATCTCGGACGGCGCCCGCAGCCGCCGCGGCGTCCGCGCGGGCACGACCACGACGAGCGTGTTCGAGAGGAGGTCCACGCGATCGGTGGCCCGGACCGCGCCTGCCCGCGTCACGACGTCCATCTGGGCCTCGTCGGCGGAGAAGAAGACGTCCGCGGGAGCGCCGGCCCGGATCTGGCGCGCGAGGTCGCTGGACGCGCCGAAGTTGAAGGCGACGTGATGGCCGGAGGCGGCCGCGAAGGCCTTGCCGATCTCGGAGACGGCGTCGGCCAGGCTGGCCGCCGCGAACACGGTGATCTCGGCCGCGGAGGCCGGCGATCCCACGGCCAGGACGATCAGGAGGACGGCCGGCGCGAAAAGGCGCCGTAACCAGCTCATGTCCGGAGCTCCTCGATATACACCCGGGAGTATAACGGATGCCGCCGTCACGGCTTGAGCCGCCGGCGCAGCCGCCGCCACGGCGCCGCGGCCGCGCCGAGGCTCCGCCGTTCCATCTCGCGGTAGAGGCGCAACACGGCCGTTCCGGCCCGGGTGAGCCGGGTGGCGCCGCGCCCGGCCCCCCCGCGCGCGGCCTCCACCAGGGGGCGCCGGAAGCTGCGGTTCATGGTGCGCGCGAGCGTCCAGGCGCGCATGTAGGACATGCCGAGGGCGCGGGCGGCGCCCGCCATCGTCCGCTCGCGCGCGATGGCCTCCAGCAGCGCGACCTTGCCCGGGCCGAGGGCGACCTCGTCCCCGCGCAGGACGCGCAGGCGCGGGCGGAGGACGGCGCGCCGGCGCGTGCGTGCGCTCAATACGGCGTGTCACCGCCGTCCACGTTGATCGACTGTCCGCGGATGATGGCGGCGGCGTCGGAGAGGAGGAAGGCGACCACGCGCCCGACCTCGATGGGCTGGATGGGACGGCCGAGCTGCGCGGGCACCATTCGCTGAACCAGCTCCTTCGGGTCGCCGCCCTGGCGCGACGTGATCCATTCCGCGACTGCCATCAGCATGGGGGTCTCGACCCCGCCCGGGCAGACCGCATTCACGTTGATCCGGTGCGGGGCCCACTCCGCGGCCAGCGAGCGGGTCAGGTTGATGACACCGGCCTTGCCCGCGTTGTAGCCGGCCATGTTGGGATAGCCGACCTTGCCCGCGTTGGAGGCGACGTTGACGATGGCGCCGCCTTCACCCTGGGCGATGAACCGGCGGGCGACGATCTGGCAGCAGGAGAAGAGGCCGGACACGTTCACGCGCATCTGCGCCTCCCAATCCGCGGCGGAGAGGTCGAGGGCGGCCTCCATGCGCAGGATCCCCGCGTTGTTGACCCACCCGTCGAGCCGTCCAAACGCACCGGCGGCGCGCGCGATGGCGGCCGTGATGCTCTCCGGATCGGTCACGTCCAGGACGAGGGGAAGGGCCCGGCCTCCGCCCATCTCGATGCGCCGCGCCGTTTCCGCGACCGGATCGAGGGCGAGGTCGCCGACGACGACGCGCGCTCCCGCCTCCGCCGCCGCTTCGGCGATGCCGCGCCCCATGCCCCCGCCGGCTCCGGTGACGACGACCGTGCGCCCTTCGAGCCGCATCCCGGGTCAGAAGACCGGGTGGGTCGTCACGCCACCGTCGACGGTCAGGCTCGCCCCCGTGATCCAGCGCGCGCCCGGGGAGGCCAGGAAGAGGCAGGCATCGGCCACGTCCTCCGCCAGGCCCAGGCGGCCCAGGGGGGCGGCGCGCTTCCACCGCGCGACCCCTTCGGGCCAGCTCTCCTCGATGCCCTCGCGCCAGATGAGGCCGGGCGCCACCGCATTCACGCGGATGCCGTGCGTGGCCAGCTCCTGCGCGGCGGCACGCGTCAGCTGGAGCACGCCGGCCTTGGCCGCGTTGTAGTGGCTGTGTCCGGGCGCGGGATGCTCGGCCTCGATGGACGTGATGTTGACGATGGCGCCGCCCGTCTCCTGACGCGCCATCTCCCGCGCCGCGGCCTGGGTGCACAGGAAGGTGGTGCGGAGGTTGGAGGCGATCACCTCGTCCCACTGGGCCGCGGTCATGTCGAGCAGGCTGGCCATCGGGTAGGTTCCGGCATTGTTGACGAGCACGTCCAGACGGCCGAAGGTCTCGACGGCGCGCGCCACCAGCCGCGCGACGTCCTCCTCGCGGCCGAGGTCACCCGCCGCGCGGATGGCACGCCCCCCCTCGCCCGTGATCCTGAGGACGAGCGCCGCCGCTTCGTCGCCGTGGCGACGGTAGTGGGCGACGACGGCCGCGCCCGCCTCCGCGAATCGGGCGGCGATGCCCCCGCCCAGTCCTCCGCCCGCCCCGGTGACCAGAGCCACTTTCCCCCGGAAGTCCAGCAGCGACGCGACGCGCGGTGTCTCCATGTCGGCTTCCTCCTCGCGTCGCTCGTCTCGGAGCCGCAAGACAAAGGGCCGTCAGGTGCCTTCGGCCGTGTTCAGGGCACGCGCGAGGTAGAACTCCTCGAGCACCTGTCGCACGTGGGGATACGACGAGGTGATCTGGTCGAGGGTGGCCCGCTCCAGCTCGAGCAGCTCGCAGTGGGTGGCGGCGGTGACGGTGGCGGACCGCGCCTTGCCGGACAGGACCGAGATCTCGCCGAAGAAGTCGCCTTCCTTCAGGCGGCGCATGAGGAGCTGCCCGCCTTGGGTCGTGTCGCGCACGAACGTCTTCACCGTGCCCGTGGTGATCACGAACAAGCTGTCGCCGCGGTCGCCTTCGGTGAGCACGATGTCGCCCGGTTCGAAGGTGAGGAGGCGCAGCCCCCGGATGACGGCGACCAGCTCGTCGCGGGAGAAGCCGCTGAAGAGGGGCGTGTCCACGAAGGCGGGCCCTTCCGCGGCATCGGGACCGGACGCGGGAAGCGGCCCCGCCGCCGCGGCGACCGCGGGCGGTCGCTGGAGCGCGTCCTGGATCACGTCCAGGATCTGGATCTCGACCTCCTCGACCGTGATCGGTTCTTCCGCCGCGGCCGGCGACGGCCCTTCTTCCTGACGCGTCGAGGGCACCCAGCTCGCACCTCGCGCCGCCGCGATGCGCTCCTCGGCGCTGTAGGTGCGCGGCGCGGCAAACTGCTCCGGGGAGAACGTGCTCGCCGCCCAGCTCGGCGGCTCGTAGCCCACCGCCTTGTCGCCCTGGGGATCCCAGCCCCGTGTCCGTCTCTCCTTGGTCTTGATGAGATCGGCGAGCTTGAGCTCGACGTCCGCGCGGCCCGGGTCGATCCTCTGGACCTTCTTGAGGAGCGCGATGCTCTTGGCGGCCTGGCCTTCGGCGGCCAGGGCGTCGGCCAGCTCCAGCAGCACGGGCGCGGCCTCGCGCTCGCGGCCGGCCAGCACCAGCGCGTCCGCCAGCTTCATGCGCAGCCGCAGGTCGCCGCCGTGCCGCTGGAGGAGCTGACGCAGGGCCTCGATGGCCTGCGGGTACTTGCGGCGGGCGATGAGCGCGTCCGCGTCCTTCGAGCCGCCCAGCCATTCCAGGACCATGCCTCAGCTTCCTCGCCTGCCGGGGGCGATCATACTCCCGGCGCTCCGCGCGACGGCGCGGGGTAAGATTCGCCACCGTGCCGGATCTCAGCCTCGATGCGGACTCGGTCGGGCGCACGGTCGCGCTCCTGCGCCGGCGCATCGACGAGCGCTTCCCCGACTCCGGCCTCAGCCGCGTCTGCGGCGAGCTGGACCGCATCACCGGCCAGACGCGGGAGCGCGCGGCCTGGATCGCCACCCCGATCCTGGGGTTGCGCGTCGGTGTGGGCGCCCTGCTCGCGGTCATCGCCGCCGGCCTGGCCGGCACCGTGCTCTCGCTGCACCGTCCGAACCAGCCCCTCGAGATCTTCCAGTTCGTCCAGCTCCTCGAGTCGGGCATCAACGACGTCGTCCTCGTCGGCGCCGGCGCCTTCTTCCTGCTCACGCTGGAGACGCGCGTCAAGCGCCGCCGGGCCCTGGCCGCGATCCGCGAGCTGCGCGCGGTCGCGCACATCATCGACATGCACCAGCTCACCAAGGACCCGGAGTGGATCGTCACCCCCGGCAAGGAATCCGCCCTCCTCCCGGACCGGGCCCTGACGCGGTTCGAGCTGTCGCGCTACCTCGACTACTGCAGCGAGATGCTGTCCATCACGGGAAAGATCGCCGCCCTCTACATCCAGGACTTCGACGACGACGTCGCGCTGTCCGCGGTGAACGAGGTGGAGAACCTCACCACCGGGCTCTCGCGCAAGATCTGGCAGAAGCTGATGATCGTCTACGCGATGGGGCCGGAGGGGTCCTGATCAGGGCTGCGCGATCGACCAGATGCCCCGCCCGTGCGTCGCCGCGTAGAGCTTCTTGTCCGGTCCGACCTGGATGTCGAGCGCCGTCGTGTAGGGGAGGTTCGAGCCCAGGCGTGACCAGGTCGCGCCGCCGTCGGACGAGATCACGACGCCCAGGTCCGTGGCCACGACCAGGCGGCCGGAGCTGACCAGCACGTCGTTGACCGGCACGTCCGGCAGGTTTCCGCTCACATCGGACCAGGTGGCTCCGGCGTCACGCGTCTTCCAGAGGTGGCCCAGGCCGGCGCCGGGCCCCTCCACCCATCGACGCGAGAATCCGTTGAACCCCACGTAGGCCGTCCGCCCGGTGGGGTCGGAAGGGTCGATGGACAGCGCGGCCACGTAGCGATTGGGCAGCGCCGCGGGAAGGGCGAGCTGGCGCCACGTGCCGCCGACGTTGGTCGAGATGCCGCGCGCGAACCCGGCCGGGTTGCAGGGCCCGCACCACGCGGTCCAGATGACGTCGTTGAGGCTGGCCACGGCGGTGGTGGAGTGGGCCGTGCCGTTGTTGAAGACGGGGACCCAGTCCGCGCCGGACTGGATGGCGAAGCCGCGCGTGTTGGTCCAGACGTACTGGCCTCCCGCCACCCAGTGGTCCTTGTTGGCGGCGTCGGGTTCGAAGGGCGCGATGAAGCGGGCGAAGGGGTCGTGCGGATCGACGTCGCGGACCGCGCGCACGGTCCCATCGGACCGCCCGCAGTTCTCGGTCAGCTCCATGGCCAGGAAGACGTACTCGCCGAGGATCCGGCACCCGTCGTCGGGATCGACGAGCGTATCGCCGCCGTCACCGCCGAAGGGAGATCCCATGGTGCCGCTGCCCGAGAGGTCTTCCGGCAGCAGCAGCGAGCCGCCGTTGTCCTGCAGGCCGCCGGAGACGGCCACGCCTCCCGCCACCTTGCCCACCGCCACCGAGTAGTACTGGAGCGTGCGCACGTTGGCGTTGAGGCTCGCCCAGTCCGTCGCGTTCCCGTTCTTGTCGGCGCGGCCGCGCAGAGGACGCGTGTAGATGCCGCCGTCGTTGCCCACGTAGAGCTTGCCCCCCGCGATCGCCACCGAATGCTGGTCCGGATGCGTGGTCGGCGGGCAGTTGTTCTGGGCGTCGATGAACGACCAGCAGGGAAAGTCGAAGTTCCAGTAGGGGCCGATCGCGTTCCAGTGCGTGCCACCGTCTTCGGTCTCGAAGACTTCCTCCAGGCCGACGAACACGTGGTCGGCGTCGTCGGGGTCGACGTCGAGGAACTGGTTGTACCAGGCCTGGACGCCCACGTGGTAGAAGGTCGCGCCCTGGAGCGCGGAGCCGCTGGCCCCGAGCTGGCCGGAGTCGGCGATCCGGTTCCACGGCCCGGCCGGATCCCCGCTCGACGAGACGAAGACGCCGCCCAGGGCGGTCTGATTCGAATTCGTGTAGTGCGTCATCGACTCCATGAGGGCATAGAGCCGTGAGCCGTCGCTCGCGTAGGCGAGGGTGGCGCGCCCGACGTCGTTGGGGTTGAGGGCGCCGCCCGGATTCACGAGCGCGAAGCTCTCTCCGCCGTCGGTCGAGAGGTAGAAGCCGTTGTAGGGGGCGCCGTCGCGCCAGGCGCAGTTCGCCAGCACGCGCTGGCCGGAGCCGCGGGGATCGACGGCGACGTCGTTGCAGATGTCGTTGTACGCGGACTGGAGGTCCGGGCGCGGGACGCCGTTCACCACAGGATCGGGCACCGGGTAGAGCACGCGCCGCCAGGCCCCCGACTTCGTCCCTGCCTCGTGCTTCCAGACGCCGCGCGAGGTGGCCGCGTACGCGGTGCCGATGCCGTCGAAGCGGACCTTCCCGATGAGCGTGCTCTCCAGCTCGCTTCCGCCCACGCGGTCGGTGGCGGAGAACACGCTCGTCTTCGGCTTGGCCAGGCGGTAGACGCCCGAACCGACGTACGAGGTGGCGCCGGTGTTGGCCTCGCCGGTGGCCAGCCACAGCGCGCCGTCCGGCGCCAGCCGCAGGTCGCCCACGGACAGGGTGGGCAGGCCGTCGGTCAGCGGCGTCCAGTTGGCGCCGCCGTCGGCGGAGCGGAACACGCCTCCCGCCGCTCCTCCGATATAGATGTAGCCGGAGCCTGCGGCCAGGCCGGTGATGCGTCCGGCGACCAGGCCGGCGCCGCCGCTGGAGTTCGACGCGAAGGGGTCGCGATAGCGCGGGTCGTCCGAGTTGTAGGGACGCACCGTCACTTCGGACCAGTTGGCTCCGTAGACGGGCAGGCCGGCCAGCGATCCGAAAGCGGCCGAGTACGCGCCCGGCAGCACGACACCGGGGGCCAGCCGCGCCTGGGCGAACTGCTCGGCGCCGATCTGCGACTCCACGCTCTCGTCGCCGGCCTCTCCGACCTTGGCGAAGCGCTCGCGATGCGCCCCGTGCGGCTTCGCCTTTCCCGAGGATGGCGGCGGTGAGCTCATGGCGGCGAGGACGGCGACGGTGGAGGCGGACGCGAAGAACAGCTTCATCACCGAGACGGGAGCTCTCATGGGCATCGTCCTCATTGGCCGCGCGAGGCGGCCGCGAGCCATGCCGGGGGCGCGGGGATCGTGCGGAGAATGACGGGGTGTCGCGTGCGCAGGCCCCTCTGTGGATGGCGGGAAACGGCGCGGATCTTAGCCGCGAGGAGCGGGCGCTGTCAAAGCACCGAGGTCAGGCCCGGAGCACCCCCGGGAACTTCGATGGGCCGGCGGCGTAACCCGGGAACACCTTCGTGAGATCGCGATCACCGAGGTGCCGTGTCAGCAGCTCGCCGAGCAGGTCGCGGAAATCCGTGGTGACGGCGAGGTCGCGCGCTTCGTAGAGACTGCGCTCCTCCAGGCCCGGCCAGCGGCCCTGGACCTTGCCGCCGCGGACGCCGCCGCCCATCACCAGCGAGACGCTGGCGTGGCCGTGATCGGTCCCGCGGTTGCCGTTCTCGTGGACGGTCCGCCCGAACTCGGTCAGGGTCACGACCACCACGTCCTGCATGCGGTCGCCCAGGTCCTTCTCGAAGGCGGCCAGGGACAGGCCGAGCTCCCGGAGACGCTGCGCGAGCTGTCCCTGCACGCCGCCTTCCGCCGCGTGATGGTCCCACCCACCGATCTCGGTGAAGGCGACCTCCACGCCGACGTCGGCCTTGATGAGCTGCGCGACCTGCTTGAGGCTGTCGCCGTAGCGGCCCCGCGGATATTCGACGCCGGCGGCGGGCGCGTAGCGGGCAGGGTCGGACCTCTTGAGGAACTGGATGGCGTCGAACGTCTCCTGCCCCGTGCCGTGGAGAGCGTCCTTCACCGCGCCCTCGTACATTCCCTCGAATCCGCTGGCCACGCGCGCCCCGGCCGAGGGCCGGAGGTCGAACTCGCGGATCGAGTTCATGGCCACCGCCGGCGCGCGGCCGGCCAGCGAGCGGGGAAGCGTCGGGGTCAGGGACACGGCGCGGAACGGCGTGCCGTCGACGGCCGAGGCGCACTGCAGGTGGCGGTTGATCCAGCCGTCCTCGGTCGACTTCACCCCCGGGGTGCCGCTCTCCATGAAGTCCTGCGCGTCGAAGTGCGAGCGCGTCGGGTCGGGGCTGCCGACGGCCTGGACGGCGGCGAGCGTGCCCTCCTTCCAGAGCGGGAGCAGCGGCTCCAGCGACGGATGCAGGCCGAAGTAGCCGTCCAGGTCGAGGGCGGCGTCCTTCGCGCCGCCGCGCGGTGCGGGCAGCGCGATGGTCGGACGGAAGCGGCGGTAGATCGGATCGCCGTAGGGTGCCACGACGTTGAGGCCGTCCATGGCCCCGCGCTGGAACACCACGACGAGGGTCTTCCGGCGCGTCGCGCTCTCGGCGGCGTAGACCGAGCGCACCAGCGCCTTGGGGGCGGCGCCGAACGCGACCAGCGCCAGGCCGGACGACTTGAGGAAGAAGCGTCGCGAGACCATCGTCTATCTCCTCTGGAACTCGGGCGACCCGAGAATGAGCCCCGCCATGCGCGCCGGGTCCAGGCCCTGGCCCGACTCGGAGGCCAGCGTCCGACGCGTGGTGTCCGAAAGGCCGGTCGGGACGAGCCTGTCGGCGGCGATCCCGTCCGCCGTCACCGCCACGCCGCGGAGGCGGCCGGCGGCGAGGTCCAGCGCGAAGTTGAGCCGCGCGAGCAGCCCGCTCGTCGACACCCAGGCCTCCGCGGTGTCCTTGTATCCCGTCGGCGGCTGCTGCTGATAGAGCGGCATGCCCATCTGCGCGACGCGCTGGGCCAGCGCGCTCGCGTCCCGCACTTCGGCGCCCGACGCGCGCACCGCGCTCACCACGAACTCCAGGGGCGTCTTCACCTTCGCCTGGCGGTACTCGGGCGCGGAGAACTCGGACGAGGTCACGATCGCGCGCACCACTTCGCGGATGTCCCCGTCCGTCTTGCGGAACACGGCCGCCGCGCGCTCGACCAGCGCCGCCGGCGGCTCGTCGGCCACGAACCGGCGGGCCAGCTTGTAGGAGATGAAATGCGCGGTCGCGGGATGGGTGGCGAGGATGTGGATCATCTCCTCGCCCTCCTTGATCCCGCTGGACTTGATGCGATGGCCGAGCACGACCTTGTCCCCGTGGTCGTGACCGGCGTCGAGGAACACGAACCGGGGGTTGTTCTGGCGGAGACCCACGATCGTCCATCCGGTGAGGCAGCGCGCCAGCTCCGTCACGTCCTTCTGCGTGTACCCGCCGTCCACGCCCAGGGTGTGGAGCTCCATGATCTCGCGTGCGTAGTTCTCGTTGAGGCCGGCCTTGCGCTTGGCGCTGCCGGCCTGCGGCGGGCGTGCGGTGGCGCCGGGAGCACGGCGGCGTCCGAGGCCCCGCCCCATCCCGTTCCCGCGGCGCGGCCGCATCCCGTTCTCTTCCGCCATCGCGCGGCGCAGGTCGTCCACGTTCGCGCTGGGATCGGTGGAAAGCCAGTTGTCCAGGTAGAACAGCATGGCCGGGCTCTGCGCGGTGGCCCGGAGCAGGTCCTCGAACCGGCCCCAGGCGTGCGGGCGGACGACGTCGCGCTCGTATCCGGTCAGCAGGAACTTGTCCTGCCCCTTGCCCGCGAACACGTTGAAGTGGTTCATCCAGAAGTCGACCAGCACCTCGTCCGTCTGCCGTTCGCTGTAGACCGCGCGGAGGAGCTTGGCTTCCTGGAGCTCCTCGACCACCTTGCGCGGCGGGCCCGCCATCTGGTCCTTGTACTCGACGGCCAGCTCGCGCCGCGCCTTGCGCATGTCCTCCTCGCTCGCGCTGTCACCCATCTCCGCCCGCCGCTTCTGGATCTCCTTCTTGAGGGCCGGAGGCGGGTCGTAGCCGCGGAGGATCTCGGCCGTGGACAGGCCGAGGGTGGTGAGGGGCGCGAGACGGGGGCCGAGGGCGTCGTCCGGGATCCGCTCCGGGGGGAGCTGCCGAGAGATCCACTCCTGGAGACCGATCCGCTGCACCGCCTCCACGTCGCCGGGACGCGGTCCGAACGTGAGCCGATTGAGGGCATGGACGATCCGTGCCTCGTCGTCCTCCACGGGCGCCGGCCGGGGCCGCGCGGCCGCGGTGCCGGCGGGCACGGCCAGCGCCGCGGCCAGGATGAGTCCGGCCGCGCGCCGGAATCGGGTCGTCATGGATGCCTCCCTCACGTCATGTTTGGACCGATTTCGCGCCTCACAGGTTGAAGGCGGACCGCCCGATCGGACCCGTCCGTGCGGGCATTGGATGTAGACTAACAAGCGCTGGGTCAAGGCGTTCCCGGCAAGAGGAGGGTTCCCCATCCGGCTGAGATCCGCGCTGGTCGCCGTACTGGCCGCCACTCCGGCCGCGCTGTTTGCCGCCTCCTCCGAACCGGTCGTCGTCATCGTGGACCAGCAGCGCCGCGAGATCACGCCCGTGCTGCGCGGGGAGGCCGAGCTGGTCCCGCTGGTCGATCTGCTTCAAGGACTGCCGGTCTCGGCGACGCCCGACCCTCGCGTCGGAGCGATCACGCTCACCGCGGAAGGCCACAAGGTCACACTTTACGACCGCAAGAGCCTCGCTTCCGTGGACGGCGACCTCCGGCTCCTCTCCTCGAACGTCCTCCTGGACAACGGCCGCTGGCTGGTGCCGGTCGACTCGGTGCCGCGCTTCCTGGCCCCTCTCCTCCGGAAGAAGGCGGAATGGCGTCCCGCCCAGCGCACGCTGCTGATCGGCGAGGTCACCGTGCCGCGCATCACCGTCCGCACGTTCCCCGGCGGCAACGCGGTGCGCGTGGTCATCGAAGCCAGCGAGAAGGTGCCCTTCCGCGTGGCCCAGGAGCAGGGCCGCGTGACGGTGGCCGTTCCGCGAGACGTCGTCGACGTCAGCCACCAGCCCGAGCGTCTCACCGGCGGCATCGTCGACGTCGTCCAGTTCGTCGGCGGCAAGGACAACGTATTCACGATCACGCTGGGCCGCCGGTTCAAGGAGCTCCAGGCCCACGAGGAGGAGACGCCGCCGCGGCTCGTCCTCGACTTCCAGGCCCTGCCCCTCGCCGCCGGCGAGCCGACTCCTTCGCCGACGGCCAGCGCCAGCGCGGCGCCGCGCGCGCCCGTCCCCGAAGGGCCGGCCGTGCGGACCGTCGTCATCGATCCCGGCCATGGCGGCGACGACGTGGGAGCCAAGGGCCCGGGAGGCACGCTGGAAAAAGACGTGACCCTCGCCATCGCGCGCAGGGTCCGCGCCGCGGTGGCGAACCAGCTCGGCCTTCAGGCGTTCCTGACCCGCGACAAGGACCAGGACGTGGCGCTGGACGAGCGCGCTTCCTTCGCCAACAACTACAAATCCGACCTGTTCATCTCGATCCACGCCAACGCGAGCCGCGCCCAGGGCGCGCGCGGCAGCGAGGTCTACTTCCTCTCCTACCAGGCCAGCGACGACGAGAGCCGCCGCGTGGCCGCGCTGGAGGGCGGGGAAGTGCCGGCGGGGGCGAGCGCGCCGCCCGGCTCCGACGTCGCGCTGATCCTGTGGGACATGGCCCAGGCCGAGCATCTCGAGGAGTCGTCGTCGCTGGCCTCGCGCATCCAGGAAGAGCTGGCCGGGGTCACGGGCAGCGAGGGAAGAGGGGTGAAGCAGGCCCCGTTCCGCGTGCTGGTGGGGGCGGCCATGCCGGCGGTGCTGGTCGAAGTCGCGTTCATCAGCAACAGCGAAGAGGAGAAGCTGCTCACGTCGGACGCCTACCAGGCCAAGATCGCGGCGGCGGTGGTCCGAGGCATCGCGCGCTTCCAGCACGAGCACGCGCAACGGGCCGCCGCGCCCCGCGAAGCCACCCTGCCCGGCCCGAAGTCCTGAGGCGGCGCCCTTCGTGAACCTGCGGCCCAGCCGCGCGACCGTCCTCATCGGGCTCGGCCTCGCCGCCCTCCTGACCGTCGTGGTCCTGGCCGTGCCGCGCGTGTCGCGGCTCCTCACCCGCACCGTGGCCGACGACGAGCCGGCGGCGGAGGAGGCGCGCCCCGCACGCGAAGACGAGGGCGCGGCCCGCGCCGAGCGTACGATCAACGTCAAGCTGTTCTTCCAGGCCGCGGACCGGCCCGGCCTCGTGATGGAGGAGCGTACGGTGCCCTTCTCGAGCGACCTCGGCGTCCAGCTCAAGGCCGTCGTGGCCGAGATCATCCAGGGCTCGAAGTCCGGCCTCGTGGCCACCCTGCCCCCGGAGACGAAAGTCCTCGAGGTATTCGTGAGCGCGAGGGGCGTCGCCTACGTCGATCTCTCGAAGGAGGCGTCGCAGGGGACGGCCGGCTCGCACGACGAGCTGCTCTCCGTCTACTCGATCGTGAACTCGCTGACCGTCAATTTCCCGGCGGTGAGGCGCGTGCAGATCCTGCTGGAGGACCGGCCGACGGACACCCTGGCCGGCCACGTGGACCTGAGCCGCCCCCTGACCGCGGACATGACCCTGCTCACCACCGCTCCCATCGCGCCCGCCGCTCCCGAGGGGTCGCCCGCGCCCGTGCCCGCCTCCCCGGGGCCGGCGGTGGCGCCGCGCTCGTGAGCGTGCGCGCGTCGGACAAGGCGGCGCGCTTCACCGAATCGGTCATCCGCGAGATGACGCGGCTGGCCCACCTTCACGGCGCGGTCAACCTCTCGCAGGGCTTTCCCGACTTTCCCGCCCCCGCGGAGGTGAAGGAAGCGGCGCGACGCGATCACCTGGGGCGCGCGTTCGCTGCGCCAGGCCATCGCCCGCAAGTTCGAGCGCCTCTACGGCGCCGCCGTCGATCCCGAGCGCGAGGTCACGGTCACCTGCGGCTCCACGGAAGCGATGATGGCCACGCTCCTCGCCATCCTGAATCCGGGCGACGAGGTCGTCGTCTTCGAGCCGTTCTACGAGAACTACGGGCCCGACGCCATCCTCTCCGGAGCCGTGCCGCGGTTCGTCAAGCTGCGGCCTCCCGCCTGGAGCTTCGACCCGGACGAGCTCGCGCGGGCGTTCTCCGCGCGGACGCGCGCCATCATCGTCAACACCCCGAACAACCCCACGGGGAAGGTCTTCACGCGCGCCGAGCTGGAGACGATCGCCGACCTGTGCCGCCGCCACGACGCGCTCGCGGTCACGGACGAGATCTACGAGCACATCCTCTACGACGGAGCCGTGCACATCCCCATGGCATCCCTCCCCGGCATGGCCGAGCGCACGGTGACCATCAACGGGATGAGCAAGACCTACAGCGTGACCGGGTGGCGGGTGGGATGGACCATCGCCCCTCCCGTGCTCACCGACGCCATCCGCAAGGTCCACGACTTCCTGACCGTGGGGGCGGCGGCGCCGCTCCAGGAAGCGGGTGCGCTCGCCCTCGACCTGCCCGCGAGCTACTACACGTCGCTCGCGGAGGCGTACGTGCGGCGCCGCGACCGCATCCTGCCCATCCTCGAGCGCGTCGGGCTGCGCGCATACCGGCCGGCGGGCGCGTACTACGTGATGACCGAGATTGGCGGGCTGGGCTGGGACGACGACGTGGCCTTTGCGCGCCACCTGGTCCAGGACATCCGCGTCGCGGTCGTGCCCGGGTCGTCGTTCTACAACGATCCGCGCGAGGGCCGCGGCCAGGTGCGCTTCGCGTTCTGCAAGAGGGACGAGACCCTGGACGAGGCGGAGCGGCGGTTGGCGCGTCTGACCAAACGCGACGGTTACCAAGCGTAACGATGCACATCACAGCCGCGATAACTTGTCCTTGACTCTCTTTCTCCCGCTCGCGTAGTCTCCGCGTCAAGACAAGCCCACCAGGCAGACGCACTCCACCTGGGAACCCCCACTCCAGCCTGAATGGCGTTGTGTGTCCGTTCCACTCCCGGGGGTCGTGAGCGGCCAGCCCTCCACTGGAGCCACCGATGAACTTCTTCACAGGAGACGTGTAGCGAGAGACTCCGTCCGAGGTGCCGTCCGTCACGGCCTTCGAAAGGAGGCCGTCAATGAGAGGCCTGTCGTATATCGCTGTGGGTACCCTTCTGGCCGGATCCCTCCTGCCCGAGGCGTTGACCCAGGCCCCTGCCGAAGCCCCGGCCGCGTTCAGTCCGGGGTCGATGACGCTGCTCACCAACGGCCTGGTCGACCAGGCGACGTTCGACGCCGACCGGGCCGTCTTCGAGGAGCAAGAGGGCCGGGACGACGGTCTCGGGCCCGTCTACAACGCGCAGTCCTGCGCGGAGTGCCACCAGAACCCGGTCACGGGCGGGATCAGCCAGGTCACCGAGCTGCGTGCCGGGCACTTCGACGGGATCAACTTCGTCGACCACGTCGGCGGATCGCTCATCAACGATCGCGCCATCGACCCCGCGTTCCAGGAGCGGGTGCTCGGCGGCAACGAGGTGCGGACCTTCCGCACTTCGCTCAACACGCTCGGCGACGGTTTCGTCGAGGCCATCGACAGCAACATGCTCGTCGCCATCTCCAACGGCCAGCCGGCGGGGATGCGCGGGCAGTTCATCCAGGTGCCGGTGAACGAGGCGAACAACGCCGTGCGCGGCGCCCGGTTCGGATGGAAGAACCAGCACGCGAGCCTCAAGTCGTTCTCCGCCGATGCGTACCTCAACGAGATGGGCATCACGAGCCCGCTCCAGCCCCGGGACAACACCTCCAACGGCACCGTGGTCGACGACGGGGTCCCGGATCCGGAAAACCTCGAGGACGTGGACCTCTTTGCGGAGTTCATGCGGGCGACGGGCGTGCCTCCGCGCGACCTGGTGCTCGCCGCTACCGCCGACGCCCAGGCGGGCAGCGCGCTCTTCAACCAGGTCGGCTGCGCGATCTGCCACCTCCGCAACATCACCACCGCGCCCGCGGGGACGGTCATCAACCAGGGGGCGCTCACGGTGTCGGCCGCTCTCGGCAACAAGCTGATCCACCCGTTCGGCGACTTCCTTCTCCACGACGTGGGTACCGGGGACGGGATCGTCCAGAACGGCGGCCAGTCCACCCGCAACAAGGTGCGCACGGCTCCGCTGTGGGGAGTGCGCAGCCGGAACCGGCTCATGCACGACGGCGCGACCGTCAATCGGAACGAGGCGATCCTTCGCCACGCCGGCGAGGCCACCTCGGTGATCAACAACTACCGCAACCTCGGCACCGGACAGAAGAACCAGCTCATCCTGTTCCTCAATTCGCTCTGACGTCGTCGTGGGGGGGCCGGCGCGTTTCCCTCCGGCCGGCCCCCCTTCGTTTTCGCGGGATGACGCGATGAAGCAGGCCCGAAGGACGACCTTGGCCCTGGCGGTGATGGCCCTCGCCGCCGGGCTCGTGCTCTCGCGCGCTTTCGTGCGGGCGCCGCGCGTCGAGCGGCCGCGGCCGCCTTCGCCGGCCGCGCCGGAGCAACTGCGTCCGGCGGTGGTGGACGCCGACTTCTCGCCACCGCGCGCCGGGGAAGCCGTCACCGTCCTGTACCGCGCCTTTGGCAGCGCGGTCGAGATGGAGGGGGAGGGCGCGGCGGTGGGGGACTTCAATGGTGACGGGTCTCCCGACCTGGCCGTGGGCGTGCGCGCTTCGGAGGCGCACGCGGCGGAGATCAACGATCCGCTCGCGAACTGGACGGTGCAGGACTGCGCATCGTCCCCCGATTCCCACGTGGCGAAGACGCGTCCGTCCTCTCCCGCGGTGAGGAACCGGGAACCGCTGCTGGCCGTCGTCCACGGTTTCGGGCGTCGCGGCTGGCGCGACCCGGAGGCGCGGCAGGCCTACCTCATGAAGGGCGCCCTGGAGGGACCCTGGCGCGGACGTTCCCGCGACCACTATCCTGGCCTCGACGCTCCGGAGGCGCGCGCGCTGGGCGACGTCCTGGCCGGTCCCGGCTCCCGGGGCGAGATTGCGTATTGGACGGGCGAGCGCTACGTCTGCCGCAGTGCCACTGCCGCCCGAAGTGCGCGATGATCCGGGGATGCCTTTCTGCGCCCTCGTGCTCTTCCTGGCCGCGACGCCGGCCCCCGTAGACGAGGCCGAGCGGCTGGCTGCGGACGCGACGCGCACCGCCGCCACCCGGCCCGTCGACGCGATCGCGCTGGCCCGGCGCGCCCTCGCCGTCACCACGGAGTTCGACCCCATCGCCTTCGTGCGCGCCGGCCGCAAGGGCGAGGTCGTGGAGGACACGTTCCAGGCCGCGCGCGCCGCCTACCGCCAGCACCGCGCTCGCCTCTACGAAGCCGCCGGGGTCTCCCTGGAGGCGGCGGGCAAGCACGAGGCCGCCGCCCGACACCTCCGGCGGGCGCTGCTGCTGGAGCCGACGGCCGGACGCGCATCCGCGCTGGCGCGATCCCTCCTCGCCCTGGGCCGCGGCCGAGAGGCGGTGGCCCTCTTGCAGAGCGCGGCCGCCGGCCCGCCCAATGCGGAAACGGTCGTCTTGTTCGAGCAGGCGGCGGACGTGGCCGACCTGCCGAGCGCGCAGGCGGAGATCGATCGTGCGCGCCTCCGCGCGCTCATGGGCACGAACATCGAGCTGCGCGACGGGCCCCTGAAGATTCCCGTCGACGCGCGCCTGTCCTCGGGCGGTCCGCTGCGGCTGGAAGCCGCGCCCGTCATCTTCTATATGTCGTCCGCGACCTGCCGTACCTGCTCGGAAGACCTGGACGCGCTGTCACGGTCCATCCCGGCGGGGACGCTGGTGGTCATGGTCCCCGAAGGCGCGGAGAAGGATCGCGCGCTGCGGCAGGTCCTCCAGCTCTACCACTACAACTGGCCCGTCGCGTTGGGGGCGGGAGTGGCGCCGGCGCTGAGCGTCGAGCCGGGCATGCTCGTGGTGTCCGGCCGCGGGGGATGGGTGCCGGTGGTGGTCAAGGCGCCCTTCGCGGCGTCGATCGGCTCCGTGGTGACGCTGCTGTCCAAGAACGACGTGAAGGAGACGGTCCCGCGCAAGGGCTGGAACCTGCGTCCTCCGGACCGCAAGACCGCACCGCCGCCGGAGCTGCTCCCCGAAGGCCTGGCCCCCGGCGAGGACGAGCCCGCGCCCGCCGAGTTCACGCAGGCGGTCGCGGCCTACCGCGCCAAGCGCTTCGCCGAGGCGCTGCGGGGGTTCGAGGCGCTGGCCGCGCGGGACGACGGATGGCTCCTCGCCCCCGAGGCGCGACTGGACCGGGCGTTGGCCATGGCCGGGCTCGGGCGGCGTGAAGAGGCGCGGCGGATGCTGCTGCGCATCGGGGACAGCCGGTTCCAGGAGGCAGTGGATCGCGCGCTGGAGCGCGTGGGGTCGTCCTCGTCGAGGCCATGAACGTGCCCGTCATGGCCATGGAAGTCGTCTTCTACAAGGAGGACGAGGGCGCCCAATTCGTCGTCGAGTCCACTCTCGGCGTCGCGCGCGGGTTCTGGGGCCTGCTCGCAAAGGGGGCGACCTTCAAGAGCGTTCGCGGGCGCCGCCGCACGCGGCCGGGCCAGGAGCTCATTCGTGCGCACCGGGACGATCTCGACGGCGTCGAGCGTCTCGTGAATGCTCACGTGACCGCCTGGCGGACGGGCGCCGTCACTCCGGCGGCCCCGGCCCTGGAGAGCATGCTCGCCCGTTGGCGCGCGCTCCGCGGCGGGGAGGAGCTGTGTTTGGTGTGGCTGACCAGGCCCAAGGAACGCTAACGCCATCCCATCCACGCTCTTCCGCACGCGCACCTGGACCGGCGCGCTCGTCGTTCATCTCGAGCACGACGGAGTGAGCTCAGCCTTGAGGCTCGACTCCCGCGGAACGAGCGGAGGGCACGGCACCGCCGGCCAACTCGTTCCGGAACAAGTTGGCAGCCGCTCCGCTGTCTTCCCGGCGGCGCTTCCCGAAGTACAACCTGCCCTCGTAATCGTTGTGATGCCGGCAGCGCAACTCGATGTTGTCCACGGACGCCTCGCCACCCAGCGCGCGCGGATCCACATGGTGGAATTCCACGAACCGGCGCTCGTTGCAGCGATGGCCGCTCGGACCGATGTAGGCGCAACGTCCGAGATCCCGGACCCAGACGGCGCGCTTCACCGCGGCCGAAGTGTCACGCGACCGCGGGTCCCTCGCGCGTGACCGGCGAGGCTTCCGCGTGTCGGCGTATTTCTTCTTGGCGAGGTCAACGAGCAAAGCAGTGAGGGCCCGGTCGAGGACGGCGGCGTCATCCCCGGAAGGGATGGCGTGGCTGAGCATGTCCTTCGCCAGTCGCAGCTTCTCGAGCGTGTCACCGGCGATCGTGAGCTGCAGCTTGTAGCGGGCGGGCGAGAGCGGCGTCACCGCCGCGCGTGGCACCGACAAAGGCTGGGCGATGACGGCCGTCTCTGGCGGAGCCAGTGCGACCCGATCCATCGCGGGCTCGTCGGGCGCGGCCGCAGTCTCGGCAGGACGGAACGCGTGGGGGTAGAGGGCGGGAAGCTTCCGAACGGAGGCGGCGACGTCGGGCCGCGGCGAGAGCCTGGCCACGATCTCCTCGATCTCCCGTTTCTTCTTTCCGCGGGCCGAGTCGAGCACCTCGCGGTGGTTGGCCGGGGTCAGGTGCGGCGCGAGGAGCCTCGCCGCGGTCAGGTTGACCGCTCCCGTCGCGAGCATCTCGAGGATGATGGGAAATCGGCGAGCCGCGCGGGCCACTTCGATGCGGTTGTAGCTTTCGCCTTCCGAGAGGCCCAGGGCATCCCGGCAGTAGACGTAGAGGGACTCGTAGCCCGCGCGCAGGTGCACGTCGCGAGCGTCCAGCTCGGCGAGGTGAGCGACGAGGTGGGCCGTCGCGTCACGCTCGCGCGCGACCAGGCTCTTCACGCGCGCGACGAGCTCGGCGTCGGAGAGGCGAGTGAGGGAAGTGAGAATGTCGTTCTGCATGACCGCGTTGTAGCACGGGCGTCGGACACGCTTTTGAGGACAACGTAGGCGGCCGCCTGTCGCACGCGACACGAACAAGAGTCGCGCGAGGCCGTCCGTGCGCGAACAAATGCGACACGACGTGTCCCCGCTCGCGCGAGATGCACTCCATTGCGAGTCTGTGTCCTGCGCTCATTCGCATTCCGCAAAATCGCGGCGGTAAGATCGCAGGTCGAAAATAATTCCAGCGGTCGCGCTCGGAACCCGCGGACGCGAAGCAGGCTTTATTCGAGCCCTTGCGTCCCAAGCAGGGCCCGTCGAACAATGAGCCGCAGCGGAGCGCGCAACTGAGGAGGCTCGATGCGGAATCGCGACGCAACTCTCCTGGGCGCAATCATCGTCGCCATCTCGGGCCACGCCCTCCATCCCGCGAACGCGGTCTCGTCGCAAATGCCGCCGTCGTCGCCTGCCGCCGCGCGGGGTGACAGCGAAGAACTCAAGCGCTTGCGCGACGAGGATCAAGGTGATCGCGCTCCCACCGTGATCGACTGGAGCGTCGTTACCCCGCGTGACCGCGCCCGCCTGAAGCGCGTCAGGGAGCTGTTTGCCGTGGACGGTCTCCACACCGCCAATGACTTCCTTCGATCTGCACTGATTCTCCAGCACGGCGAAGCCGCGGACGACTTCCTGCTGGCTCACGACTTCTGTGTTGCCGCGATGGTCCTGGGTAGGAATGACGTGGAGAGTGCATCGCTGGCGGCAGGCGCGGAGGATCGCTTTCTCATGAATGTCGGGCAGCCGCAGCGTTTCGGCACGCAGTTCCGGAGGGACGGCCCGGGGCCCTGGCACCTCTACATCGTCGGAGGCGCCGTGACCGACGCGCTGCGCAAGTTGATGGGGACGCCGTCGCTCGCCGAGGCCAGAGCACGCGAAGCGGAAATGAATCGAAAGTGACAGGCAAGATGAAGCTGGCCTTTCCGGACCTCCTCGCTCCCGTCACGCTGCCCGGAGCCGGAGATCCAGTGCAGTCCTGGCGTTGGCTGACCGGCCTGGATGCGACACCCTGGCTCGTGACCGCCCTGGGGGATGTCTTCCTGAAGGCGGCTGATGGTCGCATCTCGTTCCTCGACACCTACGTCGGACAGTTGAGCGAAGCGGCACGAGCCAATACGGACTGGACGAGCGCGCTGCAACACCCCGGCCATCTGGACCAATGGTTCGACCCCACTCTCGTGAGTGCCCTCCGCGGGCGGGGGCTGAGGTTGGGGCCTGAGCAGTGCTATGCGCCGATCGAGCCCTTGATCCTGGGCGGCCAGATGGAGCCGGCGAACTTCGAAGTGACCGATTGGCGCGTGCACGTCGGTCTCATGGGCCGGATGCACCAGAGGCTGAAGGATCTGCCGCCAGGCCATGCCGTCGGCCCCTTCGTATCCGAAGACTGAGAGCTATTCGATCTCCGCGCCCGCCTCGTCCTCCTCGTCCGCCTCGCTCTCCTTCGGGGCCTTGATCTTCAGCGTCGACGTCGCGGTGGCTCCGCCCGCGCGCACTTCGACCGTGTACGTGCCGCCGACGGGCAGGTAGCGCTTGCGCGTCGCGCGCATCGGATCCGCGAGCAGGCGCTCCAGCTCGGGATCGAGCATCGGCTTGCCGGAGGTGGAGGCGGTCTTCTCGGGTCGCTCCGCGTTCTCGTCCTCTTCCTCGGCCGCGGGAGTGGGAGTGGGTGAGGGGGCCGGGCTCGGCGCCTTCGTCGACTTCGCCGCCTTCTCGGCCAGGGCCTTCTCGCGTGCTTCCTTTTCGCGCGCCTTCGTCTTGGCCGCCGCTTCCGCCGCGTCCGCCCGCTTGGGATCGACGCCGAGGTCGTACTCGAGCACGTTCATCCCGGGCTGCGCGGTGTCCGTGATCTCCTGCCAGACGCTGCCGCTGTCGTCCTTGACCGCCAAGGTGACGGGCCCGGCGGCGCGCGCCCAGTAGGCGATGCGCGCCACGACGGGCTGGCGCGGCCACGTGATCCACGGATGCTCGCCGTACCCGCGGCTGGGGTCGCCGGGGACGTCCTTGATCGGGAAGACGAAGACCGCCTTGCCCATGACCTCGGGCGTGAGCTTGCGGAGGGGGGCGGCCTCCGTCAGGTACACGCTGCGGCCGTGGGTCGCGAGGACGAGGTCGCCTTCGCGCGGCTGGACCTGCAGGTCGTGGACGGGCACGTGGGGGAGGCCGCCCGCCATCACCATCCAGGTCCGGCCGGAATCGAGCGACACGAACACGCCCATGTCGGTGCCGACGTACAGGAGGTTCTTCGCTTTCGGGTCCTCGCGGACGGTGTTCACCGGCTCCGCGGGCAGGCCCGCGGCCAGGGACTCCCAGGTCTTGCCGTAGTCCGTCGAGCGGAAGACGTAGGGCGAGAACTCGTCGTCGCGATAGCCGTTCTGGCTGACGTACACCGTGCCTTCGTCGAAGGTGGAGGCGACCACGCGGGTGACCCAGCGCCCGGGAGCGAGCCCGCTGGAGAGATCGCTCCAGCTGAGCCCGCCGTCGCGCGTGAGCCAGACCTTGCCTTCGTCCGTGCCCGCGTAGAGGAGGCCAAAGCGCTTGGGCGACTCGCTCACGGTGGTGATGGTGCCGAACGGCACGTCGCCCTGCTCCGGGCTCGACGTGAGGTCGCCCGAGATCGCTTCCCAGGTCTCGCCGCGGTCGAAAGACCGGTAGAGCCGATCGGCTCCGTAGTAGAGGATCTCGCGCGAGTGCGGCGAGACGACGAGCGGCGTGACCCAGTTGTAGCGGAGGGGCTTCTCCTTCTTTTCCGCGCTCAGCTCGGGGCGGGGGCGGATGCGGGTGCGATCGCCCGTCTTGAGGTTCAAGCGCGCGGAGTAGCCGAACTGGTAGCCGGCGTAGACGATCGAGGCGTCCTTGGGGTCGATGGCCACCGCCGCCCCGTCCCCGCCGTAGATCGCCTTCCAGGCCGAGGGGTCGCTCTTGCCCGGAACGAACGTCGACGGGCCGCGCATGACGCCGTTGTCCTGCAGGCCGCCCACGATGTTGTAGGGCTTGGCGTCGTCGAGGGCGAGGGTGGTGAACTGGCCGACGGGAAGGTTGTTGACCTTCGTCCAGGTCTGGCCCCGGTCGAACGACAAGTTCAACCCGCCGTCGTTGCCGAGGGCCAGCCGCTGCGGCGCGCGGGGATCGACGAACATCACGTGGTGGTCCACGTGCACGCCGCGCTGGTCCAGCCCCTTCCACGTCTTGCCGCCGTCGGACGAGCCCAGCATGGGCACGCCACCGAAGTAGATCCGGTCGGCGTCGGTGGGATCCACGCTGATGCGGCCGAAGTAGTAGCCGTACGAGTAGTAGATCTTCTCGAGGCGGTCTCGGTGGGTGCGGGCCCAGGTGGCGCCCCCGTCGTCCGTGCGGTAGATCTCGGATCCCTCGATCTGGCGCTCGAAGAGGTCGCGATTGGCGTCGCTGAGGTACGCGATCAGGTCGGCGATGGTGATCTTGCCGGCCTTGACCTCGCGCTTGAGGGCCGCCGCCTTGAGCGACTTGGGGAAGTCGTAGCGGCGGAGGAAGCGCGTCACCACCGCATCGTCGAGGCGCGCGAAGGCGTCCGCCGAGAGAGGGCGGAGGCGCCGCGCGGTCAGCTCGCCGGGAGGCGTCTCCTCGTCGAGGGGGTCGGACTCCGGGCGCAGGCTCTGGTTGTCGATGACGGCGTACACGGTCTGCGGGCGCACCGCGGGCAGGGCGAGGCCGATGCGGCCGACGGTGGCGCCCGTGGGCAGCCCGCCTCCCAGGCGCGTCCAATGCGCGCCCGCATCCGTCGTCTTCCAGATGCCGCTGCCGGGCCCGCTCTCCAGGAAGTTGCGCGCGGTGCGGGCGCGCTCCCACATCGCGGCATAGAGGACCTCCGGCCGGCTCGGGTCCTGCACGAGGTCGATGGCGCCCGTGCGGTCGTCGACGTAGAGCACGCGCGTCCAGCTCTCGCCGCCGTCCGTCGACTTGTACACGCCGCGCTCCGTGTTGTTCGTGTAGAGGTGGCCGGTGGCCGCGACGTAGAGGGTGCGCGGATCCTTCGCGTCGACCACGATGCGCCCGATGTGATGCGAATCGGCGAGGCCGAGGTTGCGCCAGGTGCGGCCGCCGTCCGTCGTCTTGAAGAGGCCGGTACCGGCATAGGAGGTGCGGCTGGAGTTGTTCTCGCCGCTGCCGACGTAGATCGTCTGTCCGTCCGGATCGCCGAGGGCCACGTCGCCGATGGTGATGCACGACTCGCGGTCGAACAGGGGCGTCCAGCTCCCGCCCCGGTTGTCCGTGCGCCACAGGCCGCCGGTCGCGAAGGCCACGACGTACGCGTCCGGATGGGCGGCCGGCGCCTCGATGTCCACGATGCGTCCGCCCTGCACCTCCGGACCCACGGCGCGGAAGCGGAGGCCGCTGAGCGGCGAGTCCTTCTCCATCTGCAGGCGGCGCTCGTAGCCGGCCAGCCGCGGCTCCGGCGGCATCCCCTCGCGATGCGGGTGGAAGCGGTCGCGTTCCTGCTCCTTGGTGAGCGGAGGCTTGAGCGGCGTCATCTCGTCGGCGCCGGCGGGCGGAACCAGGCAGAGCAGGCTGAGAAGGGCGAGCGGACGGATCACATGGACCTCCAAGGATGCGCCGGCGTGGAGGGCCAACATACCAGACGGCCCCGTGGCTTTCTCGCGAGGCGTCGTTTAGAGTTTCGAGAGGCTGTCCTCGAGACGATGGGACAGCCTCCTAACAGGTTGGGAGGTGTTGATGCCGTCTCCGGCTGCTCCCCGCGCCGTTCTCGAGACCACGCTCGGCGAGATCGAGATCGAGTTCCTCGTCGACAAGGCCCCCGGCCACGTCAAGAACTTCACGGACCTCGCCAAGAAGGGGTTCTACGACGGCACGACGTTCCACCGCGTCATCCCCGGCTTCATGATCCAGGGCGGCGATCCCAACACGAAGGATGCCCAGGGCTCGCGCTCGCGCCACGGCACGGGCGGTCCCGGCTACACGATCAAGGCCGAGTTCAACGACACGCCCCACAAGCGCGGCGTGGTGTCGATGGCCCGCGCCCAGGACCCCAACAGCGCCGGCTCGCAGTTCTTCATCGTGGTGAAGGACTCGGGGTTCCTCGACCGCGAGTACACGGCCTTCGGCCGCGTCGTCCGCGGGATGGAGGTCGCGGACAAGATCGTCAGCTCGCCCCGCGACGCGCGCGACAACCCGAACGACCGGATCGACATGAAGGTGCGGGTGGTCGAGACCGCCTGAGCCTCGCCCTCCGTGCCTCCGCCCGTCGAGACCGAGATCAAGCTGCGGATGGAGGGGCCGGACTCCGCCCGTCGCGCGGTCACGGCCCTGGGCGCGACGCTCGAAGGGGCGCGGCACCTGGAGGACAACACCCTCTACGACGATGCGCATTCCTCGCTGTATGCCGCGGGGCAGGCCCTGCGCCTGCGCCGGGCGGCGGGTCGCGCCATCGTGACCTACAAGGGTCCCCGGCAGGAGCGCGGGGACGGCGTGAAGAGCCGGCCCGAGACCGAGACCGAGGTCTCGGATGCCGACGCCTTCCACGCGATCCTCTCCGCGCTGGGCTACCGGAAGGTCTTCCGGTACCAGAAGTATCGGGAGACGTACCACTGGCGCGATGTCGAGATCGTCGTGGACGAGACCCCGATCGGGACCTTCCTGGAGATCGAGGGGCCGGCGGCCACGATCCACGAGGCCGCGCGCGCGCTCGGCCGCCCCCGCGCGGATTACATCGCGGATTCCTACGCGACCCTGTTCCTCGCGTCGGGAGGCACCGGCGACATGGTCTTCCCCTGAAATCCATGATCCTGGCCGCCGGCCTCGGCACCCGGATGCGACCCCTCACGCTCGACCGCGCCAAGCCGGTGCTGCCCGTCCTCAATCGTCCGCTCCTGCACTGGACGCTCGAGATGCTCGCGTCGCACGGCGTGGAGGAAGTGATGATCAACCTCCATTACCTCCCGCGCAGCGTGCGCGCCGCCGTCGGCGACGGCCGTGCCTTCGGCTTGAAGGTCTCGTATTCGTTCGAGCGCGACATCCTGGGTACGGGAGGCGGCCCCCGCAAGGTCCGCCGCTGGATGGGGGACGAGACGTTGCTCCTCCTCAACGGAGACGTGGTCTTCGACTTCGATCTCACCGCGCTGCGCCGCCGCCACGAGCGGGCGGGTGGGCCCGCGACCCTGGGCCTCCTCCCGAACCCCGATCCGCGGCACTACAGTCCCGTGATCACCGGGCCGGACGGCCGCGTGAAGTCCATTGCCGGCCGGCCGCGCCCGGCGCGTGGCACCGTCTCGATGTTCACCGGCGTCCACATCCTCGACCCCGCGCTCCTCGACCGGCTGCCGCCCGGACCGTCCGATACGGTGCGCCACCTCTACGCGCCGCTCATCGCCGAAGGGCGCCCGCCGCTGGGAGTCCGCCTGCGAGGCCCGTGGTACGATCTCGGCAGCCCTTCGCTGTACCTCGCCTCACAGCAGTCACTGCTCGCAACACGGTTCCGGGGAATCCGGCGGGGGTCGGTCATCCACCCCGAGGCCCGGGTCCATCCGCGGGCGCGCGTGGTCCGCTCGGTGGTGGGCAAGGGGTCGGTCATCGCGGAGGGCGCCGAGGTGCGCGGGAGCGTGCTGTGGGATCGCGTAAAGGTGGGCCGAGACGCGGTGGTCGAGGCGAGCATCCTGGCCACGGGAGTCGAGGTCGAGGACGGCGAGGGCCTGCGATCCGCCCTGCTGATGAAGGGTCAACCCCTCGGGGAGCTGAGGTCGTGAGTTCGGAGCGGCGGGTCGAGAGCCGGTCGACGCGGCCCCGACGCGGCCGTCGTGGCCCCGAGCGTCCGCCAGCGCCCCCGGTCGTGGCCTCGGGTCCCGCCTTTGCCGGCGATCCCTCTCCCGACCAGCGCGTCTCCGACTTCCTGGCCAAGCGCTACGGATCGCGCGTGGGCGATCTGAGCGTGATCCCGCTCTCGGGAGACGCGTCGACCCGGCGGTACTACCGCCTCATCGACGGTGACGACCACTCCGTCATCTCGCTCAACCCCGAGCCGTTCCATCCCGAGCATCTGCCCTTCGTCGTGATACGCAACCTCATGGCCGGCTGGGGCCTGCCCGTGCCGGAGATCCGCGCCGTCGACGGCGGGCGCGGTATCCTCCTTCAAGAGGACCTGGGCGACCTCTCGCTGCAGGAAGCCCTGAAGGAGGCGAGCCCCTCGCGGCGCGAAGAGCTCTATCGCCAGGCCCTGGATCAGCTCGTGGTCCTGCAGCGCGAGGCGGCGCGGGCGCCCCAGCGCGCGATCTGCTTCCAGATCGCATTCGACTTCGAGAAGCTGTCGTGGGAGATGCACTTCTTCTGGAAGCATTTCCTCGAGGGCTATCGAAGGTGCGACCTGTCCGTGGAGGACCGCGCCTCGATGGCGGACGGCTTCCACCGGCTCTGCGCCGAGATCTCGTCCTGGCCGCGCGTGCTCACCCACCGCGACTTCCACAGCCGCAACCTCATGTCCTACGGCGACGCCCTCTACTGGATCGACTTCCAGGACGCGCGCATGGGACCGGCTCACTACGACCTCGCTTCGCTGCTCCGTGACAGCTACGTCGAGCTCGACGAGGAGTTCGTGGCCGACCGCGCCGAGGAGTTCCGGCAGCGCGCCGTGCCCGGCGAGCCGCGCGACACGTTCCAGCGGCGCTTCGAGCTCATGTCCATCCAGCGCAACCTGAAGGCGCTGGGCACGTTCGGCTACCAGGGGACGGTGAAGGGGAGTCGCGTCTATCTGCCCTACATCCCGCGCACGCTGGCGCACGCGCGGCGCAACCTCGCGCGGTATCCGGAGCTGTCCGGATTGAGGCGAGCTTTGGCGCGCCATCTCGAGGAGCTGCAGTAGTGAGTTCTCAGGAATCAACGAAAAAGACTCAGGCCGACTCACCCCGGATCGTTCGAATCTCCGATTTTCGGAATCATGTCGGCCAGGAAGTCCGGGTGCAGGGTTGGCTTCACAATGCGCGTTCCAGCGGCAAGCTCCAGTTCCTGATCGTGCGCGACGGCAGCGGCTTCGCGCAGGCGGTCGTGGCCAAGGCGGCGGTCCCGGAGGCGGCCTGGACGGTGGCGGAAGCGATGGGCCAGGAGTCGTCGCTGGAGCTGACCGGGCGCGTCAAGGAGGACAAGCGCGCGCCGGGCGGGTTCGAGGTGGACGTCACCGGGCTCAGCGCCGTGCAGATCGCGCACGACTATCCGATCACGCCCAAGGAGCACGGGACCGCGTTCCTGATGGAGAACCGGCACCTCTGGCTCCGCTCGCCGAGGCAGCACGCGGTGATCCGCATCCGCCACGCCGTGGTGAAGGGCGTGCGGGACTACCTGGACGATCAGGGCTTCACGCTGGTGGACACGCCCATCTTCACGCCCGCCGCCTGCGAGGGCACGACCACCCTCTTCGGCGTGCCCTACTTCGACGAGGGGACCGCGTACCTCACCCAGAGCGGGCAGCTCTACAACGAGGCCAACGCGGCCGCCCACGGCAAGGTGTACTGCTTTGGCCCGACCTTCCGGGCCGAGAAGTCGAAGACGCGCCGCCACCTCACCGAGTTCTGGATGGTGGAGCCGGAGATGGCCTTCGCGCACCTGGAAGACGCGGTGCAGGTGGCGGAGGGGCTCATCGTCTCCGTGGTCGAGCGCGTGCTCGAGACGCGGGGCGAGGAGCTGAAGGCCCTGGAGCGCGACGTCGCGAAGCTGGGCCACGTGAAGTCTCCGTTCCCCAGGCTCCACTACGACGACGCGATCAAGCTGATCCAGTCCAAGGGATCGCAGACGCAATGGGGGAGCGACTTCGGGGGGACGGACGAAACCGTGATCGGGGAGGCCTACGACCGGCCGGTGGTCGTGCACCGTTTCCCGGCCGCGATCAAGGCCTTCTACATGGAGCCCGACCCTGAGCGCGCGGAGCTGACGCTGTCCGCCGACATCCTGGCTCCGGAGGGTTACGGCGAGATCGTGGGCGGCGGCGAGCGCATGTCGAGCGCGGAGAAGCTGCAGCAGCGCATCCAGGAGCACAACCTGCCCGAGGAGGCGTTCCGCTGGTACCTCGACCTCCGCAAGTACGGCTCGGTGCCCCACGCCGGCTTCGGCATGGGTATCGAGCGCCTGGTGACCTGGATCTGCGGGCTCGAGCACCTGCGCGAGACGATCGCCTTCCCGCGCATGCTGTACCGCATATACCCTTGACGTTCGCCCCGACTCTCGTCGCATATGTTTCGGGACACGGGTTCGGGCATTCCGTACGCACGGCGACCGTTCTGGCCGCCGTCCACGCCTTGGATCCCGGGTTGCGCATCGCCGTCGTCACCGCCGGACCGGAGGCGGTGTTCCGCCAGGCGGTCGGAGACCCCCTTCTCTTCCGCGCGGAGCGCGCCGACGTTGGCCTCATCCAGAAGGGCGCCCTCGTCATCGACACCGGAGCCACGGCGGGGGAGTGCCAGGTGTTCGCCCGCGAGCTGCCCGCGCGCGTAGAGCGGGAGGCGGCCTGGCTGCAGGACGTCGGGGCCCGGCTGGTCATGGGAGACATCCCGCCCCTCGCGTTCCTCGCCGCGGCCAAAGCGGGCCTGCCCGGCGTCGGGTTCTCCAACTTCTCCTGGGATTGGATCTACCGGCATCTCGCGGGTCACGAGCCCGGGCTGGCCGCCGCCGCGGACGATGCAGCCGCCGCCTATGCCCACGCGACCCGGCTCCTGCAGCTGCCGTTCGCGGGCGACCTCGCGGCCTTCCCACGGCGGACGCCGATCCCTCTCGTCGTCCGAAGGCCCTCGGTGACGCGTCCGGAGGCACGCCGCCGCCTGGGCCTCGGGATGGCCCCGGCGGTGCTGCTCTCGTTCGGAGGGATGGGCCTTCCCGGCCTGGAGTTCTCGGTGCTGTCGAAGCTGCATTCGTTCCAGTTCCTGAGCGCGCCCACCGGCTCGGACGCGCCTCCCAACGTGCGCGTCCTGTCCCTCACCGACCTCGCCGCGCACGGCATGACGTATCTCGACCTCGTGGCCGCCGCCGACGTCGTGATCACGAAGCCGGGCTATGGGATCGTGACCGACGCGATCGCGTGCCGGACGCGCATGGTCTATACGGAGCGGGGCGATTTCCCCGAGTACCCCGTCCTGGTGGAGGGGATGACGCGCTGGCTTCCCGCCGTGCACGTCTCGAACGCGGATCTCTTTGGCGGCCACCTGCGGCCGGCGCTCGACGCCGTACTGGCGGCGCCGTTTCCCGATCCGCCCCGGATGGACGGCGCCGCGGAGGCGGCGCGTGCGCTGCTGGAGGAGGTGGTGTAGCTACCGCATGGTCTTCATCCAGAGCTCGTCGAGGCTGCCTTCCGTGAGGAGCTTGGTCGCATACGCGATCTGGCCGGTATGCACCGCCCAGTGATGCGTGATGCGCAACACCAGGGCGAGCACGCTCTGGGGCGAATCCCGCGGGACCTCCCGGACTTCGAGCAGGCGCGCGGGATCGAGACCGCCCAGGATGCCATCGGTCTCGGCCACGGTCTCGTCGAGGACGCGGAGGAGGTCCGCACGCGCGATCGGGCCCCGCTGCGCGAACTCCGCCTTGCGGTCGCGCTCGTAGCCCGTTCCGCCCACCACGCGGCCCAGGAAATGCCGGCTCGAGCCGCACACGTGCAGCACCAGGTTGCCGACCGCGTTGCTGTCCGCGTGCGGGCGCCACCAGACCTGGCCGTCGTCGAGACGATCGAGGCAGGCGCGCACCTGGTCCGGGAATCCGTGGACCAGGCGCCGGCGCGCCTGGTCGATCACCGCCGCGCCGAGGGAGGGGTCGTCCTTCACAGCCCCACCCATTCCAGGCCGCCCATCGCGTACTGCTTGATCTCCGCCTCGTGCTTGCGGAAGAGGGCGAGATTCGCGGGCGGCACGTCCAACGTGGGCGCGCTCGCGCCGCCCTCCGGACCCGGGGATGCCTTCGCGATCTCCGAGGCCCAGAGCGTCTTGTAGACCTGCTGGATCAGGAAGTGGTACTCGCCTTCGCTCATGCCCACGTCGGCCAGCGCCTGGGCCTGGGCCAGGCGCACCTCGGCGAGCACGCCCAGGCCGTGGGTCACGTCGCTGAAGTCGGCCTGCTTCTTCCTGTTCATGGCTTCGAGCTCGTCCTTGTGCTGCGCGTAGACGTCGAAGATGCGCCTGCGGACGTCGAGGAACTTGACCAGGCGGTCCTCGCGCAGGACTCCGTCCGCGGGCTCGGTGAACGGTACGGCGTTCGCCCTCTTCTTGAGCTCCTCGATCTTCGCCTCGCGGCCGGTGAACTGCTCCGCCTTGCCCTTGGCCCACCACAGGCCGCCGAACACGACTGCGGCCAGGACCACTCCGCCCATCACGGCGGCGATCCCACATCCGATCGCGACCTTCGTTCCCGTGCCCAAATGTCCTCCCCGGGTCATCGGACCCCGGCCGACGATGTTAGAGAGCGCGTCCGAGGCGGTCAAGGGTGACGGCCTGACGGGGATCGCGGCCGCGGGCGCGACGCGATATGATGGTGGGTCAAAGGAGGCGTACTTGGAACCCACGTGGCATGACGGTCTGAGCCGCAAGGCCCTGGTGGAGCTGGTGGAAGCGCTCCTCCTCGCGTTGGACAAGTCCGTCCCGCGCCTCGACGCCATTGCCCATCACCTGTCCCTCATGAGCCAGCAGGGCGAGGAGACGGAGGTCCTGGGCGGGATCAGCGACCAGATCGCGGACATCGGCGACGAGCTCTACGCGGCCAGCGACCGCGAGAAGCTGCGCGAGTGGGGCAACGAGATCGACATGCCGGAGAAGGCCCACTGAGCAAGACGATCGGCCTGGTTTCGCTGGGCTGTCCCAAGAACCTGGTCGATAGCGAGGTGATGCTGGGCCGCCTGCGCGACCGCGGTTACGACCTCGTGGCCGACGCCCACCAGGCGGACGTCATCGTCGTCAACACCTGCGCCTTCATCGACCGCGCCAAGCAGGAGTCCGTCGACACCATCCTGGAGATGGCGAAGGAGAAGGAGACCGGGCGCGCGCAGCGTCTCGTGGTCACCGGCTGCCTCACCCAGCGCTACGACGCCGAGCTGCGGCGCGAGATTCCCGAGATCGACGCGACCCTCGGCACCGGACAGGTCGACGACATCGTGAAGGCGGTGGAGGGCGACGCCGCCGTCGACGCGAGCGAGGCGCCCACCTGGGTCTACGACCACGCCGCCCCGCGCGTCCTGTCCACGCCGCCCTGGCTGGCCTACGTGAAGATCAGCGAGGGCTGCGACTACACGTGCAGCTTCTGCATCATCCCCACCCTCCGCGGACGCCACCGCAGCCGCAACGTCGAGGACATCGCGGCGGAAGTGCGCGATCTGGCCGCCCGCGGCGTGAAGGAAGTCGTGCTCGTGGCCCAGGACTCCACGCGCTACGGGCTGGACCACGGACTGCGCGACGGCCTGGCCTACCTGCTGCGCCGCCTCGGGCGCATCGACGGGATCCGCTGGATCCGCGTGATGTACGCCTACCCGGCCACCCTGACCGATCCCATCCTGGAGGCCATGGCTTCCGAGGAGAAGGTCGTCAAGTACGTCGACATCCCGCTCCAGCACGCCAGCGACGCCGTCCTGCGGAGGATGAAGCGGCCGACCGGCCGCGGCAACCTCCTCGGCATGATCGAGCGCATCCGGGCCCGCGTCCCCGGCGTGGCCGTCCGCACCTCCTTCATCGTCGGCTTCCCCGGCGAGACCGACGCCGATTTCCAGGAGCTCCTCGACTTCGTGGAGGCGGCCCGCTTCGACAACGTGGGTGTCTTCACCTATTCGGACGAGGAGGGCACGAGCTCCTTCGATCTGGAAGATCGCGTCGCGCCCGGGGTCAAGGAGAAGCGCCGGCGCCGCCTCATGGCGGCGCAGAAGCGGATCGCGACGCGCCGGAACCGGCGACGGGTCGGCGAGCGTTTCGAAGTCCTGGTCGAGGGCACACATCCGGAGAGCGATCTCCTGCTCCGCGGCCGCAGCGCGGCCCAGGCGCCGGACATCGACGGGATGGTCGTGATCGCCGACGGCGTGGCGGACCCGGGGACGTTCGTGACGTGTGAGGTCACGGAGGCGCATCCCTACGACCTCGTGGTGCGCATCGTCGA
>WNFM01026584.1_pt2 | contig 45386 bp, 35 predicted proteins | sample 5400271 | NCBI WGS metagenome assembly WNFM01 (sample SAMN13153352, study PRJNA577476) | soil metagenome | isolation source: 60 cm saprolite on Douglas fir-dominated hillslope | place: USA:California | collected 2013-09-17
CTGCACCTCTTCGGAGGCGATGGTTGAGTATGAGGAGCGACATCTTTCAAATGGCGACTACCATCTTGAAGAGGGCAAGATTCAAGGGCAATTCATTGGGGCGTTGGCCGACGAGTGGAATCTTAGTGAAAAGCCGATTCTTAAAGGTGATCCGAGGTTTCGCTGGTTTGCGAAACTAGATATTGGAAAATTGAGCGGTCAGAGTCTGAAGCGGCCGCGCAAGTCCGAGCGTCAAGCGATGGAGTTCGTGTATTCCGCTCCAAAATCGGTGAGCATCTCCGCCGTGTTGGACGAACGCATTTGTGAACAGCTGTCCATAGCGGTCAAGGAAGAGTTAAAATGGTACGAAGGCTTCGCCTGTTGCCGGGACCGGCGAGGCGCACTGTACGATTCTGAGGCGGCGCGCAGAACTGGGAAGATGCTGGCGGCGACATTCGTCCATGAAACGTCGAGAGCGAAAGATCCGGATCTGCATATGCACGTGCTGATAGCAAACGTCACAATCGATCCGGACCGGAGCGAGAGATGCGCAGGACGCTCGACCACCGGATTCACAACAACTTGGCACGCCGGTTGAACGCATTGGGTTTTAACGTGGAAGTGGCGGAACATGGATTCCGGCTACGAGAAATCCCGGTAGCGATTCAGGAGATCCACAGTGTTCGAAGCCGCGAGATCCAGACGGCGAAAGAGCTACTGAAGGAGGGTTACACCTCCGAGCAATTGCTTTCAGTGCTGGCGGGTAAGACGCTGGATGAAAAGAGTCGGATTTGGGCGTCGGGGGCCATTCGTGACCTCGTCCAGGGGATTTACTCGTGTCCACCGCCGGAAAGCGAGGATTACCAGATTGATTACCAAGCCTGGTTCATCACGCGTCGCCCGAAAGAGATTACTAGCACTGCGGAGTTACGGACCAAGGTGAGGGATTCATTCCACGAGAACGGATTCGAGATGTTCGTTGCGCCAGAGGCACGGAGCGAGCCGGTTGAGTCGGTCGCCTTGGATAAGGTGATCGATCAGGGCGTGCGAGCTGTATTTGAGCGGGAATCGGTTGTGCGCACCGATCTTCTCTTAGGTGAGATCGTGCGCCTAGCGCCGGGCCAGGCGAGTAACGCTGAGATCGAGGCGGCGCTGAGAAACCGGGAGGACTTTGTGCGCAAAAAGGTCGGTGATCATGAGATGATCACTACGCTTGCAATCATTGCTGAGGAAGAAGCTATCATCAACGGGGTGAAGGCCGGAATAGGCAAAAAGGAAGCGCTTGTAAGCGAGTGCGAGTACCAGACACCTCCCGAGTTGAAAGTCAGCTATGACGGGCTGGCCGGGATCTGTGAGGAAGCCCGGCCGAAGGGTGAGGAGATGACGCCGGAGCTGGCCGTCCTTTGGCTTCAACAGCACGAAGCGGTCAACCGGTACGTCATGACAAGCAAGGATCAATTTCTCAATATTCGAGGGGGTGCCGGTGTGGGGAAAACTTATTTCATGGAGCGCCTGGTGCGAGCCTCGCTGGATGCCGGCCGACCGGTAGCGCTGATTGCGCCCTACGGCGAGCAGAGCCGGGTTACGCTGAGAGCCGAAGCGGAAAAGGCGAGCAGGCCGGACGTGGCCCGAGCGTTTGCCGAGGCGAATACTGTTGCCTGGCTGTTAAACAAGACGCGTTTCAACCCGGAGTTCCGGGAGTCGTTACGGGGAGCTGATATTTACGTTGATGAAGCATCGCTTCTCGACAAATGAAGCATCGCTTCTCGACAATCAAACTATGCTTGGGCTGGTGAGCCTCGCCAGGGATACTGATGCGCGAGTCATTTTTCAAGGGGACACGAAACAGCTCCAGGCCGTAGGACGCGGGCAGCCGCTGGCGATGTTGGAAAGGGAGCTCGGATTCGGGATGCATGTTGGACGCATCGACGTTACCCGGCGCCAACTGAAGATCGAGGATAAACGGCTATCGCGAGAACTATCCAGTGGAGACGCTGCCCGCTTTCGCGCAGCGATGGAAAGACTTATTGAGCAGGCAGCGATTCGCCGTGGCGGGATCGATGATGCGGTACAAGCGATTCTGGCTAACAGAAATGCAGCTCAGCCGGTGGAAACGATTGTGTTATCGTCTACTCACCGTCTAGCTGAGAAAGTTTCCGAGAAACTCCATGAGGCTTACAAGAAAGCCAGGCCGGAAGTGACGATGGGCGGCCGAATTGCTTTCGACGGCAAGCTACAGGCCCGGCGAAATGATCGAGTATCAGCCGGACGGTCAGAAACCCGTTCGCATGGCCGAGGTCCTCGAAGTAACTGCGCAAGGAGTGCAAGTCAAAGGCCCGCTCCGGGGCGCGAAGGAGCTTATCAGCTTCGACAAGGTGGCGGCCGTATACGAGGGCACCACTTTGGAACGAGGGCTAGGCGAGGTGCTGCTATTGACGCAAAAGATCAAGACAGGTGGGAACACGTACGAAAACGGTTCTCGGCAAACGATAGCTGGCATCGAGGGAGAAAAAATGCGCTTCGAGTCAGGGCTCGAGCTGCGGCTCGATGATGGCCGGGTACGCCAAGGTGACGCCGTGACGACTTACAAAGCACAAGGCGCGAGCAAAACCGAAATGATCCGGGTGGAAGACAACCGGTCGCTGCTGGCGATGGCGAATCGCGAAGATTTGCACGTCGCCTTTACCCGGCATCGGACCAACGCCCGAATGTTTGTTCAAGACACCGGTGTCTTGCGGCAGGTCGCTAACCGGTCGCTCATCAAGGATCTCATGGCCCGCGATCTTGAAACGCGAAAGATAGCTAGCTTTGTGGAGCGAATCGAGCAAGCGCTGGCCCAGGCTGTTCGCTTTGCAAAGGCAATGACGAAGGTTGCGAAACAGGAGCGGGAGCGAATCCAAAAACTGTACCTCAGCAGAAGGCGTGCAAGAGCACGGGCGTACGCACAGGAACAAAAGTGTGGGCCAGAGATAGCGATGTGAGGGACTCTGGTAAGGCGAAGTTCCAATCCTTCCAGGAAATGTTTTGCATCGAGGCATAGGTAGCGTGGCCGTCAGTCTCTCGGCAAGGCCCGGCCAACCAGTTGGCAGCCACTGTCACCGGCAGCGCTCCGCCGATCACATAGCCGAAGAAACGCGGACCCGCTGTGGCGACGGTGGCCGGGGAGCCGTATTCACGTGCTCACTTGGATCGGCAATTCGATCAGGTTCCGGATCGTTGTGTAAATTGGTAACGGTGCCTCAGTCTCAATACTCACGATCAGGCTGTAACGGATCCTTCGATCATGACAGTTGTGACACTCGTGTCCTTCCGGAAATTTTCTAGTGGCCCACCATCCTTTAATCGGAATAACCGCGATTTCATCCATGCCCGCTAGGTCCGCGCCACTGCCTCGCCAAATATCCTGATGTAACGCGCCGCCAATCCTGCGTCCCTTGGTTCCCAGCACCCAACGATTGTCGGAACCACTTTCTCCGTCCTCCAAATCTTCCTCGTCTGTAGCGATTTCTGCGTTTAGTCGCCTATGGAAGCCGAATTCGGTCTCAGTTGGATTTTTCACCTCGAACCTGAGGGCACAACCTGGATACCGAAAACGGCTTCGCGTTGGCTGAACGCGTGATCCTGGGCTTGGTTCAACAAAATAGGAAAGGGTTACGCGAAGTGTGACCTCCGCTTGCCCAGCATCTTGGAGGATCTCGCTCGGCCACGGCAGGGCATGAGTATGCCACTCGTTTGTCTTCACTTTCGAGCCGTCCATCCGATATGGCTGAAGTTGATTCTCACAAATCAACGTAGCCTGGCTCTCTGCGCTGCGTAACGCCCGCTGGAAATCTGGTACGCCCCAGCCGACCCCGCGCAGAAGTCTTTTGACTTGGCCGGACACCCCTGATTTGTGTGGATCGAGGCCATCGAGCATCACGGGCGTCCAGCGTGCCGAATGGACCACAAGACCGCGGATCGACTCGGGCCACAGATGCGGATAACTAACTTCAAGCAACGCACCAAGCCTGGCCGCGGCGGCCGTCGCGGCACTCGTATCACCGAAGTCGATAAGCGGCCTGGTTCGAAAATCCGGTGCAGTCGTGACGAGCCGTAAAGAACGTGCAGGCCAAATCTCTCCGTCATCACGCCTCGCATAGTTGCCGCCTTCGAGCACGATATCCGGTTTGTAGGGCCAATCTTGTCCGTCCGGGACCCACGGCAATGAGGTCCGGCTCGTTGGGCCAAGTCCGCCGGGCAGAGCGACTGCTTCGTTCCGTCCAGTCTCGTCCGGACCTTCCTCCGGTAGGCCGATCTCGGTCATGGCGCCGACAGTTATTCCGTTCCAACATTGGCCAGGATCTTCTACTGATGCCTCGCCTAGACTCCTCGGATATTCGTATCCGTTAACAAAATCCCTGCAGTTTCCAGCAGCCACAAAGACTAGCCGTTTCGGTGCCCGGACAGAATCATCCGCTTCACCAAACCCTACGACGAGTTCGTCTATGGCTGCGGACCATGAACTTGGGCGTCCATTGGCTTCTTGGGGCGGCGCTGTAATTGCCAAACAAAAGCTTCGCAAACGTTGAGACTCCGTCTCGGGGAAAGTTACCGCCTGCCTCGTCACAGCTCCATATAAATCAGGTTCGTGCTCGTCGCCGCTTTTCAGGAGCTTGACGGACTCCAGGCGATGCGACTGGCGCCACTCAGTTGTTGAGCTAAGGAGTTCAAGTAGATCCCCGTAACCGGCTATACCGGCCATTTGGGTTCCGTGCGGTAGAACGGAGTGATCTGCTGTTCCGGAAGCTGGGTCAATCGTGAACATGTGATTAGATGCTAACAAATCCTCCAGTAAAGGATGTCCACGGTTAACCCCACGATCTAAGATGCAGACTGACGGTGCACTTTCACCGGGCGGTGTGAGGCGGCTTTTTGCATCATTTACGAGTTCACTCTGTTCCTCGCGGCTCATTTCGAGTACTGGGCTCGAGCATGGCCGCGGCCGTCGAATTTCGGCGAGTGTGTTCAGCAGCCGAAGCGACGATTCAAGTTGTTCTCGTGTCGCATAAACTAGCCGAACAATATGTTCTGGAAGTACGATCCGACGTTCAGGCATAGTCAATCCAAGGCGTTCCACTTCGCCGAGAAATTGAGTCTCCCAGTCAAATCCGCCGCGCCGAATCCAGACTTCCCACCAAGCGTTTACTCCAGGGGATGGGATCTGAGCGCTATCCGTCCAGAGCTCCTCAATTGCCGCTAACCCGATGTGTCGAATATTAGCTATCAGATCCTCGTTGGAAGGTCGGCCCCAACGAGAGAGTCTATCACGGTAGCCCACTACCCAACTCTCAAGCTCGTGTAACTTTCCGAAAGGCACGAAAATCGAAGCACAAGTAATTTTGCGATGCTGCTCGTCGTACCGGACGCGAACGTTTAATAGGACGATAGTTTCTCTACCGTAAGGAGGGCGTGCTCGATCTAAGCTTTCAAATTTCAGAGGAAAGCTCGGTTCCGACTCCAGGTTAAGAATGAGACCGTATTCTCTAAGCTCCTGCTCAATCTGTTGGCGCCGCGCAATATCTGTAAATTCTTGTTTGGCACCAGCGATTTGTGCGAGGAGATACTCTGCATGATCTCTACGAGAGCGGGGCGGCTTTGGGAAATCCGAACGGCCTCCGGCCTGTGGATGGGTGTATGGTGCTGCTGTCGCTTGACCTGAGAACTCTAGATGAGGGTATGGAAGCGCTCCACCGTTCGGCATTTTTCGACTGCCTCTAAAATTTTATCGATTTAAGAATAGGCGTCGCTCTGTTAGCGCCTTCAGAAGCATTTCGGTTGTGACGCGCTGAAGATCATTGAGAAGCATTTCCTTCACAGCTTCCTCGCACGCCCTGGTGATTTCAGCATAGCTGAGGTCTTGCGCTCCCTTGATCAGCTTCGGCCACGATAACCGCTCCGTAGTAACACCAATCAGGCGTGCTTTGATGGTTTTTTCTATGAGCCGCTCGTCTGGAAGACCAAACTCAACAAGATCATCGAATCGACGATACAGGGCCGTGTCGAGTCGTTCTCCGTGATTGGTCGCAGCAATCACAAGGCTGTTGCTAGAAAATCGCTCGATGAACATAAGGAAAGCGTTCAGGACACGCCGCATCTCACCGACATCCCCTGGAGCGTGCCGTGTGTAGCCAATACTGTCGAATTCATCGAACAGATAGACCGCGCGCGATTGGTTCACAGCATCGAAAATGATCCGCAGCTTCGAGAGAGACTCGCCAAGATACTTGCTGATCAACCCATCTAAGCGCACGACGAAAAGCGGTAATTCAATTTCTGACGCTAACGCTGAGGCTGTCATTGTTTTTCCGCATCCAGGTGGTCCGGTAAAGAGAAGTCGCTGCCTCGGACGTAAATTATGCTCCTTTAGGCGGTTCAGATTTCTCTGCTCCTGAAGTATTCTCTCAATTCGATCGCTTAATACCTCCGGCAAGATTAGGTCCTTGATTCTAAGATTTGGGTGCATCGGCTCCAGAAGCTCCGCAGCCTCCCCAAGAGGGTGGGCGACATGAATCACGGCTGAATCCATTTTCCGATGCCCAGCCCGCAGCTTTGCCTTCTCAACCAGATCGCGAATTTCGCGAGACAGCGCTTCGTGGCCTTTTCGCGCTTCGGCGGCCGCAACCTGTAATGCGACTGAGTAAAATCGCTCCTCATCGCCCGAGCCATGACTTTGCAGAAGCGCTCGGATCTGTGTTGCTGTAGCCATGGCGCTAGATTTGACCTCCAAATAGAGGAATATCCGATTGGAGGTACTTGTCGACCGCGTCACGCACCACCCATGAAGCCGAAACCCTTTTCGTTCGGGCGATGCGACACAATTGTTCGTAGTCCTTAATGGGGAAAGTTACAGTAATCCTCGTCCGCTTCTTAGCATTCTGCACCCGACTTTTCTGGGATCTCGGAGCCATAGGGCATCATTGTGCATCACTACGATGCACGTCAACCTCCGAAACTCTCCTAGCCCAACGCAGCCGAGTTGGCACGAAACTCGGCCACTTTTTCAAAGACTGACTTTCGCTTTTGGTAGGATCGCCTCTTTCGAGAGACCTACCATAGCAACGGGCGTCCTCATCAGACCTCGCACTGGTCAGCCCGGATCCAGCACGAAGGGCGCCGGGAGCGCTTCCCTCTCTACACTCGGAATAAGGCGGTAGCCGCCGCCAAGGCCCACTATATATATCTGTTCCTCGTAGCGGATGCATGGGAGGCTACCTTGGCGAGATATAGGAAGGCCAAGGCGATGAGGTTCGCCATGCGTTGTCGGCTCAAGAGCCGCTCTTTCTTCCTGGCGATAGCAGGAGTCACTTGTCGCGTTTGGCCGCTAAGCTCGTTGTCGGCTCTTTGGTTGGACCGTCTGGGCTCCACCGCGTTGGATTCGAAACAAAGATGGCTTCGCGCTTTGCAACTTTCTTACTTAGCCAGAGTGTGCGTCTTCGCGGTGCCCACCGCAACTGCACGAGCGCTGATGAGGTCATCGAATGAGGCGCAAACACCCGCTAACAGCTTCTCAGGGCATCCAAGATCCGCCAACGATCCGCCCATTGTGCAAACCGGTCGCATCGACGGCGATGTCCTGATCAAGCCGATATTCGGCAACTAGCCCGCCCTCTGGAACCGAGTCGCTAGAAAGCATTTGCACCTCCGCTGCCGTAAGTGCCCGGTTCCAGACTTGTACTCCGCGGATACCGCCGAGAAAGAAGCTATTGAAATCGCGGGTGCCGATGCGAACCGGCGCTGTGCCGTGCTGCGGTGTGATGATGCCAGCGTACGACTCACTTTTCTTGAATACACCGTTCTTGTAGATCGAAATGTTCAGCCCATCGGCGACACCGGCCACGTGAATCCATTCACTGGCTTGGATGGGCTCCTGGAAATAGCTGCCGACTCCTTTCCCGGGTTGCGGGTTAAATACGTAGAAACTGATGTGGTTTGGTCGCGGCGGAACATCCGTAGTGGTTTCGTTGTACATCCGCAACGTCCACTCTTGCTCACCGGTGTCCCCCTTGCCCATCCAATGAACGTATCCTGTGCTTTCTGAGTTCGGAAAAGTTAGCACATCGGGTCGAATCCACGCCGCAACCGTCAGGCTGCCGGTCGTGGCGACACTGAAACCGGCGTCATCCGCGACCTCGACGTAGTCTTTGATTCCGTCGAACTGGAGGGTGCTCATATTTTAACTTTTGGTCGTTTGACTTCTTGGCAGCGATCGGTTCTTCTTGTTTCTCGCTCCCTCTTGGCTCCCTGGTTCGCTTGCGGTAGCGAACATAAGCTTGGCCGGCTCGATACAGATCTTCCCAATCAAAGGGCACGAGTTCGCTGCATTCTGGCGTGGACTGCCTTGAGCTGCTCGCCGGAGCAGAAGATGACGGTATAACATTGCTCGAGCTGTCGAGCTCGGATAACACGTTGTCTATGAGTGAAATCATCTTCGAGGTACGCGAGGACGAAGTTGACAGCGGTTGTCTCGCCTCCGCTCTTGGATATGGTATCCATACTCAGAGCGAAACCCTTGAAGAACTGCGAGCAATGGTCAGAGAAGGTGCCGACTGCTTTGACGAAACCATCGACGCACCGAAGCTAATCCGGCTGCATTTCGTCCGTGACGAAGTATTAGCTCGATGAAACTGTCTCGCGACGTCGATGGCGATGATCTGGTCAAAGCGCTTCACGTAAAGGCCGCGCAGGTCGTTCGACGCCAGCAGCAGCGCCAGTGGCGTTACCTGGGACCAGAAAGCGGACCTGTCCCCGCCTCTTGTCCCCACTTTATCGAGGGACCGATGCGGGTCTGAGGGAGCGCCCACACGTAGTATTGCTTGAAATCTGCCGCGGAAAGAAGTTTACCCATCTTCTGCCATTCGCGGGCAACGGCTTCGATGAGATGGCGCATCTGGACCGCACTCTCGCTGGCAGCGGCGAGGAAGGCGGCGGCGAGTGCCGCGTTTTTGATGTTACCCCCGGAGAGCGGGAACTGTCGGCCGAGAAAGGCGAAGTCCAGGTCATCGCCGAGCGGCGTCTGCGGCGGAAACATCCCGCGCCAGAGCCGTTCGCGAAGCTGCTCGTCGGGAAAGGGGAACTCGATCGTGTAATTCATCCGGCGCTTGAAGGCTTCGTCGATGTTGAGAATGAGGTTGGTGGCCAAAATCACGAAGCCGTCGTATTCCTCGACCTTTTGCAGCAGATAGGCCACTTCGATGTTGGCGTAGCGGTCGTGCGCATCCTTAACCTCGGAACGTTTGCCGAAGAGCGCGTCGGCCTCGTCAAAGAAGATGATCGCATTGCTGCTCTGCGCCGCCTGGAAAATGCGGTCGAGATTTTTCTCTGTCTCGCCGATGTATTTACTGACGACAGTGGAGAGATCGATTTTGTAAAGGTCCAACCCAAGTTCGCGGGCCATCACTTCGGCGGTCATCGTTTTGCCCGTGCCCGAGTCGCCGGCAAAGAGAGCCTTCAATCCCTTGCCCAGGGACAGTTTCTCCTCGAATCGCCACTGCGTGTAAACGACATGGCGATTCTTCAGCGCCGCAGCCACTTCCCGCAACTGCGTAAGCGTGGCTACGGGCAGGACTAGATCGTTCCACGAATAAACCGGCTCAATTCGCTGCGCCAACGACCGCAAATCGCGCTGAGACTGCGTCCGCGCCGCGGCGAAGAGATCAGCAGTGCACGGCAACGCGCCGGGTTTTCCTCGCAGCTGGAGATCATCCCGCGCGGACCGAACAGCGTCGCGAATCTGTCCGCCGGTGAGGACAAATTGGTTTGCTAGCGCATCAATGTCCGTCCCGTTCCGCGCGTTGAAGACAGAGTCGATTTCCCTCTCCCATATCTGTTGGCGCAGCGGAAACGGAAGCGGCGGAAAACGGAAAACGTGAAAGCGCAATTCGTGTAAGAGCGCCTTAACATCACAAGGGCGCGAGCAGGCGAGTATCACCGGCGCGATGAAGCGACCCAAATAGCGCGCCAAACTCCGTGCACGCGGTTGCGCGTGTCCCTCAGCATCAAAAAATACCTCGATTCCGCGAAGGTAAATCCCGGCATTGCATAGCCGCTGCTCACGCGATAGGAGGACGAAAAGGTCTGCCAGGTCAGTCTGCGACGCCATCAACCCTTCCACGTCCACGGACAACAATGTACAGCCCATTTCACCACACAACGCCTCGGCGCACGATTGCTTGCCCGCGCCGCTACTGCCTTCAAAGACGAGCACTGGGCTCGGTGTTTCGCGGATCAGTTGCGGCGCTCCCCGCAAGGTGCTGACTAACTCCGCCGGCAGCATTAGATCATCCCAGGGTTTCCGGCGCTGTATATTAAGAGTAAACGCCGAGAGCCTGGGTTCGTTTGACGGAAGGTCGAATAGGTAATCCACTAGGCGTGATGGCGCTTTGAAACTTCTCGCCAGCGACGAGGCTGGAGCATCCACGTTTTCGGGCAACCATTCCAGCAATGCGTAGCGAAACAATGGCGCGTCGTTTGCAAGGTGACGACGACGACTCCAGCGCTCCTCCTTGCTAACACAAAGCAAACGCAACGCCAGGTCACATGTAGGACGTTTTCGAGTTACATCGTTGTTCATGTAGGAATAGAGGACCTCATAACGCAGATCGAGTTCCGGGGCGATCGCTAACAGCAGCACATCCCGCTCGAACTCCAGCAAGCCGAAAAGCGTCGCCACGCGGGCCAGTGGCATTGGGTGTGGTGCAGCGCGGACAGCATCGACCGCGCGCAGGCGGTCGGCTTCAGCTGTCAGCGCGTCCACATCCGGTAACGGCTGGCCTTCTCCGCTCGGCGCCTGGCGCAGCAGAGCATCCACCTGCGCATCGCTCACGTACAGGCCGCGCAAATCGCCCTCGGACAGCAAATGATCGGCACGCAGGCGCAGAATCTCCCGATGCAGCAGCAAATCCAACCGCCGCAATTCGGCTTCTAAGTGTTCGCTTGCAGCAAGGAAGGAAGTCATATGATTCTAGATTGTTCGCGAGTCGCGTGTTTCTGCCAGCCTACAGATTTACGGATTAACAATTTGGCAGCCAGCGACGCCGATGCGACGCACGTACCGATCCCAAACGAATCCTCTATCGGTCTTGTCCCACGTAGAGTTTCCGTCCACTTCGGTGCCCGTGGTCTGGCACAGGGTTGTGAGCATAGGTCCCCGTGGATAGAAGCCGAGGATCGCAAACGATACGCTCGGCGCTGCGCGAATTCGCAACTCGGACGCGGTTGTCTCACGTGAGCTAGAGTGCAGTCCGCATTGAGAATGACTACTGCGTCAGTTCCCTGGCAATTTGGGCATGACCAGGCGCCCGTTTCGCAGCCGGCGCATGCTCGTTGCAGTGCCGGTTTCGGCATGCGCATTACTTGTTCAGGGATTTCACCTGGCAGACCAATATCAGCCAAAAGCGGACCCTTTATTATTCATTGCAGATCTCTCGCGGCAGGTTTCCAATGTCAAACATAAAGATTTGATCCCAGGGCTTATTCTCAAAGGCACGCGCTGCGACCTTGTTGCTGGCGTTCGCTTCCTAGCGATTCTTCTAATGGACCCTTTTCGAACCCAAAAACGGTGCATGATCCCCTAGGTGCCACGGCATGGTACAGGAAACCAGGGGTAATGCCATCGGCACAGTGCCCCCCTCACCAAGACTCACCAGGATTACGTGACACTCCTACCCTGCGTAGTAGGCTTTCCCAACAAGCGCTGGACAAAAGCATTGCCCTCTCGTTGTTGAAGAAGTTGGATGATCATTTGGCGTAAGGTTTGATTCATCGGCTTTGCCATGTCGGGGCTCATGAGTAGCTTGACCAGGTCGTGTGTGCTCATGGCTTGGAGTTGCTCCATCGTGGGAGTACGGCTATGCGATGGCACGACTTTGGGTACGGGGATCTTGGACCTATCGAGGGGTTCGAGCTCTTTCATGAAAGACCCTCATTTATACGAAACTGGTGTTGGAGCGTCTGAACGTCTGGAGCTTCCCACAAGATTGGATCCACTTCCTTAGGGAAGCGTGCGCGTTCTTTCTTCGTTGTTGGAATCGGGCAGTCTATAACCGGTTTGTGGACAAACTCTTCCTAGCGGGTGTACGCTTCATAGCGCCGAGACAAACGCAGAGCCACGGGAAAGCGTACGGGACCGCCACCATGATTCTCATGGCGGTCCACGTTGTCGAACAGACTGCCTACATGCTCGCACAAGGTATCATCGAGCATCAGCTCAAGACGCCCCCTTGTTTCTCGCTGAAGCTGTGAAGGAGATACTTTGACGCCACAGTGTAATGGACCGGCGCCATCTCGATGAGGCGGTCGCTGGCTTCAACGGATTTCGTTGATGAATGTTCTATTCACGAACGGAGATCCTTTTTTCTGCCACTTGTCGCCGCGGAACTCCATCACCCATGCCTTCATTTTTATCTTTCTCGGCAGTTTAGCTTCCTCTTTTGTTTGTGGCGTCCTATTGTGGGAGCCAGAGTAGTCCATCTCTACTTCATAAAGGACGACTTTGTTCTCACCAAGCACGGCTTTCTTAACCATGCCTTCCGGTCCATCCGGTTTCAGTCCGCCTTCCGTGTCGCGTTCCATCTTCGTATTAGTGCTGCGCGCGATGGGGGCCATATTCTTCCAGACGCCGGCCCCATGGAGGTGGTGGTTGAGAAGGTGCCCTTGAATGTAGTACGTTGCGCCGCCGGGTGTTTCGTGAGCTTTCACGCCTTTCCATAGTTTTGTCTCGCTTGCTACGGGTTTGCTCCCCACGAGGCCACCGGGATTGATGCTCAATGGATTGGCCACCATTGATCCACCGTGTTCCTCCCCATAAATTCGCTCCGTGTCCCACTTAACATCGGTTTCTGGAGGCAAAGAAGATTTGCCGAGTTCGCTAAGGTAGAGAACGATTTCATTAAATAAGAGGTAGATCGCTTCTCCATCCTTCTTGCTCATGCTCGGCTTCTTTTTAATTTCGTCGATCTCGTCTGAGACCCGAGTAACCTCGCCGTGAACTCCCTTTTGCTGATCGGTTTTTAGCTTATCTCTCCATTCAAAGAGATAAGCTTGCAACGTTAGGGGGGTGCCTAGCGCTACAGCCTGTCCCTCGCCTCGCGGCGCTGAGACATAAAGTATGGCGTCCTTTCCTTCGACCAACGGATAAAAATACAGGTCCCGCGTTTCGCCTTCCATCCTAAACTGCCGCCGGCTTTTCCACCATTCCTTGATCTCTTCGACTTTCTTCATGAGCCATTTCCAAGCTTCACCAGTCGCTTCTATCAAGGCATCGAGGGCCTTGTGGACGACACCTCGCACTTTTTCCAATGTCTTCTTGAGGTGTTCGACCACAGAGTCGAGCCTGAGGAACCGCGCGAGGAACGCGATGGCGACGGCCACTCCCTTTGCCAATGCGCCCTCAACCCATCCGGCTGCTTTCTCGATCTGTCCCTCGGCCATCTCGCGCACCGCCCGAAACACCTCTCTAATCATCGCCATCATGCGCTCGGCGTAGTCGATTACAGTTTTAATTGCATCATAGATTGTCTTGATGGCTGTCAGCACGGCCATGATGCCGGTTGGATCCAGGAGTTTGATCAGCTTTGTCAGCAGTCCTTCTTTTACTTTCTCAACTACGAACTCGGTCGCCTTATCAACTACCCACTGCCAGAGCTCAGCTAGGTGGTCTTTAATTTCCTGCCAGAACTCAGTGAACTTTCCGTCCCACAACATCTTGAGCCAGCGCAAGGCGGTCGTGCCGCCTTTAATGGCTTTTTGAATGATGTTGATGACTTGATCGATCCTTTCTTCCACATCGGCTCCAGTTATCTTCCGGCCCGTTTCTTTCGTCAGGTAAACGGCGATGCGGTCGCAGACATCCTTTCGATTGAACCCGATTTTTTTCATGAGCCCGCTGATGACGCTGCTGAAAGTGAGCGGACCCTGAATTTCAAATTCCCCGAGCAGCCAGTTGATGAGGCCCTTGAGCAGGTGTTCGCCGATGCGCTCTCGAAATCCCTGCAAACCGCCCTTGATGCCCAGGGCGAGATTGCGCAAGAAGCGAATGGGATGACGCAGGATTTTACCGAGCAGACTACCGCCGCGTTGGGAGACATCGGTGACGAATTCCTCGGGTACCTCGAGACCCAGCACGCCGAGGAAAAATTCCCATAGTGGCGCGAGAATTTTGCCTTCCTTGAAGATGCGGGCCTTAAAGCGTTCGAATAGGTCTTTAGCCTTCTTCCAGAGAGCGCCGGCCTGCTCCACCAGCTCCTTTAACAGAGGCACTTTCTTGAGCAGCCAATCGATGATTTTGGTTTTGGAACGGGAGAAGAGCCATTTCAGATGCGCGCCAATATCCCACCATCCCCGGGGCAGCGTTGGGACCTCCTCATCGAGTGTTTCCTCCTCAGCCACCGTTTCCTCCACGAGCTCACTCCATGTTTCGAGCCCGCGGAGACTGTTAAAGGCCAGCGAAAATACTTCCGGCTCCTGCTCACGCGCCCATGGCTCAATCTGGGCAGTGACTGAAGTTATCCAGTCGAATTCACCAGGGAAATACACGAGCACTTCCGCACGACTCCAGGCCTGGAGATCGTTGCAGGAGCTACTGAGCGCCAAACCCGGACCGTCTCCAGCCGTAAGCACCCGCTCAGCGAGCGCGTCGACCTGCTGGCGCACCCGTGGCAGGAGCGCGACTAGCTTTTGGCGCTGAAGGATGAAACCCTCCGGCTGGTCCATCACGTTGGCGATCTCGCGCAAATCTTTACCTAGTGCCACCACCGCTGGCTTTTGTGCTGCCGGTGCGGCGAGTATGTCCGCCATGAGTTGGATGTTCTTCACATTCGCGGTTGAAGAACCCAAGTCTCGAATCTCCCGATCTTGCTCGCTGCGCAAACGGTTGATCCAGTGCGTGACCGCGGGGGCATCGGCTGCGCCCGGATAGGCGAGCACCGTGAGGACGGCCTCACCGATCCACGGTGTGTCCGGATATTTTTCCAGAATCCACTCCACATCGGGACCGAGCGAATCGAGCATGGCAGCGAGATTGGGGGCGAGCGAAGCGAACCCATCGCGCCACCGCGGGGCAGTTGCTTCGGCTATGGCGGCTGCGACTGCGATCATTTGCTGGAGATCAGTCCAACGCACTCCGACAAGACCCGGCAAGTAATCAGCCAGCTTCCTTGCGGCCGCGACAACAATTACATCTTCGGTGCGCGCCGACCCATCGCGAATTTCCTGCCAAAGATTTTTTCGAGCAGGAAACGAGCTTGCCTGTCGTTGCGCCACCGCCAGCCAGGGCCGAAGCCTTTGCCACAGACTTAGTCCCGGACCAAGTGCTTCTGCAGACGCCAACGTCAGGCGCACTGGCAAACCTTCATCACCAATCCATTTCAATGCCCGCCTGAGTGAAGACGGCAAGCGAGGCCCCAGTATGGAAAACGGATCCATCAGGGAGGGGGGCCTTAGACTGTGAAGCGCTCGCTGCCGAGCCTCGATTTGCCTCGGATCCTGAATAACTATGATGCCCGCTGCGGGTTTTCTCAAGATCATTTGCGGGGGTACAGTCCCCGTCGTATCTGCCTGGGTTGCGACGGACTCCGTCGGTTGGCCGCTCTGCTGGACGACGTGGGCGAACTCATGAGCTAAAAGCCTCTTGCCCTCAACTGACTGAGGTCGGAATTCCCCGGCGCCGAAGACCACGTTCCGGCCGACCGTGTAAGCTCGCGCTTTCATGGCCTGAGCCGATCGTGCTGCCCCAGCGTCCGTATGTACGAGCACTTGGCTAAAATCCCGACCAAATCTTGGTTCAAAGAAAGCTCTTATAGACTCAGGCAAAGACTGACCACCGCCTCTGACGCTGTTGATTTGAGATTCGATTGATGGAGTTACTTCGGGAGCACCGCCAGAAACCTCTTTAGTTTGGATGAGTTCCTCCTCTTCCTCCATCGGCTGACGGTGTACCTCATCCTCACGCTCTGTGGACATTCTCTGAAGACTCGGAAACTTGTCATGCCTGGACACTCTCTTGCTCTGCGCCCGGCTCAGATCGGGCATCAGCATCACTTGCTCTGCCACCCGATCCGCTTCCTGTTCGTACGGATCATCAGGCTGGCTAATGGTGAGCTTCGCTTGGATGAAGCGCTGCACGCCCTGATTACCGATGGCGCGTTGAAGCTGGAGAATCGGGTGAACCGCGGAGCGAGTCGACAACACCGGTGATGACGTAGTAGAAGCCTTCTGCAGAACGGCTTCAGGCGTTTTTGTTTGAACAGCTGGTTCTTTCATGACTCAGCGGTCGTTAGGCATACCTTTCGCTGGTTCAGCCATGAGATGTGATAGACGTCTTGGTCCGCGCCGGTCATGGCTAGCACAATGTGGTGCGGAGGACGTTTGAGATTCACTATCCACCGATCTTCATCGCCTTCGATTGTCGCCCCCGCGTCGAGGAAATTGCAGTAAAGATACTCCGCGCTGCTCCAGGCAAAGCCCGGGAGACGCCAGGCGAAACTGCGGAGGATCGCGTTGGCGATGAGCGACAGCGCGAGATCGCAATCCCGAGTGCCCCGCAGGAGCGAGGTCAGGTTCAGGTAATTCAGGTCTTCGTCGAGCGAACGAGCGCGGGCGAGATAGGTGGCGAGCGCGGAATTCTCCGCTGCATGTTGCGCCGCTTCGGATGAATCCCATGCAAGCACCGAAAGTCTGGCGATCGTTGGCGGAAGGATCGAAACAAGCGCGGGGTCGCAGAGGAGGCAGGTAGGGGATTCGTGATCGGTGAATTTTGATTGGTGAATGGTCTGCAGCGATTGCGACAGCTCGTCCACCGCCCGGACCACCCGGAGCCAGAGATTTCGCTCGCCATCCGTGACGATTAGCAGTCGGCCGCGTCGCGCCCCGCGCACGCAGAGCCAGCGGCCTCTCATCGCGCCGCTCCGCTGGCAAGACGCGGCCCAGCGGGCTTGAAAGTCGCGCGTCATTTCTAGAGTCACCTCGCGTGCCCAGGCGCGAATCTCGCCAGCGTTTGTATCCGGTGGGAGACCAGCGATTTCGCGGAGGGGCGGATCAAAGAATGCGCGGGGTGCCCGCTGCCGCCCGAGGCACTTGAGCAGAACAAGGAAGCGCACAAGCGCGGTCGGCGCGGCGTTGGCAAACTTAGGCAACGCTGCTGAGCATCCGTCCAAGTCGATTTCCGTTAGGTGCGGCAGCAAGTGGAAGGCACCGCCGAACGGTGTGAAAAGCGGTTCCGTTCTGATTTCGATTACGGCAGCTCTGTCACGACGTGCGGATGAATGCAGGATCGCGTCGAGCAGTGCCGGCGTCGGCTGCACGGTCGGCACTTCGCGCCTGACCGCGAGGTAGAGAAGTAGGGCCTCACGATGCGTCGATGTGAATTCGCGGCTAAGCATGGGACTTCCCTGCGCGAGAGCCCACACGGTTTCCAAATGAACGCTGGAGAGAACCGCAGGTTCCCCATTCGTGTTGCCGCCACAAAATGCTCTGAGTATAGTGTGGCAGTCCCCGTCGTTCAGAGCGCGCAGGATTTTGTCGAGCCGGCCGGCGCCAACCATTTGTAACAACGCACCTTCGCCGGTGACAGGTTCGCGCGTTAGCGCCTCGCACAAAGCAACGCGTAGTGGCAAGACCCGGAGTCCATCGAATCCGACGTAATACCACTTGCTCCAAGCCACGCCGTCCGCGAGATCGCGCAGGAACTGGGCGAGATAGGCGGCTGGGCTGGGGAAGCGCAGCACGTCCTCCCGCGCATCACTATTGCTCAAGGTGCGTTGGAGAGTGCGCGCCAGCGGTTCAGACCACGCCCGCGCCAACTGCGCGGGCTCTTGGCTCGCGTCAATTGCGAGGTTAACGTCGAGGCGTCGAATGAACCAGATGGAAGGGTCACTTTCGGGGCAGAGGGGGCCAAGCAGGCTCGCGCATGCGGAAGGCAGTTGCCGCTCCAGCAGGCTATCCAGCCTGGAGCGGACTGCTGCAGGCGATGGGTGACGCTCCGATAAGAGGTAGGAGACGTTCAAACGCCCGATGCGCATCGCGCTCACCGGCAGAGGGGCGTTTTCAGGCATTTACCCTTCCGAAGTTGATGCAAACCAGGCGGAACTGGAAACAGTTGGGCTCGACTGGTGTCCGGTTGTTGTCTTTACCGGCTGAAGTGTATTCGACGTGCGCTTGTCGCAATAGTTCATCCATTCGACTTCCTAACCGGTTTTTTCGCTGGTTTTTCGCGTGCGTCGATCTTTCGGCGCAACGCGTCGATTTCTGTGGTAAGCTCCTTCACCGCCTCAAGAAGGACTGCGGTCAAGCGCCCATAATCGACGGCCAGATAGTTTTCATCTCCCCAGGTGCTGACCAACTCGGGAAAGACTGCCTTCACCTCGTTCGCAAGCACGCCGAGCTCTCTCTTGTTCGTAGAACGGCCCAGCGCCGCGTATTTCTCATTCCAGTCGAAGGAGACGCCGCGAATCTTGCGGACCTTTTCGAGCACGCCGGTGAGCGGCGTGACATTCGTCTTGAGCCTGTCGTCGGATGAACTGAGAAAGCTCGTTGCGTGAGCCTGGCCAGCTACATCGAGCTTGAAACCCGGATTGCTGGTCCCGATGCCGATACTGTCGTCTCCATCAAACGCAACTACGCCGCCACCGCTTCTCAAGAACAAAATGCCGGCACCGATATCGCCGATACGGGAGGCAAAAAGATGGAGCGTCGCCGGACCATCCCGGCCGAAGTCGCCTTGGATGTCCAATTTCAGGGTTGGATCGGTTGTCCCGATGCCCACGTTTCCTTCGGCTTTAATCGTCATGCGGGTTACGTTCCCGCCCGCTCGCAATTGAAGATCATGATTGGTCATCGTCGAGACGATGCCACCATTCGCATCAGCGCCGAGGAGCACCTCATGAATGCCATTGTCCGCCTTGACATTGAGATACGTCCCCGCCACGCCCTGAACGGTCAACGAACGGTCAGAACTCGCTGTCCCGATGCCGACGTTGCCATCCTTTGTGATGCTTAAACGTGCCGTGCTGCCAGTGTAGAAGTCCAAGCCCTTTTCGTTTCCGCCACTTGTTCGCTTCGAGGCGATGCCCTCGCCGCTTTGTGAGCCAAACGTGATGCCCGGCTCGAGCTTGCCGTCGTTCGCGTTTGCCTGGTCAATGTTGAGGCCGGCGGTGGTACTCAAGCTTTGTTCCGGAGTCATCGTTCCGATCCCGACCTTGCCTCGGACGTGGAGGTCTTCATCGATTCGGAGCGAGCCTTCAACCGCAGCAAGGTCCTGTGTCTCTGCCGCGACAAAGCCGGCAGCCTTATGCCGGTCTCTGATTCGCAGTTTGCCTGCCGGCGCCAGAACGCTTTCCGCCACCGCGCCGATGTAAGGCCGTCCCTCACCGGCCTTCTTTTTTTCGTCGTCGGACTCCGATTTGACGAAATGTCCGGTCGTCGTGGCAGGCGGATTCGGTGCCAGCCAGCGCACGGAGCCGAGCCGAATGAGCCAGCGCGCTGCATCACCCGATTCCGGCAGCGCTTGGTAGGGCGCGGAGGCATCCGGGATTTCGCTGTCCGCATCGACCATCTGTCCGGCGACGGAAACTTGGTCGTGCTGCTGCGCTATTGAGGGCATGTCCCCCACAACGATGCGAAAGGTTTCGAGAATCCTGTAAGCCTGATCCTCAACGTCGCAAACGGCGAAGCCGGGCCTTGGCGGATTGGTCTTTTCCTCGCGGTATCGGAGCCAGACAGAAATCCAGCGGCCATCGGACAGTGCTGGATCGAAAGTGAACTGCGCGAACAATGCCTCGGAAATCTTGTATGGCATGAGCATCACGATGGCGCGCCCGAATCCGTCGATGGCATATCCCGGTTTGAGGTAAACATCCACCGCATCGCTGCTACCCGGCTGTGGGCGTTCTTCCACCTCCAGACCCACAGCGATTCCCCAGGTGTGCTCCGCGAGCCGATGACGTTGGTCCTGCTGGCGCTGATACTCCTGGGCCGCGACCAAATCCTGCGCACCGAGGTATTGGCCTTCGTAGTAGTTTGGGCGTTTGATCTCTGTGATTGGCATAAGGACTCCTTAAAAAGCACGTGGCTGCTATCTTGGCCCAGGCGGGCGGCGCAGATCGTCGATGGTCTTCTGCTGCTCTTCGACCCTCCGTGAGAGCCGCGCGATTTCATCGCGCAGCTCGGTGAGCGGAGCGGCGCCGAATCCCATGACTGTGTTGCCGCTAGTATACGCGACTGCGCGCGTTTCACTCAGTCCGAGCAAAGGCTGAAGCAATTGGTGCAGCAGCCAGACCTCCATTGGCCACTTCACGTTCTGCGTGCCCAGCTCAAGGTTGGGCTGCTCCCGGCGAAGCTCCGCCGTGACTGTTTCGGTATCTCCGCCGACGTGCGGCACAAATGCACTCCCACGCAGCACATCTCCGAACGCCGCTCCTTCCGCGCCTTGTGCGAATAAGGCTAGTAAAGTCCGCAGCAGATCCATCTCGTCCGCCTTTTCGTTCTGAGAAGCGGTAAAAAGACTGGCCCGGCTCAGCACCGCAGCGCCTGCAAGCGATGGCCGATCGCGGCTCTCGCGCGGCTCGCAGCAGAACCGCTCCAGGGCCCGGCGCAGCAGTGAGGTAATCGGGAAAATGGAGAGCAAATAGAGAACGTTTGGCCACGTCACAAGCATCCGGCGTCCATCCAGGTTGCAAATATCGACAATTTCGCAGACTTCTCCTTTTACCGTGACACACGCTAGAATGACGCGAGGATCACCAGGCTCGCCGGGACACCTCGGCAGGATCGCGAGGCAGAAGCAATCCTTCAGATATTCGAGAAGCAGCTTCTTGAGTTCGTTAACGGCAGTTTCGACTACCGGACGATAAGCCGCGACCTTCTCGTCTGCGGCCGGAGGTCGGCAACTCACGGCGCTCGCACTTTGAAGCAGTTCGCACTCGGTATACTGCGCGCCGCCGAGAAAATCGATGACAGCGCGCTTGAACTGGCAACATGCCTGGTGGAGCCCCGCAGTCGTGTTGATCTGGTTGGGGTCAGGAGCGGTCCCGTAGAGCTTGGCGACGGCCTGTTGGCATTTGGTGAGTTCCCCGATGAGGGTGCCGCGGAAGATGTCTGCGTTTGTGTCGCGCGCGTCCTGCGGAGCCGGAGCTATTTCAACAACGTAGCTTTCACAAGTGCGGGTTGGTTCACACTGCTGGGCGAGAGGGCGTGAAGAAGAGGTGTAGCTCTGCTTGCGACTGTTCGCCGTGCTGACAGAGCCACCGCCGCCGCAGCCGCAACCCGTCTGGGATGACCCGCCTCCGCAGCCGCATGTCTGGCCATGCGGGGAACTGGTCTGTTTTAACGCCGTAATGCCCCGCGACTCGAATTCTCGGTAGCGGAGCGTCACGTACCAGCACTGCTCGATGTCCTTGCAGTCTTCTGGGACTGGACGCATCGGCTCGCATTCCCAATCGTTGCGCTTGCGATCACAGCATTCGCGGATCCTGGCGCAAAGATCGAACGAATAGTCTTCGCACACGATGATGTCGTTCCCACACGGGTCGATGGCGTAGCCGGACTTGATGGTCACCCAGCCGCGGCACTGATGGCAGACGACCTCCAACCCGCACACCACCCCCCAGCCGTGTACGTAGCGATTGTGCAGTTTGTTTTTTTCAATGATGTAATGGTCGAGCGCCCGGAGGTCTTCCTCGGAGAGCAGTTGGCCGGCGAAAAACCGCGGGCGACACAGACATTCCAGGCCGCCGCAGACAGGGCACAGGGCAGGTAGAGGCAGGGATGGCGCTTCGGCGCTGGTGGATGGGTGAGTGTGATTCATAAAAGGGGTCTCCTCATTCAATAATGGTGAACCAGCTCTCGAAAGCGCCGCCCTCGATTCCATCGCCCGTCGGGCAGCGCTTGGAAAGCCCTGGTCCAAGATGATTCGCGTCGAGCGCCGGATGATCTGTCGTTCCGTTCGCCAGGAACATTTTCTGGGTTCCAAGAATGAGATCGCCTCGGACAATCACGCGATAATCCCCTTTTGTGAGAGGCGTGGGGGAAGACCCCTTCATGTGACGAAAGAGGGCGCCCGTAGCCTGCTGCCCGGAGCCGAGTGGTTGAAACCCGACGATTTCCTGGCCGCACTGTGGTAAGTTAGCTCCGGTTACGGTGACCACCCGAACCGGTGTAGCAACGCCGACCAGGCTGCAGTAACATCGAACACCACCTTGTTCATCTTGATCGCCTCGCCTTAAGACGTCGAACGTCTGCTCGCTAATCGTTTCCGGCAATATCTCCTGGTCGAAAGCGATGATTAATCCAAACTCCGGTATTGTTGGGATGTCGGTCAGCTTGAACGTATCGTTGTGTCGCCAGTTGATTGCAACGATGTGAGGCAGCTTGAAGTTCAATCCGGAGCCGGCTGGACCGGTGTCACCTTTTGGCCCTTGAGGGCCAACGGGACCGGTGGCACCCCCTGGACCTGTTGGTCCCTGCGGGCCCGGGGGGCCCGGTGGACCTTGTTCGCCTCCTCCTCCGCCGGTGTGCTCCAGCAGGCACTTGATCACTTCGGCTAAAACCTGTGTGCTCGGCAACAGGCGACGACCTTTTCGATTGTCGATGCGGGCAATGTGCGCGGCCAAATCGGCAGCCGGGTCAGCCGGCGGATCCGGCTGGTCTTCGAGTTTGTCGTCGAGGTGGTAGTTCTCAACGGTCGCGAGAACGATGCAGTTTGCTGTTTCGCACGAAGGACAGCCGTCAAGAGCCTCCCAGAGCAGCTCAGCGCAATCCTCCTCAACGACATCGAGGATCGCGACGCCGCCGCTATCGGCAACCTGGGGATCGCCCTCGTACGCGACGTAGAGCGTCTGCCCGGATTCCGAGAGCTCAAGTTGCGTCGCGCTTTCTCCAACCGGAACCGGCGCTCCCAGCGGGCTCGGGAGATCCAGTTGAATGCGATGGACGCTGACCGGCTCAACGAAGAAATGCTCTGGCGAACCTCCATTGCGCTCCAGCACATAAATCCAGTTCGCGCCCGGCGAAGCGACCAACGCGATCGGCCGATGCGTCAGACCGGCAGACTTAACGGATGCCGGGCCGTCGAGGGCGACCAGGTAAAGCTTCTTGTTCGTTTCATCGCCAATGACAAGAGTGTCGCCCGCGGTGCTGTGCGCGATGGCAAGCATTGAGGGTGCGGCAGCCGGATCGACGACCACATCCGGCCCCGCAGCAGGCGGCGTAATGGTAGCATTGATCGAGTGGGCGTTGTGGTTCGCAGCGTCGGCAGAATAGGCCCGCGTCTCATCCGTGGAAAACACGAGGCCACGGATCTCTTGAGGCAGATTGATGGTCGTTGGTGGAGCAGGTGAGCCGGGTTCATTGATATCAACGCCCCATAGGACAACTTGGCCGGACTTTTCTACCAGTGCACACAACCGGCCGTCATGCGTTACTGCCAAAGCGACACCGCTGCCATCGGCGCCTGCGAGCGGCAGTGTCTGGATGGGCGCTGATGCCGGATCGGCTGCATTAAGGACCAGCACGTTTACATCGGCGCCCGCGAGCACGGCAGCATAAAGACGCGAGCCGTCGTGAGAAATTGCGAGCGCCAAGCCTTGACCCGGCAGCGTCCGGGCAGCGACGATGGCGTGATTGCTTGTGCTGACATCATGAATCACGCCGGGCGTGGCCGCACTCATCACATACAGCCGCTGTGTCGCGTCGTGCAGCGCGAGGCGCGTTGACCGAGCCAGGGGAATCGTGTGCTTCCATTGCAGACTCACGCCGTGCGGATCGACAGCCGACTTCGGCGGATCGACCAACACGTCGAGTTCGTAGCTCTCCAGAATGCGATTGGGAGCGCAGCGCGTCTCATCGCAGCCGCACTCGTCGAAGAGAACAGGGATTTCTTCCGTCGGGCATTCTTTGTAGCGGACGCAGACTTGCAGGGTATGAGAATCGGTGTCGTTCTTCGCTCGCAGCGTCTGCAAGGCCTGCGCTTTAGCGAATGGGAAGCGCACTTCTTCGCGCACCAGGATTTCGTGTCCGCAACAATCAATCGCCGTGCCGGGCTCGACGATCACATAACGATCCTGGCAGGCAGGGTCCGGGTGCTGTTTGACCTTGAGCCCGCACACAACGCCCCAACCGTGCAGGCGCTGGTGGTGATGCCGGAGCTTATCGATGTAGTAACGCTGTTCATCGCTGAAATCGCGTTCGACGAGGAGTTTGCCGGTGAAATAGTGGTTGCGTGCGAATGCGCTCAGCGTGCAATCCGGGCAGTGCGTCTGGTTAGGGGTTCCCTGCGAATGAGACATGTTGCTGTTCTCCTGGTTGCCGGAAGAGTCAGTTCAAAATCGTCGTTGTGCCGATACGTGACTGTGTTCCGATTTGGAGGCTCGGCGGACCTTCGTGCTCTCTTCCGAGCACCGTGTTGTATCCGAGCCGGTGCTTATGGAGCTTGAACACTTGCGGATAACGACCGACCACCGAGTCGAGCCCGATGGATGCCTGGAAGCCGATGCGAAAGCGCGGCTCAACAAGCTCGAGTTGGTGAGCGGTGTGGGCGGGCTTGCCGAGAGTGATCAGGCGCTCGATCGCCGTGCGTCGGGCATCGTTTCGTGCGTATGATGCCGGGACGAACACCGAGAACTTGTGTGCATAAACGTGGAACGGGTCGCGCACGGGATCGCCCGTGTCGATCAATTGCGTGCCGCCAACCCGCGCGGTTTCGTCCAATTGGGTGCGGTTGACGATGCGCCGGCCCCAGAGCACAGACTGCTCGCCCAACCGTGCTTCGCCCACAAAGAGCCAGCGCCTCAGCTTGAAGTGCTCGAGGATAAGCAAGGGCGACTCGGCTCGGCGCACGCAGGGCTCGATTGCTGTCCTGGCCGAGCGCCAGCCGAGATAGAGCAGAACTTGCCGCCGCAGTCCCTCCGTCGTTCCGCGCAATTGGTGGAAAAGAGAGGCCTCGCGCAAGAACATCCGGCGCCGGCGTTCGTCCCATGAGCGGTCGAGGATCACGCCCATCCAGGATGCGAGCCAGGTGAGAAAGTCTGTGAGCGTTCGCGGGTCGCGCGCTGCCGGGGCGGACATCGGATCGAGGTAGCGCGCGAAATAGTCTATTTCCCTTTCCACGCTCCGGAAGAGGCTATCGAAGACCGCCAACATCCGGTCGGTGAAATCGGCGCTCACGGGGTTCTCGGCGAAAACCGCTGGCAGGTACCGGCGCAGGCTGATGCGCGGCATGAAGAGTTTGATACGATCCAGTCGCGGGGTGATGACTCCGTTGCCACGCAGTGTGAGGCGCAGATAAAGGAAACGGCCGGGTGGGCTGGTGATGAGACAGTCCCACGCGCCATTCGGGAACGCTGTCGCCTGTTGTTGAGTTTTCCAGGCGGTATCGGCGAGGTTTTCGAGATCTATCAAATCCAGCGGTGTCTCGGCTGTGAAAGTCTCGGCGAGCACTCGCGCGCCGTCTGGGATATCTCCTTCCAGAGCGACACTGTGCCATTGGCAACGGTAGATTTCGCTGTCGAGAGGCTCACTGAGATAAATGCCCTCTTTTTCAAACGCCGTAGGCGCAAACTTCAGCGCCTTCCTCTGCGCCGGCGAGAGCACGAGCAGATTGCCATGCCGGTCAAACGCAATCGCCGATGGATCGGCCGGAAGCGGAATCGTGCCCGTGAAGCGCGGCTGCTCACCTTTGCGACAGTGGAAACGATGGACAGCGCAGCGACCGCCAAGGTAAAGATTTCCGGCGCTGTCAGTTGCGATGCCGGTTGGGCAAAAGCCGGCTGCGATCTTGTCCGGACGGCCCACGGTCCCCAGCGCTCCCCCCTCCATGCCGAAGATTGCCACCTCGCCGCTGCCAGCCTGGAGCACGTAGATGCGGCCATCGCGGCTAATGGCCAAGTGCGCCGGCTGGCTCAACGTGCCGAACTTCATCCGCCAGTTTCCACGGCGATCGAACCGGTGGACGACGCCATTGGCAAAATCGGTGACGAAGGCCCGTCCTCGCGCGTCGAAAGCGATGTCGTAAGGCTTCCAGGGTTGCGGCAAATCAGCATCCGGAGGCGTCTGCCAGAGCGCGCGCAGCGTCATGCCCTTGAGAGCGAACACCTGGACACGTTCGTTGCCGGTGTCGCAAACAAACACGTCATTGCAGAAAATTGCGATGCCGTGAGGGTCGCGGAACTGGCGCGGCGCGGCGCCAGCGCCTCCGGTGCACGGCACGTCTTCAAAGCGACATTCGCACGGGTCGAAGCGCTTGATTTTCCCCGACGCGCCATCCAGCAGGTAAATGTGGCCAGCGCCGTCCGTCGCCACCCCGGTAGGTAACTGAACTCCGCCAAAGGTTCCGGCCGAATCAGTGAGCGGCTGACCGCTGCCAGGCGCGGGGGACAAGCGCAACGAGTCATCGACGGGTGACTCCTCCACGCCGTTAAGGACCAAGTCGCGCCAGCCGATTCGAGCATCCAGCAACAGATGCCGCGAGTCATCGGGCGGCTTCGGCACCTCGGGCACCGTTGGAAGTTGCGCAACCATGTTTTTCACTCCGTCGTCTCGTAGATCACCACGACATCGTGCCCGGTCGAATAGACCAGCGCGCCCGGCTCGATAGGAACATCCTGGCAGAATGGCTGCGCTTCGCCGTCGAGCTCGACGAGCAACTCTTCAATGCGCCGTACACCCGGAACGTCGAGCACTCGCCGATAAGCCAGCGAGAAAAAAACGTCGCCGCCGAACTCCCAGCCGATGCCCCCCTCGCCGCCTTTGAGGGGATGGAAATAGGCGAGCAGGTCGTCCGTAACACTTCGCTTGACCTCCGCGAGATCGGCCTCGCCGAGAGCGATGACCCGCGTGCTGACCCGCACGATGTGATAGGTCGGCGGCATAACATAAAGTTCCGTCGTGAGCAAGCGGCGCTGATCGAGGTAAGCGCAAACGGAGCGTATCATTCCCTCGCTCGGCGTCGGGTTGGGAAGGTCGCTGTCGGGGACGACGATGACGGTGACCGCCCCGGGCACTTGCACGCCGGGGAAGCCCGGATGCGTTCGCGGCAGCGCCTTCGCGCGCTTGACGCTCGGCGCCTGCATGGCCAAGGCTTCGAAATCTTCTGCGGTCACCGCGCGGCACTTGTTTTTCAGCGCTTGCGGCGCGCGGAGTTTTGCCTCGTCGAGCGTTTCTTCGTCGCGACCCCCGGTCGCCGAACGCAGGTTGCTGATTCCATTGGCGTCCACGCCCGCGGTTCCGCCGAGCAGATTTGTGAGCGTGCCGGCGGCGGCGTTGCCCTTTTTTCCCCCGCCGTAACGATAGAGACGGGCGACGATATTGCCGTCGGGATTATCTATGCTGCCGACCGGGATACGGCCATGTTCGCCGTCGCCAAATCGTACTTCGCCAGTGGTCCGGTTCAAGACGAAGTGACTGTCGTCAGCGGTGGAGGCAAAGAAATCAGCCACCTGCGTCCACGGCTGAAATCCCTGTCCTTCATCCACCTCGAGGCGCAGCGTGCCATTGAGGACGGGCGTGAATGCGAGCGGGAAGATCTGGTCCGGACGTCCCGAGCTGCCGCCGAGCACTTCGTCGCGCTGCGTCTGTGCTTGGGTGGCGCCGATGGTGTTTGTGCGCACCGCGTCGAGCAACGGCGGACGCTCGTAGCCGGCCGCTTCGACCCGCACGCGCAGCCAGAACAATTCTCCCGGCGCCTCGCCGATCTTGTCTTTTTTCATCGCGCCGGGTTCAGGCGTGCTCAGCAAAACGTGTCCGCTCCGCATGAGCGAAAGTGTTGTGTCCTTGTCAAGGCTCACCGGCAGCCATTCCTTCTTGTTCCAGTATTCCCAGACGAGCCGTGCCGAGGGAAAGACCTTTGAATCTGGTAGACCGCACGCCGCGCTCTCTGCGCGCACGCCTTCGCTGTGGACGTAAAAGGCAAGGTTAAGCTGCGTCTTCGGAAAGTCCTGCGAGCCCGGGAACTTGTCCGGATAGCCAAAGCCAAGCAACAGCGCGCTGTTTTCGGATGCCAGCGTACCGAATGGAGCAAAGGGCTGCACCGGGTCCGCGTTCTGCTGGGTCGCGTCGCTCAAGGCGAAACCGTCGAATATCAGCACGCGCTGGAGCCCTGCGGCGAGGGCAATGAGCGATTCGTCCGTCTCGAAGATGACCGGTTCGTCGCCGGTCGGGCCCGCCGAAGCGACCTGGGTGCCTTTGGGGACGACGATTGTCTGTTCCGGCTGTGTCTTCGTGAGCGGAAAGGTGAGCTCCGCACGGGCCGGCTCCGCCGGGCGCAATTCGATCCCAAGCAGCTGCAGGAACTTGATGTAATTGAGCTCCGGTACCTGGTTCATCCGGAAGATGAGCATGTCCGTCATCCAGGCGAACAACTGTACCAGCGCGATGCCAGGATCGTTGTCATTGAGATCGGTCCATTCCGGCGTGTAGCGTGGGATGCGCGTCCGCGCTTCGGCGAGAATGTCGCTAAAGCTGCGGCTATCAATATTGGGTGCCTGGAGGGGCATAACTAGGCTCCTTCGCGGAGAAAGAATGGGTAAACGAGGTTGTTGAAGGCGTTGGTCGAGCGGACCCTGTAGTCCACGCGGATGAGCAGCAAATTTGGCTCGGTCGGCGCGTCCTCCACGCGCACATCAAGGACATCGATGCGTGGCTCGAGATCGACCAGCGCGCGGCGGACGAACTGTGCCACTCTGCCCTGAGTCCGATCATTGTTGGGCTGGAAAACGAGCTGATGAATGCCGCAGCCGAAATTTGGACGCATCACGCGCTCGCCCTGCGCGGTTCCGAGAATGAACGCGATCGACTCGGCAACGCGCTCCTCATTCCGCGCGGTGGCGATGGCGCCGCGCGCGCTTACTTGCAACGGGAATTTGAAGCCAATGCCGAGGAAATCGCGAGACGAGCTGGGCATTTTCCTCCTAGTGGCTGACTTTCAGCTGTACTTCGGCGTAGCGAGATTTGCCACGAAAGTTGACGGCGGTGAGCACAAAATAGTGATCGCCGACTGGCAGCGTTGCCATGAACCCTCCAGTCAGCGTGACGGTAACTGCAAGATTATTGGACGGCCAACCGCCGCCAGCCGGTGCGACGATGATGTCCGGGGGCTCGCCGTGCGTGATTTCGCGGTGCTGGCCGGTGGGCGCGCTGAGCATGGAGAGGATCCAGAGGCGGGGGAACTGACTCTGTAAGGTGAAGATCATATTCAGCGCCAAGGGCTGGCCACTGGTGCCAAACGCCGAGAGGCTGAAAGCCAGATCGACCGGGTCGGCTACGACCGTCGGCTCATCAATCTCTTGCAGCTCTGGCGGTGTGGGCGGAGGCGATTGGCCAGGGAGGATTGGCACAGGGGAGCTGTTGTCAAAAGTCTGATGGAACTCGGTAATTTTGAGCGGGTAGCCCGTAATACTCTGGGTAAAGTCCGTATCGAGCATAACGTTCGGGCCATCAACGTGCGTGGCGTTGAGGTGCATTGAGCGCAGTTGGTATCCGAAACACGGCGGTTTGAAGACGCACGTTAGTGTGCCTGCGTCGCCATCGAGCAGCACTGCGCCGCCGTTGACGATCCACTTCGGGTCACTTGGAATGCTTGTTCCTACGCCGCCGTGGGGGCAGACAATGCTGGCCTTAGTTGTCAGTACGCGTGGCATTACCGAGTTTACGAGATCTGCACTGTGCCCGCGCGCATCGCGAGGATACGTCCGCCGCCTTCCAGTTGAATGGACTGGTCGGTGTCATCAAGTGTGATGGTCAGGCCGCCGCCAGAGCGGATGATGAGTCGTCCTGCCTTGTCCTCGAAGCGGATGGTGTGTTCGCTTAAAGTCACAATAACGCGGTTCTGGGGATCGCTTTCTGGCGGATGGTCCGTGCCGTTCCACAGAAAGCCGACGATATAGGGGTGCTGCGGGTCGCCTTCCACGAAAGCGACGAGCACCTCGTCGTTCAGTTCCGGTTGGAAAAACATGCCGCGGTTTTTTCCCGCCATCGGCGCGGCGACCGACGCCCAGAAGCTGCGGTTCTCTCCCGGCAGATGGGGAAAGTGGACGCAGATACGGCCCATTCCCTCCGGGTCGCTCAGGCTCTCGACGAGGCCGGGAATGACGCCTCGAAAAAGATCCATTATTTTTCCTCCTCGCGGCGCGCGTCGAACATCGTCTGATAGCCGCTGTCGCCGATCGTGTGAGTCGTTTCGGTCACGAAATAGGTGCCGCTGAACCAATCTCCAAGGCCATTGATGAAAACCTTCCGTCCGGCGCGCAAGTCAGGCAGACCCACAGTCGCTCCGCTGCCCTTAACCATATTTCTGAGCTGGTCCTTGAGGATGTCACGGGCCAGGGCTTTGGCTTCCGGCGTGCTATAAACGGGCTTGTCGGTGATAACTTCCTGCCGCTGATTTACGCTCGGATCTATTTCGCCAAGGTCGGCGTTTATTCCAATTTTCTTTCGCGTCTCTGTTTCCGCGATCGGCTCCTTGGTGCGCCGATTCCAGCCACACACGGTGACCGAATCGATCTGCTTGGCCGTTGTCAACGTCGGCTTGAATTGGATCAGCGATTTGCCCCATTCAAGCACATAGGTCACATCACGTTCACCAGGTGTTTTGCCTTCCGAAGGGCCAAAATAGAGCCGCTTTTGCCTCTGGCCCTTTTCCTCGAACTCCTCGAGGACCACAACGTATCCGTGTCTTCGCGCACGCATGAGTAGGAATACGATGTCATATTCATTTTTCTGCATCACGTAATGCTGCGGCGGCTCGGCGTTCTTCCGGGCCTCGTCATTGATCCGGATGGTAAGCGGGAAACGCTTCTCGCCTCCGTCGGTCAGCTGTCCGATCTCGTTCGCGATGTCGCTGTCGTACACTTCGCTTCTGCCGTCCTTCGGCCAGAAGTCGGTATGTTGTTTGCGGCGAAGCTGATGCAAGACGTTGAGGCCGCGTACCACCAGAGTTGGCGCGCCATTCGCGGGAAAATTCGGTTCCAGCGTCGTGATCTGGCCGCTCATCATCAGGCGCAAGTTGCCCGAGTATCCCATCCAGATTTCCGCCACCGCGCCGGGATTGAAGATGCCAAGATATATCGCGCGCTCATCAGCGTCACCGATGCGGCCTTCGATCCCGACGTATTTGAAGTCGCGCGCCTTGGCGTCCCAGTTGTTGATGGTCAACTCGAAGCTGTCGATCTCGTTCACGATATCCTTGTAGGTGACCTGCATCACGTCGCGCACGACGTCACGCGGCAGCTTTCTGCCGCGAACGCGGATCTCGAAGGCCGGGACGTAAAACGAGCCGTAGCGAGAGTCCTCGCTGGCAACTTTGACTGCGCTGGAAGGCGGAGTGAGCAATGAGAGTCTCTCGCGTTTTCAAGGGGCCGGCGGCGCTTCCAGGATGCGGCCGGGCGCCAGGCGGCGGGGATCGGTGATGCCGTTGTGCGTGGCCAGGCGCCGCCAATCGGCCGGTGTAGAGTAAAGCTTTCCCGCGATGGCACTCAACGTGTCGCCACGCTGAATCACGTAAGATCGAGTGTGGTCGGGTGATAACAGGTTCAGCTCTTTGAGTTGCTGCTCGAGCGATTTGTACTCCCGCAGCGCGACGCTGAGCGTCGCGCGCAAAGGAATGCCTTGCGGACTGAAGAGCGTAAATTTTTGCGAAACGCTTTCGACGATGCACCGGAAACTGAGCCGCTTCTGCTGGTCGTATCTGGGCGTCGGCAGGTTTGCGCCAGGAAAAGACGGGGCGTTCCAAACGAACTCACACACTGGCGGCGCATGCGCCTCATTGTTGATCTTGACCAGGCTGTAGAACTGGTCTGTCAGCGTCGTCACGCTGGTGGCTCCTGCATCCATTCCACTCTCGGTTGTGTCGAAGAAAAGTTCGAGCGTGAGTTTCTCAGCCTGGCCTCGAACAAACTGCTGGATCGGAGCGTCGATGCCCGGAATGCCAACCTCCGCGAGCTGCGCGGACTTGGCGAAAGTCATTTCCGTCGGGTTGAACTGCACCTCAATGACATCGAAGTCGTTGTTCGGCAGCTCAATCCAGAATTGGGCCTTTTGCAGTTCGTTTGGCATTAGCTCTCGTATTGCCAGTCGTCGGTCACACCTCGACTAAGCCGCCGCTCGGATGCGACTTGTTCGTCGTGCCGCATCTCCTCGCGCACGCGGTCCATCACCTCTTGCACCATCCGTTCCACCTCATCGGGTGACCGCAGCAACAGTCTGCTATTAACTTCTTCGATGTTCACTTCCATAGCACAGGTCTAACCTCCGATCGCCGCAATGATGCCGGCTCTCACCCCGCAGCGCGCGGGCCAGCGAGCGGCACTTGCAACAATCCTTCATGCGCGATTTCCAGCGTTTCGATGGCGACATTGTTCTGGCTCGCGTTCATTGCGGGACCAGTCCACTTGGCAGGAAACGCACGTTTGAAATTCCAGATGTTCACGGGCAGGTGCAGGTTGTTTTGGAGCACGATGATTCCGTCGCGCCGTTTCCCCCGGCCCTGGACGAAGCTGTAGTGCCAGTCCCACAGTGCCATGTTCCGTGTCATTCCGCGCTTGAAGGCGATGTTGGTCCAATTGACGCGCGTCGGAAATTTCAGGACTGCGCCGTTGCGCCCGCCTTCCCTGTATTCTTCGACCTGCATCGACATTTCCAGCCCGCTGCACTCGCTAAACCCGCCCAGCGCGACGTTGCGGATCGCTGACACAGCTGTTGCCAACGTGCTCGTGCTGTCCACAAAAGTGATCAGGAAATTGTAAGCCAGGACGGGGTCGCTTCGGAGACCCACTTCATCTGCCAGTGCCATAAGAATCAGTCTTCCGTAAGGGATCAGGACTGCTCGATAATCTCGAGTTCCTCGGCAGTGCGTCCGACGCGCAGCACGACAAACTCGTATGGAACCGAGGGCGCGACACCGACGTCCGCAAGTAAACGCCCCTGCTCGCGCTCGTTGGACGGGTTATTGTCCTCGTCGCATTTTACGAAGAACGCCTGCTCCGGCTGCGACCCGGCGAGCGCGCCGGCCCGCCAGAGCGTTTCCAAAAAAGTCGTGATGGCGAGCGATACCTTGCCGCGGGTGTAAGTGTCATTCGGCTCGAACACGACCCACTGTGTCGCCAGATCGAGCGCTTCCTCGATCATCATGATAAGCCGGCGCACGTTAACATATTGCCAATCGGGATCACTGCTCACGGTGCGCGCGCCGTAAAGAAGGATGCCGCGTCCGGGGAAAACGCGGATCGCGTTGATGCCGCGCGGATTCAGCCCGGCTTGCACCGCATCGTCGACAAAAGCAGTCGTGTCTTCCGTCCATTCCAGCAAGGTGTTGGCGGGCGCTTTGTGCACCCCGACCGTGAGATCGGTGCACGCGATCAGGCCGGCGATGTGTCCGCTCGGCGGAAGAGCGCGCACGATTTGCCCGCCAAGGCGCAATGGATCAAGAACGTGGACCCACGGATAATAGAGCGCGGCGTACTTCGATTCAAAGCGGCTGCGCCATGCAATGACCGCGCCGGCTCCCAGCTTGTCATCCCCTGGCGCAGTGAATGGGGAATCCAGCAGCGCAAACCGATCGCGTTGCTCCTCGCAGTGGGCCACCAGCGCGCTTTGCACACGAAATATCTCGTCCTCGGAAAACACCGGCGGTAATTCCGGAAAAAGCGGTGGCACTTGCGGCGGAGCAGGCTCCGGCGCACCCTCAAGGCAGATGTCGGGTTCCAGCGGCGGCAACGGCGCTGTGCGCGGCGGCAACGCGGGGCGGATGTGAATGTCGGGCACAGCCACGAGCGACACCTCGTCGATGACTTCGAGCACTCGCAGCCCGCGGCGCTTACTGGTTTTCGCGTCGTCGCTGTCGAGAACGTCTTCGGCTTCGCCGATGAAATCGCCCACCGCCAGCGTCTCCAATCCATCGCTCGCGCCGGTGAGCAGCAACGGCGCCGGCGTTTCAACGACCAAATCATCCAAACTTTGCGGCAGGCTGGCTTCACTGACGACCACCAAAGGCGGCGGTGACGGCAGAATGTCCACGCGTGCATCGCTGCGCTGAAGAATAGATTCTCTCACAATATCCGGCGCGAAGCGCGGGTGCTCCGGCACAACCGATAAGCCCTCGTAGATCGCCACAAGACGCCCCCGCCAATAGACCGTGAGCGTGTATTCGATGCTCTCCACGAAAATGGGAACATCTAGCGCGAACGCTAGATCGAGCGGTTCCTGCCAGATCAGCCGTCGTCGCGCGCCGTCAACTGCGGCGACGATTTGCAAACGTTCCACCGGTGTCGCTCCGGCTTGAAACAGCCGCACCAGCGTCCATGGCTCGAAATGGGCGACACTTACCACGCGCGAAGCTGTCAGTGCGGGGTTATTTGGATCAATCACCGTCTGTGTTTGGGCGCGATGAGTGGCGCGGAGATTCACTGCCAGTTGGTTGCCCCACACGCCGGGGCTCGATGCCGCAATGGACCAAGATGGATTGCCATTCTTGGCGGCGAGCGTCATGTCCGCGCAACGAGCAGTATCGCGGTCTGCAACGCGCACCACGTAGCATTTGCGTCCGCGGTTTTCGAAAAACCCCTTTACCACGTACGCCAGAAATCCGCCGCCAATAAAGCTGCCGAACGCCGCTTGGAACTGCCTCCACGACTGCACCGGCACCGCTCTGTGCAGCGGCCCGCGCTCCGCAATGCCGACAAAGCCGGCGATGTCGGTGCGCAACGCCGTAATGGCGGGCACCACGGCATCGGCCCTCTCGAAATAGACTCCTGGTGTCAGAAATGTGGGCATCGCGTTGCGGACAGTTGGACCCTCTTACTTGAGAGTCAGGCTCTCGATTACGATCTCCAAGCTCACGATTGCGACATCGTTGCCTTTGGCATTGAGCGTCGGGCCGTCGATCTTGTGAATCCAGCCCCCCTCGAACTCCCAGCGCAGCACATCATTGCGCTGCTCGTCCATTAGCACAATGGCGCCGTTGCGCCGGTCGGGGATGCCGTTGACGATGTTGTTGCGCCAGTTCCACAGCTCGCGGTTGTCGGTTTGGCCGTATGTGAGTGTGATATTGGGAGATTTGCACAGGCCTACGAGCTTGCGCACGTGCAGTGGGACGTCATCGCCATTGCGATATTCAACCACGTCACCGTCGCTGGACAGCCCGCTCACGTCACTGAAACTGCCGACGGTGACGCCGTCGATCTCGACGCGAAAATTAAAGCCGCGATAAGGATCTTTTCGGTCGCCTGTTGCCATGATGTTACCTTCCTCGGTTTGTTAAAGGGCTCCGGTTAGGTATCCGCATGTGCGGTCCACAAGCCGATGCGGATAATGACAAACTCCGCTGGTTTTACCGGTGCGACGCCGATCACGACGATCAGCCGCCCATTGTCGATATCTGTCTGGGTCATCGTGGTGCGGTCCACTTTAACGAAGTAAGCTTCCTCGGGCTTGGTGCCTTCCAGCGCTCCGTCGCGCCAGGCGCTGCTCAGGAAGTTGCTCACCGTACGATTGACGCGTGCCCAGAGCGGTTCGGCGTTCGGCTCAAACACAACCCATTGCAGCCCGCGGTCAATCGACGCCTCGATGAAGATCATCAATCGCCGCACGTTCACGTATTTCCAATCAGGATCGCTAGTAATGACCCGACCGCCCCAGACGCGAATGCCGCGATTGTTCGGACGGAAATCACGAATGACGTTAATGTTCACCGGGAAAGGATTGAGGATGTCCTGCTCGCCCTTGTTCAGGATTCGCTGCAATCCTGTCACGCCGCGTACAACTTCGTTCGCGGGCGCCTTGTGGACGCCGCGCTCGTTATCAGTGCGCGCGTAGACGCCCATGACATGTCCGCTCGGCGGGATCGGGTAGTCCATGACCGCCGCCAGGTTCGTCGGGAATGGCTCAGAAATGAGCGTCCACGGATGATAGATCGAGGCGTACTTCGTATCGAACTGCTGGCGCTGGAGCTGTACGTCGTTGAGACTGTCCTTCGGCGGCCTCTGTGCATCGAGCACCGCGAAGCGGTAGCGTATGAGCTCGCAGTGTTCGATCAATGCGGCCTGAAGCCTGGCGCTGGTGCGCCCCGGGCAAGCCACGATGCTGATCTCTTCCTCGTTGCGGAGACTCTGCAGGCCGGTGCGTTGGATCGGCTCCGAGTCATCTAAGCCGATGTAAGTGTCGTCGGTAATCGTGGCGACCGAGTCGTCACCGCCTGCCAGTGCGCGCCGGGCGGGCCGCTGCCTCCCGTCGGGCAAAGTATCGACCAGCGCCTCCGGTCCAAGGCGGATACTTTCCAAAGCCGTCGTCCGAGCAGGCTCAGGCAAATCCTGCGCCACGTCACGAACCCGCGCATAACTCGACTCGCCTTCCGACCGGCGATCATCTACGCGCAACGGGTTGCCATCGTCGTCCTCTTGAGCCGGACCGGGAGTCCAGGTCGTCCCGATCACCTTGTGGATATAGCGGCTGTGGCGTGGGTCCATCGAGAGGGAGCGGAAGGCCTCTTCCGCCAGCACGGTCTCGCTGCGCAGCGGCACGGCCAGGTCAGGCTGGCGCAGCAGCAAAACGTTCATCTGAAATTCCAGCGAACCTACGCGGTCGCCGAGAGCCGTGCTGGCAGGAACGGGGCCGGCGAGCGTCAGCAGGCTGTCTGCCTGACGGTCAACGTTGATGACCTTAAACGGAGCGTCGAGAAGCTGCCCGCTGGTATTCATCCGCTGCAGTATAGTGCCAGCCTCCACCCCGCTCGCGGAGTTCAGGCGGATGTGGGTGCCGTCAATAATCGCCCGAATCTGCGTGCGCAGTAGCGGCGGGTCCTGATCCTGCACTGTCACCCGCAGCCGATTCCCCCATGCGCCAGGGTCAAGCGCCCGCACGAGTAACAGCTCGTTGCGGTTTACTACAACGGCTCCAGCGGGATGAGCTAAGTCGAGCGGCGCGTCCAGACTTACTGGCACTGGCGTCAGCGGCACCGCATTGCTGGACACGCGGTGATAATAGGTTGTTCCGGGTGATGTCGTGATCCGCACCGCCGCATTCGCTGCGAAACCGTCGCTGCCGCTCAAGGTCTGCACGGGTGAATTGCGCGGTGTCGTCAGCAAGAGGGCTGTCGGCGGGGGCGTGGAGCGTGGAACGGGCATCGCCTGTCTCCGCACCACGGTGGCTGCGGCATGAGCGCGCTGCAGGGGTGCATTGAGCACGACATTGCCGGCATTGGGGGCGGGGCCGGGATTCGGAAGCGAAGTGATCACAACAAATTCCCTATCCGGATCTGCAACCAGACCGATACGCACAGCATCTCCGATTCGCAGCGTTTCACGGCCATCCACTGTGATTACGACCGATCCGGCCGGCGCCGCTGCGGTCAGGAATTTGTCAGCGCCGGCATCATTTGTGGGATTGACTGCCTCCACGAGAGCACCTGCGAGATAATCGGTATAGGCGGCCTCTGTAAGCGCAACTGTTCCCAATTCACCGATTTGGCGAATTTCGCTGTTGCTGCCATCATTGATGCGAATGAAATCGCCCGGCGTGGTGAGAGCGCCGTGGTCTGCAACGGGAACAAACAGAAGGCTGTCGCCGGCCGAAATTGCAGTGGCCAAATCAATCCCGGCTGTTACCGGTGCCGCTGAATCGTCCATCAGCGTGACACCGTCGTCGGTGGGATGTAGTAGCTGTAGGGGCCGGCGCAGGATGATGACGCTAGTAGCTGGATTCACAGCTCCCAGAAAAATGTACTCATAATCGGGAACGGCCGTGCCGATGCGCACGAGATTGCCGGCGGCAAACCCAGCAGCAGTCTCGACCCTGAACTGAGTATCTCCGGGATCGGCGGCATCCATCAGCTTAGTGGCGGTCGGCGTGGCGGTAGGAGCTGGAATTTGATCCACACTGGTCGGCATAGCTGCTGCGGTTGCAGCGTGTGCGGATGTCACGGGCAAACGCAGCGCAACTTCGTTCCTATTCGCCGAATTGGGAGCAGCGCTTACCCGGCGGTAGTCCGCCTCAGAACCTTCACCGATACGCAGCGTAGGGAGCTGGGCTGCCGATAATCCAGCGACATCGTCGAGCACATAGATGGTGGCGCTGCCCGGTGAAACGCGATGCAGCAATTGAGTCGCTACAGCGTTGGCTGCGCCCGGCGTGCCGCGGTCGAAGAGTTGCCTCGCCGCGAAGGCAGCCGCCGCGTCCAGCACCCGCACGACATAGACGCGCTTCCCGGCGTTGATAAAGAAGCCCTCCACCGCATGCGGCAGGTAGCAGTGCTGCCCGTTGTTGTTGGAAAAATCAGCGATGTTGAGGTAGCCGCCAAACCATCGTGTAAACTGGCCGAAACTGGTGACCAGAATCGGGACATTCACCGGCCCGCGTTCGGTGACTCCGAACATGCCGCTCGTGCTGGTGCTGACGCCTTCGATCGGCTTATTGCCGGTATCGATTTCTTCAACATATACTCCGGGTGCAAGGTATTCTGGCATAGCGTTCTCCTTTTCTTCTAAAGGTGAAGGTCCACGTGGTTGAGGGGTTCGGTGTAATCAATGCTCCATTCGGCGGTCTGTGTTCCCGGGAATCCCTGCGCTGCGAGTTCCACGCGCGCTACGCGGCTGATCGAGGGCAGGCGGTAAAACCCGGCCTGATCTGTCGTCGTAGTAAAATGCGAGATCGCGTGGTACTCGGTGGTCGTGCCGTCATTGATTTCCACGGCGGTTGTCGCGTCCCCGCCGGTAAGATCGCTGACGAAGATCACCGTATCGTCAGGAATGCACGAACGAGTGAGCGACTTCATCGGGCCGGGAGCCTGCGGCGTCACGACGGTCACCGGAGCGCCGCGTCGATGGCTGTTGCGCAGACTGTGCGCGAGCTGCGCTTCGGCAGGTTGATCGGCCGTGCTTGCGCCTCGTACCGCGGTGGTCTGGATGAACTCCTCGGCCGCGGTCCCGGGATCAATCCACAGGATTTCGCCGCCGCCGGGGTTCAGTCCCAGGCGATTATCCAGGCGGAGGGCCGCTGCTCGCGCGGGCGCTCCGAAGCGCAACCTTTTGTCCTGCCCAGCGACTGGAGCAAGGGTCACGGGGCGGGCGGTGGCCGTTGCGCTGTCGCGAGCAGTGTAAAACGAAGCGCGTAGCGCGACAAAGCTCGGCGGGTCTGCCGGGGGATCAGTATTCGGTGGCGGAAGAGCCGGCCAGATGCCGGTCACGCGAACCGTGGCGCCAGCAACGGGAGCAGAAGCTGGCGAATCTTCCATTACCCGACCGCCGATCACCACCGGTTCGCGATGAAGCGGCACTTGGCCAAGCTCCAAGAGGGGCGGCAACTGCTGGGGAAAAAGCAGTGTCTGCGGGATTTCACGACTCAACCCGAATGGAATGTATCCTGGCGCGCGAACGGTCAGATGAACTGGGTATGGCTGCATCGCAAGGAGCGACAAACACTGCAACGCAATTCCTCCAACACAAAAAAGGCCGTCTGTCTTCATCTGTGTGAAATATCCGGGCTGATCTACGGAGACTTCCGGGTGAAGTTGTGCCTGGAGCGGGGCTGCGGTCAGCTCGTCAACGATTTGTCCAACCATCAATGCGCGCAACAGCGCTGCTGGCGGAATAGGGTCATCCGGCGATACACGGTAGACGCGCTTTTCTGTGGCTATGATCAGTCGGGGCATGTCGTTTTCGGTTAAGGAATCGCTTCCGGGGAGCCAACTATGACGTGATATTCCGGCACGAGCTCCACCACGGGCGCGACTTCTTCGGGTTCGATTGCGGAATCAATCTCGACTACTTGGACTTCGTAGCTGACGGACAACTGGTAACCGGTCTCGCTGTTCAGTGCGGTCCAGACTCGGGTGAGTTCTTCCAGGGAAAGCGTCTCAAGCGTCACCCGCAGTTCCACGGCTGTGTTTTGGAGACTACCTCTCAAATCCACGCCGCGCACGACCGGGTGGTCGTAAAAAATCTGTAATACCTTGCCAAGCACCTTCTGTTCTGTCTCGGAAAGATCGAGCAAAGGCGTGACAAGATAGTGCAGACAAAGCGGGAGTGGGGTACGCCTCTGCTGGCGGGCGTCCACGCGCTGCGGTGGGTTGTTGAGCCAGAACTCGTTGCGCACCACCCGGTACAGCCACAGCGACACGCCTTTCTCACTCCCCATCTCTTTCGGCGTTTTGAGCAAAACCGTCACCGTGTTTGCTAGATCTTGATCGGCATCGATGCGGTCTTGCATGAGCTTCTTGAGCGTCTGGCTTGTCGCTTCGAATGCGGTGTAGGTGCTCATTTTTCCGTGATCTGCCAGTCTCCTGGCGAGAGGTAGCGCGCAAGATTTTCGGCCGAGGTCAGCGCATCCGAACCTGGCCAGGAGTGAACCGGAACTTGCCGGCCGACGCGTCAAGATTGACTATCGCGCTCTGCGCGCTGAACGCGCATCGGGCATGGAGTTTTTCCTGCATTGTTCTGCAGAGAAGGTTGAGAACAAACGGGCTTCATCGGCCCGTAAGTTAGGGGTGTTCCTGAACAAACCTTCGATTTCTTCTTCTGTTAAGACTGGACTTCTCAATGGGTCCAACGTCGATTAGACTAAATCGGGGCAGGCTCCGCACTCTCGGCATTTCGGCCGATTCCATCCGACAACGCAAAGCCGTAGTTGGCTACACCAATGCTGTGGCACTCAGCCAGCACTTCTCGACTGACAGGCTAGCCTGTTGAATTGCTTCTAACAAAATCATTACCCGCTTGCCGTCGTCCTGCTCCCGTTGGACCTCTCCCATCCATCCCTGAAACGAACCTCGTTCGACGGTCACTTTGTCACCCGGTCGAAACCCTCTTGCCTCGAACCGAATGAAGCCATCGGGCCGGATCTGCTGCTGGATACTGGATATGATTTCAGCTTCCACGGCGATTGGAAATCGGCCGGAGCTTACCACGCGCAATACGCCATGGGTGTATCGCACCGCATCTATGGATTCAAGCGGGGAGAACCGGGTGAAAAAATAACCAGGAAACAGGGCATTGGTCACCCTTCGGACGCCACCCCGAACTGACTGCTGCGGTCGGATCTGAGGCAGGAAAACCTCGAGATCCAGCTTCGCAACGCGGTTGGCGGCGAGGGATTCCGAGTGTGACTTGGTTTGGACCGCAAACCAACTCGTTTTCTGCCAAAAATCGATGCAATCATTCATGCGTTCCAGCCTCTGGCTCAGCCGGCTTCGGCTTGGCCTGCTGCGCGGCTGGTGCTTTCCTCAAATGCCGCCGAATCTCCCGTTCTTTGTCTCGGTTCAATCCGTAATAGGTCCGCCCATCGCCGCACTGACGAGCGACCAGGAAGTCATTGCCCACCAACTCCCGCAGGGTGGCCTCGACGTCCGCAACCGAGTGGCGAATCCTTTGCTCTAGCAGCCACCAATCCGCGATGCCTTCCATGGTGTCCTGCGCTTGCGGGTGCTGCAGGAGGTAGGCGAGCACCTCATCCGCCAACGAATGACCTGGATTGTCCACGCTGCGTTCGTCAGCATCCGGCATGCCGAGATGTAATTGCTTGCTATTGCGAGCGCCTCCCCCGGTCCGACCAGGACAAATTCATCCTGGTTAGTTCCAACAATCGATCGATTTCGGAGCTTATCCGCAGGGGTTCTGTATTCCGCGAAATCCGTCCTAGCGTCGAGACGATTTATCCGGGTGGGTTTCTCCGTCCCGCCAAGACGACGCCCGTCCGGTGAGGCGGTGCTTTCGCATCAGCTCCCAAAAGGCGCGACGGTCCTTCCCGGCCCCCTGAGCGGCCTTGGTGATGTTGCCGTCATGGATGAGCAGCATCCGGCGGACATAGCCTTCCTCAAATCGATCGATGGCTTTGGCCTTCAACTGCTGAAAGCTCTGATGTTCTGGGTCATCCTCGGCGGAATCCCCGATGCAGATCTGGTCCGCTTCGAGGACGGCGTGGTCGGCCAGGATGACCGCACGCTGGACCACATTCTCCAATTCCCGTACATTGCCGGGCCAAGGATGGTAAACAAGCTTTTCGAGCGCCACCGGTGAAAACTCACGGGCAGGAGCACCGAACTTGTCCGTGTATTTAGCCAGGAAGTATCTCGCCAACAAGACGATGTCGTCCTCCCGTTGGCGCAAGGGGGGCAGTTTGAGTGAGAGCACATTCAAACGGTAGTAAAGGTCTTTGCGGAACCGGCCCGACTCGAGCGCCTCGGCGAAGTTGACGTTCGAGGCGGCAATGATGCGGACGTCTGCGCTGCAGACCGACGCCGACCCGAGCGGCCGGAATTGCCCGTCCTGCAAGAAGCGCAGGAGTTTCACCTGCGCGGAGGGCGGAAGACAGTCCACTTCGTCGAGAAAGAGCGTTCCGCCATCAGCCCCCTTGATAACGCCGCGGCGGGAGGAATTGGCGCTGGTGAAAGCGCCGCATTCATGACCGAAAAACTCATTTTCGAGAAGGTCAATTGGGATGGCACCGCAGTTAACCGGAATGAATGGTTTGCCCGCCCGCGGGCTACGATAATGAATCGCCCGGGCAAACACCTCCTTGCCGGTGCCGGTCTCGCCAAGGATCAACAGGCTCACGTTGTATTTGGCAATCGGAGGGATCTGTTTGATTAAGGCCACAAACGCCGGGCTTTCACCAATGACATGCTCCAGGCCAAGCGTTGCCCGCAACTGAGCTACTGTGGAATCCTCCACCTCATCCGCAGACGAGTGCAGGGCCAAAAGGCGGAGAATGACCTCCTTTGAACACGCCAGCGTTGTCACGACATCGGAAGCCCCGAGTCTGAGTAGCTCAATGACGTCATTTGGTTTTGCAGTTGGGCATACGACGGCTATTGGCATACTCCACTTGTTTGTGCAGGCGAGTCCAAAGAAAAGGGCGCCCGTCTCCAAGACAGAGTCGCCGGAAAGGAACAGCAATAGAAGGTTGGGGCTCCAGCAGGCGACAGCTTCAGATATTCGTTCGACTTCCTGGCCCGAGGCGGTACGAGATACGCTCAGTTCGGCGATCTCATAAAGGCCGCTAGGCACTGACTCTCGCATTGCTTTGAGTGATATCCTGGTGCCCCAGCCGACCAAGAGAATGTGTGCTGGTTTCACGGCTATGACGGAGATTTACTGCCGGCGGTCAAACCGATCCAGGATCAGCCACTCGGAAGTGTGATCTCGAAACGCCGGTTCGCTGAAACGCTTCCAATATTGAGGCTCGTGCGGATAACGCTTTCTAATATGTGGCGTGAAATTTCGCGTCACGTTGTGAATTTGTGCGTCACAGCCGTTGAAATCGAACATCGCGTTCGAACAATAGAGCGATGCGATTGAGATTTGCGTCCCCGCAAGCAACATCCCGGCAGCAAGGTCTCAGCTCGTGTGCAGTACGGACGTTCGTTCGGGCTGAGCTCGGGACTCGAACGCTTTCCCAGCGGCTAGAATTCCAATTTCCATTTAACAAGGCGATCCGGATGGGGGTTGTAGGAACAGAAATATCCAGTCTTGACGCTAGTGGCTAAATGGCCGCCGAGAGCGGGCATGATTGCCGTAATTTTGTTAATAGAGTCCTTGATACGTTTTGTGACAGCCGATCGCCCCCGTTCGGCTCGCGTTGTTGCCCTCCGATTCCTTCCACCGAGGCCGACCGCAGCAGCCAGCTGATCTGCTATGGAGTCCAGCTCCTTCTGAGCGCTGGCACTCCGTTCACGGTCATTAAACCGCTGTGCCTCCTCGAACTCTTCACGCAGCTCTGTCAATCGCCGTCTGTATTCGGCCTTGGCGTGCGAATCTAAAATTGGACCGGCATCCTGAAAACGCGCAGCGCGCACGCCACCCCCATCTTCTTGGGACCCGGCGCTGACCGCTCCGCTCGCGACCGCGATTGGCACTTCCAAAAACCCGGCGGTTAACTCGCTAACATGGAATTCACGGCCAGGCTGCTCAAGCAAGGAAACCAAGCAGTGCAGGCCACGTGTCGCTTTGAGGTGCGCAATCTGCCCTTGGTACTGGATTGTCCAGTAATCCCCCTGTCTAAAGAACGCCGACTCTGCCTCCGGACAAAGAGTTGGGGGATGCGGCAAGGAATCTCTCGGGCCTTTGCGTTTGAATAACAACGCCCCCGCCCACTTCCGCTCCCCGCTCAACCGGCTGACAAGTAACGCCGAAGCTACAAAGGCGACCATATCAGGCATCTCTTCAAGGCTAATGCCCAAAGCGTGGATCGGAGGTATAAAGTAGTAGTCCATCGCGATCACGGAAAGCAGACCAGCGAAGATTCCCGGCCAGACCCCGCCAAACCAGCTGCTGAGAATAACCGAGCAAAAAAATAGGGTTGGCGTGTGCTTTAAGGCAGAACCTAACTCTAGTGTGGCGACTACTGCGCCGCCGACCGCTACTAAGGCCACCGCGTAAGCGGAAAGCATGGGCTGCGGCCCGAAGCCGGAACGGCCCGGGCTCGTGCAGATGGGGACTGTCATCGACCCCGTGCCTGTGACCGAACTAGCGGCGAAGTTTCCACGGGTACCCCGAATGGGACCAGCGCCTTTTCGAAGGGAACTCGACTGCAAAGAAGGAGCGTTTTGTGCCGCCGATTTCTTACATTCCGCACCTTTCTCGGCTTGCTCGTTGGAACGCTTATCTTGCTCATTGCTTGCTTTCATCTTCAGCTTTCCGGCTCCTTGGGGTGGAACTACGAGAACCATGAGCGACGGCGCCGTCCGTTGCGGGTTCGATGCATGTTACAACTTGGACTCGAGCGATCCCCTAACCGAGTGGCGCCTAAAGAATCGCGGCGCTAAAGGAGAGGAGGAAATCGGGCGAATAATGTTCGCGGTTTTCATATGCTAAGAATTCACCCTACATTTGTATATACGCATTCTTACGTATCCAATCGGAGCAACAAGGTGCATGCCGTTGTACTATTTGGCACAAGCGGTGCTGCAGTTTAAGTCGGCGTTGTTCAAGACCCAATTCAACGGCTAAGGTCCTGGCTTTACTGCTGGAGATTAAGCCGGCTCAGATCGCCTGCATGGGGAGCGCTTCGATGATGCGGCGGATCGTGTGTTAAGCTGGCATGCCGCTTTCAATAGGTGATCCTGCTTACTGACTGTGGACCAGGTCGAGCGGTTGCACGAAAACTTATAGATGCTGAATCGTTTGCACCCGGCAGGGATCGAACCTGCAACCCATGATCCGAAGTCATATATGGGGAAACACAAGAAAGCGCTCGAGAGGAGAAAATCTGTTGTCTGAAAACAGGTGGCTTGAGCAACAAAGTAGCAACAAACAGATCTTATTATTCTAACTTGCGATATATCAATATATTACAAAGACAGATAAGCGCCCTTTTAAGGCGTTGGTTGTGGGTTCGAGCCCCACCCAACCCAAGGTTACATACCGTCTCGAGCTGTGACCTTAAAGGTCACACGGGGTTGCACG
>WNFM01336114.1_pt2 | contig 45298 bp, 44 predicted proteins | sample 5400271 | NCBI WGS metagenome assembly WNFM01 (sample SAMN13153352, study PRJNA577476) | soil metagenome | isolation source: 60 cm saprolite on Douglas fir-dominated hillslope | place: USA:California | collected 2013-09-17
CAATTGTTCCTTCATCCAATCCGCGCTTTGCGAACGCCAGCGATAGGCGCGGTTGGTGGCAATGTGATTGCCGTCCTCGATCATCATCAGTTCGACCGGCCCTTTCGCCTCACGCGCCAGGCGTTCAGCGTCCGTGGCCGGCACAATACGGTCGAGACGCCCGTTCACGATAAAGAGCGGACAGGTGATGTTTTCTGCCACGCCACCGAGCGATAGTGTGTTCGCGTTCTTGCGTGCCTCGTCTTGCGTCTTGCAATGGCTGCGCACGCGGAACGCCTCACGTGTGAGTTCTGGCAAGCCATCCCATGCCGCGCCCCAATTGAACGGTCCGCCAAGTGCGATGCAGGCTTTGATGCGCTTGTCGAATGCCGCCGCGCGCGGTGCGTAGTAGCCGCCCAGGCTCACGCCCCACATGCCGACGCGCTTTGCATCGAGATCAGGACGCTTTTCCACGAAGTCAATCACCGCTTTCACCGGCACTTCGTAGTCGCCGCGAATAGCGAATTCGTATTGTGCCTCACCCTGACCAGGGCCTTCGAAAATGAGCGTTGCCATTCCGCGACCGAGAAACGGCGCCTCGTAAGCATCACCTTCCTCTTTGGTGGAATCGAGCCCGACCGCCATCACTACGACCGGCGGCCGTTCGATCCCCGCCGGTTTTCGCAAGATGCCCGCGAGCGTTTTACCTTGGTAGGGAATTTCGACGCGTTCGCCGGGTGGTCGCAGGTGAGGCAATGCGGCTTGCCGACATTCGATTTGTTTCTTGTGTGCCACTTTCATTTGCGTCTGGTCCTGTACGAACAGGAACGACGCAAAATGATAATAAACGCCGGCGCGCTGCAGGCATTCCCCGGCAGTCAGGAAATGCTTCTTTCCAAGCGCCTCACGCCCAAGCTGTTCGTGGTGTGCAGCACGCGCGGACCAGGTAGCGCACCAATCGTTGTAGGAAGAAATCGAGCCGGTGACTTCCTCGAAGTCCGTCAGCACGACGCCATTAGCAACAAAGCGAGGGCCCCAATGCGCGATCGCGGCCTTGAGCAAGGGGTCAGGTGACATGCAAATTTCCTCGTGGTGGAACGTAAGACGGGCGCTAGCTCGCTTTTTCGTCGCGGCGGTACCATGGCATGTAACGCCGCGTCGCCCCGTTCACCAGCAGTTCGAAGCCGACGCCAAAGGCCGCAAGTAGCAGTACGCCGACGAAGGCCTCGTTGTGATGATATGAGCGCGAGTTGTAGAGAATATAGTAGCCGAGGCCGCCGACCGAGATGAAGAATTCTGCAACCACCGCGCCGATCAGTGCGCGGCCAGCCGCGAGGCGGACGCCCGCCAGCAGATAGGGCATGGAGGCCGGCAAAACGATCCCGAGCAGCATGCTCAGGCGGCCCGAGCGGAACGAGCGTGCGACTTCCATGAATTCACGCGGCACCGAGCGGGCGCCGTCTGCGACGTTGATAATGATGGAGAAGATTGCCGCAAAGATGATGGTGGCAATGCGCGTTGAGCCAGAGTAGCCGAACCATAGCGAAAACAGCGGCAACACCACGATCATCGGCACGGCATAAAAGCCGTTGACGTAATGACGAATGGCGCGTTCGCAAACAGTGCTACGCCCCATCAGCAGCCCGATGATGGTCCCGAATATCAGCGCAATGACGAGGCCTTCCGCCACCGCCGCCAACGTTGCGCCGGTCGCGTGCAGGAAAGCAGGATCGACAATGACGCGCGGGATCGCAGTGAGGACCGTCGTGGGCTTGGCGACGTAGGCCGGCGCAAAGGCTCGCACCACCAATTCCCAAATGAATACAATGACAAAGCCGACGATCAGCCGTGGCACAAATGTGCCCGACCAAAAGGCGGCGGCCTTTGAGGGTGCCGGAGCATTCACCACAGGAGCGGAGATGTGAATGGTTTGCTCAGCCACGATTCTACTGTCTCCAGCGCGCAAAATGCCGCTCGATCATCAGGCCGAGCCGCATCAATCCGACGCCGATGAGCCCGATGATTAAGATCGAGGCGAAGACACCGCCGGTGTCGAAGTTTTGCGAGGCACTCATAATGAGTTGGCCGAGTCCGGTCGACGACAAGAAAAACTCCGCCGCGATCATGCCCACGAGTGCGCGGCCGATGGCCTGACGCACTCCGGTCATGGTGTAGGGCAGCGTGTAGGGCAGCATGACTTCTCGCCATAGCGCCCATTCGGTCGAGCGATAAGATTTCGCTACTTCGATCAGTTCTGGCTTGATACTGCGCGCGCCCTCGACTGTGTTGTAGAGCACAGGAAACACGGCGAACAAAAACACCACCAATACTTTCGGTGCGAAACCGAATCCCATCATCGACAAGATGAATGGGATCAGCGCCACCATCGGCGTGGCGTAAAGAATCATAATGTAGGGCTCGATGCCGACACGCAGCGTACGGACGCGCGCGAGCAGCATCCCAAGCGGCACGCCGACGACAAGCGCGAGGACAAAGCCGGCGAAGAACAGCTTTCCTGAATCAATGAGTTGCGCGATGAAATTGCCGCCGGTCACCAACTGCCAAAGCCGCACTATCGTTACCGAAAAAGGCACCATGAATGCCGCGCTGGTGCTGCGCCCGGCCACCTCCCAGATAGCGAGGCCGGCGAAAATACTGATCCAGAACGGCGCGTGGCGACGGATGGTATTTTGCAAAGTCGTTCTTTCGGCACTCAGGTCAGTTCGACGAATGCGCGCCACAAGTCGTAGCGCGCTCCCTTCCCCGTCGGGGAGAGGGTTGGGGCGAGGGGTCTAGGACTCTCGATAGACCATAACCCCTCACCCGACACGCTTCGCGCGTTCACCTCTCCCTATGGGAGAGGTGAACAGAGCAAGCGGCGAGGAGTGCGTTATCACTTCACCATCGCGTTGGCGTCTTTCCAAACGCTGGCGTCGACGAATTTGTCGTAACTCACCGGCTCCTTGTCAGGATTGATCGAGCCGATCTTCTTCATCAGTGCGGCGACCGCCTCGATTTTGTTGCGCGGCATGCCGTCGTCCTTCGAGGCCCAGAAGTCGATATCGAGGAACGCCTTAAGCGCCGCCTTGTTGACTTCCTTGGTATGTCCCGTGGCGGCTGCCGCTTCGGCGACCGCGTCGGCATTTTTCGGATCCTGCATGAAACGCGCGGCTTCAATCATTCCGGCGACCGTGCGTACGATGGCGTCGCGGTTTTTCGCCAGATTGTCCTTACGCGCAACCATAATGAGGTAGTGACTGGTCGGATTGGTATTTTTCATCGCCAGCAAAATATGCAGCTTCTTGCCCTGGTGTTCGATCTCGGCAAGGTCGTCGAGATGCAGCACAGCAAAATGCAGTTGGCCTGCGAGGAGTGCAGGACCGGGCGTGGAACCCAGTGCGATCTGCTTGGTGTCTTCGATCTTTACGCTCGGGCACCCGATGAGCATGGACCGCAGCGCCACCGAGCGCGCGCCATTGATCGAATCGACGCCGATATCTTGGCCGGCGAGATCCTTGCAGGTTTTTCCTTCATCGGTGGTTCCGATCACCCAGTCAGGATTGGGCATTCCATAAAGCGCCACTAACGGGACGTCTGCGTTCGAGACCTGGTTAATGACCGGCGGGGTCGGCGACCATGCCATGTCGATGTCGCCTGCCACCACCGCGCGCGCTGCCGCAGTGCCGTTGTCGAACGGGCGGATTTCAACGTTGGCGCCGTATTTTTTGAAGAAGCCCTGTTTTTCAGCGACAAAGGCGATGGTCACCGAATAGATCGGCGGAATGCCAGGAATTGCGACGACGACTTTCTTGTCTTGCGCGGCAGCCGGACCGATACCCGCCAGCAATGCGGCCATCAATGCACATCCGGCCACCAGTACGATGATCCTGTGGATCATTGAATCCTCCCTTCAAGCATCATTTTCTTTATTTAACGTTCGAGTTGGAATTCGGCTTCGCGAGCCTCCCGCATCAGCGTGCCCCATACCCTTTCGCGCAGTTCGGCAAAGCGCGGCTCACGCAGCGTCTCACGGGTGCGCGGTTCCGGGAGATCTATGGTGATGGTTTCGTGAATGCTCGAGGGCCTTCCCTTGAGCACGATCACGCGATGGCCGAGAAGCACCGCTTCTTCGATCGAATGAGTGACGAAGACCATGGCGGTCGGTCGTTGTTCCCAGATTCGCAGCAATTCGAATTGCAGGATTTCGCGCGTTTGCGCATCAACCGCCGCGAATGGTTCGTCCATCAGCAATACGTTCGGCTCAACTGCCAGCGCACGGGCGAGACCGCAACGCTGTTGCATGCCGCCCGACATTTGATATGGAAATGCTTTCTCGAACCCGGTGAGCCCAACCAGCTTGATAAATTCGGGCACCTTGCGTTCGATGTCGGCCTTTGGCGCGCCGGCCATGCGTAATCCATAGGCGACATTTTCGAACACGGTCTTCCATGGAAATAGTCCGAAGTGCTGGAACACCATAGCGACGCCCGCAATCGGTTCGATAACACGCTCATTGCCGACCCAGATTTCGCCAGTATCGTTCGGCAGCAGGCCGTCGATACAACGCAGCAGCGTGGTCTTGCCGCAGCCGGAGGGACCGACAATTGCGACGATTTCGCGCTCGCCGACGTCGAAGTCGATGTTGCGGAACACTTCGAGCGAGCCGTAGTGCTTGCCGAGCCCCCGTACGCGAATGCGCGGCTCGACTTTGGCGGCTTGCGATGCAGGCGATGGACGGATCGCTGATATTGTTGTCGTTTGGCTCGTCACTCTGTTTACTCTGCGGCTTGTTTGGCGGGTTTGGCGTTGATCTTGGCCCAATAATCTTCGGCCTGTTTTGAGCGTTGGAGAGCGTCCAAAGTCTCGAAGCCGGGCGCCATCGACCCATCGGTGCCGGCGAGAACTTGGTGATGCTCGATGTTCAGCGTGCGCAGCCAGCGTTGCTGGCCCATGGTAATAGCGACGAAATATCCAATCTCGACCAGCTCCGGCTCGCTGAAGTATTTATGAAGACGATCCCATAATTCATCGTTGGCTGGCAGGTCCCAGGTGATCGCCTCGGCATAGGCTAAGGCGGCTTTTTGCCGCTCATCGTAGCGCGTCGAACTTTCGAAATTGATCAGGTCTGAGTAGTCATCCTCCATGAGACCCGATTTTGCAGCCTTGATCGAACGCTGGTTGCCGCAGAATTCGCACAGGACTGACCGCGAAACGTAGATGCGGCACAGCTCTTTGACTTTATGATCGGCAACGCCGTTTTTGAACACATCGCGCCAGGTATTCGCAAACGACCAGAATGTTGCCGGCACGTGTGCGCGAATGGCCTGGCTTTCCGGCCGTGGCGTTCCCTCGCGCGCGCAACGCTCGAATTCCGCGATCATCGCGGGGTCCTTAATCGTCGAAGGATCGACATAACTAATGCGAGGTTTCGACATTTTCAGTTTTCTCCCGGAAAAAACGACATCACGCACCGGCTTCGGATGCGATGTCCATAGTCTGGCAACGGGTATGGCATGTTGCCGCAACGGCGCTGCACGAGCAACGGCGATTACTGTATTTCGGTAACCCTGCTTTAGGCTTGACGATAACCAAACACTGCTCGCCCGCATCGGCATTGTGGGCGTCAGCCCCGTATTTACAGGCTTTTTCGACAACGGGTGCGGTCATCACGCTGAATCATTCCTTACCAGCAGTGCAAGTATACGAACCAGTATTGTTAATTTTGTGAGAGGTTACTCTAAAGTTTATCCCGCCTTGGCTACCAGATTTAAACGCTACGAATTCATTGGCTCTTCAGCATAGAGCTAGATGCGGCAATGATTTTAGCAATTCAATACTTCCTCGCCTCTAGTGTTCACGCGAACAGACCGGGGAAGAGTTCGGTCGCGTCAAACGGGGCTTATTGCCGTGCGTGCCAGTACCATCGTCATGATCGGGTTTGCCGTCGTCTTCGGCTTGCTCGCGGTATTCATTGCCCAGGTCTGGCTCAACAACGAGGCCAGTCTACGCGCGAAGAATACGGAGCCGGCCAAGACGCAGGTAGCATCGCAAACGGTCGTCGTCGCCAAACAGTCGCTGCGCTTCGGCACCGAACTCACTGCCTCCATACTCCAGGAAGTGCCGTGGCCATCTGACTCGCTGCCGGGTGGGGCCTTCGCAAAAATCAATGACATCATGTCCGGCGGCCGTCGTGTCGTTCTGGCTGCCATCGAAGCAAATGAGCCTGTGCTCGCGCTCAAAATCACTGGTGCCGGCCAGCGCGCGTCACTGTCCGCGCTGGTCAAGCCAGGCATGAAGGCTGTGACTATTCGCGTCAACGACGTGGAAGGTGTCGGCGGCTTCGTCCTGCCGGGCGACCATGTTGACATCGTACTCACGCGCCAGCTGGAAAAGGGATCGGCCACGACGCAAGTCGTGTTGCAGAATACGCGCGTGCTCGCGGTTGACCAGACCGCTGACGAGCGCGCTGCCAAGGCGACGGTGGCGAAATCGGTAACGCTGGAAGTCGACACAGTCGAAGCACAAAAGCTGTGGTTGGCTTCATCTGTCGGTAGTCTTTCGCTGTTGCTGCGCAAGGCGGGCGAAACAGCCGAAATACGCACACGCAAAGTCACGCTCAACGATTTGGGGACCAACGAACCCGTCAGCACCGACAAGGCTGCGACGACGACGGTGGTCGTGACGCGCGCGTCTGCGAAGCAGGAATACACCGTCCCGGCCGAGGGAAGTAATGGGGTCTCGGGTGCGACGGAGCGGAAGGAAGTGGCCTGGTAAGCCCGGGCTTGGGATCAACGAAGGGGTGGGGAGTGTGTCGTGAACAAACACAACGAAATTAGCGTCGGCTTTCGCTGGCGGTCTGAGGACAGGGCTACGAAACGCGGCAACTGGTTGCGCGATCTTGCTATCGCGTTGGCCATCGCCATGGCGGCATCGATCTTGGGTATGATCGGTGACGCCTATGCGGAATTGCGATCGATTCAGATCAGCGGCAATAATCGTACCGTCATGGTGACGGTGCCGATAGGCAAGTCGGAAGACGTGCGCACGGATACAAGTTTCGTCGACATTACTGTCGGCGATCCGGAAGTCGCCGACGTTAATCCGCTCACGGATCATGCTTTGTCGATCCTTGGCAAAAAGATCGGCACTACTCGCGTTTCGGTCTATTCCGAAGGCAAGAAGCTGGTCGGCATTTTCGACGTGGAAGTGTCCTATGACATCACGCGGCTCGCGAACGAGCTGCAGCGTCGCTTCCCTGGTTCGAAACTACAGGCATCCACGGTCAACGGCCGCATCATGCTGTCGGGCGAAATCGCGGACGCGGCCAGTCTCGACAAGGCGGTGACCATCGCGCGCCAGTTCGGACCGGAAATCATCAATACTGTCTCGGTGATGTCGCCGCAGCAGGTGTTGCTCGAGGTTCGGTTCATCGAAATATCGCGCACTGCAGGCCGTGAACTGGGCTTTCAGTGGAACCGCTTTGGTGGCCACAGCACGACTAATATCGGCTCGCAACTGCCTGCCGCAGCCTTGCCGATCAAGTCGCCGGCGAGCGCCACCGATGTCCCGGTTGGCGAAGTGGCCGCCGGCGTGCTGTCCGGTGCGTCACCATTCGGCTTCCTGATTGCGCGCATGGTTGGCAACGGCGTCACAACCGACGTGCTGATCAACGCACTTGAGCAGAAGGGCATTGCCCGCAGCCTGGCGGAGCCAAACCTGGTCGCGCTGTCCGGCGATACTGCAAGCTTCCTGGCCGGCGGTGAATATCCGATTCCAATCTCCGGCTCATTCGGCCAGGTGACGGTCGACTACAAGAAATACGGTGTCGGGCTGGCCTTCACGCCGACTGTGCTCGGCCACGGCTTGATCAACATGAAGATCGAGCCAGAGGTCAGCCAGATCGACACCACACATACGATCTTGGTGAGCACCGGCATTTCGGTGCCGGCGCTGATCGTGCGCCGAGCTTCGACCACTGTCGAATTGCGCGACGGCCAGAGCTTCGTGATCGGCGGGTTGCTGCAGACCGACAACAAAAACCAGATCGATCAACTGCCATGGCTCGGCAGCGTGCCGGTGCTGGGTGCGTTGTTCTCCAGCAAGTCTTATCAGAAGAATGAGACCGATCTTGCCATCATCGTAACGCCGCATCTCGTCCGTCCGGCCCGGCCTGGCGACGAAATCAAAACTCCGGCGGACGACACGTTGCAGCCGAATGACCCCGACTTCTTCTTACTTGGAAAGACCGAGGTCACGAGGGAACAAGCGCGCGCACTTACGCCTGCCACCGCTCGTTTCGCCGTTGCCGGCGACCGGCCGCTGACGGGACACATGCTCGACCTGCCGAAGGGGGAATCCAATGCGGCGATTCAATAACGTCATGCGTACGCTCGCGCTTGCCGGCCTTTTCGCCGTGCTCGGTGGCTGCTCGGAATACCTTGATCGCCGCGACACCATCGCGATGTCAGGTGGCGACGCAGTGGCAACCAACATCGTGACGCAAATGGTCGATCCGTGGCCGCCCGAAAGCGCAAACCGCAATATCGCCTTCAATGGCTCGCGGATGGAAAGCGCGTTCGAGCGTTACCGCACCAATCGCGTCATAACGCCGCGAGGCGTTGGCACGTCGAGCACGTACCAGGATTCCGGCCAGGGCGGCGCGCAGAATAACCCAACACCAGTTGGGCCCACCGTGACCCAACCGGCAGCGGCCGTGAAATAGGACCTTCGAACGTATCATGCGCATTAGTCGTACCTCGAGCACAAATCAGACACGCGTGGTGGTTCTTACCGCCGACGTCGCGTTTGAGGAGTCGGTGCGTACGACTTTTGGTGCGTCGTCTTCGATCGAACTCGCCATGGTATCGGGCCGCCTTGCCGAGCAAGGCGATGCGCTCCAGGTCCCGAATGCCACCGTCGTGGTGGTCGATCTTGACGCCGGACGCGCTGATGAAATGACTGCGCTCGCCCGGCTCATGACACGAGTTGGCACGTGGCCGCCGGTTATCGCGGTGACGCAAGCCTTCGACGAAAATGTCGCGCGCACTTTGTTACAGATGCGGGTTGCTGACTTCCTGGTGAAGCCAGTCGAGCCTATCGACTTGGTGCGTGCGTGCGCTCGCGTTGCCAAGGGTCCCGGCGGGGGTAACGAGCCGACGGAAGCGAAGATCTATACCTTCTTGCCCGCAGTGGGCGGAGCTGGTGTGACGACGCTCGCAGTACAGACCGCCATGATATTGCTCAATAGCGGTGGCCAGCGTGCGAAGCCTTCGACGTGTCTGGTCGATCTCGACTTCCAGCATGGATCTGTTGCCGACTATCTCGATCTTGAACCGCGCCTCAATCTTGCGGAAATCGAACCGCGACCGGATCGGCTGGACCGGCAATTGCTGGAGGTCATGCTCTCGTATCACACCTCGGGGCTTGCAGTTGTTGCTGCACCCAATCGGCCGGCGGAAATGCGCTCGTTCGATCCCGACGTGGTGACGCGTCTACTCGACCTTGTATCCAGCAATTTCGAATATGTCGTGTTCGACATGCCGCGTACCTGGTTTTCATGGACTGACAGTGTGCTGCACGGCTCGAATAAACTTTTTATCGTCAGCGAAACCACGGTGCCAGGCCTTCGTCACGCCAAGCAATTGGTCGCCGCAATCAACGAGCGGCTGGGCGAGGGCCCAAACCCGCGGGTGATCGTCAATCGCTTCAGTCAGCGCATGTTCGATTCAGGTCTGCGCCGCGGCGACCTCGCGCACACGCTTGGCGACGCTTTCTTGAGTGCGATTCCCAACGACTATGCGCTCGTTCGCGAGGCGATCGACCGCGGGGTCCCACTGGATGAGGTCAAGCCCGGCAACAAGATCACCGCCGAACTCAAAAAGCTCGTGCTGGATTCTTCCCCTTCCAAAATGGCCGCCGACGCCCAATCGCTGCCGCTGATGAAGAAACTCAAGCTCGCGGTGGTGGGCTAAGATGGTTGGCCGTTTCACAGCCCGACGCGCCGCGGCGCCCGATTTGCCAGCCCCGGAAGAGCCGCCGTCGTCGGCCCTTGAAGGCGTTTCGTGGACGGTATTTCCTGAAGGGACGGCCGACCCGACCCAGCCAGCTCAGCAGAATGACAGTCCGCTCCTGAGCGACAAATTGCTCGATGCCAAGGTGCGCCTGCACCGCCGGCTGATCGAGGAGATCAACCTCTCGGCGTTGGATAAGGTCCCGGAAGAGGAACTCCGCCGGCACGTCCAACAACTGGTCTCGCAATATGTCGTCGTTGAACGTCTTGCGCTGAATGCCCAGGAATTAAACGATTTCGTTTCCGAAATTCTCGATGAGATGACGGGCTTGGGCCCGCTTGAGCCATTGCTCAAGGACCCGAGCATCAACGATATCCTGATCAACGGACACGAATGCGTCTATGTGGAGCGCCACGGCGTGCTTGAGCCGCTGTCTGTGCGCTTCAAGGACGAGCAGCATTTGCTGCGCATTATCAACAAGATCGTCTCCGCGGTTGGCCGCCGCGTCGATGAATCCCATCCGCTCTGCGACGCGCGCCTGCAGGATGGCTCGCGCGTCAACGTTGCGGTACGGCCGATCGGTGTCGATGGCCCGCTGGTCTCGATCCGCAAATTCTCAAAGAAGCCCTTCAACATTAGTAAACTGGTCGAGGTTGGTGCGCTGCGTCCGCCGATGGCCGAAGTGCTCGCGGCCGCGGTGAAGGCGCGTGTCACAACGATCATTTCCGGCGGCACCGGCTCCGGCAAGACGACCATGCTCAATGCCCTCTCGGCATTCATTTCCGAAAAGGAGCGGCTGCTCACAATCGAGGACGCTGCGGAATTGCAACTCCAGCAGCCGCATGTCGGCCGCATGGAAACACGTCCGCCGAATATCGAGGGTAAGGGAGAAATCCGCCAGCGCGAACTGGTGAAAAACGCGCTGCGTATGCGTCCGGATCGCATCATCCTCGGTGAGTGCCGTGGCGAAGAGGCGTTTGACATGTTGCAGGCAATGAACACCGGCCACGAAGGATCGATGGCGACGATTCACGCTAACACGCCGCGCGATGCGATTTCACGCCTTGAGCAGATGATCGGCATGGCGGGCCTTCCGATGACGGTGGCTTCAATCCGCAGCCAAATCGCTAACGCCATTCAGCTCATTGTGCAGCTTCAGCGCCAGTCCGACGGCAAGCGCAAGGTGACCTCGATTGCCGAAGTGACCGGACTCGAAGGCGACATCATTCAAATGCAGGAAATCTTCAAGTACGTGCGCACCGGCACCGCGGCCGACGGCACGGTTCTGGGACACTACCAGGCCACCGGTGTGCGTCCGCGCTTTCTTGCCCATCTTGCCAACCAGGGCATCAAGATTCCCGGCAACTATTTCGATCCCTCGCAGCCGCTCTGAACGGCCATGTTTGATTTCAATCAAATCTATCTGTTCTACCTGCTGGTCGGCATTTCGGCGGCGATGTTCGCCGAAGGCATTTATCTGGTCGTCTACAACAACGCGTCCTACCGCAAGAATATCAATCGCCGACTCAAGGTGATGGACAACAAGGTAGACCGCGAAAGCGTGCTCGTGCAATTGCGGCGCGAACGCGGCTTGACCAGCGGTGGCGACTATCGATTGCCGATCGTCAAGCTCAACAACCTGCTGCTGCAGTCCGGTCTCACCATTGGGTTAGGTCGGTTGATGATCGTTATCGCGATCGGCGCGATAGCGACATTCGTCGGTGTTTTGACCTTTGAGGGCAACGCGCTTCACGCGTTTCTTGCTACGCTGTTCAGTGGCGTCGCATTGCCGCCGCTCGTGCTCAAGTTCTTGCGCGGACGCCGGCAAAAAAGATTCAGCGCTCAATTTCCCGACGGTCTCGACATGATCGTTCGATCCTTGCGTGCCGGCCATCCTGTCCCGATTGCCATCAATATGGTGGCGAAGGAAATGAAGGACCCGATCGGTACCGAGTTCGGCATCGTTTCCGACGAGCTGACTTACGGCTCCGACCTCGAAACCGCGATGCGAAATCTCTATTTCCGGGTCGGCACCGACGATTTGCCGTTGTTCGTCACCGCAGTCGCAATTCAGCGTTCGACCGGCGGCAACCTCGGTGAAATTCTCGAAAACCTTTCGTCGGTAATCCGTCAGCGTTTTAAGATGCGCCGCAAAATTCGCGCGCTGGCCGCGGAAGGCCGCGCATCAGCGCTAATTTTGTCGTCGCTGCCGATCGGCATGTTTGCGGTCATTCAAGTTCTGGTGCCGAATTTTTACTCGGACGTCTGGCACGAAGATCTGACCAAAATCTGTCTCACGCTTGCCGGATGCTGGATGCTCGTTGGCAACTTCATCATGTACCGCATGGTCAATTTTAGGATCTGAACCATGGACACGGTGCTCAGCGTTTTCGGAAGCTTGTTCAACGACAGCAACACCATGTTTATGGCGCTGCTGATTTTTCTTGCGGCCGGCATGTTGGCCTTTTCGCTGATGGTGGCCGTGCGCGTGCGCGGCGCAGTCAGGAAGCGCACATCGCGCATCATGAACGCGGAGGAGCGCCACGGGCGTTCGCTGCAGAATTCCAGCGCGAAGGCCGTCACAAAGCTTCTCGAATACACCACGAAGCACTATTCAACGGCCAACGAAGAGAACATGAAGGTGTTGCGCCGCCGCTTGGTACAAGCCGGCATCTACGACCCGCGCGCAGTCGCGTACTTCTTCATTGGACGGACAGCTTTGGCGATCGGTCTAGCCATTGCCATGTTCATATTTTTGCCGCTCGTAAAGCAAACCAGCAGTTCAATGTTGTGGCTGATGGCGATTGCCGGCGGCCTCGTTGGCTATGTCGGCCCGAGTATGTATATCGACCGGCGAATATCCGCGCGCAAGCTTGAGCATCGGTCCGGCTTTCCCGATTTCATGGATCTGCTCGTCGTATGTGCGGATTCAGGATTGTCGATGGAGGCATCGCTCGAGCGCGTTGGGCGCGAGCTTGGCCAGAGCTATCCTTCGCTGAGTGCCAATATTCATCTGACCAACCTGGAGATCCGCGCGGGGCGGCCACTCAAGGACGCGCTCGACCATTTCGCCGATCGCCTCGCGCTCGAAGAGGCGCGCGCATTCGCGACGTTGATCAATCAGTCGATCGACCTCGGCTCGAGTATTACTGACGCGATGCGCGTGTATAGCGATGACATGCGGCACAAGAGGCTCTCGCGCGCTGAGGAAAAAGCCTATGCGCTGCCTGCCAAGTTGGCAGTGCCGATGATGGTTTGCATCTTCCCCGTGCTGTTCGTGGTCATTCTGCTGCCCGTCATCGTGCGCCTGCACGTCGGGCACTATTTCTGACAATGAGTGCGTCTGCGGCGCTATTTCGGGGGCCTGCTTCCCCCGAAAGGCCGATAAAGTGAAGATTTGTTAACCATCCTCACCTAGCCTGACGGGGTCCCGCTACCGGGCGACTCCGCAAGGCGTTGGCATGCTTATTGGAATTGCCCGAGGATTGATTGTCATTGCTGCCGGCGTATGGCTGGCGGGCTGCAGCACATCCACCAGTTTTTCCAATTTGCTCGGATCAAAGTCACCGAACGCCGATGCATCGGCCGCGCAGGCTTCTGCAGATCCGTCTACGGCACACGAGCCTGCCGATGCGTCTACGCCGCAGCGAACATTTGAGGAGACGACCGGCACGGTACCGCCGCCCTTGGGCGTGCCGCCGGAATCCGAGAAAGGCTTGCTCGGCAGCGATCCGTACGATGAATTGAGCCTCGGCAAGAAGCATTATCGTGCCAACGACTTCGGTCTTGCCGAAAAACATTTCCGCAAGGCAGTCGAGACCCATCCGCGCGACGCTGAAGCCTGGCTCGGTCTTGCGGCTTCCTATGACCGCTTGCGCCGTTTTGATCTCGCTGACCGCGCCTATTCTCAGGCTGTCGGCATTCTTGGGCCGACCGTCGAGATTCTCAACAACCAGGGCTACTCATACATGTTGCGTGGCGACTACAAACGCGCGCATGCCACGCTCGCCGCTGCCCAACGCAAAGATCCAACAAACAAGTACGTACAGAACAACCTCCGTCTCCTCGAGGAGAGCTATCGCAAGGGCAAGGCTGTCCAATAGGCCTCGCGGTAGCAAATTCGCCGGCAATATCGGCGTGTGCGTGGATTAATTCCCCTGACTGATTATTATCGACAGCCGCCGCGAAAAATTCGCGGGCGGCGCACAAGGGCCATAGCGCCTTTGCGCCGTATCGCCTACCATTCGCGTGAACCGGCGCAGACCGGTCGCAATAATCGGTCCCGAGGGGAGGAACCAATGGCTACCGCAGTGAACGCCGGTGCGCGTCTCGACCGGCTACCGATCTCGTCGTTTCATTATCGGATATTCTGGCTGGTCGGCGCCGGCATGTTTTTCGACGGCTACGATCTTTATGTTGCCGGCGGCGTGCTTGCCTCGACAATCCAGACCAAATTCTCGACGCTCCCGCAAAATCTGCAGTTTCTCTCGCTGACCTTCGTCGGCATGACGATCGGTTCGTTTGTCACCGGTTTTGTCGGCGATAAGTTCGGGCGGCGTTTCACTTATCAGATCAACCTCCTGGTATTCGGGCTCGCTTCGCTTGCGGCCGCTTTTGCGCAGGATATGACCCAGCTCATTGCTTGCCGTTTTGTGCAAGGACTCGGTCTCGGCGCTGAAATTGTCGTCGGCTATTCGACATTGACCGAATTCGTCCCGCCGAAATCGCGTGGACGCTGGCTATCATTCATGGCGTTTTTGGTTGTTGCGGGATTTCCGGCGACCGCGATCCTGAGTTACCTGATCATCCCGACCTGGGGCTGGCGCCCGATGTTCGTCATCGCCGGCATCGGCTCGTTGATCGTCTGGTATCTGCGCAAAAACTTGCCGGAGTCGCCGCGCTGGCTGGAAGCGCAGGGCCGCACCGCCGAAGCCGAAGCGCTCATGCAGACCATTGAAAAGGAAGTGGCAGCCGCCGCCGGTTCGCTGCCTGCTCCGGTGATCACGGCGCCGACTCCCCAACTTACGGCCGCTTCGATGTTCAAGCCGCCGATCCTGCAAAGGTTGTTGGTCGGAAGCTGGGTCCTGATCACGATCAACACGCTGATCTTCGGCTTTGTGATCTTCCTGCCGCAATTTTTCTTGCGACAAGGTCTCACCATTGCCAACTCGCTTGGCTACACGGTGGTGCTGGCCGGCGCATCGCTGGTTGGCTGCGCCTGTGGGGCCTTCTTGTCTGATTTCGTTGGGCGACGCTGGAGCATCATTGGCGCCTCGCTCCTGACGATCGCTGCCGGCTGGGTCTATGCGCACTTTAGCGCTGCGTCCGATCCGGTCATTGTGTTGAGCGTTGGCTTCATATTGATCGTCGCGATCTATATCCAGACCGCGATCCTGTTCGGCGTCTACACGCCCGAGCTTTTCCCGACCGAAATCCGACTGCGTGCCAACGGAATCTGCAATACGTTGGGTCGCGGAGCGACGGTGGTCTCGCCATTTGTGGTCGGCTATCTGATGGTGAACTATCAGCTGCCGGGTGTGGTCTGGCTAATGATCGGCTTGTTGGTCGTGCAGATGATCGCGGTCTATTTCTGGGGTGTTGAGCCGGCGAGGCGCTCGCTGGAGGGGCTCGATCCTAAAGTCGCCTGACAGGGCGCATCTTAAGGTAAGATCGGCCGCTCATAACACGGGGCGGCCGATTGCATTGGGAGATGTACGGGATGACCGGTCCGCGGCCAGTGACGGTGATTACGGGGGCGTCGGCGGGAATCGGCGTAGCCCTGGCGCGCGTGTTCTCCAGTCGTGGTCATGAATTGGTGTTGGTTGCGCGGCGAGAAGAGCGGCTGCACGCGCTGGCTGACGAAATCGCGGCGACCGGCGCGAAACGGCCAATCGTTATTCCGGCAGACCTTTTAAAACCCGGTGCGGCGCGACAAATCGGCGAAGCTCTGGCGGCGCAGGGCGCAGAGCCGCAATTTTTCGTCAACAACGCCGGGTTCGGATTGGTCGGTTTGGCGAGCGCGCGCGACCACGGCGAACAGCTGCAGATGATCGATCTCAATGTGCGGGCGCTGACCGAATTGTCGCTCGCCTTTGTCGATAGCCTCGCCCGCCACAAAGGCGGCCTGCTCAATGTTGGGTCGATGGCGGGTTTTCTGCCCGGGCCCGGCATGGCGGTCTATTACGCGACAAAGGCTTACGTGCTGTCGTTCACCGAAGCGCTGCACAGTGAGCTTAAACCGCGCGGGATTAGGGTGGCGGTCCTGTGCCCGGGCCCTGTGCCCACCGAATTTGCCGAACGTGCGGGGGTCAAAGATGGCAGTCTGGCGCCGAGCATCCTCACACAGTCGGCGGACTATGTGGCGGAAGCTGGCTATCGCGGCCTTATGGAAGGCCACCGGACAATTGTGCCCGGCTTTCTTAACCGGATGATTACCGTGCTGATACGCCTGATCCCGCGCCGCATTCTCCTTGGAGTCGTGGATTCCCGGCAAACCCGGCGCAGGTCCGCGCCACAGACATAGCCGCGTCCTGCCGATCATATTTGCAAACGCCGGAAGAGCCGTTAGTAGTCAGCACCGTGCGTGCACACGCCGAATCATCATGTTGAAGCCCGTCCTTCTCATTCTGCACCAGGAGCACTCCTCGCCGGGCCGCGTAGGCCAGACGCTGGCGAAGCTCGGGTATCCGCTCGATATCCGCCGGCCGCGATTCGGCGATCCGTTGCCGGACACAATGGACGACCATGCCGGGGCGGCAATTTTCGGCGGTCCACAAAGCGCCAACGATAATGAAGACTTCCTGCGACGGGAGATCGACTGGATCGGCGTGCCGCTGCGCGACAGGAAGCCATATCTCGGCATCTGCCTCGGTGCGCAAATGATGGCGCGCCACCTCGGCGCGCGCGTCTTTCCACATCCGCAGGGCCATGCCGAAGTTGGCTATTACCCGATTCGCCCGACCGAAGCCGGGCGGAAGGTCTGTCCTGAATGGCCCGACCACGTTTATCAATGGCACCGCGAAGGCTTCGACCTGCCATCCGGCAGCGAGCTGCTGGCCGAGGGCGATGCCTTTTCGGTCCAGGCGTTCCGACATGACAGTGGCTACGCGTTGCAATTTCATCCCGAAGTCACGCACGCGATGATGTATCGCTGGCTTGTGCGCGGCGCGCACCGAATGGAATTACCGGGCGCGAAGCAACGCCATGAACACATCGCCGACCGGGCGGTCCATGATTTGGCCTCGCGCAATTGGCTCGCTTCTTTCATCGACCATTGGATCGGCCGAACGCCCGCAAATCAGTCCGCGAAAGATGCATCCTGACCGGCCGGCGTTCCCGGCGCCTTGCGCTCGGACGCGCCGCGCCATTGACAAATCGTCATCCAATCTGATCGTTGCACCGGTCAGGGGAACAATATCCTCGCGGAGGCGAGCGGATGGTTGATTCCAGCGATCGCGGACACTCCTCCGCGCGGCAAATTCCGCCCGTGATGAGCGCGATGTTGCGCGCATCCGACGGCATTCTCGAGCTGTTGCCGATCGCCACGTTCATCTGTGACGCGAAGGGCACGATCCTTGAGTATAATCGTCACGCCGTCGCTGTCTGGGGCCGGGCGCCGGATCCGGGCCAAACGCACGATCAATTCAGGGAAAGCGCGCGCTTCTACGATATGGATGGCGCGCCGGTGTCGCGTTCGATGGTATCCGAAGTTCTGGCGGGCGGTACGCCGGTACGCAATGTCGAGCGGATTGTTGAACGGGCCGACGGCACACGCCTGATCGTATCGGTCAATGTCGATCCCTTGCGCAATGTGAAGGGCGAGCTGGTTGGGGCGGTGAACTGCTTTCTCGACATCACCGAGCGCAAGCGTGCGGACGCCGCTCTCGAGCATTCGCGCCTCCATGCGCTTGAGCAAGAACAGCGACTGGCCGCAACTTACGAACATGCTGCGATCGGTATTTCGGAAATTTCACCCGATGGCCACTTCCTGCGCGTCAATGAAGCGATTTGCGCAATCACCGGCTTTAGCCGCGAACATCTGCTCGCAAACAAATTGTTTACCCACACCCACCCTGACGATGCCGATCCCGATCGCGAAGGATTTCGCAAGCAGGTCGCCGGCGAGCTCGAATTTTATTCAGTAGAGAAGCGCTTCATCCGCAAGGATAACCGCGTGATCTGGCTGTCGGTGCGCTCCTCGCCGGTACGCGACGAGGGCGACAAGCTGCGCTACGTGGTACGCGTGGTGCAGGATATCACGGAACGCAAAGCGGCCGAGCAGCGGCAGAAACTATTGATGGATGAATTGAACCACCGCGTGAAGAACACGCTTGCAACCGTGCAATCGCTTGCCTCACAAACAGCGCGAGGCGTGCACACGCCCGCTGCTTTCCGCGAGCGATTCGAAGGCCGCCTCATCGCGCTGTCCAAGGCCCACGATCAGCTCACCATTCACCACTGGGAAAGCGCGGATTTGCGGGAACTGCTGTCAGGAAGTCTTGCGCCTTATGCCGGCGGCGGCTTCGAGCGCATCGTTCTGCGCGGCGAAGACGTGATTCTACGACCACGCGCGGTGTTGACGCTGGCGATGGCCGTGCATGAACTCACCACCAATGCCGCAAAATATGGCGCCCTGTCGGTACCCGGCGGACGCATTGAAATTAACTGGCAGCCGGAGCGCGCCAAAAATGGCCACCCAGTGCTGCGCATCAGCTGGATCGAGCAAGGCGGGCCTTCGGTCGCTGAGCCCGCGCAACGGGGCTTCGGCTCCAAGCTGATTGAAGGCAGCGTCGCCGCTGAACTCGGTGGCACCGCCCGGCTTGGCTTCGAACCTCAAGGGCTGCACTGCGAAATTGTTATTCCGCTTGAGACGGCGACCGTCGATTTTCGGGCAAAGAAAGCTGAGGATTGACCGATCAAGGAAAGCCGTCGCAAACGGCCACCCCGTCGAATTGAAGGCTGGTGGAGCCGAGGGGATTTGAACCCCTGACCTCCTCATTGCGAACGAGGCGCTCTCCCAACTGAGCTACGGCCCCGCCAAATCGGAACGACTGTTGTCGTTACGCAAAAAAGCGGCGAGTGGGCGCCATTTAGGGCTAGGGGTATGGCCTGTCAAGGATGCGGCCGCGTCGGCTTGTTCGCGGCCATTTGACCCGCTACTTTGCACCAGGCTTGCGAACAGGCGGAGACTCATGCGCGCGATTCTCGATATTATTCTGTTGGTCCTTCAGATTTACATATGGCTGTTAATTGCGGCCGCGGTTTTGTCCTGGTTGATCGCGTTCAACGTGGTCAATACGCGTAACCAGGTCGTGGCAATGATTGCCGATTTTCTTTTTCGCATTACTGAGCCAGTGTTACGGCCGATCAGGTCAATGATGCCTAATCTTGGCGGCATCGATGTGTCACCGGTGATTCTCATTTTGATCATTTTGCTCCTCGAAAACGTCATCGTCAGATATATCTATCCAAACGTTTTCTAGCCGATGGCGGCCTTGCCATGGTCACCGACCGGCGGCGGCATTACGCTCGTTGTACGCCTGACGCCGAAGGGCGGCCGCGACGCTATCGACGGCGTGGAAACTTTGGCAGACGGACGTTCGGCGCTCAAGGCCCGCGTGCGTGCGGCGCCCGCTGCTGGCGAGGCCAATGATGGTCTTGTTCGTTTGATCGCAAAAGCGGTGGGCGTCCCACTGCGCGATGTTACCCTGGTGGCCGGTGCCACTGCCCGCCTCAAACGCCTCAAGATTAGGGGCGATGTCCCAACGTTGATTGCGGCGCTGGAGAAAGTCTCGACATCGCGCTAAGGCTTGTTTTGGCGAAGCGGGCGAACGGACCATGAGCGCACGCATCATTGACGGCAAGACGATCTCGGCGGGTTTGCGCGGCAACGTCGCCGACGCAGTGCATCGTTTGCGCCGCGATCGCGGCATCGTGCCGGGCATTGCCGTCTTGCTGGTCGGGGACAATCCGGCGAGCGAAGTCTACGTGCGCAATAAATCGAAGGCGGTCGCGGAATCAGGCATGCATGCTTTCGATCGCAATCTGCCCTCCACCGCCAGCGAGGTCGAGTTGCTCGACCTGATTGCAATGCTCAATGCCGAAAAGGAAGTTAACGGCATTTTGGTGCAGTTGCCGCTACCCAAGCAAATTGGCGCGCAAAAAATTATCGCCGCGATTGATCCGGCCAAGGATGTGGACGGCTTTCATCCGCTCAACGTCGGCCGTCTCGCGAGCGGCTTGCCCGCGTTGGTGCCTTGTACTCCGTTGGGATGCGTGCGGTTGGCCAAGACGGTGCATGAATCCCTCGTGGGTCTGGAGGCAGTCGTCATCGGCCGCTCGAATATAGTCGGTAAGCCGGTCGCGCAATTGCTGCTCGCCGAAAATGCGACTGTGACAATCGCTCATTCCAAGACGAACGATCTGCAATCCGTGTGCCGCCGCGCCGATTTGCTCATTGCCGCCATGGGCCGACCTGAAATGGTTCGCGGCGACTGGATCAAGCCAGGCGCCACCGTGATCGATGTCGGGATCAATCGTGTACCGGGCGAAGGCGGCAAGACACGCATCGTTGGAGATGTTGCCTATGCCGAGGCGGCGAAAATTGCCGGTGCGATCACCCCGGTACCCGGCGGTGTGGGGCCGATGACGATTGCCTGCTTGCTGCTAAATACTGTGCGCGCTGCGTGTGCGCAGAACGGTTTGCCAGAACCGAAGATTTGAGGGGGTCCGTCGCCTCATGGTTCGAGGCGCGCAGATTTGCTGCGCTCCTCACGATGAGGGTCGAGGCACTTGAGGGCCGCACTTGGATGTTGGGATGCTCTAGCTTACGCCTGCCAGGCGTAGGCGACCTTGTCGAGCGTCTTGGCGCCGAAGCGTTCCGATGAGCGCGCCACTGCGCGGCCACCAAGGGCGCGATAGAACTCCATCGCCGATTCGTTGTCGGAGAGCGCCCACACGACCATACTCTTCAGCCCGCTGTGGTTGAGATCCTTGCGCGCTGCGGAAAACAGGCGGCGGCCAAAACCGAGGCCCTGGAACTCCGGCCGCAAGTAAATCTCGTATATCTCGCCGTCATAAAACAAACTGCGCGCGCGGTTGCGTCCGTAATTGGTGTAACCCGCAATCCGGTCGCCGAACTGGAGAATGGTGATGCGGCTACCTTTGCGGATGGCGGAATCCCACCAGTCCGGACCGCGACGGTTGATCAGCTTTTCGAGCTCGTTGCCCGGGATGATGCCCTGATAGGCCGCCCGCCACGCCTCATCGTGCGTCTCGGCGACGTCAGTTGCGTCCACTGACTTCGCGCGGCGAATCTCTATGAGAGTGATCGGATTGTGCGAGTTATGGCCCATTTTCCTGCGCTTCCGAGCGGCCCGCCTTTCTGGGGTAGGTTTACGGGTAAGCCACGACATCGCTTGCCCGTCGGCATCCCTAACCGATCGTTAAAAGCTGGCTGATTTGCGGCTGTCCTGCAAGACGTGTCGCGGCGTGGCTTGTGGAAATGGTGAACACCGTGGCCGCCGGGCAACGGCTGCTAACCGCCTGGGCCATGCGTGTTATCGCCATGACGCGCGTGCTGAGCTAACGGCCTTCGGTCTAGGAAACCGTTTCCAATCTGTCTGGTACTGCCCATTCGCACCCCATTGTAAGGAGTTGGGTGCGGAATTGGGTGCGAGCTGCGCATGTACGCTCTTGGGGTAAAGCAGACATTGCACCCTTCCAGAGCGCTAACCGAAGTCGCTACGATGCCTTGGCCTGAGCCTCGGGAGAAGGCAATGAGACGGCGCGACAAAGCAGCAAAAACGCAACGCCACAAGAAGTTGAAGCGCCGCAGTGCGGCGAAGGCCGCTCGTCGTCGCAAAGCTTCCACCGTCGATGCGACCGAGAGGATTGCGCTGCTCTCACGTGAGCGGGACGTGGCGCGCGATCAGCAGACGACGACAGCGGAAATCCTCAGGGTCATCGCGAATTCCCCGACAAATGTGCAGCCGGTGTTCGATGCGATCGCCCAAAGCGCTTTGCGCCTGTTCGCAGGCCAGTCGGCGACAGTTACGCGCGTCGCCGGTGACATGATCCATTTAGCAGCCCTCACCGCGGGAAGCGAGGCCGGAATAAAGTCGGTGCAGAGCTCTTTTCCATCGCCGCTCTCGTCTTCGGGAATTCACAGCCGGGTCGCGCGTAGCGGCACGCCGGCGTTCCGCACCGATATCGAAACCGACCCCGACGTTCGTCCGGGCGTCAAGGAGACGGCGCGTGCCAGGGGCTATCGCAGCATCCTCGTCGTCCCCATGCTGCGCGACGGCGTCTCGATCGGCACGATCGGCGTTACGCGGCGCGATCCGACGCAATTCACCGCCTCCCAATTCGATCTGCTCAGAACCTTCGCCGCTCAGGCCGTGATCGCCATCGAGAACACGCGCCTGTTGAACGAGTTGCGTGAATCGTTGCAGCAGCAGACGGCGACCTCGGAAGTGCTGAGCGTCATCTCCAGTTCGCCCGGCGAATTGCAGCCGGTATTCGCTACCATGCTGGCGAAGGCAATCGAGCTCTGCGAGGCAAGCTTCGGGGCAATGTGGCTGGTCGACGGTGATGGTTATCGGACGGCGGCTTTACACGGCGATCTGCCGGAGGCCTATGTCGAGCAGTGGCGCCGTGGAACATTGCATCGCCCCAAGGCCGTCGTCCCAATGGTGCGCGCGATCCGATCCCGGAAGCCGGTCCATGTCACGGACATGTTGAAGGATAAGGCCTACATGGAGCGCGATCCGCTGGCGGTGAGCGTCGTCAAAATTGCTGGCATCCGGACATTGCTCACTGTCCCCATGCTCAAGGAAGGCGAGGCAATCGGCGTTGTCACGATTTATCGCAAGGAAGTCCACGCCTTCTCAGACAAGCAGATCGAACTTGTGAGCAATTTTGCCAAACAGGCCGTCATCGCCATTGAGAACACGCGCCTGCTCAGCGAGCTGCGCGAGTCGCAAGGTTATTAGTCGTTCGACTTTCGATCTGCAGACAGTGCTCGACACGCTGACGGCGTCGGCGGCCCAACTTTGCGAAGCCGACATGGCAGGTATGGCTCGTCCTAAAGGAACGGCTTACAATTGGGTTACGACTTACGGCTTTCCAGACGACTTCCGCGAATACGTCATGAACATTCCGCTTTCAGCGGGGCGCGGGTCGGTCGTTGGGAGAGCCTTGCTTGAAGGTCGCTCCGTACAGATTGCTGACGTTCTCGTCGATGGCGAATACGGTCATGTCGAAACTCAAAAACGGGGCGGTTACCGAACCGTCCTCGGGGTTCCCCTTCTGCGCGAGGGAAATCCGATTGGCGTGATCTTTCTGTCGCGAAAAATGGTACGGCCTTTTACCGACAAGCAGATTGAACTGGTGTCAACCTTTGCCGACCAAGCGGTGATTGCAATAGAAAACGTGCGCTTATTCGAACGTGTTGAGACCCGCACGCGTGAACTGGCCACCTCGCTGGACAATTTACGCACAACGCAGGACCGCCTGGTGCAGACACAGAAGCTCGCCTCGCTCGGTCAGCTCACCGCCGGCATCGCGCACGAAATGAAGAACCCGCTCAATTTCGTAAACAATTTTTCGTCAGTCTCCAGCGAGTTGATTGATGAACTGCAGGAAGTCCTGAAGGACATACCGGTCGCGGATAAAGAGCGGGCTGAGATCAACGAACTGACCGATACGCTGCGGGACAACCTCGACAAGGTCGTGCAGCACGGAAAGCGCGCGGATGCGATCGTCAAGAACATGCTGCAGCACTCGCGCGAAAGCTCGGGTGAGCACCGATCTGTGGATATCAATACTCTCGTAGGGGAAAGCCTCAATCTCGCCTGGCACGGCGCCCGCGTCGAGAAGCAGGGCTTTGAGATCACGGTTAAACAATCCTTTGATCCGTCCGCCGGCGAAGCCGACGTCTTCCCGCAGGACATCACGCGGGCTCTTCTGAATCTGATTTCAAACGGCTTCTACGCAGCGGCCAAGCGCAGAGCGGCAACAAATGTCGCCGACTACGAGCCGACCATTGCTGCCTCGACCGAAAACCTTGGTGATCGTGTGGAAATCAGGATCCGCGATAACGGCATCGGCATTCCACCTGAGGTAAAGGAGAAGATGTTCAATCCGTTCTTCACGACCAAGCCTGCAGGAGAGGGCACTGGCCTCGGCCTCTCGATTAGTCACGACATCATTGTCAAGCAACATGGCGGGTCTATTGACGTCGATACGTTGCCCGGCGAGTTCACCGAAATCAGAATTATTCTGCTACGCACTGCTGTGTTTCTCTGAAATCTGGGAAAAAGAAGGGGCATTGCCTACGGACGAATAATGAGCGGCCACAGGCTACGCCCCGGCGATAGACCGGAGCCAGCGACGGCTGCTAGTCCTCGCCTTCGCTGTCAGGCGTTGGGTGTTAAAAACTTGGTGCTGCAGGCGTGGCGACGAAAACATCGTAACCGACGACCGGACTCGAATAGCGCGTAACGGAGTAAAAATACGTTATGGAAGTTGTGGCTGGCGAAGACCACGTCAGACCGTCTCGGCTTCTTTCTTGCGATCTTCTTTTTTACGGTCGTTTTCGTCGAGCAGCTTCTTGCGCAAGCGAATCGACTTTGGCGTCACCTCGACCAGCTCGTCATCTTCGATATAAGCCAGCGCCTTCTCCAGCGTCATGCGGATTGGCGGCGTCAGGCGCACCGCTTCGTCCTTCGATGTCGTGCGGATATTGGTGAGTTTTTTGCCCTTGAGCACGTTCACGATCAGATCATTTCCGCGCGTGTGCTCGCCCACAATCATGCCATTGTAAACTTTCCAGCCGGGTTCGATCATCATCGGCCCGCGGTCTTCCAGATTCCAGAGCGCATAGGCGACCGCGTCGCCTCTATCGTTGGAGATCAGCACGCCGTTGCGGCGGCCCTGGATTGGCCCCTTGTGCGGCGCGTAGGCGTGGAACAGCCGGTTCATGATGGCGGTGCCGCGCGTGTCGGTCAGCAATTCACCCTGGTAGCCAATCAAGCCACGCGTCGGCGCGTGAAACACCAGCCGCAGACGGTGACCGCCTGAGGGTTTCATCTCAAGCATTTCGGCTTTGCGCTCTGCCATCTTCTGCACAACGATGCCGGCATGCTCTTCGTCGAGGTCGATGACGACCTCTTCGATTGGCTCGAGCATTTCGCCGGTCGCCGGATCTTCTTTCAGCAGGACTTTTGGGCGCGATACAGACAGTTCGAAGCCTTCGCGCCGCATGGTCTCGATCAGGATGCCGAGCTGCAATTCGCCGCGGCCGGCGACTTCCATGGAATCTTTCTCGTCGGACTCGCGCACGCGCAGCGCGACATTGCCTTCCGCTTCGCGCAACAGCCGGTCGCGGATCATGCGGCCGGTCACTTTATCGCCTTCGGTACCGGCGAGCGGGGAATCGTTGACCCGGAAGATCATCGCCAGTGTTGGCGGGTCAATCGGCTGGGCTGGCAGCGGCGTTTCCACCGAAGGATCGCAGATCGTCATCGCGACGGTCGCATTCGGCAACCCCGCGATGGCTACGATATCGCCCGCGTCCGCCTCATCGACCGGCACGCGCTCAAGACCGCGGAACGCCAGCACTTTGGTGATGCGGCCGGTCTCGATCAACTTGCCGTCGTGATCGAGCACTTTGACCGGCAGGTTGGGTTTCGCCGTTCCGGAGGTAACGCGACCGGTGACGATCCGGCCGAGATAAGGATTGGCCTCGAGAATAGTGCCGAGCAGCCGGAACGGCCCGCTTTCCACATGCGGCGGCTTCACGTGACTAAGGACGAGATCGAACAACGGCTTCATGCCGTCGTCATGCGAACCGTCCAGGCTGGTCGCCATCCAGCCCTGTTTGGCCGAACCGTAAAGGATCGGAAAATCGAGCTGCTCGTCGGTCGCGTCGAGCGCGGCAAACAGGTCGAACACCTCGTTCACCACTTGGGTGGCGCGCGCGTCGGGTCGGTCCACCTTGTTGATAACGACGATGGGCTTCAGACCCATCTTCAGTGCTTTGGAGACGACGAACTTGGTTTGCGGCAGGGGGCCTTCGGCGGCGTCTACCAGCACCAGCGCGCCGTCCACCATGTTGAGAATGCGTTCCACCTCGCCGCCAAAATCGGCGTGGCCGGGCGTATCAACGATATTGATGCGGGTGCCGTTCCAGACCACCGAGGCTGCCTTGGCCAGGATGGTAATGCCGCGCTCACGCTCGAGATCGTTGGAATCCATTGCGCGTTCGACGACACGCTGGTTTTCGCGATAGGCGCCGGACTGCTGCAGCAGCCGGTCGACGAGCGTGGTTTTGCCATGGTCGACGTGGGCGATGATGGCGACGTTGCGAAGATCCATTGCAGGTTCCAGAAATCAAAGCGCGGGCCCCGGTGGAGCCCGCGACGCGACGCTATTGCGGCGCAATATAGTCACGCGCGGCGGGGATGCAACCGCCGGCTGGCGCAGGCAAGTCAGCAAGGTAAATCGAATGGTTGGTAACCTGTTATCCGAGCGCCGGATCGAGGGTTTTCGCCCATAACGACCGGTCATCGACATCCTTGAGCGTCACGGTCATTTGCTGGCTGGTGCCGTCGATAGCGATGTGCCCGAAGAACTGCAGGCCCTCACTGGGAGGTAAATTCTGGCCCTGCTCCTTGGTTGGCGCCTTCACGTAGACGAGCTGTGGTCCAAAAGTCTTATCGAGTGGATTGGGACCGAAAGTGCCGGCGTGGAGCGGCCCGCTCACGAATTCCCAGAAAGGCTCGAAGTCCTGGAATGCGGCCTTGTTTGGATCGTAATAGTGCGCGGCCGTGTAGTGGACGTCAGCGGTGAGCCAGACGGTGTTCTTTACGCCCGCGCGCTTGATGAACGAGAGCAGATCGGCGATCTCCAGCTCACGTCCGCGCGGCGCGCCATCATCACCCTGCGCGACAGCTTCAATGCCCCATTTGCGCGGCACGTCGTAGACAATCACCAGGCTGATCGGCATGTCGGCTGCGATCACCTTCCAGGTCGCGCGCGAGTTTGCGAGTTCGCGCTTGAGCCACGCAAGTTGCGTTGGCCCGAGGAAATAGGCAGCGGGGCCGTAAGCCTCTTCCATGTCTTCTGCATTTGGGCCGCGATAGGACCTCATGTCGAGCATGAACACATCGAGCAGCGGACCATAAGAGATTTTCCGATAGACGCGGCCGGGCTCGGCCAATGTCTCGCGCATCGGCATGTATTCGTGAAAAGCGCGGCTGGCGCGAGCGGCGAGGATAAGGTCGTTCTTATCCACGTATTTCTTGGCGACCAGTTCGGAACGCGTCATCGGCTCGCCCGGCCACCAGTTGTTGAACACCTCGTGGTCGTCCCACTGCGCGAAGACCGGCACTTCGGCGTAGAGCGCACGAAAGTTCTTATCGAGCAGGTTGTATTTGTAGGCACCGCGAAATTCGGCGAGCGTTTCAGCCGGTTTCGACTTGTCCTCGGTGACGATGTTTTTCCAAACCTCACCGTTCGGCATTTTCTGCTCGGCCGCGATCGCGCCGTCGGCGTAGATATTGTCGCCGTTGTGGATGAAAAAATCCGGACGATTTTTCAGGATGGTCGCGTAAGTGCACATGCCGCCGCGTGACTCATCTATTCCCCAGCCTTGCCCGGCCGTGTCGCCCGACCACACGAAACTAATCGAGCGCCGATCGTTCGGAGCGGTGCGAAAGCGGCCGATCTGCGGTTCGCCGACGATGGTCGGCGAGGCCAGATCCTGAAAACGAACGCGGTAGAAAATATCCTGCGTCGCCGGCAGGTTCTCGACCAGAAGCTTGGCAGTGAAATCACTTTCCGGCAGCGCGTCGACAAACGCAGCATTGCGAATGTCTTTGAAGCTTTCGGTGGTGGAGACTTCAACGAGCATGCGGGAGGGGCGATCGGCGCGCGCCCAGACCACGCCGGAATCGGTCGAGACATCGCCGGACTGTACGCCATGCGTGATGACGGGCCGGTCGTTGGCCCGGCTGATGAATGGGCGGGCGATGCCGCCAATTGTGGTGAATGCGGTTGCGGCCGCGCTCGTTGCGAGAAACCGCCGGCGCGTGGCCGCTGAGCGAATGCGAATCGTCATCAAAGCCTCCGCCTTGCATATGAGCACGGAAGTTTGGTTCGGGTCGCTGACAAATGGGCAACAGTCCGATGACGGATCGGTGACTGCGGTGGAATCCTGTGGACCCAGCCGGGGCCCATTCGGTACGTCGTGCGGGGGCGATCTGCGGCTAGTAACCGCTCAGCACGTCGACCTTGGCGTTGGCCTGGATAAGCCGGTGCGACAACAGCTTGGCGAGATTGCGCACGATACGGTGGCCGCCGCGGCTGTGCTGTTCACAAAATGCGACGAATTGTTCAAGACCCAGTTCGAGGCTGGTAACGGACGTATCGGCCCACACATCGGCCGAGCGCACCTGTTCGATCAATGCCATTTCGCCGCACGCCATGCCGTGTGCCAGGCTTGCGAGCCGCACGCCGCTCGGCAATTTCACGCTGACCATCCCACTCTGCAGGAAAAAGATGGACGATGCCAGATCGCCGGCCGCGATGATGCGTTCACCGGCATGGAAGCTGCGCGGTGCCATGAGTGCTGTTAGTTCCCTAAGTTCCTGCGGACTTAACCCCTCAAACAACGCTTGCTGGCTAAGCGCCGATGAATCGCGCGCATCTGAATAGCCGCCGTAACGGTAGATCAGCTGATCTTCCGCCCACTCAATGGCTTCGTCCAAATGATCGAAATGACGCACGTGGGCAATGCCTTTAAGTGCCTTTTCGACGGTTCGCGATACCATTGAAATCTTTTCGGCGCCCGACACGAGAACGGTGCAGTTGGCGCCGGCGATGGCACGCACCATATCGGCAAATAATTTTGTCGCACCGCCCGTCACTCTTGGCACACGACGTAGTTCTATGATCAAAAAACTTGGTTGCACGCCACTCGCGATTTTCCGTGCCACGTAGTCGGCGTTCGCGAACGACAGCGGTCCCACCAGTTCAAGGACCCGGATATTCTGATAATGTTCTTCTAATATAATTTGTTCATACGGCTGCCGGCTGCGGCGCGATGAGATTCCTTTGATGTCATAGTCCGCAATTACTGACGTGCGCAGATCGGTCGAGCGGTTAAGCATGTGCAGATCGAAATGCGAGGAGAAGAGCTCGCATACTTTGACACCGCGCACGCTGTTGCCATGGCTATCGAGCCGCGGCGAAAATGTACCGAGGCCGAATTGTCCCGGCATTGCAGCGATAATGCCGCCGCCGACTCCGCTCTTGGCCGGAATGCCGATGCGGTAGATCCACTCACCGGCATAATCATACATGCCCGCGCTGGTCATCACAGATAATGTGCGAGCGATCACGTAAGGCGAGACCACTTGCTCGCCGGTGAGCGGGTTGATGCCACGGTTGGCGAGTGTTGCTGCCATCACGGCAAGATCGCGCGCGGTCACGAGAACCGAGCACTGGCGAAAGTAGGTCTCCAAGACCTCGGTTACGTTCCCTTGGATGACCGCATAGTTGCGCAGCAGATAGCCGATGGCTCGGTTGCGATCGCCGGTAGCATTCTCCGAGGCATACACCGCCTCGTCGACATTGAGCTCGCGTCCGGCGAAGCGATTGAGCGTGTCGCGCACGCACTCAAAAGCGTCGGCGCCTTTGGCGTTGTGGATCAAACCGCAGCATGCGATGGCGCCGGCATTCACCATCGGGTTGAATGGACGATTGTCGGCAGTAAGGCGGATTGAGTTAAAGGCCTCGCCGCTCGGCTCTACGCCGATGGCGGCATTGACGCGCTCGACCCCGAGGAGTTCGAGGGCGAGCGCGAATACAAAGGCCTTGGAGATAGATTGGATAGTGAACTCGACCGTGGTGTCGCCGGATTCGTAGATGTGGCCGTCAATGGTGGTGAGCGCGACGCCAAAATAGTCCGGATCGACTTTTTTCAGCTCGGGAATGTAGTCGGCCGGCGCGCCGCTGGCGTCTGTCCTGAAGCTCGCATGGCAATGGTCAAGGAATTGACCGAGCGGTAACGGTGATGGCTTCGCAACCGTTATACGGTTGCTTCTTTGCATGTGATTCACGCTTTAGCCCCCTTTGGAACGCCCGGTTCCACAAGCAGCCGGGGCCCCGAGCCTACTATGCAGAAATTGGGCCAACGGAGTCTATCCACGGTGCGACAGTTTCGCTGGTGACAGCTTTAAGAGGTAATATTGGCGCGAACCCTTTTCGAGGGTGGTGCGTTCGCTTCGGCAAGGAACGGTGTCATGGCGCAAAAGCTCACGGGAGATACCCGCAAATCCGCGGTGGCAAGGCTGAACGGTTGGTCTGAAATCGCCGGTCGAGATGCCATAACAAAAAAATTCATATTCAAGGATTTCAACCAGGCCTTCGGCTTCATGACGCGCGCGGCGCTGGTTGCGGAAAAAATGGATCACCATCCGGAATGGTTCAATGTCTATAAAACGGTCGAGGTGACACTGTCGACCCATGATGCCGGTGGCTTGACCGAACTCGATGTGAAGCTGGCCGAAGCCATGGACAAGATTGCCGGTGGTTAGGTTTGTCCGTTGTTGGAGCGGAAAAGCTATGCCTTGCGGTCGCCCGGATCACTAACCAGATAAGCTGGTATGGCCTTCGCACAATCCGCATTTTGGCAGACTCCGGGCGACGAAACCGCGTTCCGGCATCGTTTTTGGCGAAAGTTACGCAGTGTTGCTGCGTCAATTCCTTTTGCTGAGGATTTGCTCGCCGCTTATTACTGCGCGTTCGATAGCGCGACTCCTTTACCGGTGAAGGCAACCTTGATTGGCGCGATCGCTTATTTCGTGTTGCCGACCGATGTCATCCCTGACGTCCTGCCGGTGCTGGGCTTCACCGATGACGCCGCGGTGCTCGCGACCGCCATCAAGCTGGTGGCAAACCATATCCGTCCCGAACATCGTATTACGGCGAGAAACAAGTTGGCGGAGTTCGGCGGGCGATAGGCGTCTCGCTAGGGCTTCAATATTATCTTGCCCATCACCTTCCGTGATGCGATCGCCTTAAGCGCGATCGCGCCTTCCGCGAGCGGATAAACGGCGTGTACGTGCGACGATAATTTTCCTTCGGCGCACCAGGCCAACAATTGCTCGGTGTTAGCGCGGTGGCCGGCCGGATCACGTTCGATCCATGAGCCCCAAAAGATGCCAAGAACGTCGCAGCCTTTCAACAGCACGAGATTCAGTGGCAGCTTCGTTATTTCACCGGCCGCGAAGCCGATGACGAGAAACCGTCCTTGCCAGGCAATTGATCGAAGTGCGGACTCGGCGTGAGCGCCGCCGACCGGATCGTATACGACATCAACGCCGCGGCCGGCCGTTAGGCGGCGAAGCGCCTCTTTCAAATCTTCGGCGCTATAGTCAATACTGTCGTCAGCGCCGTGTTTGCGGGCGAACGCTATTTTCTCCGCGGACGACGCGCACGCGATCACACGCGCACGCATCAGCTTGCCGAGCTCGACCGCTGCCAACCCAACTCCGCCGGAAGCGCCCAGCACAGCGAGGGTCTCGCCTTCCTTGAGTTTAGCACGGTCCTTCAGAGCATGCAGTGTGGTGCCATAGGTGACGCAAATTCCGGCGGCACGGTCGGCATCGAGACCATCAGGGACCTTAATGAGCTTGCCGGCGGAAATCGCGATGCGCTCGCGTGCGGCACCATATCCGGAACAAGCAACAACCCGGTCGCCGACCGAAAAATCTGTCACGCCCGTACCGAGAGATTCGATCGTCCCAGCAAACTCCGCCGCCGGCGAGAAAGGCAGTTGTGGCTTGGTCTGATACTTGTTGGCGATGATCAGTGTATCGAAGAAATTCAAAGCGGCCGCTTCGATCCGCACGACAGCTTCTCCCGTTTGCGGAGCAGGGTCGGGGATATCAGCGAGCGTGAGGTCGTCGGGTGTGCCGTAGTGGGTACAGAGCAGGGCTTTCATGACATTCCGTCAGGCGGTTGTGCAGCGCGAATAGCAAGTAAAGTCTCGCGGTTCTAGCACGCTGTCGCGGGCCGTCGGCCCACAGGCTGTCACCATTGCGAGATCTCCGGCGACGGATTGCCGCCTTCACATTGCCGACATTCGCCCGTAATGCGCTAGTATCCAGCGATTCTTATGGGGCGGCTCAAGAACCGCCATTATCGTCACCGGTAGGGCCCGATGAACACCACACCATTATTCCGCACTTTCATTGTCGCTTCGGCAGTCTGTGCACTCACTCTCTCTGCCTCAGCGCAGCAGAAGAAACCTGCCAACCCGACCGATCAGGCAGTGTTGCTTGGGCAATTCGGCGAGTGGGGTGCCTACAGGGCAACACCAGGGGGCAAGAAGGTCTGCTTCGCATTATCGAAGCCGACTTCTGCCACGAGTGAGCCGACGGGCCGCAATCGCGATCCTTCTTACGCGTTCGTCTCGACGCGGCCGGCGGAGAAAGTGAAAAACGAAGTCTCGGTGATCGTCGGCTATCCGCAGAAGCCGGGCCACGACGCCGCAGCGGCCATCGGCTCGACAACCTTTGCCATGTACAGCCAGAACGACGGCGCTTGGGTCAAAAACGCGGCCGAAGAGGCGCAGATGGTAGAAACCATGCGCAAAGGCTCCGATTTGGTCGTTAAAAGCGAGTCGGCGCGGGGCACGAAAACGGTCGACACCTATTCGCTCAAGGGCCTTGCTCAAGCGCTCGACAAAGTGGCCGACGAGTGCAAGTAGGGCGCTTACGCCCTATATTCCCGTCAGTGCCGGACGGCGCAAGTGAGTAAATCGATGATAACCCTTGCAGACACCGCAACGGTCTCGACGGAATTTGTCGAGAAGACGCCGCTTGAGCGTTATGTCGCGCCCGAAAAGCCGTCACTCATCGGCATGACACGTGCCCAGTTGGCAAATGCGCTCCAAGGCCTTGGTGTCCCAAATGCGCAGCGCAAGATGCGCCTGCAGCAGCTCTGGCATTGGATCTATTTCCGCGGGTTCACGTCATTTGACCAAATGACCAGCGTGGGAAAAGAGCTGCGCGCGGCGCTGGCCGAACATTTTACTTTGGCCCGCCCGGAAGTTGTCGCCGAACAGGTCTCGGTCGACGGCACGCGCAAATGGCTCTTACGGCTCCCCGGCGAGGTGCAGGGCGAGCGTCCGCACGAGGTCGAATGCGTTTACATTCCCGACACCGAGCGCGGCACTTTGTGTGTCTCCAGTCAGGTCGGCTGCACGCTTACCTGCACCTTTTGCCACACCGGCACACAGCGCCTGGTCAGAAACCTGACGGCCGGAGAAATCGTGGGACAGGTGATGGCGGCACGTGATCGCTTGGGCGACTGGCCCGGTGGCACACGGCCGACCGATGGCGTTGTGCCAAGTGGGGATCGTTGCGTTACCAATATTGTGATGATGGGCATGGGCGAACCGCTCTACAACTTCGAGGCGGTACGTGATGCACTGCTTATGATGGCCGACGGCGAGGGCATCGCGATTTCAAAGCGTCGCATTACGCTTTCAACCTCCGGTGTTGTGCCTAATATCCAACGTACGGGCGCCGAGATTGGCTGCATGCTGGCGGTATCGCTGCATGCCGTGCGTGACGAATTGCGGAACGAGCTCGTGCCGCTCAATCGTAAATATCCAATCGCTGAGCTGCTGGAAGCCTGCCGCACCTATCCCGGCGGTTCCAACGCTAAACGCATTACCTTCGAATATGTGATGCTCAAGGGCGTGAACGATTCCATCGATGACGCCAAAGCGCTGGTGCGGCTGCTCAAAGGTATTCCCGCAAAAATCAATCTCATCCCGTTCAATCCCTGGCCGGGCACTCAATACGAGTGTTCTGACTGGGAGCAGATCGAAAAGTTTTCGCAAGTCGTATTCGATGCGGGTTATGCGTCACCAGTGCGCACGCCACGTGGGCGAGATATTTTGGCCGCCTGCGGCCAGCTCAAAAGTGCGACCGAGAAATTGTCAGCGCGCGAACGTATGACGCTGCGTGCTATGGCCATGGTCGAGTGACGGCAACGCCCTTATTTAAAGGATAACTATGTCTCTCCTCGGTCGGATCATCATCATCGCTTTCGCGCTCATCGTGGCCGCTATGGTCGCGGGGATCACGCTCGCTGTCGGCATTGTCGCGCCGGATTGGACGGGCATCGATTCCGATCCCGTCGAGCGCGTAAGCTTCTTTATTGTTTCGTTTTTTGCCACCAGCTTCGTCGGTGCGGTAGCGTTCCTGCCGGCATTGGTCGTGATCGTGTTTGCGGAAATCGCACGCATGCGCAACTTCCTTTACTACGGCGTTGGCGGGGCGCTTGTTGGCCTGGCATCCTATTTTGGCTCGGATATTTCCTTGCGGCTCGAAAATACGACCGACGTTCCACCGGTCGGCCATTCATTGCAGCTTGCAGCCGCAGCGGGGATCATAGGTGGACTGGCGTATTGGCTGATTGCCGGACGCAACGCCGGCCGTTGGCGCGATCCGCGCTTACCGGCCGCTTAGACTGTATTCGTCGATCTAGCATGGCCGCTCGCGGTGAAGAGCGGAATAATAGGCGGTCGCCTTTCAATTTCGTGGCACGTCGGCTAGACGAACCCGCATGAATCGAATGGGCCTCACTATCGCGCTCGCTATCGCCGTGGCCGTCGGCGTGGTCTTTGGACTTTATCCGGACCTCGATTTGCGTATTGAACGATTTTTCTATGCGGTTGAAGACGCCGGCCACAACACGTTCGCTTTTCGCATCTACCCGCCGGTGATGGTGGCGCGCGATATCGGTCTTTGGACCGGCACTGTGTTGGTGCTGCCCGCGGTCGTTGCGTTCGTGATCAAGCTTCTCTTGCCGCGCCGCAAAATGTTGGTGTCAGGCCGCGCGGTCGTCTTTCTAATCGCAACTTTGGCGCTCGCGCCTGGCCTGCTGGTCAATGTCGTGCTCAAGGATCACTGGGCGCGGCCGCGGCCGATCGATGTGATTCAGTTTGGTGGAAATGAGCATTTTGTCGCCTGGTGGGATCCGCGTGGTGACTGTCCGGCAAATTGCGCATTTGTTTCTGGCGACGTCGCTGGCGCGTTCTGGACAATCGCACCAGCGGCGTTAGCGCCGCCACAATGGCGCGCAATTGCCTACGGCGCTGCGCTCACATTGGGTACTGGCATGGCCTTAATTCGGATGATGGCCGGCGCACACTTCCCATCCGATGTTGTCTTCGCCGGCGTATTCACGTTTTTGGTCATCTGGATCGCGTACGCGTTGATTTATCGATGGCCGCGCACGCGATTTTCGGATGATGACGTCGAGCGGTTGCTAGAGTGCATCGCCCTGCCCGGCTATAATTTTATCATTGGATTTATCGGAAAACGAAAATCCAAGCCTTGAGCGATGCGCGATAAGTGTTCGCCGGGTCGTGCGGCGATGGTGATGGCCGCGCTGCATCGTGATAAAGTCGCGTCGATTGTACGAGGAGAGACCAGTGGCGGAGCCGGGCATCAAACGAGTGTTACAGATCAAGGCGCGCGCGCTGGGTGACCCGGCGCAAGTCCTCACGCTCATTCGGAGTGCGGCGCCATTTTATCGGACGCTCGGCGGAGCCGGCTTTCGTGTACTGCAAAACGTTGACGATCCGGCGCAGCTCGTCGTCGAAATCGAATACGAAGCGGATGCTGCGCTTGAACTCAACCGCCACAAGCTGGCAAGCGATCCGATGGTGCGCACCTTCCTGCAGGGCTGGCGCGCTATTTTGGCCGGCAGTGCGGACGTGGATGTGTACGAGGATGTGACCAAATAGCTCTGCCGGATGCCTGGGCTTGACCCGGCAATCCCGGTGAGAGAAGGGAACATTGGGTTTTTTCAACCGGGACGCCCGGCTGGGGCCCTGGCTACGACCATAAAGGGCGGCGTTGCCGCAGGATTGGCATGTCCAAGGGCCACCAAAAGCGGACCGTGAACAAAGTCGTGCTTGCCTATTCCGGCGGGCTCGACACGTCGATCATCTTGAAGTGGCTTCAAACCACTTATGGGTGCGAGGTGATGACCTTTACTGCCGACCTCGGCCAAGGCGAGGAGCTCGAGTCGGCTCGGCAGAAAGCGTTGCTACTTGGCATCAAGAAAGAAAACATCTTCGTTGAGGATCTGCGCGAGGAATTCGTGCGCGACTACGTTTTCCCGATGTTCCGGGCGAACGCATTGTATGAAGGCCAATACCTACTCGGCACGTCAATCGCGCGGCCACTGATCGCCAAAAAGCAGATTGAGATTGCGGAAAAGGTCGGAGCCGATGCAGTGGCGCATGGCGCCACCGGCAAGGGCAACGATCAAGTGCGGTTCGAGCTCACTTACTATGCGCTTAAGCCAGATGTGACGGTGATTGCCCCGTGGCGGGAATGGGATTTAACTTCGCGCACCAAGCTTATCGAGTTTGCCGAGAAGCACCAAATCCCGATCGCCAAGGACAAGCGTGGCGAAGCGCCATTTTCGGTTGATGCCAACCTCTTGCACGCCTCCTCGGAAGGTAAAGTCCTTGAGGACCCCGCACAGGAGGTCCCCGACTACGTCTTCTCGCGAACAGTAGATCCGGAAAAGGCCCCCGACAAGTCAACCTACCTCACCATCGATTTCGATCGCGGCGATGCCGTTGCAATCGACGGCAAGAAGCTTACTCCGGCGGCGGTGCTCAGTCAGCTCAACGACTTTGGTCGCGTCAACGGCATTGGCCGGCTCGATTTAGTTGAAAACAGATTCGTTGGCATGAAGTCACGCGGCATGTACGAAACGCCGGGTGGGACGATATTACTCGCCGCCCATCGCGGCATCGAGTCGATCACGCTCGATCGCGGCGCCGCGCATCTCAAAGATGAATTGATGCCGAAATATGCCGAGCTGGTTTACTACGGCTTTTGGTTCACGCCCGAGCGCGAAATGTTGCAAGCCGCGATCGACAAGAGCCAAGAATTTGTCGCTGGCCGCGTGAAGCTCAAGCTCTACAAGGGCAACGTGACGGTGGTTGGCCGTGAGAGTAAATACTCGCTCTATGACCAGGAGCTCGTAACTTTCGAGGAGGGTGCGGTGGCCTACGACCATCGGGACGCCGAGGGTTTCATCAAGCTCAATGCGCTGCGGCTGCGCACGCTCGGACAGCGGCGGCGCAAGCTTAAGCTCGATTGAACGGCGGCGTGTGGGTCCGTTGATGGAGGGCAACTAATGGCTAGTCCCGTGGCGAGCCTATGGTTGCTTTCAGGGCTTGCTCTGGCGCTCATCGGGTGTTCGTCGAGCAGCAAAGAGCCGCCGGAAAATCCAAATGTGTTTCCGGCCGACTACAAAAACGAAATCCTCAACACTATGACCACAACGCTCGATGATCCGACCAATATTCGGGGTGCCTATATCAGCGACCCGGTGCTGCGGCGGGCCGGGTCGGACGAACGATACAGCGTCTGTGTGCGCTCTGATTCCCGCGATCCCAGCAAGCAGTACACGGGAAGCAAGGACCGCATCGGCTTTTTCTATGGCGGACATCTCAACCAGTTGATCGATGCGACCAAAGAACAATGTGGTAACGCCGCCTACAGACCGTTCCCAGAGCTGGAGAAGCTCTGCCAGGCCAGGAAATGCGCTTAACGGCGGGGGCGTCCCGCCGGCTTAGTGGATCTTCTCGCCCGAACTCATCGCAGGCTCAGCCTCGGTTTGAATAACTTTCAATTCTGGAACCAGCGGTGCATGGCGGCGCTGCTTGTCCGCAATTTCGGCGGCAGCTTTTTGCATCTGGACGAAGCGGACCGGCGTAATCGGATGGTCCCTGGCAATGCGGATGCTGTCGGGGTTCTCCAATGAGAATGCGCGCCAGATATCTTCAGCTCCGGCAAGATCATAGCCAGCACGGGCGGCATAATACGCGCCGACATAATCCGCCTCGCGTTCGAATGCGACGCTGAAAGCCTGAGCGCCGGCGCGCGCGAACTGCTTGCTAAACGCGCCTCCGGTAGAAATACCACCAAGCATTATGCCAACGTCGAGCGCCGCACCGCCCGCCCATCCAATGACTGTATTGACGCGTTGCTTGTCCAAATGGCCGAGATTGGCATGCGCAAGCTCGTGCCCAATGACAAGGGCAAGCTGCGCATCGGTACGTGCAAGCCGCAACATGCTCGAATAGACGATGATGCCATCGTCTGTCGTGAAGGCATTCAGCGTGGCGTCCGTTGCGAGCTCGATCGGAATTGCGCAGGCCTTTACCGGAGTCACCGTGTGCATTTCGTCGACGCCGTCGCGTCGGACAAGAACTTGTATTGGTCGATAACCGTTGTCGCGCACAAATCCACCAATCCATCCCGCCGTGCCGCGCCGTGGAACGGGCTCATTGTTAAACGTCAGAAGGTGGTCGCCGGGCTTGATTCCGGCGACGGCCGCCGGCGATGTTTCGGCCACAGACAATACGGTCGCTTGAGTCCAGCTGAGGGACAGAGCTTCGTGCGTGAACGACCGATATTTGCGTGGCAGGCTCGCGACAGTGCCCGCGTCCAAACCGATCTGTGCCCATGCCCAGTCTTTACAGTCGTCGCGGTTGGCGACACGGAGACGGAACGCGACGTTATGAAGGCGGCTGATTTGAGCGAAGTAGTCGCGAATCTGATCGACCTGTTGTTTGCGCCGTTCGGCTTCGACGTCGTCAGGCGCAAGCGGCGGTAGTTTCGAGACCGGCGCGCACGCCGCACAAAGCATAAAGCTTGCGGCCAAGAATTTCGTCAGATGCCAACGCACGCAAACAACCCTGCGAACGGGGCAGACCCTGCACCACCATAATTATTGCATCAAGCAGAAGTTGTATTGTTGCGTCCAACAACTCAGTGCGTCATCCGTTTAGCTGACGATCAAACCGTGAATCGGTCAACCCAAACGGCGCTTGGGGCGAAGTCGTCAAAGTTGCCGGTCGACCAGCGCTTTCTTGAGCGTGGCAATTTCCTTCGCGGGATTGAGACCCTTCGGGCAGGCCTTCGAGCAATTCAAGATGGTGTGGCAGCGATAGAGCCGAAATGGATCTTCTAAATTGTCGAGCCGCGTGCCGGCCGATTCGTCGCGGCTGTCCTGGACCCAGCGATTTGCTTGCAGCAGTGCGGCCGGGCCGAGATAGCGATCGGAGTTCCACCAGTAGCTCGGGCACGATGTCGAACAGCACGCACAGAGAATGCACTCATACATTCCATCGAGCTTTGCCCGGTCGGTGTGGCTCTGCCTCCACTCTTTCTCGGGCGTTGGCGTGCTCGTCTGCAACCAAGGTTCAATCGACGCATATTGCGCGTAGAAATTTTTCAAATCTGGCACGAGGTCCTTCACCACCGGCTGGTGTGGCAATGGATAGATCTTCACCGGCGCGCGTGTATCGTCGATCGCTTTGGTGCATGCGAGCGTGTTGGTGCCGTCAATGTTCATGGCGCAAGAGCCGCAAACGCCTTCGCGGCAAGAACGCCGGAATGTGAGCGTCGGATCGACGTTATTCTTGATCCATATCAGCGCATCGAGAATCATTGGCCCGCAGTCGTCGCGGTCGACATAGTAAGTGTCGACGCTGGGGTTCTGCCCATCGTCCGGATTCCAACGATAAATACGAAATTCGCTCACATGTGTCGCATGTGACGTGCGCGGCCACTTCTTGCCCTCGGTGATCCTGGAATTCTTTGGCAGCGTAAATTCGGCCATGGCGGGTTCCCGTCAGTAGACGCGCGCTTTGGGTTCGATATAGGCGATGTCGTTGGTAAGGGTGAAGGCATGCACCGGACGATAATCGAGTTTCACGTTGCCCTTCTCGTCCATCCACGACAGCGTATGCTTCATCCAGTTTTTGTCATCGCGGTCTGGATAATCCTCGCGTGCATGCGCACCGCGGCTTTCGGTACGGTTCTTCGCCGAATCCATTGTGACGACGGCCTGCGCGATCAGATTGTCGAGTTCGAGCGTCTCGATCAAATCGGAATTCCAAATCAGCGAGCGATCGGTCACATGAATGTCAGCCAAGCCCTGGTATACTTCATGAATTCGTTTATGACCCTGCTCTAACACCTCGCCGCTGCGGAACACGGCACAATCTTCTTGCATCACGCGCTGCATGTTGAGTCGTAATTTTGCCGTCGGTGTTGCGCCGGAGGCGTTACGGAATTTATCAAGCCGCGACAGCGACATGTCGGCTGAATTTTTCGGCAGTTCGGAGTGCTTGTCTCCGGGGGTCAACAATTCGGCGCAACGCAGCGCGGCCGCGCGGCCGAACACCACCAGATCGATGAGCGAATTGGAGCCAAGCCGGTTTGCGCCGTGTACCGACACGCAGGCAGCCTCGCCGAGCGCCATCAGGCCGGGGATCACCGTATCGTCTTTTCCATTCTTTTTCGTGAGCGCTTCGCCGTGGTAGTTCGTGGCTATGCCGCCCATGTTGTAATGCACGGTCGGCAGTACCGGGATCGGCTCGCGCGTGACGTCGACATTGGCGAAAATGCGTGCGGTTTCGCTGATGCCAGGCAGTCGCTCATGCAGCACTGCGGGATCGAGATGATCGAGGTGCAGGAGCAGGTGATCTTTTTCCTTGCCGACGCCACGGCCTTCGATGCAAGGTCTTTTGCCGACGGCGCGTATCGCTCCATGAAGCGCTCGCCCTCGGAATTGACCAGATAGCCGCCTTCGCCACGTGAACCTTCAGTGATAAGGCATCCAGCCGGATAGATACCGGTGGGGTGGAATTGCACGAACTCCATATCCTGCAGCGGTAATCCGGCGCGCAACACCATGGCATTGCCGTCCCCCGTGCAGATGTGCGCCGATGTGCAGGAGAAGTAAGTACGCCCGTAGCCGCCAGTAGCGAGGATTGTCATGTTAGCCGAAAAACGATGGATCGAGCCGTCGTCCATATTCAGCGCTACTACCCCGCGGCAACGGCCGTCGTCGTCCATGATGAGGTCGATAGCGAAATACTCGACGTAAAACTGGGCCGCGTGACGTAGTGCTTGTCCATACATCGTGTGCAGCATGGCGTGACCGGTACGGTCGGCTGCGGCACAGGTGCGCTGCGCGGTACCCTTTCCATAGTGAGTCGTCATACCGCCAAATGGGCGTTGATAGATTTTTCCGTCCTCCTCGCGACGCGAGAACGGCAGACCCCAGTGCTCGAGTTCGTAAACTGCGGCCGGTGCGTTGCGGCAGAGATATTCGATAGCGTCCTGATCGCCGAGCCAATCAGCACCCTTGACGGTGTCGTACATGTGCCAGCGCCAGTCATCCTCGCCCATATTGCCGAGCGCGGCCGCGATGCCACCTTGCGCCGCGACGGTATGCGAGCGGGTAGGGAACACCTTGGTGATACACGCGGTACGCAGCCCTGCTTCGCTGCAGCCAACCACGGCGCGCAAACCGGAACCGCCCGCACCGACGACGACGACATCGTAACGATGATCCTCGATCGGATAGGCACGTCCATTGACCGCTGGCGCGCCGTTTGATTTTCCATTCGTCGCCATTGATCAGACCCCGAACGAAAGCTTCAGAATGGCATAGACCGATGCCAGGCTGACAGTGAAAACGAAGAACGTATTAGCCATCAGGCTCAGCAACTTCCATTTTTCGTCATGAACGTAATCGAGGATGATTTCCTGCATACCGATCCACATGTGATAGGCGGTGTTGATGATGAATAGCAGCAAGATGATAGCGACAATCGGCGAGCCGAGAATCTGGACAACCGCTGCGTGGCTGCGCCCGAGCAAAGCCGTGATGATGAGTAGCAGCCCGATGGTAAGCGGAATGCCAGCAACCGACGTCACGCGTTGATGCCAGAATTGGCCAGTGCCGGAATGCGCTGCGCCCAAGCCACGAACGCGGCGCGTCGGCGTACGCATCGGGTGAGCGTCTTTCATCGCGGGCCTCCCATGACGAGATAGCCGACCACCCAGATAATGAGAGTGAGCGTGGTCGAACCGATCAGGGTTGCGAGCGTCAATATTTCCCGCTCGGCCGGTTCGAAGCCGTGGATTGTGTCCCAGATCAAATGGCGCACACCGCCGAGCATGTGATGGAGCAGTGCCCAGGTATAACCAAGCAACACCAATTGACCGATCAGGCTTCCCATGAACCATTCGACGTTGGCGTAGGCATTTGGGCCGGTTGCCGCAGCGATCAGCCACCACGCGAGTAGCAGCATTCCAAAATAGAGTGCAGAGCCGGTGATGCGATGGACGATCGACATCGTCATCGTCAGCATGGGTTTGTAGATTTGCAGGTGAGGAGAAAGCGGACGCGACTGTGCCGCGCCTGTCGTCGTCCCGGCCTCAAGCTCGGCCATTGTCAGCCTCCAAAGAACCTGCCGATTTGACCGCCCTTTAGGGTTGGAATCATTCCCCTTGACCCGGCGGTACAACCCATTACTTCATCAATTACGAAGCTTGTACCGAGGAATGATACGTTGCAATATGCCTTTTGCGTAGTCTGCCTTCGTGGAATAAGAAGGTAGCCCCCATGCGGTTCGATTTCACCGATCTCAACCTGTTCCGCCACATCGTGGAAGCGGGGAGCATCACCCATGGTGCGGCGCGCTCTAATCTGGCACTCGCGGCCGCGTCAACGCGCATCCGCAAGATGGAACTGTCATTCGGTACGGCTCTCCTGGTGCGCGGGCGTGCAGGGGTTACGCCGACCCCCGCCGGGCGCACTTTGCTGCAGCACGCTCGCGGGATATTGGCACAGACCGAACGCCTACAGGAGGACCTTATGCCGTATGCGCGCGGGCTGGCCGGTCAAGTTCGCGTGCTCTCTAATACCAATGCGCTCACCGAGTTTCTTCCCGAGTCGTTGAGTTCGTTCCTCATGGCCCATCCGGACATAAGTGTTGATCTCGAAGAGCGGCTCAGCGACGAGATCGTGGGCCTGATCGCTGAGGGCAATGCCGATATCGGTATTGTCGCCGGCACCGTCGACTATGCTGGGCTGAACACTTTTCCCTTCCGCAGCGATCGTTTCGTGTTGGTCGTCGCGAAAAATCACCCGCTCGCCAGCCGATCACGTATCGGCTTTGCCGAAGTGCTCGACTACGACATGGTGGGGCTGGATCGTGCCAGTGCAATCCAGCGCTTTCTCGCAGACAAAGCGAACCGCATTGGTCGACCATTGCGTCTCCGTGTCCAGTTGCGCAGTTTCGACGCAATCTGCCGCCTGGTCGAATGCAATGTCGGCGTTGGCATTGTGCCTGAGACGACAGTGCAGCGCACCCAGCGCACTATGGCGATTAGCGCCGTCCGTCTGACGGACCCGTGGGCACTGCGCGAGCTAACGATCTGCGTGCGCGATGTCGAAGTGTTGCCGCCTTATGCGAGACAGCTGGTCGACCATCTCCGGGCAAGCGTATGATGCCTACCGCGGCATGAGCACCCAATAATCGAGATCGAGGATCACCGCCGGTTCGTCGTCGTCGCCCGTTTTGGCCGGAAAATCCGCGCAAGGGCGGTCTTTGGTCGCGATCGTGCGCAAACGCAGCGCGCCGACATCATTTCGGCCCGGCAGCTCGGCACTGGCAAGCACTTCCGACCAGGCAAAGACCGTGCAGCCCGCGAACAGCGGCGAGACATGCCGCCCGCCATTGACTGCCGCGACGTGGAAGGCGTTGCCAAGGCCGTTAAACGACAGCGCGCGGGCCAATGAAATTGCGTGGCCGCCATAGATCAGCCGGCGCCCGAAGCGCCCTTTGCTTTCTGCGAACTGGTTGAAATGGATGCGCGCGGTGTTCTGGTAGAGCCGCGTCGCTATCTGGTGTTCGGCTTCCTCGACCGTCACGCCATCCACATGATCGATTTTTTCGCCGACCTTGTAATCGCCGAAGCGATACGGGCTACCAGCCAGCGACGCGTCATAGGCCGCCGGGTTAATCACCGGACAAGCGCCGCCAAGTTGGGCCGGTTCTACGCTCTTGGGAAGTTCGGGTACTTTTTCTTCCGCCGCGGGGGCCGCCTCGTCGCGCTTGCGGACCATCACCCAGCGGGCATAGTCGAGCACGGTGGCGCCGTTCTCATCAAATCCGCGCGATCGCACATAAACGATGCCGGTCTTTTTGTTGGAATTCTCCCTCAAGCCGATGACTTCGGAGACGGCGTTCAGGGTCGCGCCTGGATAGACGGGCTTGAGAAACCGGCAGTCGGCGTATCCGAGATTCGCAACGGCGTTCAGGGAAATGTCCGGTACCGTCTTGCCGAAAACGACGTGAAACACTAGCAGATCGTCGATGGGCGAGCGCGGATAGCCGATTTTCTGCGCAAAGGCATCGGATGATTGCACCGCAAAGCGTGCGCCGAATAGCCCATTGTAGAGTGCGACGTCGCCAAGCGTGACCGTGCGCGGTGTGGCATGGCGGATCTCCTGGCCGAGCTGAAAATCCTCGAAAAAATTGCCTGGACTCGTTTTCGCGGCTGCGCTCACAAACTCACTCCGTCATCGGATCGTGTCCGGCGAGGCCATTCTCACAAAACCGTGAGCCGAACGCCAGCTTGCACCAACGGGAAACTGATGAGGACGTGTATCGGTGCCGTGATAGCGCTGGAAGCGTAACGTCAATCTTCCGGAGGATAACCGATGAAAAAGAGCATTCTGTTGTCGGCGCTAATCGTGGCTGGTTTGACCTTTGCGCCGGCGGCCTTCGCCGACGATATGAAAAAGGACACGTTGTCCAAGGATAGTATGTCGAATACGTCCAAGGATTCGATGAAGAAGGATTCGATGGCCAAGGACACCAAGTCCAAGGATTCGATGAAGAAGGACAGTATGTCGAAGGACAATATGTCCAAGGACGACGTGAAGAAGTAAGGTCGGCAAATGGCCGGGTTCGCGCATCCGCGGGCTCGGCCGCACCGTATATCTGCTCAGACCACGGAACAGACTGACAGGGCAGGGCGATGACAGCTGAAACACTGACGATGGCGTCTGCCGACCCAACGATCCACCCCCGCTGGGTTCGGATTTGCCATTGGATCAACGCGCTGGCGATCCTGGTGATGATCGGCTCCGGCTGGCAGATCTATGACGCCTCACCACTCTTCGGCTTCACTTTCCCACCTCAATTCGCACTCGGGAACTGGCTCGCTGGCGCACTGCTCTGGCATTTTGCGGCCATGTGGGTGGTGGTGGCCAACGGCATCGTCTACGTTACGCTCGGTATCGTCACCGGCAGATTTCGCCGCAAGCTCCTTCCGATCCGCCCCCGCGACGTCATCGCCGACATCAAAGCGGCGCTGACCTTCAAGCTC
>WNFM01013303.1_pt3 | contig 45237 bp, 38 predicted proteins | sample 5400271 | NCBI WGS metagenome assembly WNFM01 (sample SAMN13153352, study PRJNA577476) | soil metagenome | isolation source: 60 cm saprolite on Douglas fir-dominated hillslope | place: USA:California | collected 2013-09-17
TGGTGGAGCGCCGCAAGGAATATGTGCAGGCCGCGCGGGTGATCGGCCGCAAGCCGCTGGCGATCATGTTCTCGCATGTGCTGCCCAATGTGCTCGGGCCGGTGATGGTGCTGGCCACCCTGCATGTCGGCACCGCCATCATCACCGAGGCGACCCTGTCCTTTCTCGGCGTGGGCGTACCGCCGACCAAGCCCTCGCTCGGCACCCTGATTCGCATCGGCAATGATTTCCTGTTTTCCGGCGAATGGTGGATCACGGTGTTTCCCGGCGCGGCATTGGTGGTGATCGTGCTGTCGATCAATATCATCGGCGATTGGCTGCGCGATGCGCTCAATCCCAAACTGCGCTGAGACCCTGATGAATACGCCTCTGCTGCAAGTCAAAAACCTGCGCATCGAATTTCCGACCCGCCGCGGCACGCTGGTCGCGGTGGACGACATCAGTTTCGAGATCGCCGCCGGCGAAGTGCTGGGTGTGGTCGGTGAATCGGGGGCCGGCAAATCCTTGACAGGCGCTGCCGTGATCGGCCTGCTGGAGCCGCCAGGACGCATCGCCGGCGGCGAGATCCTGCTCAATGGACAGCGCATCGACAACCTGCCCTTCGCGGACATGCGCAAGATTCGCGGCCGCGAAATCGGCGCAATTTTCCAGGACCCGCTGACATCCTTGAATCCGCTGTACACCATCGGCCGGCAGATCACCGAGACTATCGAGACCCATCTGGATTTGAGCTACGCGCAGGCGCGCGCGCGCGCCATCGAGTTGCTGCAGGAGGTCGGCATCCCGGCCGCCGACCGGCGCATCGATCATTTCCCGCATCAATTCTCCGGCGGCATGCGCCAGCGCGTGGTGATTTCACTGGCGCTCGCCGCGAATCCGAAACTGATCATCGCCGACGAGCCGACCACGGCGCTCGATGTCTCAATCCAGGCGCAGATCATCACGCTGCTGAAGAAACTCGGCCGCGAGCATGGCACTGCCGTGATGCTGGTGACGCACGATATGGGCGTGATCGCCGAAACCGCCGATCGGGTCGCGGTGATGTATGCCGGGCGCATCGCCGAAATCGGCCCGGTGGCCGAAGTCATCCACCATCCGCAGCATCCCTACACCATCGGTCTGATGGGCGCGATTCCGAATATCGGCGACCAGAATGAACGCCTCGCGCAGATCGATGGCGCGATGCCGCGACTCGCGGCCATCCCCAGGGGTTGCGCCTTCAATCCGCGTTGCACCCGGGTTAACGATGTCGGCAATGATCGCTGTCGCCGCGAACGCCCGGAACTGTTGCCGGCGGGCAGCACCCAGGCGGCATGCTGGCTGCACGCCAAGAATACGCAAGCGGTGGATGCATGAGCGAGTCCCGAATGCTCCTTGAGGTCAACGACGTCGCCATGGAATTCGACGTTTCCAAACCCTGGCTGAATCGCGTCATCGAAGGCCAGGGCCGGCAAATTCTGAAAGCGGTCGACGGCGTCAGCTTCAGCATCCGGCGCGGCGAGACCTTGTCCCTGGTGGGCGAATCCGGTTGCGGCAAATCAACCATGGCGCGCCTGATCTGCGGGCTGTACACGCCTTCACGCGGCACAATCATCTTCGACGGCGTCGATATGGCCACGGCCGGTGCCGGCGAGTTGCAGCAATTGCGCAAACGCTTCCAGATGATTTTCCAGGACCCCTATGCCAGCCTCAATCCGCGTTGGCGGGTCGGCAAGATCGTCGCCGAGCCGATCGTCTCGCATGGCCTGGCGGCGGACAAGACCGCGCTGAAAAAACGCGTCGACCAACTGCTCACCCAGGTGGGGCTGTCGCCGCTCGATGCCGAAAAATTCCCGCATGAATTCTCCGGCGGCCAGCGCCAGCGCATCTCGATCGCGCGCGCCCTGTCGTCGAATCCGGAGTTTCTGGTCTGCGACGAGCCCACTTCCGCCCTCGACGTTTCGGTGCAGGCACAGATTCTCAACCTGATGAAAGACCTGCAACGGGAATTCGGTCTGACCTATTTGTTCATCTCGCACAACCTCGCCGTGGTCTCGCATATCTCCACGCGCGTCGGCGTGATGTACCTGGGCCGTGTGGTCGAAATCGCCGACACCAAACGTATTTTCAGCCTGCCCCTGCACCCGTATACGCAGATGCTGCAATCGGCGATCCCGGATCTGAAGATGACCGGCAAGCCGCGCATTCCGGTCGCCGGCGAAGTGCCGAACCCGCTCGACCCGCCCGGCGGTTGCGCCTTCCATCCGCGCTGCCCGCATACCTTCGCGCGCTGCAAGGTCGAGCGCCCCGAGATGATCGAACATGCCGAAGGCGGCCAGGTGGCCTGCCATGCGGTGGCGGAAAAACGCATTCCGATCCGATTGGCCGCCTGATCATGGCAATTGGAACCTATAAGAAACGGTGAGACCGTGAAGCTTTTTTTTGCCATCTGGCCCGATGCCGATACACGCGAGCAACTGCACGCCATGCAGACGCGGCTGCTGCCGCTCACCGGCGGACGCGGCACCGTGCCGGCCACCTTCCATCTCACCCTGTGCTTCCTGGGCGAGGTCGCCTCCGCGCGCCTCGATGAGCTGCTGGCCATCGGCGGCGCCGTCAAGGCGCGCGCCTTCGACATCCGCATCAACAAGGTCAGCTGCTTTGACAGCGCCAAGGTCGGCTGGGCGGGTTCCAAACTGGTCGCGCCGGCATTGATGAACCTGCAGGCGGCTATTCAGCAAGGTGTAAGCCAGGCCGGCTTCAATGTCGATCCACGGCCTTTTCGCCCGCATCTCACCCTGGTACGCCATCTGCCGCAGTCTTTCGAGACCATGTCCACGCAGGAGCTGCAATGGCCGGTCAGCGGTTTTTCACTGGTGGTGTCGCGAGCGGATGCAGCCGGGGTGCGCTACGAGTTGCTGAAAACCTGGCTGCTGGGCGCATGAACCGCAGGGACAAAGTGCCGCTGCTCCGCAAGCCAGCCTGGATGCGGCTTCCGGGATAGCATGCCCTGGAAAGCGCGTGTAGACTGGCGTCCGCGGCAGTGCCTTTCCGAAAACCAATAACGGCATAACAAAAACCATGCGCCTGTTCTTCGCTCTGTGGCCTGACGACAACACTCGCATCAAACTGGCACAGCGGCGCATCGAAGTCGTGCGCCTGTCCGGCGGCCGCCCGCTGATGCCGGCCTCCCTGCACATGACCCTGGTGTATATCGGTGAAGTATCGGAAGCACGCATTCGCGATGTGAACGCCATCGGCAATGGCATCGTGCACGCGGGCTTCGACTACCCGGTGGATACCGCCGCGTGTTTTAGCGAGGCCGGGGTCAGCTGGCTCGGCGCCGCCAATCCGCCGCTGGGCCTGTTCTCGCTGCAAATGCAATTGCGCGTGGCGGTGAACAGCCAGCAGAATGCGGACGGCTTCGCCATCGACAAGCGCCGCTTCCGTCCGCACATCACGGTGGTGCGCGAAATCGAGCAGCCGTTTGACACCTCGTCGATTGAACCGGTGATCTGGTCTGTCAGATCGTTCAGCCTGGTGAATTCCCGCATCGACGGCGGCAGTGCGCAGCATGAGGTGCTGCGCACCTGGCCGCTGCGGGATGCCTACGAGCGTTGACGCCGGACCCAAGCTATTTTTTGGCGGCGCCGGCCTTGGCGGCTGAGGCCTTCGCAGCGGAAGCCTTGAGTTGCGAGAGCCAGGGCCTCCAGTCCACCGGACCGTCGTCGAAGCGTTTTTTCAGATTTTTCAGCACACTGGGCCAGGCCTTGGAAAAGTAAGCATAAGCCTTGTCCCACTCGCCGCCCTCGCCCCAGCCGACATGATGGATGGTGACATCGGTAAGATCATCACCGCGCGAGATGAAGCGCACGATCACCACGCTGCGCTGCTTGCGCGCTTCCGGCAGGGAGGGCGGCGCATTCCAGGTAAAGCTCAGCATTTTCTGCTCCTGGAAACCGATGATGCGCATATCGTCGGCGCCCCGCATGCCCGGCTCGGCCAGCGGATTGATGTAAATCTGGAAGGGCCCGTCGACGCGCAGCTCCACCTTGGCATCGGGGGCGAAAAAAGTCTTGATGCCTTCACTGGTGGTCCAGGCTTTCCACACCTCGGCGACGCCCGCCTTGACAGTGACCTTCTCGTCGATGGCGCGTTCCTCGGCCTGCGCCATATTGACCAGGAATACGGCAGCCAGCATAAAACCGATGGCAGAGAGAAATTTCATGATTGACTCCTGGATGGTTCGGTTAACGCTGATTGGCTGATTATTTTGACAATACGGCGGCAATGCGCCGCACCGCTTCCTGCAAGCGCCCAATGGTATCCGTGTAGGCGATGCGCAAATGTTTTTCCGGATGATTGGTACCGAAGTCGCGGCCCGGGGTCAGGGCCACATGGGCTTCCTGCAGCAGCCGCTGCGAGAACGCGAAGCTGTCGTCGGCCACGGCCGAGCAATCGGCGTAAATATAAAACGCGCCTTCCGGCTCCACCGCAATCTTGAAGCCCAGTTCGCGCAACGCCGGCATCAGATAATCGCGCCGCGCCTTGAACTCGCGGCGCCGTTCTTCCACGATCTCGATGGTGCGCGCATCGAACGCGGCGAGCGCCGCGTACTGCGCCGGTGCGGAGGGCGAGATGAACAGATGCTGCGCCAGGGTTTCGAACTCGCGCACATAGGCCGCCGGCACCACCGCCCAGCCGAGACGCCAGCCGGTCATCTGGAAATATTTGGAGAAACTGCTGGTGACAAAAATATCGTCGGCGATCGCCAGCGCCGTCGACGGCTCGACGCCGTAGGTAAGACCCTGGTAAATCTCGTCGACGATCAGGGCGCCGCCGCGCGCCGTCACGGCCTTATGAATGGCACGCAATTCGGCATCGGAGACCAAGGTGCCGGTGGGATTGGACGGCGTCGCCACCAGCGCGGCCGCACTGCGCGGCCCCCAGTGCGCCTCGATATGCGAGGCCGCCAATTGATAGGCATGTTCCGGGCCGACCGGAATCGACTTCGGCACGCCGTCCATGGCGTGCACATAGTGGCGGTTGCAGGGATAGCCGGGATCGGCCATCAGCACTTCGTCACCGCTATTCAGCAATACGCCCATGGTCATCAGCAGGGCCGCACTGGAGCCGGAGGTGACCAGAATGCGATCCGGAGACACCGTCACACCGTATTTGCTTTGGTAAAAATCGGCGATGGCCTCGCGCAGCGGGCGCATGCCGATCGCCGAGGAGTAGTACATCGGCTGCGAATTCAGCGCGGCGATGGCGGCGTCGATGATGGGCTGCGGCGTGCGGAAATCCGGCTCGCCGACTTCCATATGGATGACGTCATGCCCTTCGCGTTCCAGCTTGCGTGCGGCGCTGGAGATTTCCATCACCTCGAAGGGGACGATATTGGCCATGCGATTGGCGAGGCGGTGGAACGATTCGGGTTTCATTGACGCCTCAGAGTGATTTGTTTTACTGACCGCCGTAATCGAGGCTACAGCGATTTATTGGGTGATGTGTCGCCCCGGATTCAGTCCGGGGCCCAATTTACTCAATACTCGCGTGGCTGCAAAAATTGGATCCCGGACTGAATCCGGGATGACAGTGAATTATTGGAGATTGCCGAAATAGCAAACTAGCCCGCTACTGAATGATAGAAAGCTATTACCGGTTCAATTCTTCCCACACTTTGCCCACCCGCTTCAAACTCACCGGATACGGCGTCCTTAACTCCTGCGCAAACAAACTCACGCGCAACTCTTCGACCATCCAGCGGTACTCGCGAATCTCCGGCTCAAGCTGATTGCGCACGCCCAGCCAATTCTGCCACAGCGGACGGATCGACTTAAAGTTTTCCAGGTCGCGCTCCATCGCGCCGGCTCGGGCCTTGTTGATGCGCATGGCAATCGCCTTCAGGTAGCGCGGGTAATGCAGCAATTGCGCGCCACGCGTCTCGCGCAGGAATTCCTTGCCGAACAGGTGCTTCAACTGCTCCTCGACATCGGGACCGATATGTTCCCAGCCTTTCACATAGCGCTCGCCCAGCAGCTTCTTGATCTCGGCCACCAGCACCAGGGATTCATCGATGGCCGCCGCGAGCGCCTGCGCATTGGCCACCACTTTGGCTTTCATCGCATCGCGTTTTGCATTGAATGTCGCCGCATCGCGAATCAACTCGCCCTTGCCATCATCAGAATCGACAAAGGTCATGGCGAACGCGGCAAAGGTCAACTCGGCACTGAGTGCGGCCTGCGCGTGATTCTTGGCTTCCGGGAAATAACTTGCAAACTGAAATGCCGCCACCGGTGAGACCTTGATGGCGCGGTCGGCGAATTTGGCTTGCTCGGCCAGTTCGAGCATGAACAAACGCGTGAGGCCGCGGCGATGGTTGTGCAGCGCCAGCAGGGGTTCATCCATGATGCGGATCGCCACGCTGCTGCCGCCATCGCTCATCGCCGGATAACCGTCATAGCGAATGCCGGACTTCTCGAAGTTGATGGTCGGCGGCAGTTCGGCCAGATCGGCCGGCCAGCGCGTGAGGTCGTCGCGCTCCATGCGATTGCTGTGCAGGGTCGAGAACACAGTGCGCGAGGCGTCGGCGAATTGCGCCTTCAGGGCAGCGAAGTCGCGCGACATGGCGAGCTCCTTGCCGTCGGCATCGACAATGCGGAAGTTCATCAGCAGATGCGGCGGCAGTCGCGTCAGGTCCCAGGCATCTTTCGGCGGCTCGATGCTGCGCGCGCGTTTCAGGAATGACGTGATCGCATCCGTCAGCGGCACTTCGGCGGCGGAGAGATCGCGCATGCCCTCCATCTTCAGCAGGTGTTCGATGAATTCGCTGACCGTATCCGGCACCGGCACCAGCGGGCTGCGCAGGCGCTGCGGCAGGGTCTTGATCAGGGCTGCCACCTTCTCGCGCAGCATGCCCATCACCAGCCATTCGAAACGCGCGGCCGGCACCTGATTCAACACCGCCACCGGCAGGGTGATGGTGACGCCATCCATAGTGTGGGTGGGCTCGAAGCGATATGTAAGCGGATAGGTCGCGCCGCGCGTCTTCAGCGATTTTGGGAAAAGGTCGTAAGTAATTTCAGTCGCGGCACGGCGCATCAATTGCTCACGCGAAAATTCCAATGCCAGCGGGTTGGCCTTCTCGGCATCCTTGCGCCAGCGCTCAAAGCCGGCCATGTTGACGATATCGGCCGGGACCAACGCGTCATACAGCGCGAACATATCCTCGTCGTCAATCAGCACATCCTGGCGGCGTGCCTTGGCTTCGATGTCCTCGATTTCCTTCACATGGCGCAGATTGTTGCGCAGGAACTTGCCTTGCGTATCGACCTCGCCCGCCACCAGACCCTGGCGAATAAAAATCTCGCGCGCCTCGACAGGATTGATGGCGCCGTAATGCACGCGTTTGCGCGGGTTCACCACCAGGCCGTACAGCGAGACCTGCTCGAAGGCCGTGACCTGCCCGCTCTTGCGCTCCCAGTGCGGCTCGAACCAGGAGCGCGTGACCAGATGACTCGCGAGTGATTCAATCCACTCCGGCTCGATCGACGCCACGGTGCGCGCATAGACTCGCGTGGTCTCGGTGAGCTCGGCGGCCATCAGCCATTTCATGCGCGTGGCCTTTTGCGCGGCGTGCTGCTGCATGGCGCGCGGCAACTGGAACTTGATGCCACGCGTGCCCAGATAGTGATCGCCCTCCAGCCCCTTGGTGCCGACGTTGGCCAGCAGGCCGGTGAGCAGGGCGCGGTGCACACTCTCATAGCGCGCCGGCGTTGAATTGAGGTGCATGCCCTGCGCCGTGACCATTTCGGAGAGTTGCGAATGCACATCGCGCCACTCGCGCATGCGTAGCGGCGAGAGGAAGGTTTCGATCAGCATCTGGTCGAATTTGCGGTTCGACTTCTTGTGCTTCAGCTGCTCTTCGTAAAACGCCCAGATGTTCACAAAGGCCATGAACTCGGATTGCGGATGCGCGAATTTTTCATGCGCCAGCGCTGCTTCCTGCTGCTTGTCGTGCGGGCGATTGCGCGGGTCCTGCACCGAGAGGGCCGAGGCGATGATCAGCACTTCACTGAGCGAAGCTTCCTTCTCGGCCGCGACCAGCATGCACGCCAACGCCGGATCGACCGGGAACTTGGCCAGGGTGGAACCCAGCGGCGTCAGCGCCTTCTCGGCATCGACCGCACCGAGCTCGAACAGCTGCCGGTAACCATCCTCGATCATGCGCGCCGAGGGCGGCTCGATAAACGGGAAGGCGGCGATGTCGCCGAGGTTCAGCGCCTTCATGCGCAGGATGACGGCGGCCAGCGAGGTGCGCAGGATTTCCGGCGTGGTGAAAGCCGGGCGTCCGTCGTGGTCTTCTTCCGAATACAGGCGGATGGCGATGCCTTCGGCGACGCGCCCGCAACGCCCGGCGCGCTGCTTGGCCGAGGCCTGCGAGATCGGCTCGATCTGCAACAGATTTATTTTGGAGCGCGGCGAATAGCGATTGATGCGCGCCACACCGGCGTCGATCACATAACGAATGCCCGGCACCGTCAGCGAGGTTTCGGCCACATTGGTGGCGAGCACGATGCGCCGCCGTCCGCTCAACTGGAACACGCGGTCCTGCTCGGCATTGGTCAGGCGCGAATACAGCGGCAAAATTTCCAGATGCGCACGCCCGCCCGCGCCCGGCGCATTCACGGTGTGCTTGCGTAGCGCCTCGGCGCAATCGCGAATCTCGCGCTCGCCCGGCAGGAACACCAGCACATCACCGTTCTGGCTTTCGTGCAGCAGCTCGTCGACGGCGCGCACCACCGCGTCCTCGATATCCACCGCATCCTCGGCCTCATCCAGAAAATGCTCGGGGCGATAACGCACTTCCACCGGGTAAGTGCGTCCCGAGACTTCGATGATCGGCGCACCGTCGAAGTGTTTGGAAAAGCGCGCCGGGTCGATGGTCGCGGAAGTGATGATCACCTTCAGATCGAGACGGCGCGGCAGCAGCTGCTTCACATAGCCCAGCAGAAAATCGATGTTCAGCGAGCGCTCATGCGCCTCGTCGATGATCAGGGTGTCGTAATGACGCAGGGCGTGATCGCCATGCGTTTCAGCCAGCAGGATGCCGTCGGTCATCACCTTCACGAAAGTGTTCTTGTCGGTGCGGTCGTTAAAGCGAATCTTGTAACCGACCGCATGCGCGCCGGACTGCTTCAGCTCCTGCGCCAGTCGCGTGGCCAGACTGCGCGCGGCGATGCGGCGCGGCTGGGTGCAACCGATCATGCCATTCATGCCGCGCCCCAGCTCCAGGCAAATCTTCGGCAACTGCGTGGTCTTGCCCGAGCCGGTCTCGCCGCAGAGGATCACCACCTGATGCTTGCGGATCAGATCGGCGATTTCATGACGCCGCTCGGCGATCGGCAAGGCGTCGTCGAACTCGGGGCCGTTGCTGCCAATCACCAGCGCATGCCGCGCCTTGCGCGCCGCGAACCGTTCCTGCGCGGCCTTCAGATCGCTTGGCAAAGTCGCGACGTTTGCGGTCGAGCGTGATCAGCCGGCCGCGGTCGGCGAGCAGGAGGTCTTCGGGGAGGGCCGTAAAACGGGGCGCGGCAGGAATGGGAGTCGGAACTTGAGACATGGGAACCGCATTTTACGCGGGGTGCGGGGGCGGTTCGGAATAGGGGGAAAAATGGCTAGAACGCCTATTGATGCGGCGTTTGAGGCATTTTTGCTCCGAATGGCTCGTGGATACTGGAGTTTGGCTCTCATGTCAAATCGCATCCAATATTGACCCGCTTTTCGCGTCCAAATTTGACCCGCTAAAAAACGCGATTTTTGCCTGATTTCAGAGCGAAATCGGCCGTTTTTTCTTATTCAGACCCACCTCGCGATTCCATCCCCCAGGTGGGTCAATTCGCTACGCGACGCGACAGGCTAGATCGCGAAGCACCTAAATCGTATTTGTACCTTGATTAAAGGTAAATAAAAAGAATAAAGGGGCTTAATATATTTTCGAAAATTCAACTTGAAAATGAATGTGGCCCGACCACTTAATTTGTCGCGACATTGATGCAATTCAGCACGCATCAAATGGAACTCTGGTTTCGCCTGGCAGTCGCAGTCGAAGCGCACATTATTTAATGGAAAAAAGTGATCTATGTACATTTGCCGGAAAGCTTCGCCACCAGGATGCGTGCCCGCGCATGCGGGCATGCCTTGTGCGCGAAAACGCCTTCGCGTTTGGACGCGAATTCAACTTGATTGGAGCAAGACCCATGCTAAATCGCGAACTGAAGCTCGTAAATCGACTCGGCCTGCACGCGCGTCCTTCGGCGCAAATTGTGAACTTGGCATCGAGGTTCAAATGCAGCCTGGCGCTGATTTGTAACGGCCGCCGCGCAGACGCCCGGCAGATCGTGGCCGTCATGCTGCTTGCCGCCAGCATGGGCGCGATCATCAAAATTGAAGCCAATGGCCCCGACGAGGCGGACGCCATGGCGGCCATCGTGCAACTGGTCAACAACCGTTTTGGGGAAGCGGAGTAAGGGGAGGAGAAAAGAGGCCGTTCGATATATTTTTCGAAAAAACGACTTGATGGTCAGGCAATCATGTCTCGCCGCTACCCCAGCACCCGCAACCCCTTCACCTTCGCAAAATCCCGATCATGCGTCACCAAGCAAGGCATCCGCATTGATCGCCAGCACTGGCCACCTGAATGGCGTCGGGCAGCTTCAAACCGTACTTGCCGTGCAGCCCGCGCGATGCTCTCGGCAATATCGGCGGTGAAATCGACAGGCTGCCAGATTTCCAGAACGGGCGCGATAGCGTTTCGCCAGCGCTTCCCCGCCGGCATTGAACGGAACGGTCAGCACTTCCGCGATAGTGACAGTGGTGACCGCCAATTCAATTTCGCCATCGGCATGATGCTGGAACAGCCGCTCGAATCGTTTGGCAAACCGGGCATTCGCCTCCAGCGTGTAGATGATGGGCGCACTATCCACCGGCACCAATGCGCCATTGGCGAGGACGGCGGCGTCTAGCGGCTCCATTCGTCCCGGAGCCTGGCGATGGTTTTAACGCTGTTCCCGCCCCACATGCCTTTGCCCGTGCCGGCGAGTGCCAGCAATGAGGATGGCTTACGCATCGTGACGGCGGTCACCGGCGGCAGCGGCAAGCATGGAAGACAGTTGCTGCCTCGCTTCCTCGGCGCCCTTCGATGCTTGTTTTGAGAATTGTTCCATGACCCATACCGTACGGAATGTTGTCAAATGCACGGACGCCGCCTTCGGCTGACGCACAAAAATTGCAGATCGCCATTTGGCGCGGTGTTTGGAGCATTTTTGGCCTGCAAGGCGCATGGATGCTGGGGCGTTACTATCACGAATTTGGTGGAACACCATCGTACCGGCGAACATTTGTTCAGTCCCACCACCTGATTGATTCAACAGTGGACTGGATTCCAGCTTTCGCCGGAATGACGGTATATGCGTGTATTGCCGGGCTCATGCACTTTTCCTGGCTAATCTGCCAAATGCATTGACATGCCCCTTTTGCTTTTTCACTGCATTGCGTAAAGTGTCCCCTGCCCGCCAGCCCATTACCCGCCGGAGCCTCCCGCAATGAAATCGCTGAGAAACGCCCTCACTCTCGCCCTCCTCGCCCTCTCCCTGCTCGCCACCGGCGCCCGCGCCGACCAGCTCGATGACATCCGCAAGAAAGGCGAGCTGGTGGTCGGCGTCCTGGGGACCGACGAGCCGAACAGTTTTATCGACCCGAAGACGCGCGAAATCGTCGGCTACGAGGTCGATCTGGCGAATGCGATCGCGAAGAAGATCGGCGTGAAGATGGTGTTGAAACAGCTGGCGGTGGCGGCGCGCATTCCCGAGTTGCAGCAGGGACGCGTCGATATCCTCGCCGCCTCGCTGACGCATAACCAGGAGCGCGAGTCGCAGATCGATTTTTCGTTGACCACCTTTGTCACCGGCCAGCTGGTAATGGTGCGCGCGAACAGCGGCATTACCCAGCTCTCGCAACTGACCGGCAAGAAGGTGCTGACGGTCAAGGGCGGCACGCAGGAGCCGAATATCCGCAAGGCGGTGCCGGGCGTGGATGTAGTCACCTTTGAAACCGCGCTGCAGGCTTTTCTGGCCTTGCAGCAGGGCAAGGGTATCGCCTATGTGAATGATGAAATTTCGCTGCTCAGCAATTACTCCAAGCTCGGCCCGGCGAAGAAGGATTACACCATTCTCGCGCAGAGCATCAGCGTGGAGCCACTGGCCCTGGGCCTGAAAAAAGGCGAGAAGGGGATGAAGGCGGCGGTGGATGGCGCGCTGCGTGAGCTGGAGGCCTCGGGCGAGGCGGAGAAAATGTTCTTCAAATGGTTCGGCCCGGCGACCAAGCTGCAGTTTGAGAAGCGCAGTTTCAAGATCAATAGCGACAAGATTTGATCGTCGGTGCGCAGTATCAGTTGCCGTCGTCCCGGCGAAGGCGTGAAAGCATGCTTTCACCCCAAGTCCATTCCAGGCATCTGGTCAATACGATGTGCTGGATTCCAGTTCAGTTACCAAAATGGTATCGAGACCAACGTAGTACCGATCAAGGTTGGGACTGGGTCCCAGCCTTCGCCGGGACGACGGCAATCCGAAATAGAAGTGTGACCTAGCCTGCATGCCCGCCATCGACCTCAGCCTCGTCCTCAGCGGCCCCTACCATGACATGCTGGTGGCGGGCTTCATCCTCTCGTTGCAGATCAGCGGCATCACCCTGGTGCTGGCGCTGCCGCTGGCGACCGTGATTGCGCTGTTGCGGGTGTCGCCGCCGCCCGCGCTGCGCGCCCTCGGCTGGCTGTATGTGGAAAGCATCCGCAATGTGCCCCTGCTGGCGCATCTGCTGTTCTGGTATTTCGCCGCGCCGGAACTGCTGCCCGAGTCGCTGAAGCTGCGCCTGTATGCCGGCAATATCGAGGCCAGCAGCGCGGTGGTGGCGTTGACGCTGTATACCGCCGCCTATATGGCCGAGGACATTCGCAGCGGCATTCGCGCGGTGCCGCTTAACCAGCATGAAACCGCCCGCGCGCTGGGGATGAATTTCATGCAGACCATGCGCCTGGTGGTGCTGCCGCAGGCGGTGCGCATCACCATCCCGCCGCTGATTTCGCAGACGCTCAACCTGTGGAAGAACACCAGCGTCGCCACCGTGATCGGCGTCGCGGAGTTGATGTACCAGGCCGCCAAGGTGGAGACCGCCACCTTTCGCAGCCTTGAAGCGTTCATGTTCGCGACGGCCGCTTACCTGAGCGTATCGCTGATCATCACCGGCCTCGCCGCGGCGTACCACCGCGCCTATCCGGCGCGTACGGCGTGATGGCGCAGGCGCCCAATCATCATGCTTGAGCTGATCCAGACCTATTGGCTGTATTTTCTGGTCGGCCAGTATCCGCAGGGGCCGCTGGGCGGCCTCGCGCTGACGATCTTGCTGGCGGCGCTGGCGCTGCTGTTGTCGCTACCGGTCGGTCTGGCGCTCGGTCTGGCGCGGGTCAGCCCGTATCGCATCATCCGCTGGCCGGTCACCGCCGTGGTGTTTGTGGTGCGCGGCACGCCGCTGCTGATGGTGGTGTTCTGGGCCTACTTCTTCCTGCCCAGCGTCACGGGCGTCAAGACCGATCAATTCAGCACCATGCTGATGGCGCTGATGGTGTTCGACGGCGTCTACCTGGCCGAGATCGTGCGCGCCGGCATCCAGGGCATCCCGAAGGGACAGTTCGACAGCGCGCGTTCGCTGGGCATGTCGTACCTGACGGCGATGCGCCTGGTGATATTGCCGCAGGCCCTGCGCCATATGCTGCCCTCGCTGGTGAACCAGTTTGTGGCCACCATCAAGGAAACCTCGTTGGGCTATATCATCGGCCTGTCCGAAGTCTCGTTCATCGCCACGCAAATCAACAACTTGGTGTTCACCCGCGCGATCGAGGTTTATCTGGTGCTGGGGCTGAGCTATTTCATCCTGTGTTTCGGCTTGTCGCGGTTTGCGTATGCGCTCGATCGGCGGCTGCATGAGCAGACAGCGGGATAAGCAGGCAACCCTTTTTAACCGCGAAATAACGCCAAACCGAAAAGCCGTTTCCAGACGGTTTTTTCTTTGCGGGCTATGTACGTGAACGTACAGGTGCATCGCATCACGCTGGCCTCGGTGGTGCCGGTGTGTTGATCGCCATCGTCGTCTGCCTGATCATCGATCTTATGAATTGCACCTTGTGGAATCCGGCGCGACACCTTGCAAGGTCGTGGCCATCATTTCGAATGTCAGCGTCCGCAACGCCGCAGGCAACGATGGAGATGCCGATCAAATAATCACTGTCATCCCGGACTGAATCCGGGATGACAAATCGTTTCTGATTTGATTTTGTATCGGAATAAAAATGGGGCCACGGTTGAATCCACGGCCCCATTTTATTTACGCCAACCCGCCATCAACCGCGACGGGCAATCACTTCATCGATGTTTTTGCGGCAAGCGTTTTGTCCGATTGCGCGAGAATCTTGTTCTGCGCGTCCAGCCAGGCCTTGAGCGGCGCGAAGTATTCGATGATGGCGCTGCCGTCGATGCGGTCTTCGCCGGTCACGGCCTTCAAGGCTTCCGGCCAGGGCTTGCTGGCACCCATCGTCAGCATCGCCTGGAATTTCTTGCCGGCGGCCGCGCTGCCGTAAATCGAGCAGCGATGCAGCGGGCCCTGGTAGCCGGCCTCGCGGCACAGGGCGCGATGGAACTGGAACTGCAGCATATCGGCCAGGAAGTAGCGCGCATAGGGCGTGTCGCTGGCCACATGGAATTTGGCGCCGGCATCGAAACCGTTCGCGGCAATCGGCGCCGGGCGCTTGATGCCCTGGTATTTCTCACGCAGCTCCCACCAGGCCTTGTCGTAATCGGCCGGCACGGTCTGGCCTGAGTAAACCTGCCAGCGCCATTTGTCGACCATATAGCCGAACGGCAGAAAGGACACTTTCTCCAGCGCGCGCTTCAGCAACGGGCCGATGTCCTGCGCAGGATCGGGCGTCTTGTCCATCAGGCCGATTTTTTTCAGATAGTCCGGGGTGATCGACAGCGCGATGGTGTCGCCGATCGCCTCATGGAAGCCATCGTTGGCGCCGTTCTTGAAAATCGGCGGGTTGTGGCGATAGGCCAGGGAGTAGTACACATGGCCGAGCTCATGGTGGATGGTGGAGAAATCTTCATCGGTCGGGTTGATGCACATCTTCACGCGCACATCGGCGACGGCATCGATATCCCAGGCCGAGGCATGGCAGACCACTTCGCGGTCTTTCGGCTTGATCAGCAGCGAGCGCTCCCAGAAACTGGGCGGCAAGGCTTCCATGCCGAGCGATTTATAGAAGCCTTCGGCGTAGCGCACCATATCGACGGCGCTGGTGTTGCGACTCTTCAGCACCGCACTCAAATCGAAGCCCTCGCCGGCGTCGGCCGGTTTCAGCAGCGGATAGATATTGTCCCAGGTCTGGCTCCACATATTGCCGAGCAGATGGGCGGGGATCGGGCCGTCCGCCGGCACCACATCGGGGCCATAGGTCTGGCGCAGCTTGTAGCGGGTGTAGGTGTGCAGCGAGTCATACAGCGGCTTCACCTGCAGCCACAGGCGCTCCATCTCGGCGGAAAATTGCGCCGGCGTCATATCGTATTGCGAGCGCCAGAATGCGCCGGTATCGGCAAAGCCCATCTCTCGTGCGCCCTTGTTCGACAGCGCCACATACTCGGCATAGCGCTGCTTGTACGACGGCGACTGGGCATGCCAGCCCAGCCAGACATCCTTCAGCTGCGCGGGGTCGCGGCTTTCGGCGAGGATCTTTTCCAGCTCGCCCAGCGCCAGGCATTCGCCCTTGCTGCCGTCGGTTTTCGGCGGGCAATACTTGGCCTTGCCATAGGCGCCGGTCATCTGTGCGGCCAGGCGCGCATAGGCTTCGCGCTCCTTGTCGTTCGACAACAGCAGCGTGAGCTGCATCAGCTTCAACTTGCGCGCGGTGGCTTGAGACAGTTTGAGGCTGTTGAAGCGGCGCGCTTGCAGGGCGATCTGGCCGGCGACTTCCAGATTTTTTTCCGCGGCCTGGGAGGTAATGACCTCGGTGTCGTCGGTGATGAAATTCTCCGCGACCCATTCGGCGCGCTGCGCATCGATGCCCATCTTCTCCAGCTTCGCCTCGGCATCGCGCACGAACTGCTCGGCTTCGGCGGCGGTGGGTTTGGCGGCGTTCGGTTTCGATGCACTTTTCGCCGCGGCTTTAGGGGTGACTTTGGGGGCGACATCCGCCGCAGCGGCATGGCCGATGCCGGTAACCATGAGGGTGGCGGACATCATCAGCGCGCCAAGCGGCAACGACGACAAGCGCAGGTGCTGGCGATTTTTTTCCATGAGTTCGGTATCCATAAAGAGAAGGGATGATTTCGGGACAAGCCGCCGGGACAAGTCGTCGTCGGGATGTCCGTACAAAACTGATGGACGCGAGTGTAGCAATTTCGGGAGAGCCCGATAGAGAATTTTCGGGGTTGTTCACGCGGGCGGCCTGTTGCAGGCCGCCCGATCCGCAGGGCAACGATGCCCGTTGTTTAAAGCATGACTGTCCCGATCGCGGGCTTTTTTGAATGCCTATCAGGTCGGCAATTATGCATGCCCGTCGACAGGCAGGCCCAGAGATGTGCGGCGCAACTCGTTTCCCGCATCGTCGCGGTAAATCAGTTCGTTGCTCTCGAAGTCGTACTCGGGATGATCGGCCATGGTCCAGTAGCGCAGAAAATAAGTGTAAAAAGGCACGAACAGCCCATGCCTGGGATCGCTGGGCTGAAGGGCGAACACGTATTCGGGTTGTTCCTTCATCTCATAGCCGATGTGGACGTGCTGCACCCAGACATGATCGCCAACACCGGCGATCTTCCAGAACGGGTCCTGGTCATAGAATTTCAGCGACACCTGTTTGCCGGCATTGCGCAGCTCCCGCAGGAAGGTGATGCTGGCCTCCATCTCCCGGTAAAAGGTCAGCAGCGTTATTTCACCGGGCAGCGACTCGACGCGCTTCCGCACCGCGGCGCCCTGCGGGTTGAGCAGCATGACGCGGATTTCATAGGCCGTCTGAAGCGCCTCCCTGGTCATGCTTTCCCGCGCGATGAAGGTATCGAACCCCGTCAGCGAAAAAATGAACGCGTCCCGCGACGGCGGCAACTGCCGGACCAAGTGCCGCTCGCGCAGCCGCGTAAACCAGTTGTGCCCGGGATAGCGCGCATAGACAAGCGCGGCAGCGCGCGCATTCACCACCTTGCTGCGGTGGTCCCATGCAATCTTGAGGTAATTGAACAACAGCACCAGCACCGATGCGCAAATGATCTCGGTGACAAGCAGAAGGTTTGAGTCGGCTTCGACACGCGGCCACCAGTCGTAGAGGATGTATCTCGCCACGCTCGGCAGCGCAAACGCAATCACAACCGCCAGCAAGCTGATGGCACCGTGCCACAATATTTGCTGCAGACTCGTCATCCACCCATTGGACCTGCTTGCAATTTCCATCATAAATCTCCTTGATTGCCGCTCCGCATAAAAACCCGCAATGAGGCCGGCGCGATGAGATGCCTGGCCCGCGCAATCCACCGTTATGCAGACACGTTGATTTCAAAATGAACCGCCACCGCCGTCCCGCAAGGGGAAAATTATTTGTGACTCATGTTTTCAATGCCAAGTTCCGCAATCGCGCCGGAACCTCCTCTCGTCTCCATTTGGCGACGATGGCATATTGGGTGGCATGCGCAATGATGTCCGGACAATAGCGTCCGCCGTTCGGAAATTTCATGAGCCGATATACGCATTGACAGCGCTGAAACAATCGTTGCGCCGCCGAGGTAAAATCGGAAAGGAATCGGATAGAAATACCGGGAGGGACGAACTGTGCGGTACCAAGGAAGCTGCCACTGCGGGGCGGTGAAATTCGAAATCGAGGCATCGGAAAAAATCCGCGCGGAAGACTGCAACTGCTCGATCTGCGCCAAGACCGGCTACCTGCACCTGATCGTGCCGAAATCGAAATTCCGCCTGCTGCAGGGCGAAGACAGCCTCACCACCTACACCTTCAACACCGGCGTGGCCAAGCACCGCTTCTGCCGCATCTGCGGCGTCAAGCCCTTCTACATCCCGAGATCCAACCCGGACGGCTACGACATCAATGTGCGCTGCCTGGAGCCGCCGCCCGCCGCGATGGAGATCGTGCCGTTTGACGGACAGAACTGGGAACAGCACGGGCACAAGCTGGCGCATTTGAGCCGCGAGACGTAGCAGTTTGCGTAGCGGCGAAGGATTGTCATCGCAGAAAACGTAGAACGCCATTTGACGCGCCCTCCCGAGCAAAAATGGCCCGGAACGCCCGCCAATACTGGACTTTGCACATTCGATTTCCGGCCCCTCGGTGAGCTGCAACCCTACCCGGATAGGTTGGTTTGCCGCGCTGCACGCGATTAATTGCGCCCTGTCCCTTATGATTCGCGAAGACGAGCTGAACTTCAACCCGGGTCGCGGCGCGCCGCGAAATACCATTCCATGACCGACAATCCTTACGCACCACCGCAATCCGATCTGACCTCTGTCGACGAGCGGGCAGCGCCGCCGGAATTCTATGTGGTGTCCCGGCTTAAATTCGCGGTTCTGTACTTCGCCACACTCGGGCTCTACAAGATTTACTGGTTTTACAGAAATTGGAGCCACTATCGCAAGCGTGCCGGGGAGAATTTGTGGCCCGCACCGCGCGCGGTGTTCGCCATTTTCTTTGTGCGCTCGCTGTTCACGCACATCCAATTCCGGGCTTCCAAGCAACAGATATTTCGGTCCTGGGATATGAAATTCGATTCGGCCCTCTTGGTCATCCTGATGATCGTTGCCAACATTCTGGATCGCCTCGTTGCCAAAGAGATCGGCTGGCCTTATACCGATGTCGTGGCACTCGTGATCACGATCCCCATATTTTTTCTGCTCTTCAAGGCGCAGGGAATCATCAATGCCGTCTGCCTGGATCCGGAGGGCACACGCAATAGCAGGTTCACGCCCGCCAACTATTTCTGGATTGTCGTTGGTGCATTGGTGTGGGTCATGGCCGGGGCTGGGACATTCATGGCGCCCGTAAAGTAATTGGCCGGTCGCGAGACGATGAATAATCCTTACACGCCGCCCGCGAGCATAGCTCGTTGACAAGAGTGCTGAATCGCCGGTTCCGCCGTTTAAATGAGCGCCCTGCCCATCAACTTGCCACTCTTTCCGCACCATTGAACGGCAGGATCGAGCATCCGCATTTCTTGGAGGAAGTCATGAATATTTTCAGGATCGCATTCGTTGCCGCACTTACGGCCTTCGCGGCTTCTGCGCAAGCGCAACGGAGCTGTGCAGATGCCAAAACGACTATCGAACTGCGGGATTGCCTTTCCGCAGAATTGGAGCTTGCCGACAAGAAGATGGAGGAATATCTCAAGGCGGCGCAAGTGGGCGTTGATGAAATAAAGGGTTCTACAAATGCGAATACTGTGGACCTCTCCGTCGCGCAGAAAATTTGGGAACGCTATCGATCAGCACACTGCGGCGATGTATATGTGTTTTGGATCGGCGGCTCTATCCGATACGAGCAAACGCTCCGATGTCAGATTGCGCTAACGCAAGAACGAACACATACGCTATGGGCAGACTACCTCACTACTTTTGGCGGGTCTCCACCCACTTTGCCTGAGCCTTGATGGACAAGCGGTGACCCGATGAACCGAAGGGCTCCTTACACTTGGCACGTTTATTTGCCTGCTACTGATGGCATTAGGCCAGAGCGTTGCACTTAAATCCTGAATCAACTTACTAAAAAACGCAGATCGCCATTTGGCGCGCCTTCCAGAACAAAAATGGCCTGGAAAGCGCGCCAATGCTTGTGTTTGTTTTTTTACACCAGCCCTCTACGGCAGCTTCGCACTACCCGCACCCGACTGCCAACCACCGCCAAGCGCCTTGATGAGTCTCACCGAGTTCAGCAACTGCTGGCCATGCTGCTGCGCATACTGGCGCTGGTAGCCCAGAAACGTTTCCTCCGCGAGCACCACTTCGAAGTGGGTGGCGATGCCCGCCGCGTAGCGCTCATTGGTCAGCGCCAGCACCTCGGCCGCATTGTCGGTGGCGATTTTCGCCGAGGTCATCGCCTGTTGCAGATTGGCGGTGCCGTCAAGGCCGTCCTGCACTTCCTGCATCGCGACCAGCACGGTTTGCCGATAGCTCGCCACCGCCTGCTGGTAACCGGCTTCGGCGATCGCGACATTGGCGCGGGTGCGGCCGGCGTCGAACAGCGTTTGCGTGGCGCCGATGCCGAGGGCCCAGAGCATGCTGGGCGCGGTAAACAGCCTGCCCCACTGATTCGCGTCGCTGCCGTACTGCGCCGTCAGTTGCAGCGCGGGGAAGTAGGCGCTGCGGGCAACACCGATCTGGACATTGCTCGCGGCCATCGCGCGTTCCGCCGCGGCGATGTCGGGGCGCCGCTCCAGCAGGGTGGATGGCGCCACCAGGGGGATCGCCGGAATGGTGCTCATCGTCGCCTCCGCGGCGAGGCTGAAGCCGGGCGCGGGCGTGCCGACCAAGGTGGCGATCGCATGCACATAGCGTGAGCGCTGATCGGCCAGCAGGGTCAGCTGCGTTTGCGTCGCGGCCACCCGCGCCTGCTGCTGTTTGAGATCGAGCGCCAGCCCGGCGCCCAGTTCGTAGCGGGCGCGAATGAAGTCGAGGCCATTCTGCTGTGCGGCCAGGGTCCTCCGCAGGATATCGATTTCAGTATCGACTTCGCGCAGCGCAAAATAATCGGCGGCGAGTTCAGCCGTGAGGATGAGGCGGGTGTTTTCAAAATCGGCCTGCACCTGTTCTGCGCCGGCCGCCGCCGCGCGCGCCTGCGAGCGCACCCGGCCGAACAGATCGGGTTCATAACTGACGACAAAGCTGCCGTTGAAATCGTTCTGGGTCACCGAGCTGGCGGGCACGCCGTAGCTCGATTGCGGGCGTTCCGCCGAGGTGTGGTTGCGGGCGGCCCCGCCCTGCAAACCAAGGCGCGGGAAAAAAGCGCTGTTGGCGACATCGGCCTGCGCCCTGGCCTGGTCGACGCGCGCTTGTGCAATGCGCAGGCTCTGGCCCGACTGCAGGGCGCGTTCTTCAAGCGCGCTCAAAATATCGTCGCGGTAGATTTGCCACCAGGCGCCCTTCAGGTCGCCATCGCGCGGGCTGCCGGCCTGCCAGCCGGGCTCGGTGTCCCAGTTTCCGGCAAGGGGCGCATTGGGCCGCTGATAGCTCGGCCCCGCCGCGCAGCCGGCCAGCATCAGCGCGGCCAGGCCCCCTGTGAATTTTGCCGCCAGCCGGTGTTTCAAGGCGATTTCCCCTCTGCCGGCTTGGTGGTGGTGGGAGCGGGCGGCGCAAGAGGCGGCGCCGGGGGGGCCGCCGCCGGCGGCGTGGTGACGTTCACGGTATCGCCCTCGGCGAGCGCATCCGGCGGATTGAGAATGATGCGATCGGCAGTACTGACCCCGCTGCTCAATTCCACCTCGATGCCCATTTCGCGGCTGATGGTCACCGGCTGCAGATGCACCTTGCCGGCCGCATCGACGACGCCGACGCGCAGGCCCTCCGGTCTGAACAGCAGCGTGTTCCCCGGCACCGTCAGGGTTTTGCCGGCCTCTGCGCCGCGCGTACGAATGCCCACCTCGACGTAGGCGCCGGGCAGCAGGGTGCCGTCGATGTTCGGCAGATTGACCTCGACCTGCAGCGTCCTGCTCAGGGGGTCGATCGCTTTCGCGGTGCGGACCACGGTGCCGGCGAATTTCCGTCCGGGCATTTCCTTGAGCACGATATCGGCCTTGTCGCCGATGCGGATTTGCGCGGCATAGTTTTGCGGCACATAAATATAGACCCGCAGCCGGTCGTTCTTCGCCAGCGTGAACAGGACCTTGGTGCCGCTGCCCGCATCGACCAGATTGCCGACATCGATATTGCGGCGCGTGACGATGCCGGAGAACGGCGCCGTGATGCGGCCGAAGCCGACCTGCTCCTGCAGGCGCGTGACGGTCGCCAGCGACGAGGCCGCGGCCGCCCTGGCGGAGGCGAGCGCGTTGCGTTTTTCATCGTATTCCTGCTGGGTGACCGCATCGCGCTTGCGCAGCGCCTCCCAGCGGTCGAAAGTCGATTCGGCGAGCTGCAGATTGGTCGCGGTCTGCCGCTGCGCGGCCAGCGCCTCGTTCAGTTGCTGCGCGACTTCCGGCACCTCGAGCTGGGCGAGCAATTCGCCTTTCTCGACCGGGTCGCCGATATCCTTGTACCAGTGGGCGAGATAGCCGCCGACGCGCGCATAGATCGGCGCTTCGACAAAACCCTGAAGGGTGCCGGGCAGGCGCAGCAGATTGTCGCCGGAAGCGGCTTTCGGGTTGGTGACGATGACGTAGCGGGTCGACTGCGCGCGCGCGGTCTCGTCCAGGTCGCGCGCCTTGGCCATGCGCATGCCCAGCACGATCGCGGCGCCGATCGCCAGCACGCCGAGCGTCAGCAGCGCGTAGCGTTGCATGCGTCCCAGCAGGCGCAGGCGGCTGACGCCGCGCGGCATGCCGTTCGCGGGATGATGGATGCCGATCGAGGAATGTTGTTTTTGTGACATATCAGCGCTTTCCTTCCGCATCGTCTGGCGGCGTCGTCTCCTGCCCGTGGCGGACGGCGCGGCGGGCAAGGCGTTGGTGGATGCCGGCGAACACCAGCGGGACAAAGAACAGGGTGGAAATCGTGGCGAACAGGAGCCCGCCGATGGTTGCGCGGCCCAAGGGCGCGTTCTGCTCGCCGCCCTCGCCGAAGCCCAGCGCCATCGGCAGCATGCCGATGATCATCGCCAGGGCCGTCATCATCACGGGCCGCAGGCGCGTGGCGCCCGCCTCGAGCGCGGCCGACAGCGGCAATTCACCGGACAGCAGGCGCTGGCGGGCGAAGGACACCATCAGGATGCTGTTGGCGGTGGCCACCCCCATGGTCATGATCGCGCCGGTCAGCGCCGGCACGCTCAGGGTGGTGCCGGTGAGGAACAGCATCCAGGCGATGCCGGCGATCGCCGCCGGTAAGGCGGAAATGATAATCAGCGGGTCGAGCCAGGACTGGAAATTTACCACGATCAGCAAATACACCAGAGCGATGGCCATCAGCAGGCCGACGCCGAGCCCCAGGAACGAGGACTTCATGGTTTGCACCTGGCCGCGCAGCGTCACCTTCGCGCCCCGGGGCAATTGGCTGCGGATCTTGTCGACGGCGCGCTCGACATCGCCGGCCACGGCGCCGAGATCGCGGCCGTTCACGCTGACGTAAAGATCGATCACCGGATCGATGTTGTAGCGCGACACCACCGCCTGCTCGCGGCCGGAGGAAACCTGGACGACATTGCTCAGCAACTGCGGCTGCACGCCGGTGCCGCCGGTGCCCACCGGAATCTGCATCAGGGCATCGATCGAATCGATCTGGTACTGCGGCGTCTGCACCGAGATGCTGTAGGCGATCCCGTTGACCGGGTTCAGCCAGAAGGCCGGGGCCGTCTGGAAGCTGCCCGATAGCGGCACCAGCACGTTCTGCGCGACATTCGCCGCACTCAGCCCGCTTTGCTGGAGGCGGCTGCGGTCCATGGTCAGCTGGATCGCCGGCTGGTCGAGCCGCTGCTGGATGTGGACATCGACCGTGCCGGGGATCTGCTTCACCGTCTTTTGCAGCTCGGCCGCCAGGCGGAAATTTTCGCGGATATTGTTGCCGGCAAACTGGATGTCGATCGCTGCCGGAAGCCCGAAATTCAGAATCTGTGTGACGACATCGGCGGGCTGGAAAAAGAATTCGACGCCGGGGAATTGTTGCGGCAGATCGCGGCGCAGGGTGTCGATATAGCGCGCGGTCGGCGCGTGGTCCGGCTTCAGGCCGATCAGGATTTCACCGTCCAGCGTGCCGATGGCCCCGGCATTGCTGTAGGACAGGTTGATCCCGCTGAACGGCAGGCCGAGGTTATCGAGAATGGTCACGAGCTCCCCGGCGGGAATTTTTTCGCGGATGCTGGCCTCCACCTGGTCGGCGAGGCGGGCCGTTTCTTCAATCCGCGTGCCGGTCGGCGCGCGGAAATGCAGCCGGATCAGGCCCGCATCGACACTCGGGAAGAAATCGCGGCCGAGCACGAAATAGAGGCCGCAGGACAGCACGCAGAAGGCGAGGAACAGCGAGGCGAACTGCCGCCGCCGCGGCAGCAGGGCGCTGAGGATGACGATGTAGCCGCTGCGCAGGTGTTCGAATTTCGCATCGAAGCGCCGATAGACCCGCTGCAACAGGTTGGGCGCGGTGCCGGCATGCGCCGGTCCGCCATGCTTCATGAACAGCATGACCAGGGTCGGCACCAGCGTTCGCGACAGGATATAGGAGGCGATCATGGCGAACATCACTGCCTCGGCCAGGGGCACGAACAGGAAGCGCGCCACGCCGGTCAGGAAGAACATCGGCACGAAGACGATGCAGATGCACAGCGTGGAGACCAATGCCGGGATGGCGATTTCGCCGGCGCCCTCGAGAATCGCCGTTTCGAGATCGTGCCCCAGGTGCAGATAGCGTTCGATATTCTCGATGGTGACCGTCGCATCGTCCACCAGGATGCCTACCGCCAGGGCGAGCCCGCCCAGGGTCATGATGTTGATCGTTTCGCCGAGGGCGTACAGCGTGAGCACCGAGGCCAGTACCGACAGCGGGATCGAGATGGCGATGATGCAGGTGGTGCGCCAGTTGCCGAGGAACAGCAGGATCATCGCGGCGGTGAGGCAGGCGGCGATCAGGCCCTCATGAATCACGCCGCTGATGGCCGACTTGACGAATACGGACTGGTCGAACAGCGGCGTCATCTTGATGTCTTCCGACAGCGTCGGCGCGATGTCCTTGAGCGAGGAGCGCAGGGAATCGACGATTTGCAGCGTCGATGCCCCGCCGTTCTTCAATAGGGAAAGCAGGACGCCGCGCTTGCCGTCCTGCCGCGCGATATTGGTCTGCGGCGTGAAGCCGTCGCGCACATGGGCGACTTCGCCGAGAAAGATGGTGGCGCCGTTCACGGTGCGCACGGGCAAGTCGTTGAGCTCGTCGATGACGCGCGGCGATCCGTTCATGTTGATATTGAATTCGGTCGCGCCCAGCTTGGCGGTCCCGCCCGGCAGGATCAGGTTCTGGGCATTGATGGCATTGACCACATCGGTGGACGAGAGGCCCTTCGCCTGCAGGGTCTGGGGGTTGAGGTCCACCGAGATGACCCGGTTCTTGCCGCCGTAGGGATAGGGAATGGCGACGCCGGGATTGAGCGCCGTATCGAACAGGCTCTGCTCGGACTGCACCGGGCTCGACAATCCCAGCTGGATGACGGGAATGCTCGAGGCGGAATACTTGATGATGAGCGGCGGGGTGATGCCAGGCGGCAGCTGGCGCACGATCGCCTGCTCGACCGAGGTGACCTGGGCGATCGCAGTCGGAATGTTGGCGCCCGGCTGGAAGAACACCTTGATGACCGAAACGCCGGCCAGCGATTGCGACTCGATATGTTCGATATCGTTGACGGTAGTGGTGAGCACGCGCTCGTTGGTGGCGGAAATCCGCTGCCCCATTTCCTGCGCGGACAAACCGTTGTAGTTCCAGATGATGCTGATCACCGGAATATTGATTTCCGGAAAGATGTCCGTCTCCATGCGCAGCAGGACGATCGGCGTGGCCAGGAAAATCAGCAGCGCCATCACGATAAAGGTATAGGGGCGGCGCAATGCGACGTTTACGATCCACATCTACTGGATTCCATTCATTTCAGGGTGTATTTGTTGTTTGCAGCCGGCGGACAAACCCTGCTGCGCTATCGCTACCGGCCGATGATGGGAAGCCCTGACAGACACGGCAATCCAGCGCAAAGTTCAATTTGCGGCGCCCTGAATTTTGCCCCGGATCGGACGCCTTTTTTCGGTGTGTCGGACGCACCGATCCGGGGCCGGCGTCCGAGCCTGGTTTTTCACTCTACAGACGGGTTCGGCGTGGCGATTTGGTTCGCGCCGCGGCGTTCGGCGCCCCCCATATTGGTGCCCGGCGCACGGCAGTAGCGGTTCGTATTGATGCGCCGGTTAATGGGACATGAAGCAAGGCACGGAGCCGGTACCCACAATGAATTCGAGGTCAATCCGGCGCAGCGCACCGGATGCAATTCCCTCGATTCAATTTTTTCAAAAGCGCAGATCGCCATTTGGCGCGCCTTTCCAAGCAAAAAAGGCCGGAAAGTCGCGCCAATGCTGGAGTTTGAATTCCATTCCGCAAGAAAGCGCTCAGGTCCATCGATGCGAAATTGGGCTCCGGACTGAAACCGGGGCGACGAAGTTTCTTGAGCGTCAGCCTATGCGGAATTGCATTGAGCGCCAAACCCGCGCATGGCCGCGAGCGCATGGCACACTCGCGCACAACATCAACCCATCGATCGCCAGAAATCGAGCTTGATGCCTTCCGCTTCGCATTGGGGAAATCAGATTTTCATGTCCCGGCCGGCACGGTGGCCGCAGTGGAGACACTCGATACAAAAAGCAAAAAAGCCCACACCGGCGCAGGTCCGCCGCCCTTTGCAGACCAAGGGCCAAGCCGTCGGTGGACTTGCACCTGCGCTTCAGGACGCGACGATCATCCTACGTATTTTTCAACGACCTCCGGCGGCCGGAGATGCGCCTCACTCGCATCGCGACCTGTCTCGCGAACGGCGCGGCGCTGCCGCAGCAGATCCCAGCACTGATCGAGCTCGATCTCGATCGTCGCCAGCCGCTGGCTTGCGGATGGGTCAAGCGATCCACGCTCGAAAAGCTCGTGCTCTTCCGCGACCAGGTTCTGGATATGCGCCAGAACCACTTTCTCTTTTCCTTGATCTTCCATGAGATGTCCTCCCTGCTTCAGTGAAAACGAGAACTACTGCAACGAGAAATGCCGCAAATACTGAACGACCGCTGCAAAGAAGAAACCCGACTCAGGAATCGAGCTTGATGCCTTCCGCTTCGAACACCCGCTTCACCGTCGGCCGCGAAGCGACGCGCAGGGCTTGCTTGGTCCAGTGGGGGAACTGGGTTTTCATATCCCAGCCGGCGCGGTAGCCCCAGCGGTAAAACACCAGCAGATAGGCATCGCACACGCTGTACTGGCCGCCGAGGGCGAAGGTCTTGCCGGTGAGCAGGGCCTCGATTTCGCCGAAGTATTTGAACAGCAGCGCGCGGCAGCGTGCGTTGATGCCTTCCTTGGCGGCCGGGTCGGCGGAGTAGCGCTCCGCGCGCCAGATACCGGCATGGGCGACCTGCACGCTTGAGGCCAGCCACGCCATCAGCGAAAGGGCTTCGGCCTGCTTCCAGGTGTCCTTGGGCCACAGGCCGCGGCTGGCATAACCGCCGCCCAAATACGTGAGGATGGCGACGTTCTCGGTCAGCACCTTGCCGTCGACCATCAGCGCCGGCACGCGCGCGCGCGGATTGATCTTGAGGTAATCGGCCTTGTGCTGATCGCCGTCCTTGGTGGAGATCAGCACCGGCTCATAGGCGATGCCGAGCTCCTCCAAAACGATATGCGGGGCAAGCGAGCAGGCGCCGGGGGAGTAGTACAGCTTGATCACGTTGTGCTTTCGTGGCTGCCGCGGAACGGCGAAGAGGCCCTATAGTCTGGTAATCAGGGACGAGGTGTCAAATCGGCTGCCGCCGGCCTTTTGCACATCGCCGTAAAACTGGTCGACCACGGCGGTGACCGGCAGGCGTGCGCCGTTGCGCCGCGCCTCATCCAGACAGATACCGAGGTCCTTGCGCATCCAGTCCACCGCGAAGCCAAATTTGAACTCGCGCTTGAGCATGGTCTTGCCGCGGTTCTCCATTTGCCAGGATTGCGCCGCGCCTTTGGAGATGACATCGAGTACCTGCTCGCCGTTAAGGCCGGCTTTCTCGGCAAAGGCGAGTCCCTCCGACAAGGCCTGCACCAGGCCGGCGATGCAGATCTGGTTGACCATCTTGGTCAGCTGCCCGGCACCCGAATCGCCCATCAGGGTGGTGGCCTTGGCATAGCAATCGATCACCGGCTTGGCCTTGTCGAAGGGCGCCTGGTCGCCGCCGACCATCACGGTGAGCTGGCCTTTTTCGGCACCCATCTGGCCGCCGGATACGGGACCATCGAGGAAGGCGATGCCCTTGGCCCTGGCGACGGCGTACAGGCTGCGCGCCGCATCGGCCGAGGCGGTGGTGTGATCGACGAGGATGGTGCCGGACTTCATCGCCGCCAGCGCGGCGCCGCCCACATCGAGCAAATCCTTGTCATTGCCCACGCACATCATCACTATCTCGGCGCCCTGCACCGCTTCGGCCGGGGTCTTGCCCAGTGCGCCGCCATGCTGCTTGACCCAGGCTTCGGCCTTGGCCGTGGTGCGGTTGTAGACGGTGACATCGTGGCCTTTGGCCTTGAGATGGCCGGCCATGGGATACCCCATCACGCCGAGGCCGAGGAATGCGACTTTCATGTTCTTCTCCAGGTTCTGTCTGAAACAATCAGGGGTTCAGGAATTCAAAGATTCAGGAATTCAAGGATTCAGCAAATTCGGGGGCTTCTTGCCGCTTAAGGCCGCGATCATATTATCGACGGCCAGCATCGCCATGTTCATGCGCGTATTGTGCGTGGCGCTGCCGATATGCGGCGTCAACGCGACATTATCCAGCTTGAGGAATTCCGCGTTGAACGCGGGCTCGTTTTCAAATACATCGAGGCCGGCGCCGGCGATGCGTTTGTGTTTAAGCGCATCGATCAGCGCCACATCATCGACCACGCCGCCGCGCGCGGTGTTGATGAGTATTGCCGAGGGTTTCATCAGCGCGATCTCGGCGGCGCCGATCAGATGGTGCGTGGCCGGCGAATACGGCACCATCACCACCACGAAATCGCTGTCGCGCAATACTTCGTCCTTGCTCGCATAACGAGCGTTGAGTTTCGATTCGGCTGCGGCGTCGAGGCGCGTGCGATTGAAGTAACGCACCTGCATCTCGAAGCCCAGCGCGCGCCTGGCGATGGTCTGGCCGATGCGGCCCATGCCGATGATGCCCAATGAGGCGTGGTGGATATCGGCGCCCAGCCATTGCTGCAGGGCGAAACCTTTTTTCCACTCGCCGCGCCGCAGCCGGCCTTCGGTTTCGGTAATGCGCCGCGCGGCGGCCATCAGCAGGGCGAAAGTCAGGTCGGCAGTGGTGTCGTCGAGTACGCCGGGGGTATTGGTGGCCATCACGCCGCGCTTCGAGACTTCGGCGATATCGATATTGTTGTAACCCACGGCGATGTTGCTGACCACTTTTACCGTCGGGCAGGCATCGAGAAAGGCGGCATCGATCTTCTCGGTGAGACAGCAGATCACGCCGGTACAACCATCGGCGCGGCGGCGCAACAGCTCGGGCGACATGATGTCGTCGGAAGCGTTGTGGTCAACCTCGAAATGCTGCGCAAGCCTGGCGACGACCTCGGGAAATACCTGGCGGGTAACAAGAATTTTCGGCTTCATGACAAAGGGGGCTTTGCAGATAAATCGGCTTCATGGAAAAAACAGGGCCATCGGTTTCAGACGATGGCCCCGAGAGATTAAATGAAATGGCTAGCCGCCGCCATACAGATAATTCGGCAGCCACAGCGTCATGCCCGGCCAGATGTACATGAAGACCATGCACAGGATGACGATGAGCATATACGGCATCATCCCGGCGAATATCTGGTTGAGCGTCACATGCGGCGGCGACACGCCTTTCAGATAGAAGGCCGACATCGCCACCGGCGGCGACAGGAATGCGGCTTGCAGGTTGACGAACACCAGGGTGCCCCACAGGATCGGGTCGATGTCGAAATGCTTCAGCATCGGCAGGAAAATCGGCACGAAGATGACGATGATCTCGGTCCATTCCAGCGGCCAGCCCAGCACGAAGATGATGGCCTGCGACAGCAGCATGAACTGCAGCGGCGTCATGTTCAGCGACAGCACCCAGTGCTCGACGATCTGCTGTCCGCCGAGAATCGCGAACACCGCCGAGAACAGCGCCGAGCCGACGAACAGCCAGCACACCATGGCCGTGGTTTTGGCCGTCAGAAACAGCGATTCCTTGGTGCGCTCCATGTTCAGCGAACCGGACTGGATGGCCAGCAGGAAGGCGCCTGCCGCACCGACCGCCGCCGATTCGGTCGCCGTGCAAATGCCGAACAAAATGACCGCCAGCACCAGGATGGTCAGCAGGCCGAGCGGCATCACCGATTCGATCAGCAGCTTGAGAATGACGAACTGTTCCGCATGCAACTGCCGGTAGTACCAGATCAGCAGCAGGCCCAGCAGGGCGCTGCTCATCCAGAAATACAGGTAGAAGTCCTTGGGCGGGCCGCTGGCCGAGGGCGCGGCATTGCCTTCCGACAATTCCGGCGTGCCCATTTCCTGCAGCGTGTCGGATTCCTTGTCCGCGGTCACAGTTTCGTTATTGCCCAGTTCCTCGACTTTTTCTTCTTTCGTCTCGCCACCGGCCACCGGTGCAACGACCGGTGCAACGGCGGGCGCCTTGGCGACGGCCGCGACCGGTTTCGCTTCGGGCGCATCGACCTGCTGGTGAATGACAACGTACCACCAGATGCCGGCCATGGTACCGGCAGCCAGCAGGAACGGGAACACCATCGACAGCCAGTTCTTGACGATCAGAAAATAGGTGAAGCGCTTGCCGTCGATCTGCAATTGCAGCGCGGCGGCCGGCTTGAACAGCGCCTTCATCAGGCCGATGCCCATATTGCCGGCATAGGCCTGCTGCATTTGCGGCACCCAGTCCGGAATCGGCGCGCGCGTTTCGGCTTCGGGCAGTTTGGGGGCGATCTTCGGATTGATCAGCGCCCAGCCGATGATGTACAGCAGATACAGAAAGGCGAGGAAGAAGCCCGGGAACATGGCGGCGGCGTACAACTTCACCACCGATTGCCCGGCAATCGCCGCATACACGATGATCATCACCGAGGGCGGAATCAGGATGCCCAGGGTGCCGCCGGCGGTAATCACGCCGGCCGCGAGGCGCGTGTCATAGCCTGCCTTCAACATCGGATTGAACGCGATCACGCCCATCAGCACCACGACGGCGCCGACCAGTCCGCTGGCAATGCCCCAGAAGGTGCAGATGATCAGTGTGGCCACCGCCAGCGAAGCCGGCACGCGGCGGAACGCCAGTTGCACGGCGTAGAACATCTTGTCCACCAGCGCTCCGCGCTCCATCACATATCCCATGAGCACAAATAACGGTATGGACAACAGCGTGTCATTGGTCATGGCGCCATACGTTCGCTGCACCATCAGATCGAAAATGCGGTTCTGCGACCAGTTCGCCAGCCACGGCGTACCGGGGTCGTGGAAGGCGATGAAGCCGAAAAACATGCCGAGGCCCATCAGGGTGAAGGCGGTCGGGAAGCCCAGCATGATCACGACGACGATCAGGCTGAGCATCAACAGGCCGAGTGCGGGATCGCTCATTTTGCGTCCTTGTTGTTTTGTTGGTCGTTGGCCTGCCCGGGACGGCGGCCGACATCTTCCGGTGCGCGCTCGCCCAGGCCGCGCTTCTGCGCCGCCTCGTCGATGGCATGGGCCTGCTCGATGACGCGATTGCGCGTGGCCTCATCGACATGGGTGCTGCCGGAAAGCTGCTGCTCGATGACGTCGATTTCCTCGGCGTCCTTGAGGCGTTGCGGCCACTCGCCCGTCCTGAGGCAGACCACGCAGCGCACGATTTCCGCCACCCCCTGCAACATCACCAGGGCGCCGGCGATCGGAATGAAGGTTTTGAAATGATAAATCGGCGGGCCGTCGGCGGTGATGCTCGAATGCTCGCGAATCTTCCAGGCCGTGTCCGCATAATCCCAGCCGGCATAGCAAAGTGCGGCGATGCCCGGCAAAAAGAAAATGATATACAGCGCGAGGTCCAGCGCGGCCTGGGTGCGCGGCTTGAACGAGCCGTACAGAAAATCGCCGCGCACATGACCGTCCTGCGCCAGCGTATATGCGCCGCACATCATGAACGTGGCGCCGTACATCATCGAGGTGATGTCGAGAAACCAGGCCGAAGGATCGTTCAGCAAATAGCGCTTGAACACCTCGGCGACCACTACCAGCATCAGCAAGCCGATCACCCAGGCAAAGGCCTTGCCGCACCAGGTGCTGATGCTGTCAACCCAGAATAGAAACCGTTGGACCTGCATGATCACTCCCGCTCAACACTGGAACCTGCGAGCACCGCCGCGACGGACGGGGGCCCAAAAAAACACCACCATGCAGCGAAGGCCGCACGGTGGTGTCGGGTGTGTGAAGCTGATTACGCCTTCTTCGCGAAAAAGTGGTTCGCGGCAACGCGGAAGTTGACGTTGGTGTCGTTTTGCCACTTGGTGGTGCGCTGCGCAAAGGCGCGCTGCGACTCGATCACCCTCTTGAACATCGGATTTTCAGCCGATTTCTTGGCGACAATCTGGTCCCAGATCTTGAGTTGTTCCTCGAGAATGGAATCCGGCGTCTTGTAGAACTTGACCTTGTCCTTGGACTGCAGCTCGATATAGTCCGCCGAGTAGCGCTCGATCGCCTTCCACGACATATCGGCCGAGGAAGCCTCAACCGCATTGGCGACGATGGCTTTCAGCTTGGCCGGCAGCGCATCGTACTTGGTCTTGTTGAACAGGATTTCAAACTGCTCGCCGGACTGGTGCCAGCTTTGCAGCATGCACACCTTGGAAACGTCGGCAAAGCCCAGCGCGCGATCCGAGCTGGCGTTGTTGAACTCGGCCGCATCGAGCAGGCCGCGGTCCATCGCGGCGGTAATTTCGCCGCCGGGCACGGCGTTCACTGCCGCGCCGAGGCCGGTGAAGATATCGATCGACAGCCCAACAGTACGATACTTGAGGCCCTTGAAGTCGTCCTTCGATTTGACCACTTTCTTGAACCAGCCCAGCGGTTGAGTCGGCATCGGGCCGTACAGGAAGGAGACGACATTGAGATTGAGGGTCTTGTAAATCTCTTCCAGCAGCGCCTTGCCGCCGCCATAGTAGTGCCAGGCCAGCACCATATTGGCATCCATGCCGAAGGCCGGACCCGAACCCCAGATGGCCATCGCCGAATTTTTTCCGTACCAGTAGGCCAGCACGCCATGGCCGCCGTCGAGGGTGCCCTTGCTGACCGCATCCATCATGTCGAAGGCCTTGACGACCGAGCCGGCCGGCAGCACCTCGATCTTGAGGTCGCCGCCCGACATGTCGTTCACTTTCTTCGCGTAGTCGAGCGCGTATTCGTGGAAGATGTCCTTGGTCGGCCAGGTGCTTTGCCAGCGCATCGTGATCGGCCCGGTCTGGCCATTCGAGATCATCGGAAATCCGGTGATCGCCGCCCCGGTTGCGGCCGCCGTTCCGGCGAGGAATTTGCGACGCTTGGAAACCCCGAGGGCAGGCTTGATGTCTTTCTCGTTCATTTGCATCCTCCAATATTATTAGTGGGAATAGCAGCGAAGAAATTGCGCGGCATTTTTATTATGGGACTGGCACCGAACCACGACTCGCATGGTCGCTTGTGGGGCGGCGCACCGGCAAAGACGATTCATGCTAATCGCGTGTGCTGCGATAAGCAATAGGCCTGCATCAATCGGCAACGATCAGCAAAGTTGCAGCTGTTTATACCCAATGTCATTTGTGCAGTGCAGCGAAAAACGCCTGCGACTGGTGCCCGAAACGTTGTCAGTGCCCCGCCCAAGTCACCGTACTAAATGCTGCAGCCGGGTTGCCGGGGCCCTTATGCGCGAGTTGCGGTTGCCGGCGCCGCGACCCTGTTGTTCACCCCTGGCTGCCAGCCCAGTACGGCCAGCAACACAAAGAAGCCGATGACATAGCCCAAGGCGACATGCCAGCCGTCTTTCAGCCATTGCGCCACCGACTTGGCTTGCGGATACATGCTGGCGAGCGCCACACCCGCCGAGGAGCCGAACCAGATCATCGAACCGCCGAAGCCGACCGCATAGGCGAGGAAGCCCCAGTCGTAACCCCCCTGCTTGATGGCCAGCGCGGTCAGCGGGATATTGTCGAACACAGCTGACAGGAACCCCAGGCCCAGCGCGCTATGCCATGATGCCGGCGTCAGCTCTTCCACCGGCATCATCGATGCGCAGGTCACCAGCGAGAGCAGGAATACCGAACCCCTGAAGGCATCGGGCAGCGCCTCCCAGTCGGGGCGGCGCAGCGGCAGGGAAATCAGGATGGCCACCCACACGGCGACGCCGATAAACGGAAAATGATCGGCCTGGCTGTTGAATTGCAGATTGACCACGACATTGGTGACCACCGCAAACACCAGGATCAGGCCGACGATGCCGAGGCGGCCCCAATCGATCCTGGTTTGCGAATCGCCGTCCTTGAGAATCGGCGAGTATTTATGCTGCTGCAAGGACGCGGGAATGCCGCAGATGACGAGGGCGACCACGGCTGCCACGTAGGCGTGGAATACCGCGATCGGACTGACGCCCGAAATCCACAGCATGGTGGTGGTGGTATCGCCGACCACCGAGCCTGCGCCACCGGCATTCGAGGCCGCGACAATCGCGGCCAGGTAACCGACGTGCACCTTGCCGCGAAACAACTGGTGCGCCATCGCGCCGCCGATCAGGGCCGCGGCGATATTGTCCAGGAACGACGACAGCACAAACACCATCAGCAGCATGATGAAGCCGCCCTTCCAGTCGTCGGGCAGGTAGCGCGGCAGGACCAGCGGCACCTGGCTTTTCTCGAAGTGCCGCGACAGCAGGGCAAAGCCGAGCAGCAGGCATAGCAGATTGGCGAGGATCACCCATTCATGACCGAGATGCGCAGCAAAACCGCTGATGCCGGGCCCGGTTTTGAATCCGGTGAAAACAATCTTGTAGAGCGAAATCACGATCACGCCGGTAAGCGCCACGCGCAGGGTATGCGCATGAAACAGGGCAACGCCCAGCAGCGTCAGACCGAACAGGATGAAGTCGACCGGGATGCCGCCCAGCTTCACCAGGGTGTAACCGGGATCGCCCGCTGCCAGTGCGGGCAGAGGCAGCAAGGTGAGCAGGGAAATGATGGGGATACGGCGAATCAGTGAGGCAATCGTCAGTACAAAGGGCATTGAATCTCTTTCTTGTCGGATTGCTGTCATCGGCTGGACAGCGATCTTGGGGGCGGCTATGGCACCTATGGCACGAGAATTACATGCACGCGGTAAGGACCGTGCGCACCGATGACGATGGTCTGCTCGATGTCGGCCGTGCGCGACGGGCCCGAGACGAAAAACGTGGCGCGCGGCGGCGCGCCGAACTCATCGCGCAATAGCTGGAATGCATCTTCCATGGTCGGCACAATGCGCGCCCTGCTGACCACGCAGATATGCGTCTCCGGCAGCAGCGCCGTCACCTTGGGCGTGGCACGCGCGCCCAGCAACAGCAGGGTGCCGGTCTCGCCGATGGCGCAAAAACATCCGGTGAGACCGACCAGATCGACGGCATTAGCCGGACGGCTTGCATAGTGCAGCTGCGACGACGCCCAATCGAGCGCGGCAAATTCGTCCCAGCCGGCCAAGGCGGGCTGCAGGTTCTGTTCGGCGAGATAGCGCGCCACGACGCGTGGCACTTCCGTCAAGGACGCCGCTTCGGCGAGAGTCGTTTTGAGACGCCCGCATTCGTCGATAAAGTGCTGCACCGGCTCATGCCGGCCAAACCCCGGCAGCGGCCCGCGCGCGCGCGCCTGGATGACCGCGCGCGCAGCATCGATCTCCGCTGCCGTCGTGAGCCCGGATCTGCCGCTGTTGGCGCGAATTCGCGCCAAGATGTTCTCGCGTGCGCTCATTTCCGACCCCGTTCGGCGGCGTAAAGCGCGCGAAAAGTTTTGCCCTGCGGGGCGGGCATGTCGCGGCCATCGGTCCAGCCGTCGATCCCGGGCAGGCGATGTATCAGCTTGTCGCGCCCGCCCAGCCACGACGCGATACGTGCGCCCAGCGTGGCCAGCATGGCATACAGACCCGGCCGCATGACCGCAAAACTCCAGGCCTTGAGTGCCCAACGTTCGCTCCAGGGCCGCAGCTTCCTGTCGAACTGCTGTTCGCGCAGCTTGCGCATCAGGTCCGGCAGCGGGATTTTTACCGGGCACACCACCTGGCACTCGCCGCAGAAGGTCGCCGCATTCGGCAGATCGCCGGCGTTCTCGATGCCCACATAGCTCGGCGTCAGCACCGAACCCATCGGGCCCGGATACACCCAGCCATAGGCGTGGCCGCCGACATTCTGGTACACCGGGCAGTGATTCATACAGGCGCCGCAGCGTATGCAGCGCAGCATGTCCTTCATTTCGCCGCCGACCAGCTTGGTGCGCCCGGCATCGACCAGCACGATATGCATCTGCTCGGGCCCCTCGACTTCGTCCGGTGCCTTCACACCGGTCGTGAGCGTCAGGTAATTGGCGATCGACTGGCCGATCGCCGATCGCGGCAGCAAGCGGATCAGGGTCGCGAAATCTTCCAGGGTGGGGATGACTTTTTCGATGCCGGTGATCACGCAGTGAATGCGCGGGATGGTTGTCACCATATCGGCATTGCCTTCATTGGTCACGGTGAGCGTGGTGCCCGTTTCCGCGATTACAAAATTGGCGCCGCTGATGCCCATGTCGGCCGCCAGAAAATGACCGCGCAGCACTTCGCGCGCTTCACGCGTCATCGCCGAAATATCGCTGAGACGCGGCCTGTGGTGCGCATCGACGAACAGCTGCGCCACTTGCTCCTTGGATTTGTGCACCGCCGGAGCGACGATATGCGAGGGCGGCTCCTTGGCAAGTTGCAGAATGTATTCGCCGAGATCGGTTTCCAGCACCTTCACGCCGGCGGCGTCGAGCGCATCGTTGAGCGACACTTCCTCGCTGACCATGGACTTGGACTTGGTCACCGTCTTCACCGCGTTGCTGCGCGCGATTTCGACAATGATGGCATTGGCTTCCGCGGCGGTCTCCGCCCAGTGCACTACCGCGCCGCGCCGCGTGGCATTCTTTTCGAATTCGAGCAGATAGGCATCGAGGTTGTTGATCACACGGTCGCGCAAGGCGGCCGCATGACTGCGGATGTCTTCCCAGTTGTCGATAGTGGCGACACTGGCGGCACGGCCGTCGACGAACTTGCCCTTGGCCTTCTTCATCGCGGTCTGCAGAACCGCGTCATTGAGCTTGAGACTCGCGGTCTGCTTGAAGAACATGGACGTCACTTGCATGATTACTTGACCATTCCGGCGGCGACTTCGGCGAAATGAAGCACCTTGGTGTTCATGTCCCCGTTGCGTCGCAGCCGCCCCTCGATATTGAGCAAGCAACCCAGGTCACCGCCGACGACCGCACCGGCACCGCTCATGCCGATATTCACGCATTTATTGTCGGCCATGCGCGTGGAGATTTCGCCCAGTTTGATCGAGAAGGTGCCGCCGAAGCCGCAGCATTTTTCCGCATCGTTCATTTCGCTGATGCTGCAGCCGGTTTGTGCCAGCAGCGCGCGCGGCTGCCGCTTGATGCCGATTTCGCGCAATCCCGCGCAGCTGTCGTGATAGGTGATGCTGCCCGCGTACTTGCCGGGAACCTGTTCCACCTTCAGTACATTGACCAGGAAATCCGACAGCTCATACCATCTGGCCGCAAGTTTTTCAAACGCGGCATGATCGGGTTCGTCGCGGAACAGGTCTTCGACGTAATGAACTTTCACCTGGCCGGAACAGGAACCGGAAGGGGCCACCACATAATCGCAGTCCTGGAATTCGGCGAGCAACTTGCGCGCAAGCTGCTGCGAGACGGCGCGCGCGCCGGAGTTGTAACCGGGCTGGCCGCAGCAGGTCTGCGCGGCGGGGACAATGACTTCGCAGCCCGCGTCTTCCAGAAGTTTAAGCGCGGCAAAGCCGATATTGGGGCGGACGAGATCGACCAGGCAGGTAACGAAGAGACCGACTTTCATATGCGAGATGTTATCTCACATCGAGGCGGCGCAGTGGCGCTGCGGCGCCAACTGGCGTGAAACCAAACTCAGGAAGGCGAGGAGGTTTTCACCGGGAGCACGGCAACCTTGCCGCTTTCAATCCACTTCTTGATGCGATTGGCATCGCCGATGCGCGTGAACTTGCCCCAGGAATCCATCAACACGATGACCACCGGGCGGGAAGCGATAATGGCCTGCATGACCAGGCATTTGCCGGCTTCATTGATGTAACCGGTCTTGGACAGGCCGATAGTCCAGCCACCCGTACGCACCAGCGCATTGGTATTGACGAAGCCGATTTGCCGGCTGCTGGTCGGCAGCGTGACCCTCAAGGCCGGCGCCGTTGAAAATTCACGAATCTCGGGATAGGCCGACGCGGCGGAAACCATCATTGCCAGATCCTGCGGGCTGGCAACATTGCCGGGCGCCAGGCCGGTAGGATCGACAAACTGGGCGTTGCTGAGGCCGAGCAGTTTCGCCTTGGCATTCATCGCCTCGACAAATGCGCCAGTACCTCCCGGGTAGGTGCGCCCCAATGCGGCGGCGGCGCGGTTGTCGGAGGCCATCAGCGCCAGGCGCATCAAGTCCTCGCGACGGAACGCGGTACCCACCGGCAGGCGCGATTTGGAACCCTTCAACATATCGATATCGGCTCGGTCGATCACCACGGCTTCATCCAGATTGAGCCTGGCATCGAGGACCACCATCGAGGTCATCAATTTGGTGATCGAGGCGATCGGCAATGCGTTGTCGGCATTCTTGGCATACAGCGCCTGCCCGGTTTCCTGGTCGAAGACAAAGGCGGCATGGGAAAGCAGATTGGGGCCGCCGTCCTTGCCGTAGTCGGCAACCGCAACGGCACGAGCCCGGCCCGATTTCTTCTGCACTTTCTTCACGACGTCCGCATGGGCGAGCGTCATCGCGGAGCCGAAAAACACGGCCACGATAGAATGCGCGATCAACCTTGCTGTTTTTGTCATTGTGTACTGCACCGAAATGTGACAACCCTGTGAATGGCCCAACACCATAGCAAATGCCTGTAAATCTGGCAAGACCTAATATCTTGCCTCAAAAATTAAAAATAACTATATGAATATGTTAAGTTTTTCCAGAGATCGCAATGCCTATCCCTAAATACCCCCATCCCGATACCCTAGCCGTACATGCTGGGCAGACCCCCGATTCCTTGACCGGAGCAAGGGCTGTGCCTATTTACCAGACGGCCTCGTTTGTATTCCCCGACACTGACACCGCCGCCTCATTGTTCAATCTCGAACGTGCCGGGCATGTGTATTCCCGCATTTCCAACCCCACCGTGGCGGTATTCGAGGAACGCATGGCCGCCCTCGAAGGCGCACCGGCCGCCATCGCCACCGCCAGCGGCCAGGCCGCCCTGCATCTGGCTATCGCCACCCTGATGGGCGCCGGCTCACATATCGTGGCCTCCAATGCCCTTTACGGCGGTTCTCACAATTTATTGAGCTACACCTTGCCAAGATTCGGCATCACGACTACTTTTGTCGACGGTCGCGACCTCGACGCCTGGCAGGCCGCCATTCGTCCGAACACATGCCTGCTGTTTGGCGAGACCACGCCGCGGTCGCCCATAACGCGGGGCTGCCGCTGATGGTTGACGCCACCCTGACCACGCCCTGGCTGTCGCGCCCGCTTGAGCAGGGCGCGGATATCGTCATGCATTCCGCCACCAAATTCCTGTCCGGTCACGGCGTGGTGATCGGCGGCGTTCTGGTGGACGGCGGCAGCTTCGACTGGGAGCGCTCGGACAAATTTCCCACTCTGACCCGACCCTATGCCGGTTTTCACAATATGGTGATGAGCGAGGAATCATCGGTCGCGGCCTTTGCCCTGCGCGCACGTCGTGAAGGCCTGCGCGACTTCGGCGCCAGCATGGCGCCGATGAGCGCGTTCCAGATTCTGCAGGGACTCGAGACCTTGCATGTTCGCATGCCCCGCCATGTGCAGAATGCGCGCAGGATCGTCGAGTTCCTGTCGTCGAACAAAGCGGTCGGACATGTCACCTGGCCGGAGCTATCCTCGCATCCGGATCACGAACTGGCGAAACAGCTTCTGCCCAACGGTGCGGGCGCCGTCATCAGCTTCGAAATCAAAGGCGCGGCGGGCGCGGCCAAGGCGGCCGGCAAGACGTTCATCGAAAAGCTGAACCTGTTCTCGCACCTGGCCAATATCGGCGACGCGAAATCCCTGGTCATCCATCCGGCCAGCACCACGCATTTCCGCATGGATGCGACCGCGTTGAAGCAGGCCGGGATCGGTGAAGGCACCATCCGCCTGTCGATCGGCCTGGAGCATGCGGACGATTTGATCGAGGATCTGTCGCGCGCACTGGCAGCGGCAGCCAAGGTCGCCGGCGCATGAAATTCCTTGTTCAGCAACAACCGGCCTATGTATACACCGGCGGGCAAGTGTTCGATCCGGGCAGGCCCAGTGTCGTCTTCGTGCACGGTGCAGCCAATGACCACAGCGTATGGACCTTGCAAGCCAGGTATTTCGCGCACCATGGCTTTAACGCGCTGGCGCTGGATTTGCCCGGCCATGGCCGCAGCTTCGCCGCCGCCAAAACAACGATTGCTCAATATGCGGATTGGCTGATCGGCTTGCTGGACAACGGCGCCATCGACAAGACCGCACTGGTTGGGCACAGCATGGGCGCGCTGATCGCGCTCGACGTGGCGGCACGCCATCCGGCGCGTGTTTCGCAACTCGCCCTGCTCGGCATCAGTACGCCGATGCCGGTTGCCGAAGAATTGATGGCCGCTGCGTGGAGTCGCCCTGCCGAGGCAATCGACATGCTCAATATCTGGGGACACGCGCCGCAAATGAAGTGGGGCGCCTCCCCCAGTCCCGGCACGTCGATGATGATGGCTTATAAACGATTGCTGGAAAAAAGCGGGCCGGGCGTACTTGCCGGCGACCTCGCCGCCTGCCATGGCTTCGCATTCACGGAGGCGCAATCCGGCGCCATCCGCGCCACGACACTGGTACTGAGCGGCACGCGCGACATGATGACGCCGCCCAGGGCAAACGCCGCCGTTGCAAAACAAATTCCGGCGGCCAGGATGGTGTCCCTGGAGGGGTGCGGTCATGCCATGATGCAGGAGGCGCCAGGCAAGGTGCTGGATGCCCTCAGGGATTTTCTCGGGCCCTGAAACGAAAAAGGCGCGAGCGTGCACTCGCGCCTTTGGAAACTGCGGGAAACAAGCTTGCTTAGAAGCTGAATTTTACGCCGGCCACAAATGCGCTCACATCGCTGTCATTCAGTCTCTGGTACTCGATGGTGCCGATCAAATTCCTGGCAAAGTTATAGCCGACGCCAACACCAAACAAGCCTTCGGTTTTGGTTTCTTTGAACGAACCAAATCGATCGCTCACCTTGTCTTCGGTACTAGCAACGCCGGCACGCCCGTAGATGGAAAATTGGTTGTTAAGCGGCGCCGTCAAAATCAATGAAGCATGCGTGGTTTTGGCTGTGCCATCGACCCCGCCGAAGTTGATTTTGCCGTAGTCGTTAAAGCCCACCTCGGCAGCGAGGTTCGGCGAAAATGTATAGCCGAGAGCAACGCCGACCATAACGTCATTCTGGGTACCATACCCGCCACCCACGTCATAGCTGCTTGGCCCGACATTACCGCGAACATAGAGATTGGTGTCGGCGGCGAAGACTTGCGTCGACGCGATAGCAGCCAGGATTCCCAGGGAAAGAATTGTCTTTTTCATGCTTGCTCCTAAGTGTTGATTGCGAATAACTCTGCTTGAAATCACTTTTTTACCAGTGCGCGGCCTTGAAGGACGATAGGACACAACAGGCGGCTTGTGAACATCGCAAGCGATTGCAGCCACTTCGTCATTGCTGTTTGCACTTTTCCCCACGGCACTTTGACGTAGTCGAGGCAAACTTCATATTCGATTGAAATTATTTTGGGCAGTTCCCCGGCTCTCCAAGCGGAAAAGAATCTTGCTGGCGCACTCAACAACGAGGATAAATTTGTATTTGGTGCGCCATACTTTTTTAACGACCTTGCACGATTGATCACAGGACATGCAACCGCATTAACGTATCAACATGAATCGTGTTGACCCGCATTATGCTTATCGATCAAACGAAGGGGCTCGATGTCGCCGAATTGCGACAGCTGCAATCGGTACATAATATTGGGTCCCAGTTCGAAGCAACAATAAAAAAGGCGCGGTGAACACCGCGCCTTTTTAACAACGAAAAATAACTACTTAGAACGTGAAGCGAACGCCAGCGTTGAACGATGTGACGTCGGTATTGTCCAGCTTTTGATACTCGAGCGTGCCCATCAGATTCTTGGTGAATGAATACCCGACACCTACGCCATAAAACGTTTCAGTTTTCTTGTCAGTGTCGGATCCGCAGCCAACGCCGAAGGATGGAAGGCAGCCGCTTAATTTACGGTCGGTTCGCGCAACGCCAAGTCGGCCGTATATGGAAAAGGCATCGGCAATCGGCGCGGTGACGATCAAAGAGAGTTGCGGGCCTTGGGCCTTGATATCTAGGTGATTGCCGAGGTTATCAGAATATTTTGCTTTGCCCATATCGAAGTATCCAGCTTCCAACGCAAAGATCTTCGTGAAGTTATACCCCACTGCGCCAGCAACGCTGGTGCTTTTCTTGTCAACTCCGGGGACATCGCAAACATCATTCTTGCATTCGCTCTGACCGACCGCACCGCTGACATACCAGGTTCCATCTTGCGCCATCGCCTGCGTTGAGGCCAAGGCGGCCAAAAGGCTCAAACCTAAAATAGTCTTTTTCATGTTTTCTCCGAGAATTATAGAAATAAAAATCGCTTTGACAGCGTAGATATTTTACACAAATTCACACCAAGCACCCGCAGCGAAAACCATTTCTCACCTGCGCATGTGGGAAATGGCGATCCCGGAAGACCAGATCATTCAACCATGTTTTCTGCCGATTTCAGACCCCAAGCGGTTCGGCAGTTTTTTGCTCCTCCTGTTGCTGAAGTCGCCACATCTGCGCAAATTTTCCGTCTGCATCGAGCAGCGCGCGAAAAGTTCCGCGCTCGATGATACGGCCATGGTCGAGCACCAGTATTTGGTCGGCGTCAATAATTGTCGACAATCTGTGTGCAATCACCAGCGTGGTGCGATCCTTGGCGATTTCGCGCAACTCGGCCTGGATGGCTTTCTCGGTTGCCGAGTCCAGCGCCGAAGTGGCCTCGTCAAAAATCATGATCACCGGATTCTTCAGCAAGGTGCGCGCAATCGCCACACGCTGCTTCTCGCCGCCGGACAATTTGAGGCCGCGTTCACCGACCATGCTTTGCCATTTATCCGGCAGGCGCTGGATGAAGTCGGATACATGCGCGCGCCGTGCCGCATCCTCGATATCGGCATCGCTGGAACCGGGTTTGCCGTAGGCGATGTTGTAGTGGATGGTGTCGTTGAACAGCACCGTATCCTGCGGCACGATGCCCAAGCTGGCGCGCACGCTGGTCTGGGTGACGTCGCGGATGTCCTGGCCGTCGATGGTGATACGTCCGCTGCCGACATCGTAGAAGCGAAACATCAGACGTGAAATCGTTGACTTGCCGGCTCCGCTGGAGCCCACCACCGCAACGGTCTTGCCGGCCGGCACCTCGAAACTCACATCATGCAGGATCTGCCGCTTGGGGTCGTAGCCGAAATTGACGTTTTCGAATTTCACGGACCCGCCCCGCACTGCCAGCGGCGATGCATTGGCCTTGTCCTGGATTTCCCGATTCTCGCCAAGAAGGCGAAACATCTTTTCCATATCGGTCAGCGCCTGGCGGATTTCGCGATACATCACCCCCAGGAAATTGAGCGGGATATAAAGCTGGATCAACAGTGCATTGACCATCACCAGATCGCCGATGGTGAGGTGGCGCTCGACGATGCCTTCGGAGGCGCGCCACATGAGCAAGGTCACTGCCATGGCGATCACTACACTCTGCGCCGAGTTGAGGATTCCGAGCGAGGTCTCGCTCTTGGTCGCGGCCGTCTCGTAGCGCTGCAGATTCTTGTCATAGCGCCCGGCCTCGAATTCCTCGTTGCCGAAATACTTGACCGTCTCGTAGTTAAGCAGGGAGTCGATCGCCTTGGTATTGGCCTTCGAGTCCATTTCGTTCATCTGGCGGCGGTGCTGGGTACGCCACTCGGTGATGGCGATGGTCGTGCCCACGAACTTCACCGCCAACAACACCGTCACCATGGTGATTTCGAGGATGATTGGAATCACCGAAAACAGCATGAACGAGAGCAGCGTGGAAATGCCGCGCGTGCCGCGCTCGATGTCGCGGGTCACGCCGCCGGTCTGGCGCTCGAGATGAAAGCGCAGCGACAGCGCATGCAGGTGACGAAACACTTTCAGCGCGATATTGCGCATCGCGCGCTGCGTCACCTTCACGAACACGATATCGCGGAGCTCCGCAAACAATGTGCTGGACAGCCGCAGCAGGCCATAGCTCAGCAGCAGTGCAAACGGCACCAGCAGCATTGCCTGCGATTGATCCAGGGAGTCGATCGCCTTGGTATTGGCCTTCGAGTCCATTTCGTTCATCTGGCGGCGGTGCTGGGTACGCCACTCGGTGATGGCGATGGTCGTGCCCACCAGCGACGCGATCACGCGGCGGTCGGCCACGGCGGTGGATTTGGGGTCGGCCGGAATGGCAACGGGTGCGGCGCTGCCGCTATGTGTGTGGTCGGACATGGATTGGAATATCCGTTCTGAAATGGATGGCCGTCCCCTCAATCCCCGCAAAGCGGACTGCTGCCAGCGAGTGGGCGGTCATTGATGGGAAGGGGTTCTCGCGATCCGGTTCGGACGCCGACAATGACGAGGACGGGTGCCGGGGTCAATATGCAACCTGTCTCCCCGATTTCGGCACCATACACCATCGGGCATCGCCTCTCCCGGACGCCACTGCTACACTTTGCGACACCGCCCGCATTTTCAATGCCCGCCACGCGCTAAATTTCCTTGCCCATGCCCAGGTACGCCGCCAATCTCAGCTTTCTGTGGACCGAGGTGCCATTTCTGGATCGCTTTGAATTGGCCGCGCGCGCCGGCTTCCGTGCCGTGGAGTATCACTTTCCTTATGCTTTTGCCA
>WNFM01126379.1_pt1 | contig 45093 bp, 54 predicted proteins | sample 5400271 | NCBI WGS metagenome assembly WNFM01 (sample SAMN13153352, study PRJNA577476) | soil metagenome | isolation source: 60 cm saprolite on Douglas fir-dominated hillslope | place: USA:California | collected 2013-09-17
CGTACGTGTGATGTCAAGCATCACGGTCTCATACCCACCAAAGAGACCAATGGCCCACTGTGAGTTTTCGGTACGATGCAAAAAGGCCAAACTGGACCACCGCAGGAAGGCCGTTTGCATTGTGTCGATTAATGGCAGTGGACCGCACGTGGAATGGGGGTGCGTTTCCTGCAGCCGTGTGGTAGTTCTGAAGCACATGGCGCGATTATCCAGGTTCCAGGGATTTCTGATTGACAGCCTGAATAAGATCAACGCGGACGACGTGTTCCGCAAAGGAATCTCCCTGGAGCACAACGTTCTGCCACCCCAGGTGTCCATCCATTTCCCGACAAGCAATGACATGAAACGGGCGATGGGCCATGAAGACCCGAACGAATCTCCTTCTGATGGCTATACCCGAAGTGAGGCTGTGGGTGAAGAAGTGAGTGAAGAAGAAGAGTAAAAAAACGTCTTGACACCAAGCCAAAACAGGAGCATAATTAGCAACGTCTGGGAGGAACCAAATGCCACAGCAGATTAGAGTCAAGGATGAAGATGCGTTCCGCCTTGACTGGAAGACCAAAGGGAACGCTGTCCGGCAACTTCGTACTATCGAAGTTTTAAGCCTTCCAACCCTGCAGGCACTTTACCTGCGATACTACAAGGAGGACGCCAGCGAATGTGAAGACACTCGGCTACTGATCCGGAAACTGCAATACTGGTTCCAGCATAAGTATTATACCTTCCACCAAACGCCAATCTCATCCAAATTCCGAAGACGGATGGATGAGATGATGGCACTTTCACTTATACCCGAAGGGGATGAGGAGGACACCGTGGGTAAGAAGTCAACGAGGGCTGCAGAAGTCGAGGTCGAAGAGGAACTGGAAGAGGACGACGATACCACCGAAGAGGTCGAAGAGGAGGAGGACGAGGCAGAAGAGGCCGATGATGATGAGGCCCCTGCAGCCACGTCTGAGAAGCGCAAGGCTCCCGCCAAGACCGGCGATAGCATCAAGGTCGTCAAGCTGAAGGGAGAGAAGTTTAAGGGCCGTTACATCTACGAGATCCTCGTGCAGATGTACAAGGCCAACCGGAAGCTGAAGGCCACGGACGAGGAGTTCGCCAGCGCCATCCGCGCAACGTGGGCTGGGACGGGGGTGAACTACGAGACCTACCGTGTTAGGGCGGACCGCGTGAAGTACAACAAGGGTGGTTTCAAGGGCCAGGAGGGTGCGCCCGAGAAGCTGTCCAGGGAGTACGACAGCGAGGGGAATGTCATGGTCCGTGAGATCCCCAAGCAGCTTCGGCCGTTCGTGACGAAGGGTCAGCCGGTGGCGAAGACCATCGCCGAGAATAAGGCGAAGGGTCTTATTAAGAAGAAGGCCAAGCTGACGGAGACCGAAGACGAGGACGACGAGTAGAGAGTAGATGAGTTAGCCTGGGCGGGTTGCTCTGCCTAGTCTGATAGTTCGTGGACGTCCTATCAGAGACTGTGGCCCCGAAGTCGCACAAATCGGGGCATCCATATTCCCGCGGAGGGCACCGTGGCATACGAATTCCAGGACAAGATCCTTCAGAAGATACGATCCCTCCGTTCTGTTGCCTTATTCCTCCCGCCCGGTGCCGGCAAAACTAGGATAGCTTGCTTATGGTCCAACTATCAGAACCCTGGGTTACGTCTCGTGGTGTGCCCAAATGAAGCCGTGCCTGTATGGCAAGATGAGATACAGAAGTGGTTAGCCCAGCCGTCCATATCCCTTGCCGACCAACCACGTGCCCGTAAGATAGAATATATTAAAAACCTTCCACCCCGTGGCTGGCTTATTATACCATATCAATCATTCCGTTCCGTGGCGGCCCATAGGTTCGGTCAAGACCCACCCGCCGTTGTCATTTTGGACGAGTCCCACGCAATTCAGAGCCCCAAAGCCCAGGTGACCAAGGCCGTGCACACATGGCTGGCTGGCGCGCAATCCAAAGCGATCCTAAGCGGTACACCTTTTGGGAATTCATACCTAGATATATGGGCGCAGTGGTATTTCTTAGATAAAGGCCGAGCTCTAGGTAGATCATTCTTCCAGTTCCGATATCAGAACTTTGAACCAGATCATATGGGATGGAACTGGACCATAAAGCAAAAGTCAAAAGTCCTAATAAATAAAACCATACGAGAGAGTGGCGTGGTAATGTCCGAAGACGATATCGATCTACCCCCACGAACGTACGGAATTCGATACGCCGACCAGACCCCGTGGCAGAAGAAGCATCTTTCCACATTAATGGACGAATTCGCTATCTACTTCCCCGACGGAGCACCTGCTGTAATGACCCAGTGGATTATAGTACGTATTATGAAGATGCGGCAGATATGCTCCGGATTCTTCAAGGATGAAGATCATAAGATACACGAAGGTCAAAGTGAAAAGTATAAGATACTTTCTACTATACTAGAAGAGGAGCAGGACCATAAGATAGTAATATGGTGCGCGTTCCGGCACGAGATCCATACTGTGGCCGATCTATTGCGAAAGAAGGCCATAGGGAATGTAGTATATAAAGGAGGTATGCAAACAAATGAAAGAAAAGCCAACGTTACAGCCTTCCAAACCGACAAACGCATTCGATGTTTTGTTGGGCAAATTGCTGCTGGTGGTCAAGCAATCACCCTCACGGCCGCTGATAGGGTCGTCTACTTCTCCAATTCATATAGTGTTCGTCAAAGGATACAGTCAGAGAAACGGACGCACCGTATCGGAAGTGAAAAGTATAATCGTATCCATTATACCGATATACTTACACGCGGGACACTTGAACAGACTATCCATAACGCACTAATGGACCGACAGATGAAGAACGATATGGTTCTTTTACGGCACTTATTAAAGAAGATGGTGAAATATTAAAGCGTCGGAATGACGTAAAGGAGGACCACATGAATACCCGACAGGTATTACTTATTATGATACTTATGGCCACCATGGCCACTACAATCCATGCCACTGAATCAATCTGTACTCACCAATTGCCACCTCCGCGAATCTCACGTACCGACCAGAAGGCCGTGTTCATGAGATCAGGCCTGTCCTGGTCTAGACGTGGAGAATATGCCGTCGTGCTGGTGACACCAATCGCGCTCGGCGGAACGACGGATCTTGGCAACTTGATCGCCCTGCCGATAGTTGACGCCGCCAGGAAGGCGAAGATCGACACCGCCCTCGTGGGGTGCGTCTGTACAGGCGCGATCCCGATCGGCCAGGCAGAGTTGATCGCGCATCGCTGGAATGATGCCGACCCGGAGAAGCCATGCCTACCGATACCCCGAATTGGGCGCTGATTCGGAAGCGGGCCGCAGTGCAGGAATACATGCTGCGGTGGCGTCAGGACCGGAGGGATTGTGGCCTGTGCCGGGACTGTGCGAATGAAGCAGATGGGACGTTCTGCGATGACTGCCGACGAAAGGCACGGGCGCGATACTGGAAGCGACGAAAGCCGGGGCCGGGGTCCAAGCCATCGAAGGATCATCCTTGGAGAAGATCGTTAAGGTGAATGGTTAGAGTGCCTGAGCGGCACGGAGGAGAGAAGATGTACGACGATAGATCACGTATCGGTTGGCCTGAACCAATTGGTAAGCCCATGACCTCTCTCGCCGACCGCCTGGATGCATGCTGCCCATGTCGAACGCAGCAAATCAAGGGTTGTGAACAGTGCGATTGTAAGGAAGATGCAATTGACAGATGCTTCGCTTGCGTTCAGCCCATCCATGCTCTCGCAAAGGAGGCAGGGGAATTGGAGAACAGTCGCGTGAAAGAGTATTTCTGCGCGTATTGCCAGATCGTGTTTCCAAACGACAGCGGGCTCCAGCCTCTCATGGAACACGTTCAAACCTGCGATAAGCATCCACTGAAACTCGCGCAGGCCCGCGTGGCGGAGCTGGAGAGGGCTATAGCTGAACACCATAGGGCGTTCGCAATAGACCCCGGCCAAGTCTGTCCGTGCTGCAAGATGCTCGCCCGCCGCGAGGCTGCGCTGGAGGGGAAGGAGGGGAATGAGCGACGACTCGTTAGACGATCCGAGGATTCCGATAGATAAGGACGGCCGCTGGCCGCATGAACAGAAGGAAAAGCGAGTCCACTCCAGGACGTTACGAGAGATCGAACAGTTAGATCGGGCGATGGCGCAGAAGGTGCTGCATATCGAGTTGATTCGACACGCGCTGGAACTGTCGCTGCCCGGGTTGAAGCGAACGATCGAGCAAATTGAAGAGGCTCAGAAAGTCAGCGCGGATCTGCTGAAGAAGAGGATTGGCCCATGATGCTGCAAGCGAGCGAGTTGAGCGATGAGGAGATAGCCGATCTGCGTTTGCAGGCCATCGGCTTCAAGGGTGCTCGGTGCGATTCGCCAGAGACGATTTGCACAAGAGCCGACTTTGCACTGGCCCGTGCCGCCTACGCCCGCGGCCTCTCGGCTGGTGCGGAGGCGCAGAGGAAGCGGGATGAAGATTATATTCGGACTAACTCCAAACGCTCTACAGATGGTTGCCGACGTTTGTTAAAACAAATTGCCGCAGCCATCGGTCACAACGAGGGAGATGTCGAATGACACTATGCTGGCTACTATCCCTATTAGACTGTAATGGCGGGATTGAAAACTTCGTGCATTATAGAAACGAATCTGCATATACTAGAGTGGTGGGTACGCAAGACTGTGGTGACGGGTCTTTATGCCCGCTTTACTTCAAAGAAAACTTCATCACCCTAGATAGTCAAACCAACTGCGCCAGCGAACCAATGGGAGATCCGCTACCTAATGAAATATGGTATTTACAAACTACTGCTATAGATGAAGCAGGAAATGAGGACTGTGGTATCTAGAGGGAGGTGAAAAAACGTCTTGACACCCCGACAGTTTTAAGGCATAATAATGGCCACCTTCGGAGGGCACCGATGGAAACTTTTACGCAGTCGTCACTAGTAGCTTTTGCTGAATGTCCTGAAAAACACCGACTTTCATATATAGAGGGGGGTAATGGCATAAAACCAAGGGTAGTTGACCTGAAGATGGCTGCCGGAACTGAGATGCATAAGGCCGTGTTCGCGTTACACCGAGGTATCCGACCAACCGATGTAGAACAATATATACGAATAGGATTCGCAGTTTTCAAGAAGTCCTACAACCATTCCCCCCAAACCCTACAAGACATTGAAGTAGCTGCCGAATGTACTATCGGAGCTATGTACGGATATAAAAAGCAGTGGCTTTCCCGACCCATGAAACTCCAATTCGACAAAGAGAATATCCCGATAGATTTTGACATGGAAGTACATGGAGAGATCTGTCGGTTTAATGGCGAGATAGACTGGATGGGAAATAAAAATGGTCATCCAGTTCTAGTGGAAGTAAAGAATACCGCGGATATATCCCAGAAGTTTAAGTTTGATGTTGAGATGTCACCGCAGACCCTCCTCTATATTATAGGCTACTACGAGCAATACGCCAAGAAGAACGAAGTGGTACTTACTCTATTCGACTACATTCGTAAGCCATCCATAAGACCACAAAAAGGTGAATCCCTACAGCAATATATGAGGAGAGTACGTGAAGATTACATCGGCCGACCAGAGTTCTACTTTCACCGTGCTTACATCCGAAGAGAAGCAAAAGATCTTCTCCGATTTAAACAAGAACTTATCGCGCTGGTTAGAACACACCGATTTGTATCTCGACGAAACCTCTGGTATAAGAATCGAAAAGCATGTAACGCCAGAGGGCGTTGTCAATTTTTCGATATCTGTGCGTTTGGTCAAACGCCCGGTATAATGGCAAACTTTGAACGAAAGAAAATGCAACATGAGGAGCTAGCCAAACATGTCACTACCCACGAAGAAGAGTGAACCGATACTTGATTGGCTAGCTTACACCCTATTTATCTACGGCCCACCAAAGATAGGGAAATCATCATTATTTAAGCACACCAATCATTTCTACCTGGCCTTTGAAAAAGGTCTAAAGGCCCTGTCGGTTTACCGGAAATATATAAAGACCTGGGAACAGGCCGAAGAAAATCTACAGGAACTTGAGGAAGGTGGGTACAAACGATATTCAGGTATCGTTATAGATACCGCAGAGAAAATGGCGGCCCGATGTATGAAGGCCGTATGCGAGGAGCTTAACATTGACCACCCACAAGACGCGCCCTACGGAAAAGGTTGGGAAGCTTACCGAAGAAGTCTCGAAGATTTTGTTTCGAGGCTTGAGAACCTACCCATACCCACTGCCTACATCTCTCACTCGCAAGTATCTTCGATTGTTACTAGAAACAAGGAAAAATCAAGAATCAGTCCTAAGCTATCAGGAATTCCGAGAAGCGTTATACTCTCTCAAGTTGATGGAATTGTGTATGTTGGCTATGGTTCAGATGGGGAAAGAAGAATTTTACGCCTGGTGGGGAATGAACTCATTGAAGCGGGCGGAAGATACCTTGAGGTGTTCGAAGTTCCCAAGTCAATAAAATATAGACAATCTAAAGGAGGGCACAACTTCGGACTCGAAGACCTAGCCGCAGTAATGAAACCCAAGGGAGGAACCGATGGACGAAAGACCGATGGCCGCAACGGAAAGACCAATCGCGGGAGCAAGTAGAAGTATAACCACGGAGGATAAGATTCGACTGGCCGGAGATATTCATGCTCGGTTAATTGATCTTATCTTAATGGAAGATCAAAGGAAAGAAAGGGAATCGAAGGAAAATAATATCATGGCAATGCATTCGTCGCAGATCTTTGACGACATTCGAAAGATTACAAGGAGATAAGATGTCAATATCCTTTAAGTCTAAACTAAAGAAGATCGAAAAGTCCTGGAAACAGGCGGAGGGAGATCAGGCAGGAGGGTTTAAGAAGTTACCTGATGGTAAGTACAAGGCAATTCTATTCGGGGCAACCATCGGAGAGTCAAAGAACAAAGAGAACCCCAGACTTCAGGTGGTCTGGGACTTTCGTGTGACCTTTGGAAAACAAATTAACAGCCACGCGTTTGCGTGGGACAGCCTTGAAGATGACCGAGGTATGGCACGTATCAAGGGTCGTCTAAAGGCACTTCGTCAACCAATCCCCAAGTCCCCTGTCAAGTTACCCGAGATCCTTGATAACGCCACGGAGACACCGTGCCTTATCAAACTTGAGACCTCCGGCACATTCCAGAATCTCACGATTTTGAAAAGGCTTAAGGTGGCGAAGGACGAGGATGAAGACGAGGACGAAAAAGCCACCAGGAGTCTCAAGGGTAAGGACGAGGACGAGGAAGAGTAAATAGTCAACGGAGGATTTCCGGAGATGGGCAGGGGAGGCAGCCAGAATCTCGTTGCGGGAACAACGGCGGCTGTAGCGGGGCCGTATCAGTTGGGGTGCCCTCACTGGTATGGTTCCTCCCCTGTCCCAAACTACCTCGCGTGGGGAAATGAGACGAGACCTGAAGCCCTATCTAGTAAAGAATATACCAGTTGATGAGTTTTACCAAGAAGTATTAGACGATTATAAACCAGGAGAGAATTCGAAATGCCCGTTTCACGAGGACGATACCCCGAGTTTAAGCATCCGAAGGGAAGATGGTGCCTTCTTCTGTCATGGGTGCGGAGCCAAGGGTACAAGCCTGGTTGGTTTCTACGAGATGTACAGCAAGGAACCTTATTTGGATGTCATCTCAAAACTATATGGGAGATGGATACGGCCCATTGTTCCATTGAAACGCGTATCAAGATGGTCCCATCGATTGCAGAACTCGTCGAAGATTATGCGGTGGATAGAAAAAAACCGTGGTGTGAACTCCTTCACCGCGAAGATGCTGAAGCTAGGATGGGATGGAGAACGTATTGTTATACCGATCATAAACGAATTTGGTTTATGCATAAACGTAAGGCGATATCATCCGAAATTAAAACCTAAGATACTTTCATATAGAAAAGGGTACGGGGCAGGAGCACTATTCCCATTAAACCAGTTGCGAGAAAATGAAGAGATATTATTAGTTGAAGGTGAATGGGATGCGATCCTTGGGTGGCAGATGGGATATAACACGGTTACTTCTACGGGCGGCGCAGCCAACTGGAATGGAGATCATAATGGATATCTTAAGGGAAAAAAGGTTGCCATATTTTACGACAACGATGGACCTGGACGTAAAGGATCTACCAAAGTTGCCCGTAGCCTTATGGATATTTCGGAACAAGTAAAAGTCGTCCCTGGGCCGTCTCCGACCATTGAGGGGTGCAAGGATCTTACGGATTACGTACTACGCGGACGCCTACGAAGAGAAGATGTCGATCAGCTTATTACACGGGCCAAGATTATATCCGGGGATGAAAAAACTAGAGTTAAAGGCACCGAAGTGGATAGTAAACAGTCTCGCGAACCACCTCAAGGCACATCAAAAACTGTTGGAGAAGAAGAAGTCCAAAAGGTAAAACTCCATGAAGCATCTAAGAGTTCGATGTTCTATAGACCTATCGAAACAGAGGCTCACGTTGCAGGTAAAAGGCTTACTCCTTATCTCCCGCCTAAACGTTTCTCGGTCCGCTGTAGGATGGACCGTGGAAAGCTCTGCCAATCTTGTCACATGCTTCCAAGGAACGGCTATCGAAAATTTACCATCCCCTATACCGACAGGCGGATACTTGCACTTGTGGAAACCAGTGATGCTTCGGTTAGACAAACAATCAAAGATTACGCTCGGATACCTTATGGATGTTCCATTAACGTGGAAACGATATCTACCTTCAACATGGAGGAAATTACAGTTATTCCTCCCATCGACGACCTTGGAGGGTCGTACACGGCACGTAGAGCTTATTACATCGGGCACGGGTTGGCATCCAACCGGGGCTATGTCTTTGAAGGATACACTGTCCCCCATCCTAAGGACCAAACAGCAACGCATATCTTCACATCTGCAGAAACTGCTCAATCGCATCTCGAAACATATGAACTTACACCAGAGGTCATTGGACGCCTGCGAAAATTTTCCCCCGGTAAAACTAGCGTCCTTGAAAGAGTACATAAGATTGAGAAATTTCTATCGAAACGGGTTACTAAGATTATTGAACGTCGAACAATGCACATGGCAATCGATCTTGTCTTTCACTCCGCGATCTCATTCTACTTTAATAACGAAAAGGTCAAAAAAGGTTGGCTCGAAGCGGCGATCATAGGGGATACCCGATGCGGCAAAGGGTTCGTGGCGACGGAACTTGTTCGGTTTTATGGTTTGGGCGAGATCGCTACGGCAGAAAATTGTTCGTTTGCCGGACTCATCGGTGGGTTAATGAAGATGGGAAACACATTCTCTATAACCTGGGGTGTTATTCCCCGCAACACGGACCGTCTTGTTATTATAGACGAGACCTCAGGGCTATCGCAAGACGATATTTCCAAGATGACCCGTGTACGTTCCGAAGGCATAGCCGAAATATTCAAGATACAATCCGAAGCCACGCAGGCCCGTACGCGTTTGATATGGCTTTCGAATACGCGTTCAGGGAAGCCGGTCAATACATATTCTTACGGTGTCGAAGCTGTAAGCGAATTGTTTGGCAAGGCAGAAGATGTGAGCAAGCTGGACTTCGCATTGTTAGTACGCGGCGGGGACGTATCAGCCGAGATGATAAACGCTCCAAGGGAGTTATTAAAAGAAGACGATGAATATGAACAAGAAGATTTTAGGAACCTTATCATGTGGATATGGACACGAAGCCCAACTCAGATCTTCTTTGAAGATGAGGCCACTAGCTTTATACTTAGAGCTTCGTTGGATTTTGGTAAAAGATATCACCCGTCCATACCACTCATACAGGTTGAAGACGTTCGAATCAAAATTGCTAGACTATCTGTTGCAATTGCTGGAAGGGTCTTTAGCTCAGATCCGACAGGAAAAAACCTCGTGGTTACAAAAGAATGTGCCGAAGGTGCCGTGTCCTTTCTGCGGGAAATATATGACAATCCTCCTACCTCGTACCGATCCTATAGCCAAGTACGAATCGAAGCCTCGACCATAAGGAATGAAAAAAGGGTTATCCAGATCATAAATGAAACCGGAAATATGCGTGGGCATTTTATTCGTGGTCTACTGGAGAACCAGATAATAGGTATCACGGATATCAGCGACTTTCTCGGTATCGATAAATATTCTTCCAAAGGAATCATAGGTGAACTAGTAAGGAATAGATGCCTGGCAAAACAGTACACGCACTACGTGAAGTGCCCGCCTTTTATCGAACTTTTAAGGAGGATTCAATGATAGTCTACCTGGCCGCGTCTCTGAAAGACATGGGTCAAAGAGCACGGAATAAGCACATAGCCACTATGATAGAAAATAAATACCAGGGTGGTATTTCAAAGCCCAATGTGTACCTGCCCCAGGACTATATGGTATTAAAATCAGACGCCACCCAAGATGATAGGGCAAATGTCTACCACGATAATATGAATATGATACGTAGAGCTGATCTAATGATAGCTATATTAGATGATAAAGACTCTGGGGTTATCTACGAGATGGGTGGACGCGGTATGCTAGGGCAACCAATGATGGCCCTATATACCAATCCAGTTCCAAATATTAACGTCATGCTAACAATGGGCTGCGTGGCTGTCTGCAATGGTATACGAGAGTTTGAGATTTGGATGGCAAACCCGAAGACCAAACCCTACACCGGGAGGACAGAATGAGTTGTACACGTGCCTGGGAAGTAGTAGATTGGGTAGGTAATAATCCAGAGTTTGGCAATATATTTAGCATGAAATGTTTATGTAGACATTGTATACGACCCGATAATCCTAAAGGATGCAGAATATCTATAGATTTCTACGAAGTAGAAAAGGAGCAGGCCTTAAAAAGATATCTATGTAGTCCGTGTAGAACTACTCACGGTGAGTGCCAAGTTTCCCATATGGAGGTAAAATGATTAAGATGCAAGATCTTCTACTTGGCGCAATAATGCGGGCAGCGCATATCCATAGGTATAGTGCTATACCTGTCAACCATACGGAAAGTGTCGCGGAGCATTCGTTCTTTGTGGCTGCCTATGCCGACAGGATATCTATAGATCTTAACTGCAGTATGGAAACCAATCGTCTCGCCGTACGTGCTGCACTTTGGCACGATATCGAGGAGACTTTGACCGGAGACTTTATTCGATCTTTTAAATACTCCGACTCGAAAATGAAGGCCATGATGGATGATGCCGCCCATGAGTGCGCATTTAAGGTATTTGAAGAAATAATAAACGATGAAATAAAATCTGGACAGGCATTAATGATATGGCATGAAGCCAAGAGAGATTCGTTAGTGGGGAAGATCGTAAAGTTTTCAGATTTCCTATCTGTCGTGGCATACGTTTCTAAGGAGTGCGCCATGGGGAACCGTTTTGCCATGAAGATGATGTGGTACGCCCTGCCTGACTATCTAAAATTATTCCAAGTAGGAGGGTACTCAGAGTTCAAACCCTATTTAGATGACGTGCAGGAGATTTTGAAGGGAGGGTGGGAGGATGTCCGTGTTACAATCTAACTGGGATAGATATTATAATGAATACTGGGAGAAGTGCCATGCCATCTATAAACAACGAGGCAATCAGTATAACCGTGATACCGAGATTAGATCCTACTGGATATACGGTATCAGTTCGATTTTCCACTGCATCTGGGGGAAGGTTAATAGACTTAAATCGCTGGTATACGGCCAGCACGGACCAATTAGTGGAGAAGATCTTGGAGCATATGAGGACTCTCTCATCGATCTTGGTGTCTACGCAGCTTTCGCATATGCAGAAAATAGATGCCGTCTATCAGAGTTTGAAGCCCCTATACTAAGAGAAAGGATGGCCGAACATGCCGAAACCCCAAGCAACCTTGCTATCGATCACATCGAAACCGCTCCACACAATGTGGAACGCGTGGTTCTGGAGCCGGGACCCCAGCTACTTGACCACCAATTTTCTTCCCTCCACGTCGGAGCTTGTCCAACATGCACTGACCATGCTGAAAGAACACGTAACAATCCCGGAAGCAGTGATGTTAGTGTGGGGTCTGGAGAACATACCGAGGAGCTTCCAGGAGCAGATAGTGAGAACGAGGAAGGCGGCATTTTTCTGTGAGACCCATCGGGTAGTGGATAAGAGTAACTTTCAGAGGGAAGGAGATTTTTTTTCACTACCTGCAATGAATGAGGTGATGCTTTCAGAAATATCTGACTGCTATCAGATCGCCATGGTGAGAGCCGAGCACGCATATAAGAGGCTTATATATCTGGGGGTTCCACCAGAACTAGCTCGTGGCGTACTACCAATGCATGTGAACTCCCGTCTGTGTATGATGATAGATCTCCGGGAGTTTACCCGTCTAGTGGGCCAACGTACCTGTGAGATAGCCCAAGGATCCTACTGGAGGCCTCTCCTTGAAAGCTGCCGGTTCGAACTTGACCAAGCCTTCATTGCCGAAGGTGATACCGAAAGTAAAATCATACGAGCCATCTTCAATCCTCCGTGCGCTGCTGACGGAACTTGCATCATGCCAGGGGAAGCTGAGGATCGGCTTGCAGGCCGAAGTCCCTACCCAAAATGTTCGCTCTATACTGAAGAAGTTAGAGCGAATAGTAGAAAGTAAACAGGTAGCAATTGATACGGAGACCTACGGACTATATGCCGCAGCCTTGGCCTTTGCATATAGTCTTTGTGATGAAGATGGTAACTCTGTAACCCTATATAAGACCAAAGAAAAGGTAGGATGCCTGGCCTGTTATGGATCTGGGTCGGGTTTGACAGCAAAGTCTTTACGTATCCCGCAGCTTTGGAGGGTTCAGGATTGCAAGTTGTGTGATGGGTCGGGCCAGGCCACCCTTGAAAACGTTTGGCGGTGGGTAGTCAAACGTATTTGCGAGGACGCAAGTGTCGTAAAACTTTTCCATCATCGAAAGTTTGATGAGCAGAGGTTAAACAATGAAGGAATTCGAATCGCCGGAACGGCCCACGATACAATGCTCATGCACTACGTGCTTGATAGTAGAAGGCCTCATGGCCTCAAGGAACTTTCACAAACACGATGTGGACTTGATATCTCTGATGAAACAGAGGTTTTACTTTGGCTTTCAGCCGCAAGAAAAGCAGCAGCTACCTCAATTCGTAGATGGGGTTACTACTATCTTGACGGACAGATTGAACTTAATCCAGATAGAATCGCCTACCAACACATACCCAGATCTCTCGTTGATAGCTACGCAAGACTCGATGCGGAAAGAACTCAATATCTATTTGCTTACGCTCGCGGGCCTATCCAGAAAAAAGGATATCTAGATAACTATCTAATGGAGATGAAGTTATCTAAAGTTGTAACTAAGATGGAACAGATAGGTATGCGGTGGGATATGAAGATGTCCTATCGTCTACTAGATATCATAAAGAGGGACGCCATAGATTTTAAGAAGGAGACCTTTAAGCATGCCGGCCGAGAGTTTAATATACTGTCACCTAAGCAACTGGCTACAATATTATTCGGGGACCTAGGGATAGCTGTAATGGCCAGGACAGCCAAGGGTAACCCAAGAACGGATAAAGATAATCTGGTGAGATATGATCATCCTCTCGTTACACAGGTCCTTAGATATCGTATGGTCCGAAAAATGGATGGATTTGTTAGGAAGTATATACGGTCCACCACTAGGGAGAAGGAGGGTTGGATCATTCATGCAAATATCCTACAGCACGGAACCATTACAACAAGATTCTCGATTGTGGACCCGCCTTTACAAACCACTCCTGCAATGGATACAGGCAGGCGATCACATTATATCGTTAACATACGAAAATGCTTCATACCCCGGCGTGGGAAGATTGTATATCTCCTTGACTTCTCGCAGATTGAAATAAAGTTATTCGCAGTATTCGCTAATGAACAGGCAATGTTGAAGGCCATAGCCTCTGGTAGGGACATACATGCCGAGGTAGCAACGGAGGTGACTGGCATTAAACCAGAGGACGAGAGGGAGTTTGCCCATTGTAGGAAGATGGCGAAGATGGTAAACTTTGCACTTATCTTTGGGGCAGGGGAGTCTAAGATTGCGCAGGTATTAAGCTATGAAGTTAAGAATGCCAACTACGATGTCATGGGGTTCTACGATGGATATCATAGAAGATTCCCTGGCGTACGCCGTTTTATGGAAAAGGTTACTAGAAAGGCTAGGGATGATGGGTACGTTACAACGGATTTCGGAATGCGAATTCCAGTTGACCATGACACGCCTTACAAAGCCGTTAACTATAAGATACAAGGAACTGCTGCGGGAGTCCTTAAACGTTCAATCATTGCAGCGAGTAAGGTGGCAGAATCATACAAAGGCTACACCCTACATACAATGCACGATGAAATTATATTTGAAATGCCCGAAGAAATCGACCACACGAAGTCGCTCCCGGAAATAGTTAACTCAATGGAAGTATGGAAATCAAGATTCGGCATACCATTAAAGGTAGACAAAGCTATTACTCTGACATCTTGGGCGGACGAAACTAAAGTGGAGGACTTGCGTGCGTCTACTATTCGTAGATCCATCGCTGAGGCATTGCGGGTTCGCGATATTCCTAGGTCGAAAGCCGATCAGATTCGGGATCTTAGACTCGTCCGCTAAACTAGAATGGAAGGAGGCCGTATATGATATTGCAAGTAGGCTTTCGCATATTGTTCGTGCTAACTCTATTAGACGTGTTTTTATTGAAGAACCTTTTGTCATTCATAGCCCAGGAGGGCATGCCGTTGCGCTATCAGGGGCGCTACCGAAGCTATTCTATACGGTTGGGTTTTTTGCTGGCAGCATTGGCACTATCGATGGTGTTACAGTTGGGACTATTCCTGTACGTAGCTGGAAGGGGCAATTGCCCAAGCAGCTCACTACCATGCGGGTCAACCGGAAGCATGGCCTGTCCCTCGATTGGAGGACAAAACAAAATAATATCGCCGATGCAATTGCCATTGGAGACTGGTACGTCAATCAAAAGGAGAAAAAATGAAGAGACTGCTGTCGGCAATTTCACTTCTGGCTTGCATTTCATGCAGCGAGGGTCATTCAACTATACCCTTACCATCGGTAAAGCCGTGTTTACATACGGAGAGATGCCGCGACTTTGCTATGCTGCGGAAGGTGAAGTCAATATGTTCCGACGACCTATCACCGGAGATGGTGAAACGTCTACATATCTGTTTCATGGGGGATCAGTGCTTATATAATTGTCCGAACCCGATTCCAACCCCTAGCCCTAGTCCTACACCCTGCGCGGATGATGATATCTGTAGGGACTAGATAAAAGAAGAACCCGACCCCTTCCGCTCGGCACGGATAAAGACGGGGTCGGGTCGCCCACCGATCCGGGAGGAACCTGTGGGCTACGTTGTTATATTACCAGCGAAGACCGATACCAAGGTTGCCGGTAATATTCGATCCATCCTTGCCGCGACCATCCACGATCTTTGATGCGAATGTCTTGATGAAGCCACCCTTTCCGACCACCCACTTGACACCGGCATCGGCATTGATGACCTGCCGTTCCTGCCCTGTCTGATGTTCAAAGCTGTACAGGCCATTAGCACCGATATACGGTGTGGTCCTAGAGTTGCCAAGCAGGTTAAGTTCCAGAACCACTCCACCGGCATCGCGATTCTTGTCTGAACTCAGAACCACCTGTGGTCCCAAAACCAGAGCTCCTCCCTGCGTAACAGGGAAAGCCATCTGCCCCGAGAAATCCCAGACTGAAGGCTTGCTTCCCTTGGCCTGGAAGTAGTCCCCATTAACGGCCAGCTCCGACTTTGCCGGAACCTTATACACAGGGGTAGGAGTAGCCTGAGCGAATGCGAGACCAGACCAAACGCAGGCGGTAGCAATTGCAGTGAAGATCTTCTTCATGGTATCCTCCTTTTAACTACGGGTTTACTTACGACGGCCGAGGCCAACACCGATGACACCAACCAACCCAAGCAGAGCTGCCTGGGCTGGACTATCCGGGCACGGGACGCCTGCTATGGGGTGATGGATAGCACACATGAAAGGCACAGCCGTGGCATCCAGAATCGCACCCCAGCTACCCAAGAGTGTAAGCCAACCACTCTTCACGAAACTCAACTTCGCCAGACCTTCAAGTGCCTTAAGCATTAGGTTCCTTTCTTTACGGTCCCAACCTCTCCGTTTTAACTCTCGTTTGATTTTCCTTTTTATGCACCACCTTACTACGGGATTCACGGCTTTGTCATACCTGACCTCCTCCCTTGTATTGTGAGTAGTAGCCGAGTACCTTACCCACATACTGAAGCGTTTCCGCCGCATGAGGCCCTGTTATATCCTGCATAAACGGTGCGACAGATTCCCATCGCCTAGGATCGGCCCCGGCCAAGGCAGCCAGAGAGATAGCCTTTTCAACGTTGCCGGGTCCTGCATTGTACCCAGCAAGTACAAAGGCCTGTATATTATCTGGTGGCGTACCCTTTTTAAGGTAGAAGTCGTGAAGGAAATTACAGAAAGCTACGGTATCCTTTAGGTTCCCGTAGATATCAAAGCCATCTATCTCTCCATCTAGCCACTGATCGGTTTCGCGCATTAACTGACCCAGACCACGGGCACCTACAGGGGATAGAGCTACAGGGTTAAACTGAGACTCCTGTTTTATGATGGCCTTAATAAACAACCAATCCAGCCAGGAGGTTTTAGGCACCAACAACTTAAGGAGTTGGTCATAGCAGTTCTCAAGTTTTAAGGTATCTATCATCATCTCTTGGGCCTCGTCATTCTTTGAAGTTGTTGTCGGAACATTCTCATCTTATCTTCGGTTGACCAGTTTCCTGGTATACCGACACGTTCCTTTTCAGCGAAGTCCTTGAAGCCAGGTTCTTCCACTAGCATACGACCGTATTCATCTGAATAGGCTTGGGTTTCTGCACCTTTGGTTTGATCCTGTAGTTTCCTTAAATCGTCAAGTTGCATGATGTTGAGACCCAGAGCCCTTAAAGTAGCCAGCTGTAACTCTTGTGGGTACTTTAATTCGCCGGTGTTATGGTCCATCATGAACTTCGGGTTGATGATATTACCAGTGTCGTACTGCCCACCGATCTTATTAAATCTAAGCCAGTATGAAATATCTTTTATAAGATCCCACTGTGGAAACTGCCGGGCTATCAATTCTAGTAGGGCAGGAGCCGGTCGACCGCCAGGACTTAACTTACCCGTCTTTGGATCAAGATACCCACCATCGTGGGCATTAGGATCTGTGAACGGTTTCCCCTTTGCTAGATTTGTACCCGATATTTTTTCAATAGGAACTGTTATAAAAGGCGACAGGGAGGGTAGTCCCGTGTCCCCTGATACGCCCCGACCCAACCCCGGCAAGTTTAGAACGTCTTGATACGGATTAAAGGTACGGGTTGTTACCAATGATGGGTTGTCGGCATTCTCGTTCACAACAACCCTACCCTGCATAAACTTGGGTATATCTTCCCAGTCTATTCCCATCTCGTTGAAAGACTGTTTGGTTACGTCATGACCAATCTCTGCCAGGGACTTAAACGTCCAGGCCCGAAGAGGATGGTTTAATGGCATCATGTAGAAGTTCTTTGATATATTTCTATAGAAGGACCAAAATGGTATTATACGACGGATGTATGTACGTTCGAATGGATCCAACTTGGTATAGTCGAACATCCATTCGTTGACAGCCTGCATAGCTCTTTCTTTCAAGGCCGGGTTGGCAGACACTTGCTTCAATGCTTCCATAGCTTCGTTAGCGTTATAAGAAGAAAGAGCGGTGCGCATCATTCCTTCTTGCCGGGCTACCTTTAGACCATGATGTAAATAGGCGGCTTCCCGGTAGAAATTATCAATGTTGCCGACGATACCATAAGCACCACTAAAAGCCTTACGGGACATCCACCTAACCATATTTTCCTTAGTTTCACCCATGTAGAAGGAACTTGTACGAAGTTCACTTGGGTAGACATCATCGAACATTTTAGACTTCGCCATGATATAATCAATAGGCGTGACCCCTCCCAGAGTATTGAGCAGGGTATGACCCACGATATGATTCAGCCAAAATCTAGGATTGACCGCAAGGGTCATACCCTTCCAGAAATTGGTGGGCGTGTCAATAAGCCATCGAACTATCGGAGGAGGCATGTCCGCCTTTAGATTCGCAATGATACCATCCTTCATTCCCTGTGGTATCTGAACTATCTTTACATTCCCCGGCATAGGACCGGCCGATAGTTCATCCGGGATATGCTTTAAGATAGCGTTCAACATTGCGTCGTCTGAAAAGGTACCACTATCTCGTACAGCCTTATTTACCATTGACTTTAGTTTTATAGATTTATTATAATAGTTCTGCACGCCTTCAAAACTAAAAGGCGTATTACCGGGTTTAAGGTCGGAAAAATTCTTTAGATCATTCAGAGGTTGTACATCTGGATGACCCTTAAGTTTATCTAACATCTCCGATTTTCTAACGTAATCCTGGAACTGAACCCGGTGCCGTGTAATGACAGTCTCGGGGTCGGCTGTAATGTAACCCCAGGCCCCTGTTCTTTTCTTAAGAAAGGACGGTTTAGTTAAAATAGGTACTTCAGACCTTTTAAACACCCCGCCAATCCATTGACGTACTCCTTGCCCCTTTGTTATAGGAACAAAGTTCCCATCTTCGGTATAGTATCCAGTGAATCCAGTAGCATATAGTTCACGTTTAAGAACGCCATTCATATCACCCTTGTCGGCCGTATTAGAACGGATGTTATCTAATACCTGTTTACCTTCAGGCGTACGACCATCAAGGATATTAAGGTTGTGTTCGAACTGGTGTGGGTAATATACTGGCGTAGTAAACTTGGCCTCTTTGGAAGACTTAATTACACCACGAAGGAGATCTTCCTTGGTCATAGCATCTTTACGAAGCATTTGTTGGGCCACAAACGGTATACCCATTTCACCTTCAGGTATAGCACCACGGGCTTCGTTGTAGGCATTTAATATGTTCCGTACCTTGATGCGGGTATCCTTTGGTACCTTTGACTCTACCAACATAGACTTTATACGGTCGACATCGAACTTCTCTCCTTCCCCTACGGATACGTCGATACCCCTACCTATAGAGTACTCTTTCACCTTCTTTAAGGCTTCCATTATCTTCGGATCATTCCGGGCAGCAGAAGATAGTTGACCTATGATAGCCCGTGGGTCGGCCATCTCCTTATCCATAACACCCTGAAGCATCTTCGGGACCTTCATGGTCGGAGTAGATGGACGTACTGGTTCAGCCGCGCCGCCTGCGCGTTCGGAGGGCCCAAGACCGCCGATCTCGCCTAGGTTGGCAGGTGGGGTCGTGTCAACCCGGCCCGAGTGAAATGGCACTTCGGAGGGGTTTAAATCGCCACCAGCCTGAATTTGTAACCTTCTCTTTTGCGATGTTGCGATACCTTTATTTATCTCTGCAACCCTGGCTGGGTCGGTGGCTGACGTTCTCTCTTTTATAAGGTCGGTTATATTATCAGAATGATACCTTAGGGCATATCTACGATCTGCTGAAGTCAAGAATGAAGATTGACGTATAGCAGCCGCGTACTTATTATCCCTCTGCCAAGGCGTTAGGTAATCACTTCCCGTAGCTATCTGTTTATCGAGGGTACCTATCATCCAGTGATGCATGTTGACGCCGTCGTTAGCGTCTTCTTCCATACTATGGGCTATGGTTGCATCGGCGTCAGAGTCTACTCCGGTAACATTATAAGTCGATCGATATCCATTTGCAACTGACTCTGCATTATCAATAATTTCCTTCTTTGCAATTCTAAGCTCATTAAGTCTAGCAGTAGAAGTTGCAAGGTTATCAAGGCGTTCTTGCTTTCCGATAGTTGCTGGGTTCGCTCTTCTTGTAAATCTCTTATATTGCTTAAACTGGTTCTCCCCCTTCTCCCATATAGGAGAATTCCTAGGCTGCCTCTTGACTTCCCCTTTTTTATTAGTATATTCATATACCTCTCCATGGTGTGGATTTAAGATAGGTTCGTCTAGAGACTTCTTCGTATATTCGGACACCCTATCATATGCATTATCAACCGCACCAGGAGGGGCGAACCTATCCAGATCGTATGAAGTCCTATGCATCTTGTAGATGGTATTAGCTAGTTGCTGCCTTGTTTCTGCAGTTAAACCGAACTTTTCTCCACGTTCAACTGGTGCCCGTAGTCCTTTTATCTCGTCCTTTATTTGGTCGGCTACCGATGTCATGGCTTCGTGCTTGGCTGCTTCCCCTAACTGCGTGTATGATTCTCCGTACTTATTGGCTGCCGTTCTGTCGGCGATATCATCGATTGCCGCATCGATTGAAGAAGCATCCAAACGCGTTGCACCACTCGCCATATCATAGATAGAGCGAGCGTCGCTATCACCCACATAATAGCTAGACATCCTACGCAGAAAAGACTTCTTAGGAGTTCTATGTACACCGGACTTTTCTCCAGCTTCTGCTAACGTTAAAGTTGTAGGACCAACCGAGGTTTCGTGTGTAGTTTCTGCCTTTGCTTGGTCTAACAACTTATTAAAATCTTCCTTTAGACCACGAAGTTGTTCGACCATTACAGACCTAGCTGCTGGGGCCTTTTCTACAAGTGGCTTTTTCTTCTGAAGTCGATCGGCATAGTCATTCCACATGCCTTCTTCTTCAATTATCTTTCCATATCTTTCAGCCGCGTACGGATTAATACGGGCTATCCGGGCCATATCCTCTATGTCATCAGGGTGCTTGGTAGGAGGTTTTGCGGAAGTAGTTGCCTCCTTATCCATATCATTTAGTACTTCCTGCACTTCATCCTTCGGGCCCAGGTTTAAGTTCTGCGTAGCAGCCGCAACCCTCTTAGATACGAGATCCATTTCCGGGTTGGTTCGCTTCACGTCGGCAGCTATCTTTGCCTCAGGGGAGATGATCTCTTCACCCTTCATGGCCTTCTTTATATTCTTTATTGTTTCGCCGGCATCACCTTCCATTGAACCAGTCCGACCGACCAGGTCTTCTAGTTCTGCTAGAGACATACCACTGGCCGACATTAAGGGTTGGAACTGAACTGCCCGAAGATTCGCGGAGGTTAACTTACCTCTACCAACCAGATACTTATCTTCCAAATCCATCCACTGTTTATATACTTCAAGCGACTTCTTAAACTTAGCCGACGGATTCATCGGCTGTGCTAGACCTTCAAGGTTAGCAGAAAAGGACTCTAGTTCATCTCTTCCGGTACCTTTTTCTAGGTCTCCGAAGATATCTTTTATCTTCTCACTGTCCTCCATTAGGCGTGATGACATCTCCTTCATACCATCCTGGAAGACACCATTAACGAATCGACGGAGATCTACCCAGTGGCCTAACGTAGTACCTTTAAATGGTATGCTACTTATGGCCTTCGTTAATGGTCTGGCAGATGTCTTAACTATATTAAGAGGATCTAAAACTTCACCTATCTTGCTAAGACCTTCACCTACATTCGTAAGAGTCTCGGCAGTCCCAAGAAGAGACCCAGTCTCTCCTGCAACTTTCAGAAATGATCCTAAGCCCTTAAATCCGACACTACCTACACCAAAGGCTGCACTGAAATCCATTAGGCCATCAACTGGGTGCTCTAGATAATGGTCAAACATGATACTAGTCCCACCTGGGATATCACCCTTTTTGAATTTATCCCATGCCTCTAGGTGTGGTGTAAATTGGGTCTTTATGGCACTCTTAAGCTTATCTCCGATATCTTTTTCGGGTATCTTTTCAAAGTGATCTAAGTTACCTTCCTTATCTAACACGGGTTGCATCATTCCCATATCTGCCAATCGTCTATGCAACCCCTGTAAGTCTAAAGTACCGCCCTGTATATCACGGGTTAGTTGCTCACCTTGTTCCTGTAGCAACTTAGGACGCATAGGATCGGTAGCTGTGTTATAGGTATCCCATAGCCCACTAACTACTGTACCTATCCCTTCACCTAACCCTAATGTCATGCCTTTTATATCTTCATACGAGTTCGATAGTATCCTATCAGGGTCGTACTTATGAAGTTCCTTCTGTGCTTCTATCCAATGCTTTACTATGGTTTCCTGCATTTCCGGTCTTAATTTACGTAATCCCCTAATACCAGCTTCGGTTTGAAGTTGTTGTAGAAGTTTGTCTGGAGGTGCCACCGGAGTAGCAGATGGTTGTGGGATAGTAACTGACTGTGGTTCCGTGTCTGCCTTTATAGGGGTAGACTCCCCTCCGGCCGTGCCTTCTGGATCGGGTAACATAGACGGATCAATAGGAGGCGGCGAGTCCGGATCTGGTAATTCTTCCGGCCGGATGTTAGGCATTACTGTGCCTCTTCGTTATCTGTACCTTCTTCAGGTGGTTCTTCAATGTTATCATACTCGTCCATCACAGCGGTAGGATCTCCGCCGAACTTAGTGATCTTTTCACTTACGGCCTGTTGTTTAACTAGACTCTTGAATCCATCTGGAGTATTCGGCACAGCATCCTTGAACCTTGCGGCCAGATAATGCGCCCATGCTGCATTGATATTCCCACCATAAGCTGTCTGAAGCCTTTTTAGGTATTGCGCTATCGGTTCTCCTTTGGTTGGATCCAAATTCGTATCATGCAGCCGTAATGGATCCGCCGACTTTCTTGCAATTGGCTTTCCATTATTACGGATGCTTGGCGATATCTTCTGCCCGAAATACTCGTCGGGGTCGGTAGTAACTAATCCTTTGTACTGCCCTGCAAGGAACTGGTGTATATTATGAGGGTCGGCCCCCGACATATTCACGGCCGACTTAAACCCATCACTATTTATTACTTCTTGAATTTGTTGCCTATCCTTCGGGTTCTTTGGATCTAATGGGGTGAATACTGGTTTACCGGCCATAGCTGTGGCTATCGGGTCTGGTTTTCGAAGGAACGTAGGCATCTTTTTATATATGAAATCATTGGTATCCTTTAAGGTATTACGATCTATCTTATCAGTTCTATCAACCGCCCTATCATCTTCGTTTGATCCATACTTAAATAGTTCGAATGCCTTTGAAAGCATAGATAAACTAGATGGCCTTTTAGTTAACTTGTCTAACTGATTATTATAGTCTTTGATATTCTCGTTAAGTCCCCTGACCCGAGCTTCTTCAGCTTGCTGCATCAAACCGTGTTTACGTATCTCTGCTTCGTAAAGTTTGATGGCATTATTAAAATCGTTCTTCCGGGCCATTGTTATCAGCTGATTATTTTTCATCATCTGATTACGATATTCAGGATCGACGCTTCCCATCATAGATGTGATGGCCTGAAAGATCTTCTTTCCCTTTGAAGCATTTGGATCGTAGTGCATACCTGGAGTCCAGTATGGCATACTAGCGCCAGGTGTACTAGTTGACCGGGCCATTACATCGTTAAAGTTTGGCATGGAAGTTTCTTCGGGTGATATGTAAGACTGTCTGGGTGGAGCGTCCTGCCTATCGGACATTTCAGATTCAGCACCTGTAAGCATCTGAACGATATCTTGTAGTGACTGCCCTTTTTTAAGTGTAACCTTCCCTTGAGTAGGCATTAGGCTATCACCGTTCCGCCACCGCCAGTAATATCACCTGGACCGAATTCACCGCCACCAAATCCTCCGGCGCCGCCACCACCACCACCCATACCACCCATCATACCACCACCCATTCCACCAGCACCCATCATCATATATTGCCGTAGGACGCCCATTTGCTGTTTGGTACGGGCATCCTGTTCTGCCTTCCTGGCAGCATCGTAGGCGAGTTCGGTGTTATGTTCTCCAGAAATACCTTGTTGCTGGGTCTCTGAATACTGTTGGGCACTTCCAATTAGGGTACGAAGGAATCCCATCTTCTGCGTACTTATATCTCTACCTGCGGCCGCAACGTTAGACCCGTACATACGATCCTGGTCTTCCAGGAGACGTTGCAATGCCACAGGATCATGTATACCAGATTGTGAAATGTTTTGCATTGTACGGGTCCTATTAGAGGCATAGGATGCCCGTAATGGAACCAGAACACTTTCCAGTTCATCATGGAACATTGGGTCCATAAAGTGACTTAGATTACCTGAGTTTATGGCGTCGAACACCTTTGAATATAGTGCCATTAGGTTCTTATTTAAAAGGGCTTCAGCTCCTTTATCATAGGCTCCTGAAGGATGGTACGGATCACGAACTCCGCCCATTTGGAATCCAAGAAGGTCTCCAGCGTAGTCAGAGAAGCCCATTTTATCCCCCTACTTCTTGAATTCTAGAGCTAATATATTACCATTATTAAACTGAGTACCAGAGGCACCATTTAAACATTGAGCTTTTATGACTACAACTCCGGCGGAGGTAGTTGATCTACCTACAAGGGTAAAGGTAGTAGATGGAGAACCACCAGCTCCTGGTTTTAATGTTGTAGTATATGCTATAGTACCACCTATATTTAACTGCACGTCAGTAGTATTAGTAGTATTTGCAAAATTACCAGTTATTACTACCATAAAAGGATTACCACTAGATGTAGGTGACCATGTCCAATTAGTAATATCCACTGCTGAAGCCCCGGTACAATTAATACTACCACTATTAGAGGGGGCCGATAGATTAAAAAATGACTGTGAAGCATCAGCGGCTAAAGCCGTAGTAGTAATGCATGGGTTGGTTAAGTCAAAGTGCCCGCATGTTAACTTTGGACCAGCACCATTCCAATTACTATCATCTATGCCGCCATTAACGATACTAGATATGGCGCTAAAATTCGCATTAACGGCCGCCGGGTCAGCCACCTGACCTATTGAAAAAGAATTAGGAATGGTAAGCGTCGAGGACCAACTAAGACGGTAGATTATTGTTCCCAGGGCAAAAGCTACAAACAAAACACCCCCGGCGATACCTATCCCTTTAAACACGTTCAAGACTCTCTTTACCATATTAGTAACCTCACTTTTAGCGAAGTGCCGCTGCACTTAAAGTAGGCGGCGGTTTTAGTCCATGCGGTCACAGACTTGTAAAGATCACCTATACCATCTTTACTAACTAATATAAAGTGCTGCGGTTTTGATTTAAGTCCATGAGCTATCTTAAACTCCTGATTTGCCACAGGAGGAGTTTGAATATCGTATACCTTATCCGCATCTACATGCGTACCTATCGCAGCCTTGATACGATCGAAATAGTCAAGGACATGCGACATGCCGTTACTATCCTGTAAACTGTCCAGGTCAAAATTTCTATGTGGTATCTTCATAAAGTTACCCTTCTTCGTAGTATCTGGGCCGATAAAACATACTTATATATTTCAACCGGCTGATTCTTTAATAGAGTCTGGAACTGTATTCTTAAGGCTGCCGCTATTTTTACAGGGGCAGGCACAGGTATTTCAACCCTTAATACCTTAGCACCTCCCCATACATCAATACCCCATTTAAACGTACCCCATAGAGATCCGCTAGATAAATTTATAGATACCTGTTCTCCCGATCCCTGATCAAATGCCTTTATGAAGTTTATAAGGATATTATAATTTCCCTCAGGTTTCAACCAAACTATCAGATCTTTATACCGTTTCATTCTTTCCGGTACTTCATGGTTATTCCAACCTGTCTTTACATACCCACTTATATCAGCACCAAAGTCATCATTAACTGAAGAGTCTTCTATTCTTGTGATATACCCATCATACGTACCGGCATGTAGGATGGGTATGTTATTAATAGTAATTTTACCCAGAGCCGAATATGACTTAGAATGTTTTGCCCATACTTTATAATGGGTGTCGTAGTCATATTCAAGCGTATTACTGCCTGAAGACACTGGTGTAATTCCCGCCCTAAATGATTTAGTTAGTTTATCATATCCAACAACACATTGAGTTGGATTGATATTGGCAAAGGTATCTACGATATCACTTCGTAGACTATCGGCGTAGGCGTTATCTATAAATCCATTATAAAGCCAGAAGTTGTCTTCATTTAGATATACGAGACCCACAGGAGTTTTGGCTACAGATTCATTATTAAAGGTTCCCCTGTCGTTTATTCTTCTTTCCCTTTCAACTATACCACCGAAGTCGTCGATACGATACTTTGAATATCGTTTGAATACAACCACAACCCCTTCGAGAGTTACTTTTACAGCCGTGATGATATCACCATCATCTGGGGCTACGTCGGTGTATAGGGTAACCGGCACACTTTCAGGGTCATTAAATTTTGACCGCCATAGTCTTGATGGGTTGGCGGGATCTCCTGCGTAGTAAACATATGCCCCGTCATTATCGCATATATTAAATTTTGGCGGTACATCATGGTCAAACTCTAGCTGTATATCGGAGATTGCAACGTCAGGTGTCAGGTCACTAAAGGTTGTAGCCGCGCCATTATAGGCCACGGTACCTACCCTGAAGAATTCCGCGTTAGCCGGGGTACCTACCAGGCATCTATAGATGACTGCCGTGTCTACCTGGGCGTCTACGCCACCATTTACAGGGATGTTAATCTTGATACCATCATTGGGATCGGCAGCCGCAGCCATTACAGCCGAAACAGGTGACGGGTTACTTTCATGGGTTGTGGCAGAATTCATATATGTATACATATAAAAATAATTGCCTGGGACCATAGTGCCATTTACGTTGGCATTAAATGTGGCTGGGTTTGGAGGAGCTACTATACCTAGGTTTGTTTGAGCTAGTGCTGCCCCAAGTTTGAAGTTATTATCAAACTGGTTCCCAAGTATAAGTTGGTTATTAAAGACAGTCCAACCGAATCGTTTATTATTTGTGAGACCTACAACTATATCAACTAAGGCTGCGTTAGCTATGGGGAACTGAGTTACCTTTTGCCCATGGGTTCCAAGTATATATTGAGTTCCATCTTTACGAATATAGTCTATGACGTTATTAATTTGGTCTCCGGTATTATGACTATTAAACCTGGTCATACCAGGACGTTTTATAGCCGCACCATTACGGAACTTAAAATTAAGACTATCCCCTACCGAACCAGGCGAGGCTTCATCTGGACGATATCTATCCTGCTCGGATTGATATCCTTCCTTAAAGTCGTATGGTTTATGTATTCTTTCGCGAGGCATTATAAAGTATCCTCTAGCTATCCCTGAGAATTAGATATTTTATTTGTGTCGAGTAGTCTATTAAATGATGTTGATAGTACTCCCATAGTTGTAGCTAGAGTGGCCACGCTGATAGCTGTATTTTGCTGTGCTTCCACTAGATTTTTAACGGCATCTCTTAAATCTGTGATATTAGATCCACTGACACTGGTTACATCTTCTATCCTGCGAAGCCGTGTGAATCCATCATTAGATATGTGATCGTGGCTAAGTTTATATTCCTTGAGGCTTTCAGATACCCGTAAAATACTATCCTCCATCCTAACTATACGATCTCTATTAACGTCACGAGTACGTATAATAGGCCATAAAGGGCCTATAATAGCTACTATAAGAAGTGCTAGGTCACGCCATTCGTGTGCAGTCAGGGCATTACCTCGTTAGGATCCAATCAATAGTAGCAGTTGAGCCAGCATTACTAGATGTTATGGTAAAGAATCCTGGTTTTTTTGGTGTAATATAGTAGGACTCAGCCGCAGCTAATACCGATGTTGCTGATGGTATGATTTTATAGGTACTATCGTTCTGCGTTTGGATATTCGGAGTTCCTTTATTGGCAGTTCCTACTCCGGTAGTACCTAGATATCCTTCTTCTAAGGTTAATGTTGTAGAAGTTAGGGTTTTTATACGAGTCCACGAAGCATCAGTATCCGTTGACTTCTTTACGAACATCCCTACCGTAAATCCAGCTGTAATATAATTGGTTCCACCAGTTACACTAATACTAGCATTTGTAAATGATGCTGCTACTTCAGAAGACGCACCGGAATCAGTTATTAGTTTGACAGTGGCTGTTCCTGCAACTAGTGTAGTAGATCCATTTACAGGAGTAGATGGCGTGCCGGTTAAGGTAACTTGTGTGGTAGGTACCTTTATACCATCTAGATATCTTGACCCGCTGATATCAATAGTAGGCCCGGCGTTTACTACAGCACTACCATTTCTTACCAACCATCCCCTTTGATTCCCACCACTACCACCATTATCTCTAAAGTTACAGCTAGTAAATCTTAATACGTTAGAACTAAGTGTACTAGCGGAAACCTGTATAGCTCCTATAACACCGCCAGTCATAGTTCCAGTTTCGTATATTAGATCATCACCTACAAATATACCACTACTAACATTATTACCACTAATAACTACCGATGCATAATTTCCAGTACCATCGTTTGGAACCATTACATGAACTGTACAACCTATAATCTGGACACTAGCATTAGCTCCGCCAAACTGTATTCCAGCTACTGAACCCGACGATGGAACAGTTCTTTGATCCTCACCATGTATATGGCAGCCCCACACTTGAAATTCACCAGTACCAAGTAGAGAAAGACCACTAGGATTATTTATTTGTACGACATTAGTATTTGTAGTGGTACCTCTTAGATCTGACGAGAATATATGCCACTTTTCTGCACCGCCACGGATACTAGTAGTATTACCAAGTAGTGTAGAGTTATATATCTCTACTAACGCAGATGCATTTGCGTTACCACCCGCACTAACTGCATACGCACTACCTCGTATTAAACAATTTCGTATAACTAGATTACCCTGCATATTATCATGAAGTATACCCGACTCAGCATTAGCCGTCGTAAGTATGGTTCCATCATCGCCATAGACACCATTAACTTGCATATCAAAGAAAGTGACATCATTACATCCGGATACATCAAATACCCCATGAAACCCAACGCCACCCGTGGCATTATTTACAATCCAGGTTTTTGTGGCACCTACTATAGATATTTCCGGCCCGGCCCCTACGAATCTTACACCAGTTAGATTGGTAGCATCTATAGTAACATCCGTGAGATAAATCCCAGGTAATAATCTTATAGTCCAAGGTTTGGCGAGAGTAGCATTATTTCTGACATAGTTAATAGCTAGCTGTATAGTTTTATATTTACCTAGAATACCGTTAGGATCAACTATAACTTCATTATAGTTCGGATTATCCCCCGTAACTATAGGTCCACTTAGCATCAGACCATTTATAAAAAGCGGGGGCTCCGGAAAAGTTTGACTAGCCGCATATATATCTACAGATAGGATAGTAGCTAGGCATATACGTATAAAGCTTTTCATTAGCCCCTCACTATACCATTAAAGGTGTAAGTGCTTGATAGTACCAGAATTTTTAACTACCTCCACCTACTGATTTAGAACTGCAATAGCGAATACCCTAAAATCGGTTAGGGCAGTACCTAGTTGGACAGTCCAGTTATTATTTATAGTAGTTTGCTCTAATAGTACATTATTAGGATTGAGAGTATCGCAGCTATTACCATTAACCCATAGTGATGCTATCACAGATCCTCCAGTAGCATCACGAAGATCAATACGGCCTGCTGTGGCTTGAGTAGTACATATTTCTATAAATGCTATATCCACGAATCGTGTGGCGTTTGCAGCAAATAGTGTAGTTTCTGTGGTGGTGGTAAGGGTGATATTAGCCTTCACTTGATTAGTGCGTGGTGCATATGGATAAACTATCTGCCGGCCAAAATGATCTACCCAAAATCGTGCCATCTGACCATCGGCGACAGCTGTGGGATAAACCGTATTACCACCACCACCAACCTGTAGAGACCCAGTGGCTGTAGTAGCACCTTGTGATACTGTGACAGTAGGTGCCGCCACACCACTAGGATTAGTTTGTGGAGTATAGTAGAATCTACAGTCTACAGTAGCAATACCAGAAGTATATGACGTCATCCTAAATCTAAAGTACTTGGCACTAATAGCGAAACTTAGAATGGTATTAGATGTGGCATTAGCGCTTAATCCTACAGATGATGTAGGACTATAGGCTAGAGTAGCGAATGTAGTAGTAAAATTATCGGGTGACTGCTGTAATGTCATAGTACCGGACCAGGTACCATAGACAGAACAGTCAGCCCACCTATATGTCGATACCTCGGTAGAAGCTATAGCATCAGCATTTAATGAACCAGCAGTTCCGGAAATTACCTTAACTACTCCGTAGTCACCATAGCCAAACGCCAGGGTTGGAACCAGAAGTAGAAGTACTGCAAGACATTTCTTCATGTTATTCTCCTAGGTCTATGTCACGTCCGGTTCCAATAAATGAAGAATCTATCTGCTCCAGGAACTTTTCCGGTTTCCATGAAGGTAAAGCATCAACGTGCTTCCCGATATCGTTGCGCATCTTAGACAGGGACATTTCATACTTCTTTACCCATGGTGTGATATCTATTTCGTCTTCGAACTCTTTTATGTAAACTCTTAGTCTGTCTACTAAGACACTATCCCATTTAGGTGGTAGAAGAATAAAGTCAGTAGGTCCTATAATCGGATGGGAAGCATAGTAGCTGCCTGAAAGAATATAGACGTTATCGGCAGGGGGCCAATATCTTACCGATTTGATAGCCACCCCTGCGTTATCATAGGTGTCACTTAAAATCGGATCTACCCAAAACTTAGGAGTAGAAGCATTTGTGATATCTATAGGATCATTCACACGCCGACGAAGAAGTTCATCTGTAATACGAAATAGCTTTCTTCCAGTAGGTGAAGAACCTTTAAGACGGAATTCGCGTGGATGATCAAAGTTTGCCGGTAAAAGAGTCTTATAATCACCGGCGTTGATATTAGTATCTGGGAGCTCCCGCACCTTAAAAGGCCATAATCTATCCGACCAGATTTCTTGAATGGCCCAATTGGCCCACTGTATTACGTAAGCGGATCCATCGGAGTCTGCTGCCGCAGACATTACCGCAGATGTGAGAGCCCCCAGCTGTGTACCCATTTAGAACCCCTTTTAATTGTCGACGAGATCGACCGCCGACTCATCTTCGTCCTTAGCGGATTTATTGGTCTTAACCAATTTGGATTGCTTCGACGACCCACCAACCACGGACGCCTTGGTCCCTTTCAAGTGCGCTTCCTTCTTATGGAACTTGATACCTTCCATGGTGTGGGCAACAAAGTCACAGTTTCTGAAACTGCAGATGTACCGACGGACAGCTTCTGTTCCAGTCTGAAGCATATCGTCCGGTACGATATTCTCGAAAATTCTCTTACCGAAACTATCCAACCCTCTGATATGCTCGATCTCCTCGGGGTTAGACGTATGATAGTACGGACCATTAAAGTTGATATGTCTTGTAGGTATAGTGATGACCTTTCCACTAGCCATGTGCTGCTGCTCGTTATCCATGATTAGTCGAATATCATGGTCGAAACTGATGAATCTAATCGTTTCAGGATTCTTTGCTTCCTTCATTTCATCTCCTATAGGGTCCCCGTTATACTACCGGGGACCCCACCATCAACTAGTTTATGTAAAGTTCTTGTAGTACCCATGGTGACGGGCATGGATCAGTTTCAATCCACACTCGGTGATGTACTCATCGATCTCACCGTCAACATCTGGGGCCTGACGGTTTAGGTAAAGTTTTGTGTCACGATTTCGCATATAGGTATATGCAAGATCGGCCAGATCCAGACCAACCATCCAACCACTCCACCGTTTATCAGTCTCAGCGCCGGTGAAGAGATTGTTGACCACCAGCTTCCCTGTACCATGAGGGGACTGATAGGTCATGATCTGGATCCCGTACACCTGATCCTCTGGGAACATGAAGAGTTTGGCGCGAGCAAAAGCTGAAATCTCTGTCAAGGCAAGCCTTGAGCAGAAGATGAACTTGGTGCTGTTTCCGTAACGGAACAAGTTCTGGAACCAAAGTTCCAGATTGGCCTCTGTAATGACACCGGCACCACCGTCCTGAGACTGAGCACCGGAACCAGCAGCGAGAAGCCAACGCATGACACCACGTGTCGTCCTGCGGGGCTTGGCACCTGTGAGATCTTCCTTCCTCTCACCCCACCAGAAGGCACGTTCGATAGCCATCATATGTTCGATGGCGTGCTTATTACGAAGACGATTGAGATCCATGTTGCCATAGGTGGCCGAGTTCAGTTCGGTCTCGGTAGCACCCACGGGTTCACGGAAGATCTCGGTGTAATTGTTCTGGTTGACAACTTTGGTTGTTCGGATCTGCGGCATATTATCGCCTTCCATTAAGGCATTGCCGATAATCCGAACGTTAACTCCATTACCGCCCGCCGCCGCAACGGTTTCACCATATCCCCTAGTAACTGTCAGAACGTCACCAGCGATAGCAGTGACGAGCATAAGTTCTAGGGTATCAGGGATATGGATGATATATGATATCGTATGGACGGAAGTATGTTCCCTGCCCAGCCGCGACGGTGAAGTTACCCGCCACGTTGGTGAAGGCACCATTAGCTGTACTATCCTTCGGCGCGTACTCATCTTCTAGGAACTGGAACTGCGGATTGATAGTCTGCTCCTTCCGCAGCTTCATAAGAAGAGCCGTCAAAGCGGTTGCCTGGGGATCCAGGTCATGGATAATATCATCCATGTTAACAACACGCTGTGTTGGCTCAATATTCCCAGTAGTGAGAACGTCCGAGATCACAGTAGGTGCTGCCAGCATAACCCCAGCACCACCCCATGAAAATGGAATCCCGAACGCCAGATGGTAAGCGACTTCTAAGCAGGCATAACCTGCCGCCCACGTCAGAAGCCGAAACCATCCATGCGCCTTCCAAAAAGTCTTCATACTAGTAGCTCCTATTAAGCCTGGGCTCCTTTAGGGACCTTACCCAGGGCGCGTGATCGAGATCCGCGAAGGAAGTCATCGTAACCACCTGATGCGTTTTTGATTTCGTCCTTTAACTCCGCATCCTCTTCATCGCGGGTTTTGCCAGCCTCTAATTCACCTCCAGAAGACCCTCCGCCACTAAGTGAAGTTCTATTTCGGAGGGCTTCACGTTCCTCGGCAGATGCTTCCTTAAAGCCGGTACTTTCGAGAACCCCGGCCTTTCGTAGCCGGTTCTTCACGATAGTAGCGGCGTCTTCCATTGTGATACTATCCTTTACGGCCTTTGGCTGTTGGTTAAGCCATCTCTGGATGTGCTGGCTGATTGGCAGATATTCAGGATTATCTATGACGAATAATCCTAGTTCAGAGTTAGATTTCAACTGACCGACCTCTCCCTGAACCGCACCGGCCGCTTGGCTTGAAAGATGCTTTGCGATATCCCACATTGCATCAACCCAAGCCTCGACAGGATCTCCATCCTTAATAGACATCTTTTGCTTCAACTTCTGATTGAGATCCTTTTTGAAATTATCTTCGGCCTTTCCTTCCTTGCCTCCACCAGCAGCCACATCATCCTGAACCGACTTCTTTAGTCTAACTGCACCAGAAATTGGATCTATCTCTACGAACTCGGACAGACCGGAAAGGCGATTTAGTTGGTCCTGCATTCTGCCAAGCTGTTGTTTTGCCTTAGTATGATCAGCTTCCAGAGATGCATAACCTTCAAGTGCCTTATTCGGGTCTCCGCCGAAGTGCTCGAGTACTTTTTTAGCCGTGTCCGTTGGTACGAACCGCCCACTCTCTGCGCGGGGGTTCGTGACGGTACGTCCAGCAGCGCCCTCGGTGGCGCCTTTCTGCTGGCCAGCGGGTCGGGTCCCTTGACCGGGATTACCCTTAGCGCTAGAGTTACCCATTGTCCTGCTCCTTTTTAAGTGCCGTTATTTCCGACAACCTTATCTTGGCATTTTTAGATTGCTGGATGATACGTTGTGGTTCCGCTAGATATCCCCTTAAGATATTTATCTCTGCTGATATAGCCCTCCATTTTCTGAAATTTGTTTCAGTATCTCTTTGCTCATCTAAATTATTAATACGATTAACTATACGTGATTTAAAGTCTTTCCATGCTAAACTATCTAACATCTTCGTATATTCATCGCCAAGGTTTGCCAGTTCGGCCAAACGATCTTCTGCTTGGTCTAGTTGTAACATGAACTCTGGTCGAACTTCTTTCGCTAAATTAGGGCTGTGTGACATTGCCGCCTCCCGCAGCAGATAGTAGATCCGAGATACCGCCACCCATATCACCACCGCCTGCACCCATAGGAGATGTAGTGGTGCCTGCGCCTACACCATTACCACCCATACCACCCGGCCCCTGCATTGGGTTTAATTGCGGGCCACCTCCGGCGGGAGTCATAGGTGAAGTCGAAGATGATGGCTGGTAAACGCTTTGAACCATTTGCATGTGCGCCTTTATGTGCGCCATAAATACCTTTGCTACATAATCTGGCATCTTGCCCTGATGGTCTTGTAAGAACTTCATATGGTCACGTACATGCGCACCATGATCTTCATTCGGCAATGGCATGACCAGGCCGCCATTAAGCATGATGAAATCTTCTTCCGTAGGGTCGAGCTCTTCATTATCCGGCATAATGAGACGTCCTTCCAACCCAGGAACGATATGCCGTACTATAGTATGCTTCAGGGCACGTTGGTCTATCTGTGGGTCTCCACGGAATAGATTATACATAACAAGAAGTTGATTCGTCTGTACGGCCTTATTTATTTGTTCGTTGGCCGTTTTGAATCGGATATCGAACCGACCCTTCACATTATCTATATTAAACTGAGTGAATTTTATTCCATTCTTACCCGCAATTCGAACGGCCTGAGTAGGAGTCATATTCAACTGGTTTAATTTTATCATGGTATAGAAGAGATCTGATATATAGTTAATCTGGGATGAAACTATCCTTGCAGCAAATCTACTATTAGCAGATCCAACCAGTCTTTCAATACCTGTAGCTGTGTCAGAAAATCCAGGGGCAGGTGTGCCTTTAAGGAAGTCAACCACACCGGACTGGGTTTGGATATCATTTTCCAACTCCCTGGCCGCCATAGGAGCATCTTGTGTAATAGGTTGTCTGGGAAGGGGTTCAATACCTTCCATCGAATTCGTCTCAACGATACCCCACGGCCGTGAGATCAGTTGGTTTTGATCGATATCTGCGTTCCTATCGATCTTCCACATCTGGTTTACGCCCAGATTCACGTTGTCAATATGGTAGTTTCGAAGGGTATTGATAGCTTCATTTAATGGCCGACCATATTCAGCCTCGGAAGTACCTGTCATCTGCCCAGCCACGTTAGAATTTCGGGTATATATTAGTGGGGGGTCTATAAACGGGTTTCTATCGCTAAACAATAGGGTTTTTCGGTTGGCAATTACAATACACCATCGTTTTTGCCCGTCTCTACCCAACCCGTATAGTTCTATGATCTCTGTTTGCTTATGCCACGGGTTTTGAAGTTGTAATTGGGCTGATGGAGCCTGCGATTCACGGTAAAGATACTTTCGTAGTACCTCAAGCTCTTCTTGGTATGGTTGAACAGCCCCGTAATCGACATCGCCCACATTCTTCCACACCTTCTGCTCTGCACGATCTTGAAGATACCTTTTTGTAGTAAAATATCGGTCAAGTACGACCATACAGTCGGTCGGTTTGTTATCGTTAAAGGTTTTAGCGTATGGATCCCAGTAGATTCTTTCTGGTGGTAGGGCTGTAACGGTAGGTCCATCAAACATTACCAACCTATCCTTAACCATTTTACTACCAATTCTGGTTTTGAATAAGTTTACGATGGGTCTGGGTACCATTACATCTGCTTCATCGTGCCACCACCCGGTTTTTGAAAACGCCCATCCGCCAACCAGCTGTTGTTTAACATGGCTACAGGCTTCATCAAACCCTTTCATATCCTCCCACTGTTTGGTAAGGATAGTCTTGAAAGGGTCTTCAAATTGAACATCATTTTCTTCGGTAGCTTCAAGATCGATGAAATCTGGTTCCCCGCAGATTGCCATTGCAATCTTTGGTGTCAAAGTTTCTATATTAGCATATAACACGGGGAAGTAAATAGTGCTGCGCCAACCAAGACCACGATATAATCTACGATACATCTCGTAGTTATCATCCCAGGCCCTGAAGGTTTTCATATTCTTTACGTACTCTTTTTCTATCTGCTTACGCCAGAGTGCGTAGAATTTGAAAACCTCTACGGTATAATCTATATCCATTTGCTCGGTTCTGGTTGGCACGTATGCTCCTACCTCTTTCTGTAGGTGGCTTTTCTATCCTGTGTTGGGAACTTCGGCACAACCGTGTGTGGATGCGTAGGCCTTGGTTGCGGCCTCTTGAAGACAGTAGGCGGGTTACCCAACGCATCTACACCCATCGGTTGTGGTGCTAAACTTGAATCTCCGATAGCTGCACCCATATCACCCGCGTTGGTGATAGGGTTAAATCCAACTACCCCTCGAGACTTCTTTTTAAAGGCCATCACTTTCCCCTTCTGGCCTGGCTTTCACTGATAGCTATCATTTGCTTTCTATCGGTTACTAAAGGCCCGTGCTTGCTACCAGAGTGCAACTTTCCAGCCTTCATTTCTCTGGTATTGATAGATATCTTATTTGATACTCTAGCCTGGGTACTACTAGGGCTATGCTCCACGTGGTAGTGGCCATGAGGAATCATAGGCCGTTCTTTCATGATTACCCCTGTGGAATACTAGGCTTCTTCGTCATAGTTTCGGCATTTTCCAAAGCGGGTTCACTCTGAACCCCGGCCGAATTAGCGTCGATAGTACTTCCGCCACTTCGTGCCTTAGCTTCTGCCGGAACTGCTGCCTGCGGTGCTCCGTGGGAAGAGCTATCCTTATCGGTTCCCACGCATGATGTTCCCTTCATAGGGAAAGAAACTCTTTCCTGGTGACCCTGGATACTTCCCTTATCTTCTCCGAGTGCCATTAGATTCCTCCTTGCGACAACTGCTGGGATGCAGTTTTTCGGACATTATCTTGTGATAGGGACAGGTTAAAGTGCGCAAGCTTCCCATTTGGGTTATACGAAGCGCTCATCTTCAGGGTTGTCTGGAAGTTACTACTATCAATCAGTTTTCCTATAAGATCGATTACATCTGCCTTCATGGAGGCATCGTCAGTTATTAAAGCGTTTATGCCAGCCGTGATTTGGGCCGTAGAACCGACTAGGTTCAAACTTTTATCTGTAGGTGCGGCCACGTTAACCTCCCTGTGAAACAGGTAGGTTCGTAAACTTGTTCCGTATCCATATGTGGATAATGTCGATGGTATTATCCTGTTTTCTTTGAATCTCCATCGAAGCATCCAACATATATCCTGCTGGTACGGTGATGGCGTCCACCAAGCTCTTTAATGCAGCCTGAAGGGTATTATCATCTGGTACCTGCGTAGTAATGATACCATCAACGGTACCACCAGATCCACTACCCTCGACTTTTCTGGATGGCATCTTATCTCCCTAAACAGAGACTGGTCACGATGTAGGTAGAGTTACCGGGTGTCCCATTATAGGTGATAACTTCGGTTGTGGCTGTAGTGGTAACCAGAAGCGCCTGATAGGTTCCGGTCCCACCATTGAAGGTTGCGATGCAGTTAGGTGCGTTCGTCCAGGTACCGTCGTGAAATGTCAGGGTGATTGTTGGGCTGGCTCCTTGAGAACCGCCAACGCCAGTGATGGTTGCAGTCCAGTTCTGGTCCGTTCCGGCGATGGCGGTAGTAGTGTTTGAACCGGCACCCCATCCAGATGATAAAACGAAATCTCCGGTAACCAACGGGGTGGCCGTACCACGGCCGGTAGTCAACCGACTGGTATTTATGGCATTGTTAAATGTCTGCAGGTTCTGCCAGTTGTTGGCGTCATTAAAAATACCACCGCCAACTGCCAGTAAAGCCGTACAAACGAAAGCCGTGATGGTAACAAAAATCGCAGTTCGCTGTCTAAGAGACTTCATCTCATCCTCCGTGCCGGTTATAAACTGGTCCGGCTATAGGGTTATATCGAACCATTATCTGCCTCCGGGTCACGCCACCAGCAGTTTCTTGTTTCACCTCCCTCTTATTTTGGATACCTTGGACTGCTTGGAGGGCTGATGGGAGGAGAGAGCCATCGCTGGAATATCGTGCTTCATCGGTGGCATCTTCACCATCTTCGGCGATTGGGATCTCGGGTTTCCCACCTCTCCCGTCTTGGGTAAACCGGATGCCTCCCCCGTCTGGATCTCCCTCACGACCGATTCGGGCTGCCCGGATAAAAAACTGTTGAATTTCCGAAGTCCTGGAGTTGCTCCCTCCTGTACCTTCGGATTTTTCGAATCTGATCTTTCCATCGATCACCTCCATGGTTGCTCGTAGATTACGAAGACGATGCCCACAGTAGTATCTAACGCAGTCTGCTAGGTGCTCATAGTATCCATCTTTTAAGGGTTGTTCCTTTTCCACGTCCGTTGACTTCTGCTTCGGCGGGTATCTATACCCACCATTTAATCCGGCTCGGATAATGGGACACCGAGAACCGACAACTTGAAGTACTGGTTTACTGTCACCTCTTCTGATTTTGAGGGCTCTCCGTACATAATCAATAGAAGAGATAATATCAAATTGCTGGTAACTTGGGTGGATCCCGAATTCGTGGAGGATCTCAAGGTCGCTTTTTCCGGTACTCTTCTTCTGCGTAGCTGCACGATCACAGTATTCTTTAATATGTCCACTATACTGACCAGCGTATTCATCTGTCTTCTCCATTACTAACGGGGCGAAGTTGTGAAGAAAGATATCGTCTCCCATTAGTTCATCGAAAATAATGTGGTGCCCGGAACCATCTTCTTGAATAAACGCAACCGCTGGATGGTGGTAACCAAAGTCCCATACCCTATAAATTGGCCGGGTTTGGGTAAGGGTATACTCGTCAAGTATATGCCCCCCGTTTTCCACGAGATCGTCGATAAAATCTCTTTTATAGACACCCTTACCGGCATAGGAGCCAAAGTTAATCTCCTGTTCTTGATCCCAAGCTGGCTTTGAATACTCAGACTTTATTCGATCCTTCCACTCTGGTTTCCTTTTCTCCGGGTCTGCCGTATAATGTACTCGTAGAACCCGGAACCTATTTTTTGTATTAGTCCGTGCTTCTACACCTACTATCATGCCGCAAGCTCTGATATAGAAGCATCCATCTTATCGTATACCATTCGGTAGAAAAAGTTCCGGCCATTAGCGGACGAAACAATAATAAACTGCCCGCCACCGTCTATTGTCGGTTTCGAAGCATTGTAAGCTTCTTCCGCCTTATCTTGGAAGGCAAACTCGTCCCCGAATATAATAGATGCTGTGTACTGCCGTAGGACATCGGCACCCTGGGGGACACCCCATATTACCGAACCATTCGCAAAGCTTAATTTGTTAAAGGGTTGTTTGGCTAATGGACGTTTTAACGGGGATACTTCATGCTGCCACCAGGGCAGGTATTCATACATATGTTTACATCTATCTATTAGTGCAGCGGCATCTTCCTCTTTCTTAGACTGTACAAATATTAACCTATGCCGGTTGAAGCACGCCCGCCAAAGAAGGTAGCTAAGCACAGTCCAGGTTATCATTACCTGCCTAGACTTAGGTATGATTATTCTTGGGTTTGCCTTTAGTTCCTTTAGAATATAAGGTATATACTTATACCGCGGAAATCTTTTAACTGGCCGGGAAGCGTCGTGCTCATCTTTCGTAAAGCAGTACGTCATAACCCAAAATGTAGGAAATTTTGCGCACCGATCTATCTCTGCCTGCACTCTAAGAATATCTGGTTTCTTACGGTCTTCCATTAAACCGAGATGCCGGCGAAATTCTACCTGATCATATGGTCCCTTTAAAGGCCATATTCTTGGCAGGACTAAAGGTTTTGGTTCGGTTTGTAGGGAAAGGTTCATGCGGGCTCCGCTTCGAGATCTTCATGGGCAGGTAGCTTCTTCTGTCCAGAACCGATCTGAAGATTGGAACCCTCCGGTAGGTGTAGGTGTAAAGACTTCTCCATTCGCTGTTCCGCATCTTGTGGCATATTCCCTGTGATCTCAAGGAACGTTTTCAGGTGCGGCTGCGAACCCTTCTTACTAAACTTTTGCGCATATATGTATGCGGTCCCGGACATTGCGGTTATTTGAAGTTTCCAAAAGGATGAAAGCCACTGAAAAATCCGAATGTCACGGTACATGTCCATAGACACATATCCTGACGGTACCCTTGCAAATCTCGCTGCTTTCCCATAGTTATCAAGGATATCTGGTAATAGGCATGCATACCCAAATGCAATGGTACGCCGGTCAGGAACCCAAGTCGCAAGAAGGTCTTGCTCGCTAAACTCGTCAGGAATGTCCATCCCTGCAACGGTAGCGCATTCAAGTTTAGCTACCATATCCATTGGGTCATGATTTTGCAGGTGGCCATTATAGCAGTCTTTCGGGAAAAGGTAGGGCGCTGCTTCGCGTCTCTTCTGTAATGCTTTACTTACTGCTATGGCACGCATTGGTTTTGGTCTTTTAGAAAGAATTCTAGACGTTGGTACACCATTTTTTCTTATTGCCGCATGCTTCCCTATTGGTTGTATCTTCGGTGTACCCATGATTTCCAGCCCCACACCGTATTTAGGTTTGACCATTTTATTTTCCATCCAAAGAATAGTATAATGGTGAATGGGTAGGATGTCAACACCTTTCGTCGGCGTTTTTCACTGGTAAGATTGTTGGTTTTATCAAAACTCTTCTTTGATGCCTAAAGTTACAAATGTAAATACATATTAAGGTGCTTAGCTTAGCTAATAGACCCCCAAAGTTAGGAAAGAAAGAAAAAAGATGGATGACCTTCATTTTCTTTATTTATTATTAGTTTGGGTATAAGTATTACCTATGATCAAAGTATCCGGTAACGTCTGTTTATCCAGAGGATGACGTTATAGGTCAACTTGTAGGTAACATGGTTTTTCCCTCTGTAGGAACACTACCCAAATTCCACACAGGGTCCCCCCCCCAAGGTGGCCGGCACGTCTTTTTTTCTTTTCTTGCAAACCATAGGTAAATAGGTCTTGACACGGGACGTTAAAAAGAGTTATAATGAAAAAAGGAGGTAACACATGATAAGAGTTATATCAAGTGAAGGTCCTGGTTCTGGATGCTATGTAGTTAAGTTTATATCTAATAGAGAGATAGTATTCCAAATGTGGATAGCTGGTAGATCTATACTAAGAATAATGAAACAGGTAATTTGGGTATTAGGAAGAATGAGAAAGCCGACTATAGATAAGGTTATAATACGATGGTACTCGGAACGAATGAAAGCTACTAGTGGTAGAATAAATATCATATAAAATTCATGATAGTGCCGGGTGAGTTGGGAGCAGGAGGTATAGCCGCGCGCACTGAGTCCGGGAGGGGTATCCGGTGTGGTTAGGATCAACGGGCACGCACGATGCGCGTGTGAATTGCAGCGGCCTGGGTCGCTCTGAAACTTAGACTGTTTAAGATTAAACTGCTCTGCCGGGTTAAACTCGGAATTGCGAAAGGCAGAGCCACTGAATTGAACGCGCACACAACGCGCACGCAAGAAGCGACGGCACAAACCGCCGCAAACCGCGCCAAACCGGCGCAAGGAGGGCAGCAAATGCACCCGCTCGCGAAGGCAGCAGTTAGCGTGCAAGAGGGTCTTAAGGCCGCCGATTTCGACGGCCCGAAGACCGCACAGATTCACCAACTCCTCGCGGAGTTGTTACAGCACCCCAAGCTCAAGACCAAAACCACCAACAAACCGACCACCCCGCGAAAAATGCCTGCGGGAGCTTGGAACGCCAACCGCGACCGGGTAATTGCTTTTAATGGCAAAGTCTTCCCGGCACCAACAATCGCCAAAGGGGTGTGCAAGGTTTTTGACACATTCCCCACGTTCGACCACACCGAACTGGCCAACGCGGTCCAGCAGGCGTTCCCGGAGAACAGTTACAAGCCCTACAGGGTCGCTGTTGACTTGAAGAAGTGGGCAGCGAAGCTCTTCACGTTTCAGCAGGTCTAATAGGCCGGCGTTACACGGCCAAAGGGAGCAACAAATGGCCAGTTACACTATCCGGTTCTACTGTGACAAATGCACCTGGCAGAGAACGCGGCACTTTGACGACAGTGAAGAAGTTGTGACACTCGTTGACGAAGAGTCCGAGAAGCACCAGTACTTCAACCCCGGCCACAAGATCTACTTCCAGGGTTCTAAGGAAGGAGTGTGATATGGCCAGTTTCAAAGTCCAGTACGAAGTCCGAGACCACTTCACCGTCGAAAGGAGAGCCACGATATGAAAAGACTGACGGGTTTCAGAGTTAAAATCTTCCCGATATTTGAGGGGAAGGAGTCGGCAGTTCAGTGCGACGAGTTACAGGTCTACACCAATACCGCCTTTCCAGAATTCACACGAGAGGTGAACCTCCTCGGCACTATGGTAGCTGAGAAGATATTCACCAGGATATGGGACGAACTCGATGCCGAGAAGGAGACGTAGTGAACCACCAACGGCCCATTCCCCAACCAACCAGCTGCCCACACCTGCCCAGCTTCTTTGGGCTGTGCCCGACGTGTAAGCAACGTAGGTGGGAAGCAGTATGCCGTCTCGTACAAGACCCTAAACCAGTGAGAGATGACGGGAAGGAGCCAAACACGCCATGACCAACAGACCGCCAGCCGAGAGACCGCCCCACCGTTGGCAGTTCGCCTGGGACTTTGTCGGCGTCATCCTGATGATGGCCACGTTCTGGTTGTGTATTGTGCTATTGTTCTGCCTATAACCAAAACACCATACGGGCCACAATCATACATAGACCACATTCATACGTGGCCCACGGCCTTATACCTATAAAGGCAGGAGGAGGTGAACTATGGCCTACGATTGTGCCGTGTGTAAGAAGCACTATACCACGAAGCATGCCGCGAAGTACCACGCGGAGATCCACCACGGAGACCCAAACCAGGTTAAACCGTGCCCGAACAATCCACCGCGATTGGTGGAGAAGGACGGTGAAAAAAAGTCTTGACACCCCACCCCATTTGCGACATAATGGGCCCACAAACGTGGGGGAAATATGGCAACAGAAGACGAAAACAACGCACGTGAACGTCTCAACGCAGAACCCACCGCCATATTAACGGAGGCGGAGCGTTCCCAGATTAACCAGGTAATCGGACAACTGCACGCCATGCTGAAAGGTTCTAGGACCTTAATGGAAAAGCTTGGTAATGCAGACCCGCACCCGCAATGGAAGTGTTGGTTCTTAGACAACGCCAAAGTTGTGGGTGCAATGGAACGGAAACTGTTTACGTTCCATACTTAACCCGACGAAAGGGGGTGATATCTACGGGCAACCCAACCGAAGCACGCCGCCAGTTGAAAATGGCGGTGCAGAAGTTCCTCGTGGAGTTGAAGAAGTTCAGGGAGGCAGGCAACAAAACCGGCCTTGGTAAGACCAAAGCCACCCTGTTGCGGACCACCCTCCAGGAACTGGAGGCGAAACTGTAAAGTTCTACAAATGCGGTACAACGCCCCTAGCCGGGGCAATGAGGGCACCAAACATGGCACCAACCAACACAGTCGTTGTGAAGATCGACGAGAAGAACGCCATCGTGTTCCGTCTTTCCGAGTGGAAGGGGAAGACCAAAGTCTATATCCAGGGCGGATACGCTCCGGGTGAGGACTTCGAAGGCGAACTTCTGGTCGAACCCAACGAGGACTTCCCCAGCGGTCTTGCTTTTGGCAAGGCAGTTACGTTCCCACCCAAGAAGCTGGCCGAAGTGAACGATGCCCTGGCCTCCTTCAGCGAACAACTGAACCAGGACGAACCCACCACAACCGCGAAGGCACCCGCCACACCCAAAGCCGCCACCGCCAAGACCAAAGCCAAGGGCACAGTGGTGGGTACCAACCGCGTCGAGCCACAATTGAAGGCAGGTGCCAAGACCGAAAGGTTCTAGGCTAATAAGCCTACCTTCCCACCGAACGGGGTGCAGGGTCCCACGAATCCAACCCTGCGCCCCAAATGGAGGCAAACCATGTGGGTTGTTTATTGCACCGATGAAAACTGTGACTTTTATCATGGCGACTTATCCCATGAAGAAGCCACCCAACTGCAAACCGAACACGCCGACCAAAACCGTAACCACGAAACCTGTATTGAAGATATGGAGGAGCACAACGAAACCCTGGGAGATGCCTAGATGAAGCTGGCTACCGCCCAAATGAATAAGTTCCAGGTGAAGCAGTACCGACAGAACAAACGAAAGTGCGCGCAGGCCATTAAGACCTGGGTTGCTGCCCGTAAGTCCTACGGGTATCATACCTTCACCTTTAATGGCAAGGCGTATATTCTGTTCGTTACCGACGGACCAAAAACCTGCAATACCCTGACCATTTGGCGAAATGGCCGATATGTTTGCGCAATGGTCATACGATGAAGATCAGATTCCGCACTGACGGGATGGAAGCACTTAGAGACCGGGAATGGAGGGCAAAGTACAAGAAGCGTTTGCTACGCATGATAACCTCATGGCTAAAGGCCAAACGGCCGCACGCTATGATATTCGAACGGCCCCATAACCACCTATTCTACGTTACTACTTGGTTTCAGGTGACACCAAGTAAACGTACAGATGCCCATCCATATCCATATATTATAATCCAGATATACGGAGACCGGACGCGTCTGATTTCCGAACAGCACGTTTTCCTAACGGAGGACTAATGCCCGTTCAGATGTGGGATGCCACACGCCAGAGTACCACCGCAATTCCCCGTTTCTCCAAACCGGAGGCTGACATGGAGAACGACATTCACATGGAAGTGGAAAAGGCCACAAGGAAGAACGTCAACAATGATATCTGGGACTACAAGATTGGCCCGGTCCCCGACGGACGCTATCAGGTGGTTTCCTTCCACCGTAGGTGGTGGACGATCGTTCAGAGGGTGGAAGTGCACGACGGCGACCGGAGGTGGATGCAGGCCGTTCAGTTGGCCCAGGATCTCGTCAAACTGAAGGGATGCACCAAGGCCTACGTGGTTCTGAAAATGCGCCGGTACACCAATCCAGGTGCGGTGAAGCAGTCTGCGGTGGAGATCTTCCAGAACTGGAAGG
>WNFM01090894.1_pt1 | contig 45015 bp, 41 predicted proteins | sample 5400271 | NCBI WGS metagenome assembly WNFM01 (sample SAMN13153352, study PRJNA577476) | soil metagenome | isolation source: 60 cm saprolite on Douglas fir-dominated hillslope | place: USA:California | collected 2013-09-17
CGGCGGGTAGCCAATCATTCATTGCTACTAATGCATCTTAATCGAGGCAATAACGGCACCCGCCCCCCATATATGCAGCAGCCACCAAATACTTACTCTTTACACACTAACTCCGAAAATGCTGCCGCCACTTCATCGATGGTTTTTGGTCTCCATTAAAGTCCATCAATCGGAGGTCGCGGCAGCGTCATGCTTTTGGTCAAGCAATTACTTGTCACGCTTCTCGTACCAATAGGTTCTCGTTCTGTTGCCTTTGATTGGAATGGCCGGCTTGAGTCCGCCCAATCCAGACGTGCAGTCTGGCCCAACGCAATTGGCGTCGGAGTTACCGCCGCCGATGATGAACGGCTCGGTTCTCTTTTCGCCGTTGATAATCACTTCAACCAAACCAGTCACCGGTGACGGCGGCAATCCGCCACCGTCGAAGATGACATTCGTGGCGACACCAGTCAGGAAGTTGACGCGATAGCCGCGCGCTGTCCCCAGGTTGGGTTCGCAAGAATTGGCATCCGGGACGATGGGCTGATTGGTACCGAAGAAGGTAAATCCGCCCACGGTGGCAGGCGCGTTTACGCCTTTCTCTCCTGTGTTGCCCAATTTAACCGTAAATCCTTTCAGCGTGCCATCGTAGGGCGTAGAGGTTGCGTCAAAAAAAGTCGACGTAGCCACAAGATTCGCCGTGCTGCTGGTTGCATCGGTCACGGCCGTCCAGGAGCTGCCGTCTTTGCCGACCAATGTATCTTTTATCATGTAGAACTTGTTATAGATGGCATAGGCATTGATAGGGGTGGTGCCGGAGACAGTAAGAAGCGGATGCTCGCGGTCGCCGGTAGACGCAAGGACAGCGTCGAAGGTCTTCGTCGTCACCACATCCGGTGGGAAAAAGAATTTGCGCTTTGTCGTGTCGGTGCTGGCACCGCCCAATTGCGCGAACAGGGTGGCTTGCCAGTCCTTCGGCTCCGCACCAGCCTGTATCGACCCATCACCGCATTTGCCGGCTATCGTAGTCACCTTCGCCTCCAGGTCAACGCGCCAGATATTGCCTCCGGTATCGGAAGCATAGATGCGGTCCACACAGCCATCGAAGTCGCGATCCACCGGTGTGATATCGGAGGGGATCGAGTAGGTCATTTTCTGCAACTGACAGCCGGTGGTCGCCGCCGTTGAGGCGGTAACCGTGCAGGTACTGCTCGTGCCGCCCGGGCCTGCGCGCCACAGAAGACCGCCGGTCACGGCGTCAAGAATGAAGATACCGCGCCCCATCGAATCCGTGCCCGGCGGCTCGCTGTCCTCGGCGGGGTCGTAACCGGCGCCAAAGATCAAAACCGGGTTAACGTAGCCTCTTACCCTCGCCACCGTGGGCTCGGACCAGGTTTGGCCGAGTTCTGAAAAGCCAGTGTCCGCATTGGTTTTCTTCCACAGCAGCGCAGGCGCGGCGGGGTTGCTCACATCGAGCGCATAAAGGAGACGTCCGCCACGGCGCGCAGCCATGTAAATATAAGCAGTCGTTCCATTTTGATAGACGCCCGTCGGCCCGTCAAAGAAATAATCTTTTGGCGTAGGCGTCGGCGTAATAGCGGTTGAAGTCGTGGCGAATGCAACCAGCGGTGTGTTCTGGCGCAAGCGATATAGCTTGCTATAGAACTCCGTCGGCACAAAGCCCCACAGCTCCCCGCCCGGCGGGACGCTGCCGATATTGGTAAGCAAATTGCCATCGGTACCCTTGAATAAACCGTTGTTGCCGTTGACGGCGCGGAACACCCCGTCATTGGTGCCATAGAACACGACAATGCCCTTGGTCCCGCCGTAGTTGATGACAGTCGGCCGTGAATGCAGCACATCGCCATGCACCGAAGGCCGGACAGTGATGGTGCCGCCGGGGCTCGGCTCGTCTTGGAAATTATCCTCGCCGCGCACCCAGCGGATCAGGGTATCCCGGTCAACGACGCCCGCCAGCGATACCGTGCCGCCAGTACTGGTGCAGGCAGGCGTCACTGTGATCGGGTAAGTGAACTGGGTACTGTTGAGCTTGGTAATCTGGTAGGTACCGGCATAAAGCCCTTCGCCAACCACAGGTGCAGTACCGACTTTGACCGCAATACTGACGGTATCGAGCGTGGAAAACGAGTTTGCAACACTTGTTGTTGCAGTCGCAGTGACTGTCGTGGATGTTGGGCAGTTGGTGGCGGTACGACTCAAGGCCGATATATCGTAGACCGTGGCCGAACCATCCGCGGTAACGCCTACAACAGTTCCTGGCGATGCGGGCGTGGTGTTGATATTGAAGGTGAAGCACTTACCGCTTACGCTGGTAATTGTCCAGACTCCGTTGTAGGCAGTTGGCGTCACGCCGGCAATGGTCACGCTGTTACCGGTCGAAAAAGCGACCGACTGGCCGCTTTTGCAGACCGTGACCGCAGAAACGTTGCTGCTGTTGCTAGCCGCCCGATTGAGGGAACTGATGGTGATCGTCGCCCCGCCTACAGTGGCCGTGCCAAAGCTCGTCCCCGGGGTGGCAGGACCCTCGGCGCCGGGCAGCGTATAGGTGAAGGTGTTTGCGTTGACTACGGTTATCGTAACCGTGCCGTTATAGCCCGCGGGGGCGCCGGAGATCGTCACCACCTTGCCGGTCGTAAACCCGTGTGCCGGCGCGACTGCAGTCACTGTCAGGCTTGCCCTGGTCAGCGAGGTCACTGCAATTATGCCGCCAACCGACGGTATCGAGACGGTATAGGTATTCGCCGCAACGGTGGGCGGATTTTCCACAAGCGGATAGGTGAAATGCGTGGAATCGACCACCGTAATATTGAACGTGCCGTTGAAGTTGGATACCGACGAGCCGCTTATTGATACGGTGTTTCCGCTAGCCAGCACCGGATTGGGCACAGACGCCAGTGTCACGGTCGCGGTAGTGGCATTGCGGGTAATAGAGGTAATTGCGGTGCCGGGCGTGCCGGTGCCAAGAAGCGCCTGAGTAATGCTGGTGTTGGTAGTGGCAAACGGCGTTGCGGAGAGGCTGCTGCCTGCTGCACAGGTACCGGTGCAGGTATAAAGGCGGCGTGGCGAGGCGGGGTTGGACGTATAGTTGTTTGTCAAATTTTCCAGCCGGACCTGCTGGCTCACGCCCCCCTTTTCCACCACTTCGCCATCAGGGCTATCGAACGCGCCGGACACGCCTTGTGGATTGTTGACAAAATAGCCACCAGTCGAATCGGGAAGGGTCGCCGTATTCTTGCTGGTCCAGAAGCTTGTGGACGTGGAGGAGATGAATCCGGTCCCGGCCGCGCTGAGCGCCTCCTCATAATTCTTCACATTCGGCTGCGGTAATAGAACCGAGTCAGCCAGATAGAGAGAAGGGCTGGCGGGGTTGGTGGTGTCGACACCGAATTGGAACTGCTTCAAATTGCCGAACCAACGCGGCAAGCCGGATGGATCGGGACGGAACATGCCCATGAAAATCTGATTCAGATAGGTGCCCTGGGCATTCACGCTGACCGGCAGGCTGGAAGAAGCGAACACACTGTTGACCGCCTGGACCTCGTTGAAAATCTTCAACAGGGCTTGCACCAATGCATCGGTGTCTGTGGCAATAAAGGTCTTGCCGCCGCCCTGGTTAGCCATGCTGGCAAGATGCTGCACATAGTCGGGATCGGTTCCGCCGGCAGCGATGGTGTAAGTTCTGGCGCTCCCGGGCGTAGACGTTTTCAGAAAGCGGGCCCATTCGTCGGTCCACGCATAGTCGTCGCCTGTGGCGGTACCGAGGTTGGTGCCACCAACGCCGGTATTGATCTGGGTTTGCTGCGCCGTGGTAGCGCCATAGCCGGTCAATGATGTATTGCCATTGCCTGCAGCCGGCGAGCCTTGCTTGGCGGCCGCACCGATAAAAATAATGAAGGTCTTTGCGCATGAGCCGGCAGGGGGAGCAGCATAAGTTCTACCCGACAACCCCGTCTGGCCGTTGATGAATGCCCATGTCTCCTGAAAAATGCTGGGCGCTGCCCGGCTATTGGATTTCGGGAAACTGGCCGCCACCAACGCAGTGGTGCTGGTCACGCCGGCGCTGTTCATGAACGTCAAGCCGGTAACCCCGCTTGGCGCCGGAGTCGGGGACCACCAATCGCCGCCGGCGTTGGATCCAGCGCCGTACAACATAAGACCGAGGTTCAGGCGGTCCTTGAGCGCGGGCTGGCTGCCAAGCGCGGCAATTGCCTTGTAAATAGAGCACTGCACCATCGGCAGCAATTTGCTATTAGTGCCCGTCAGCGGCCCAGCGCCTGTGCATGATGATGAGTAGGCCGCATCGTTGCTTGCGGCGTTGTCGATCAAAATTAATACATTCGGCCGTTCGGCGGGCGGCGGCGTCCCCGCGTAAATATCGATGTCTTCAGCGCCGGCACTGGCGGCGACAAGAACCAACGAACCCAGGAAGATTCGGGCTTTGTGCATAAATGGTGTTTTCATTCCCTGCTCTCCACGCCATGTTGGCGCATAAACCTGCTGCCCACGATCAAACACATGGCGTGCCGACCGCGACGCGTTTCGAAACCCCTTGATGCAGGACCACCGACGCTCCTGAACCACTGGAGCCTGTAGACCCCGAATCCGTTACCGTAGCCTGTATATCCCACTGCGAATTTGAACAGAGCGAACTGCCGCCGCCCCCGGTTGTGCTTACGAGTCCGGTGGTCGTTCCCTTCGCGCTGGTAAAACAGGGCTGGTCGTCTGCAATCGAGACGTCCAATTCGGAAACCATAATGGGCTTGCTGACCAGACAGGTGGGGCGGGCAACCTGCACAACGTAATCATTGACGCCATCGTTGTTGACATCGATGTTGACATTGGTTGCCAGCGGATTAGTGGTGAAATCGTTGCTGATAATCTGTTCGACGGCTTGCTGGGCAGCGGACTGGGCTTCTTTCCTGAATTGCTGGTTGCCGGCGATCTTGGTATTTATATTTGTGAAATTAATGGCTGTAATTGCAAACAGCGTCAGCACAACCAGCATCACCAGGGCCACCAACAAGGTGGCGCCGGCTTGTTTCCGCCTATGCATTGTCGGTGTCAATTGGATCATTTTTCCCTCTGCCCGGATATATTGTACAAACGCGCAATGGCGCTATAGACATGCCGTTTATAGGCATCATTGGTCGCCGTCGTTGCGCCGGCAAGACCCATGCCATACGTGCGGGTGTCGCTCCAACCAGCAGTGGCGTCAAGGTTGCGCGCCAGCAGATTAACCCTGACCGCCATCACGTTCGACCAGTTCGTGGCCGGGGTGGTCCACACATATGCGGGGGTGGGCTGCGGACAGACAGCAGGGGCAATCTCGCTCGCAGGGGGCGACGTTGGATTGCTGGTATAACAATCGACAGCGCCGTTTCCGTCCATGTCGATACCGTAATCCAGCTGGAAATTTTCAATCCCTTCGACAAGCGGCGAAGGCGTGCCAAAAGCACCGCCCGACAATTCCACCAATTTGAGCGTGGGAATGCCGTCGTTTGCAACACAATCGCTACAAGAGCTCACATAGTAAATGTGCACCATGTACTTGCGCAGGGGCGCAGGATTGCTGCTCAAGCAGTCGTTTTGAGTCAATGGGAAATTGCTGGCGGCGCTGTCCGTTGCGATGACGAATGGCACGGCGTCTATCGTTGCATTGGGGCAGCTTGAAACCTGTATGTAGGTGTCGCCCGTGGCGGCCGCAACGGCGGCGGCCACTGTCGTCGACGTGGTACTGACGCGACGCACCACGAGCACCGCAGTCCCCGCCAGTCGGTTGGTGATTGCCGTACAAGTCGAAGGTAAGGCGGCCGCGCCGCCATAACCGTAGATGCCCACTGGAACATTGACTGCAGCAGCGACCACCGGGTTGAGTGTGTTGCTGAACCCGAGCCCCGTCAGCGCTACCGCACACGGGTCCGGAGTCTGCCAAGTTGCCCCGACCGGAGAATACGTGCCAAGAAATCCTGCGAGGTGGATTTCATCGGTCAGCACCTGCGTTGCATAGCGGCCGTTTTCGATTTGGTTGCCGGTTTTATTCAGCTCCTTGTTCGTCTGGCTATTGGCGGCCAGTAGGCTGGACAAGCCCAGCAGCAGGAACATTCCAATTGCAATGGCAACCATCAACTCCACCAACGAGAAGCCGTTCTGCTGAAGTGAAGAGCGATTCATTGCAAGTCGAGTGCTCGGTTTCATCATGATAAATTCGCGATGCGCAAGGTGGCCGACACAACGCGACGAAACTTGTCGTTGCCACCATATTGGTTTTGGCCGCATGTATTGCCCGGTGCCGCGGTAGGCACCAGTCCCTGCCAAGCCACGCTGACTGCGTAAACGTTATTGGCCGCATCAATTTGCACAATGCAGCCGCGCGCGCCGATCATCGCGCCAATTTTTGTCGTTCCTGACACCTCGGCGCTGCCGAGCAGCATATTGTTCCAGGCCGCCAAATCGGCGCTCACCTGGGCATTTTGTTGCGCTGTCCCTGCTGTGCAAGTCAAAGTCGGCGTGACACCAGATGTGGCAGTGCCAAGCGTGTTTCCAGTGGTGCCATTCGAAAAACAGGAAGCGATCTGTCGATTTGCATTGATCCGGTCAACCATGTCCTGCAGCAAGATCAAAGCCTGAACACGCTGATAGGATTCCATTTCCGCCTGATTCGATCTGACAATCAGGCCCGACAGCCCCAGCACGCCAATCAGCGTAATGCTGAGCGCGACCAATACCTCTATGAGCGAAAAACCCGATTGTCGCGGGCCAGCATCAGTTTGCGCTGGGGGCAGCGGGGTGGCGCCATATAGATTTGATGAGTCCGACATTTAGCTGCAACTCCCCAGTTTGCTGTTCGGCACGCCGGTCAAGCCAATCTTGATGCACCGCGCCTGAACGCTCGACAGCGTGTTCGAAAGATTGATCGTAAAATTAGTTGCCGTCACCACTCGGCCATCATTGCCAAAGCTCAGCGTGCTTAGCGATGCCGAATCCGTAATCGCCAAATTACGGTAGCCACCCTGGGTGCCAAGCGTTGTTGTCCCGGTCACGATCGTCCAGCCCGCATCCCAGCTGCCGCCGGTTTTCGTGATGTTAACGCTCGCATTGCGCTTGATTGCTTCGCTTCTCGAAAAAATAATTGCTGCAGACAGATCATAGGAGGCCTCTCTGATTCTCTGTGTGCCAATAAAGTCCTTGAAGGATGGCAAAGCGATCGAGGCCAAGATGCCGACAATCACGAGAACAATCATTAGTTCGACAAGCGTAAAACCGCGCAAGCGCTGCGGTTTATCGGGCCCGAATGACTTCCCCATCGTAATCATGCAATCATCTCAACCAGCAGCCTGCCGGCAGCTTGTTCCCGGTCTGGTCAATCGACAGGGGGGTGCAAGCGGCATCTTGTGTCGCCTGAGTCGAACCCGCAATTGCTGTCGCCGTAATCAAGTAACTCGGCGGCGGGCCGGCGTTTGGCGTGGCGGCAATCACATACCGCTTGGTCACAGAGGTAGGTATGATGCTGGTGCTTATGTTAAGCGCGGCAAGGTCACCATAACTTCTTGCATCGAGCAGATAACGCTCCTCGTTGCCCGCGACCTCGAGCAAATAACTCTGCGCCGCACTGCGGTTCGATCTGATTACATACTGCGAATAGTTGGGATAGGCGATAGCCGCGATTATGCCCATGACCGCAACCACAATCATCAGCTCAATCAGCGTAAAGCCCCTGCTGGACTGCTGCGGCCGGCTCCTGTTTTCCAGAAAATTTTGCATTTTTCTTTCCCTTTTGTTGATCGAACTCTAATTTAACGCCTTTTCGATAGCGAAGTCGTCCGACAAGCGGGGGCATGCCCGGAACAAGTGGCAGCTACAGCGCAAGCGGGGAAAAGACGGCCGCAAGACAATGGGGGCGCGCTGCGAGACGGCAGACGCCAAGGGGAGCGCGGCGGATAACTGGACGCTAGGCGCCGGCGGGCGCGGCGCCCAGGCCTTTTGGTAGCGGAAAGGTGATGTTTTCGGTGATGCCATCCAGCTCGCGGACGCTTTGCGCGCCCAGGGATTTGAGTTTGGCGATGACGTCTTTCACCAGCACCTCCGGGGCGGAAGCGCCGGAGGTCACGCCGATGCGTTTTTTGCCGACCACCCATTCGATCTTGAGCTCATCCGCGCTGTCGACCTGGTGGGTTTCGCAGCCCAGCAAATCGGCGAGCTCGCGCAGGCGGTTGGTGTTGGAGCTGGTGCGCGAACCGACGACGACGACGACCTCGACCTGCGGGGCCATGAATTTCACCGCGTCCTGGCGATTCTGCGTGGCGTAGCAGATATCGTCCTGCTTGGGCCCGATGATGCCGGGAAATTTTCTTTTCAGCGCATCGATCACTTTCTGCGCGTCATCGACGGACAGCGTGGTTTGCGTCACATAGGTGAGCCTGCTGCTGTCGGCAATTTCCAGCCCGGCGACATCCTCTTCGGTCTCGACCAGGTACATGCCCGCTTCGGACTGCCCCATGGTGCCTTCGACCTCGGGGTGCCCGTCGTGACCGATCATCACCACCTGGTAGCCTTCGATACGTTTCTTGGCGACTTCGATATGCACCTTCTTCACCAATGGGCAGGTGGCGTCGAATACGCGGAAGCCGCGCGCATCGGCCTCATGGCGGATAGCCTTGGACACGCCGTGCGCGCTGAAAATCAGCGTGGCGCCTTTCGGCACATCGGCCAAGTCCTCGATGAAAATCGCGCCCTTGCTGCGCAGGTCGTCGACCACGAATTTGTTGTGGACGATTTCGTGGCGCACATAGATCGGCGCACCGTGCATCTTGAGCGCGCGCTCGACGATTTCGATGGCGCGATCAACCCCGGCGCAAAAACCGCGGGGATTGGCGAGCAGAATTTCAGTGTCGTTCATGATCAAACCTCTGTCCAATCCTCAGGCAATCCGCTCAAAAGCGGATTTTCAAACTCCAGCATTGGCGCGCCTCATGGAGAATTTTTGCCTCAAAAGGTGCGCCAATGCTGGCGTTTCATTATTCTACTATCTACAACTATTCAGGCTCGGCGCCGTCTTCCGGATAGCCGAAGCGCTCCTCTTTCCAGGGGTCGGCATCGTTGTGATAGCCGCGCACTTCCCAGAAACCGGGGCGATCTTTCGCATGAAACTCGATACCGGAAATCCATTTTGCACCCTTCCAGGCATAACGTTTGGGCACCACCATGCGCGCGGGCCAACCGTGCTCCATCGACAGCGGCTCGCCGAATACGCGGTGCGCGATCAGCACATCGTCATCGAGCAAGGCTTCCAGCGGCAAATTGGTGGTGTAGCCGTCGAAGCCGTGCAGGGTGACGAACTGCGCCGCATCGGTCGGCTGGGCCAGCATCGCCAATTCGCGCGCCAACACGCCTTCCCAGTCCATATCGAGCTGTGACCAGCGTGTGACGCAGTGCATATCGGCATTGACCTTGGTCTGCGGCAGCGCCATGAAAGCTTGCCAGTCGAGCGTGGTTTCATTCTTCACCAGCCCGAAGAGTTTGAGTTTCCAGGTGGCGCGATCAACCGAAGGGCGCACGCCCATATCGAGCACTGGAAAATCCGTGACCCGCTTCTGCCCCGCCGGAATGCGCGCGTCTGCCGAAACCTTTCCCGGTTTCATGCCCTGCTCGAGATTGCGTTTGGCCAACGCGATCTTGCCGCCAATGATCTTGGCCCAGTTGCTCATGCCGCTTCCTTCTTGGCGGGATCGGCTTTCGGCTTGCGGAACGAATCCCAGATCAGCAGGCCCGCGCCGAGACAGATGGCCGAGTCGGCAATATTGAACGCCGGCCAGTAAACCCCCGTGGCCATACATGACGCGGTCATGGAGATTGCCGAAGGCGCCACCGATCACCAGCGCCAGCGCCGCGCACAGCAGGACATTGCGCTGGTTATGCTTCATCATCCATAGCAGCACCGCCGTAATCACCACGGTAACCGCGATGAAAAATTCGCGCTGCCAGCCCGAGGCATTGGCCAGGAAACTGAACGCCGCGCCCTTGTTATAGGCCAGCACCAGATTGAAAAACGGCAACAGATATTTCGACTCACCATACTGGAAATTGGCAACGATCAGGTTCTTGCTGATCTGGTCGAGCACAATCACCAGCATGCTCAGCGCCAGCCAGCGCAGCCAGCCGAATCGGGAGCGTTGGCTAGGCATGGAATCGCTTCTCGCCGTCGCCGAACAGATTGCTGATGCAGCGCCCGCAAATGGTCGGGTGCGCCGCGTTCGATCCAACGTCGCCGCGGTAATGCCAGCAACGTTCACATTTGGGGTGCGGGCTGGCCTCAACCTTCACGTCAACGCCATCGACTGCCGTCGATTCAGCCACCCTGGCCTGCGAGGTGATGAAAACGAAACGCAAATCGTCCTCGAAAGAGCGCAGCAAGGGCAGCTCGGCGCCCGAAGTCGTCAGCACCACCTCTGCCTGCAACGAGGAGCCGATCTTGCCTGCAGTGCGCGCCTCTTCGAGCTGTTTGGACACCGCGGCGCGAACTTCGCGCAGCCCCGTCCAGCGCGCCTTCAAGGCTTCGGCGCCGGCGATATTCGGCATGTTGTAGTAGGCGCGCAGGAACACGCTGTCCTCGCTGCCCGGATGCAGCACCGCCCAGATTTCCTCGGCGGTAAAGGACAGCACCGGCGCGATCAGGCGCGTCAGCATTTGCAGGATATGGTGCAGTGCCGTCTGTGCGGCGCGACGCGATTTCGAACCGGCGCCGGTGGTGTAGAGGCGGTCTTTCAAAATATCGAGATAGAAACCGCCCAGGTCCTCCGAACAGAAATTCTGGATCACTTGCATCGCCGGCTGGAATTCATAGCGATCATAATGGCCGAGAACGCGCTGCTGCAGCTCGTGGCCGAGCACCAGGGCGTAACGGTCGATCTCCAGCAGCTCTGTAATCGGCAGCGCATCCTTGGTCGCATCGAAATCGGCGGTATTGGCGAGCAGGAAACGCAAGGTGTTGCGAATGCGTCGATAGCTTTCCACCACACGCTTCAGGATCTCATCCGAGATCGACAGCTCGCCCGAGTAATCCGTGGTGCCGACCCAGAGGCGCAGGATTTCCGCGCCGAGGGTATCCGACACCTTCTGCGGCAACACCACATTGCCCAGTGATTTCGACATTTTCTTGCCCTGGCCGTCGACCGCGAACCCGTGCGTCAGCAGGCTTTTGTAGGGCGCACGATCATTCAACGCGCAGCTCACCAGCAGAGAGGAATGGAACCAGCCGCGATGCTGGTCCGAGCCTTCGAGATACAAATCCGCCTGCGACGGTCTGCCGTCCGCATCGTTGTGCATCAGCGAAGGCGTGGTCGCCATCACGGTGTTGAAAGTCGAGCCCGAATCCAGCCACACATCGAGGGTGTCGCCGATCTTGTCGTAGTATTTGGCGTCGTCACCGAGCAGTTCTTCGACAGTGATGCGCTGCCAGGCCTCGATGCCTTCCTTTTCCACGCGCGCCGCCACCTGTCCGAGCAATTCCAGGGTACGCGGATGCAATTCACCAGTTTCCTTGTGCAGGAAAAACGGGATCGGCGTGCCCCAGTTGCGCTGCCGCGAAATGCACCAGTCCGGCCGGTGCGCGATCATGCCGTGCAGGCGCGCCTTGCCCCACTCCGGATAGAAATGCGTCGCATCGATTGCCGCCAGCGCCAGTTCGCGCAGGGTCTGCGCTTCGCCTTTGGCACGCAGGTCCATGCCGATGAACCATTGCGCGGTGGCGCGGAACACCGTCGGCGTTTTATGGCGCCAGCAATGCGGATAGGAATGCCTGAAGTTGTTGGCGTGAAACAGCGCGCCGGCCACCTCGATGGCCTTGACGATCTCCGGCTGCGCCTTCCAGATATTGAGCCCGCCAAACAGCGGCAGGCTGGAGACGTACTGGCCATTGCCCATCACTGGATTGAGAATCTCCTCGTTCTTCATGCCGTAACGCTTGCAGGTCTTGAAGTCGTCTTCGCCATAAGCCGGCGAGGAGTGGACGATGCCGGTGCCGGTGTCGAGGGTGACGTAGTCGGCGAGGTATGCCGGCGATTCGCGATCATAGAAGGGGTGCCTGAACCGAATTCTTTCAAGCGCCTTACCCGTTGCCAGCCCGATAACCCTCGCCTGCGTAATTCCGTATCTGGTTAGCAGCGGCGAAGCGAGGGAATTGATTTCCGTAGCCCCCTGCATGAGAATTTCATTGGCGACGATGAGCGAACCGCGCTCCGAAGAGACCAAGGCGTACTGAAAATCGGGGTGAAAATTCAGCGCCTGATTTGCCGGGATGGTCCAGGGCGTGGTGGTCCAGATGACCGCATAAACCGGCCCCTCCGGCAACGCGCTTAACCCGAATGCGCCGGCCAGTTTGCCGCGGTCGCCTTCGGCCAATGGAAAGCCAACGTCGATGGCGGTCGAGTTTTTATCCTCGTATTCCACTTCCGCTTCGGCCAGCGCCGACTGGCAATCGAAGCACCAGTTGACCGGCTTCAAGCCGCGATAGACATAACCGCGTTCGAACAGTTTGCCGAGAGTACGGATTTCGGCCGCCTCGGTGGCGAAGTTCATGGTCTTGTAGGGATGGTCCCAGTCGCCGAGCACGCCGAGACGCATGAAATCCGCCTTCTGCAATTCGATCTGCGACTCGGCATGCGCGCGTGCATAGCTCTGCACTTTCTCCACCGGCAGGTTCTTGCCATGCTGCTTTTCGACAAAGATTTCGATCGGCATGCCGTGACAATCCCAGCCCGGCACATAGACGGCATCGAATCCCGCCAGCTGACGCGATTTGACCACCACATCCTTGAGAATCTTGTTGACCGCGTGGCCGATATGAATCGCCGCATTGGCATACGGCGGGCCATCGTGCAGGATGAACTTGGGCCTGCCCGCAGAAGCCGCGCGGATCTTTTCGTAGAGCTTTTGCCGCTGCCACTGCCCGACCCAGCCCGGTTCGCGCTTGGCGAGATCGCCGCGCATCGGGAATGGCGTATCGGGGAGATTCAGGGTGGATTTGTAATCCGTTTTGCTGTCCATCGGGTCCGTTCCTCAAGTGCCGCGCAAAATACGTTTGGCCTCACTGCAGTCATCGTGCATTTGCACGACCAGCGCATCGAGGCTCGCAAAATTCTGTTCGTCGCGGACTTTTTCGAAAAACTCGACTTCCACGCGCCTGCCGTAGAGATCGCCTGAATAATCGAAGAGGAAGACTTCCAAATGGTGACGGCCGTCGTATGCAGTTTGGTTCCTGACAGCCGGATTGGTGCCAAGGTTTGCCACACCCGACAGCGTGTCGCCGACCCTGCTCGCCACTCCCTCGAGCCCGCGAGTTACAAGCCGCAATTTTACCGCAAACACCCCCGCCAGTGCGGGTTTTCGCCCGCCAAGGCTTACATTGGCGGTCGGAAAGCCCAGGGTGCGCCCCAGTTTCTTGCCGTGCGTGACGCGGCCGGTGATCGCATAGCGGCGGCCCAGCATGCGCGCGGCCTCGGCAAGCCGACCGGCCGCCAGCGCCTCCCGCACCGCGGTCGAGGACACGCGCACCGCGACGCCATCCGCTACATCGACGATATCGGCCATGGTCTCGACCGCAAAACCGTGTTGCAGTCCGGCAGCCCGCAGGGCGGCGGTATCGCCGGCACGCCTGGCGCCAAAGCGGAAATCCTCGCCGACCATCAGCCAGCGCACTTTCATTTCCACCAGCCGGGCGATGAAATCGGCGGGAGATTGCGCCGCAAAGCCGGCATTGAAGGCCGGCAGAAAGGCGTGGTGGATGCCGGCGCGATGAAACGCCGCCAGTTTTTCGGTGCTGCTCATCAGTCGCGGCGGCGCCAGCGATTCGTCGCCACGCACCTTGGCGAAATACTCGCGCGGCAGCGGATGAAAAGACAGCGCAGCGGCCGTCAGCCCGCCACGCCGCGATGCCTCCACCGTGGCTTGCAGGATCGCCTGATGGCCGCGATGCACGCCATCGAAATTGCCGATCGCCAGCGCCAGTCCCTGGTCTTGTCCAAGGGGATCAAGGCTGCGGTACAGCCGCAATGAAAACGATCGGTCGCCGCCCATGGTCATGCCCGCTTGGCAAAATCGCGCACGCGGAAACCCATGATCCACAAACTCGCGAAATAAACGAATGCGCCGGCAACAATCAGCCATGCCAGGCGCAGGCAACGCACACCGTTCGGCATCGTCAGCCAGCTCGCATTGTCGCCCGCCAGCAGGTACAAGGTAACCGCCATCAGGTATAACGCGACGAACAGCTTCAGCAGGAATACCAGCCATTCCGGTTGCGGCATAAAAATCTGCTGGCGGCGCATAAAAGCATAAAGGAGCCCGGCATTGACGCAGGCGCCCAGCCCGATCGACAGCGCCAGTCCGGCATGCTGGAAAAGCGGCACGAACAGCAGATTGAAAACCTGCGTCACCACCAGGGTGAAAATGGCGATTTTGACCGGAGTTTTGATGTTCTGGCGGGCGTAATAGCCGGGCGCCAGGATTTTCACCAGGATGATGCCGGTGAGTCCCAGCGAATAGGCGATCAGGGCCGCACGCGACATCATCACATCCCGGGCGCCGAATTGCCCGTGCTGCAAAATGGTTGAAATCAGCGGCGCCGCCAGCAGGGCCAGGGCCACCGCCGCCGGCAGGGTCAGCATCAAGGTCACGCGCAGGCCCCAATCCAGCAGGCGCGAATATTCGGCGGCGTTTTCCCGCGCCTGCTGCTTGACCAGGGATGGCAGCAGCACGGTTCCCAGCGCCACGCCCAGCATCGCCGAGGGGAACTCCATCAATCGGTCAGCCGCTGTCAGCCAGGACACCGAGCCGGTCGGCAGGAACGAGGCGATTTGCGTGTTCAGCAGCAGCGAGATCTGCGCCACCGAAACGCCCAGGACGGCCGGCGCCATCAGCCCGAGGATGCGGCGCACGCCGCTGTCCTGCCGGAGCCGCCAGGCGCTTAAGGAAACTCGCGGCAGCATGCCGATACGCCGCAGTGCAGGCACCTGGAACAGCAGTTGCACAACGCCGCCCAGCAAGGTGCCCCAGGCCAGCGCCATCACCGGCTGGTCCAAGTGTGGGGCCAGCAACAGCGCGGCCGCGATCACCGACAGATTGAGCAGCACCGGGGAAAACGCCGGGGTCTTGAAGGCGCCGAAGCTGTTCAGCATGCCCGCCGCCAGCGACACCAGCGAAATGAAGAAAATATAGGGAAAGGTGATGCGGACCAGTTGCACCGTCAATGCGAATTTATCGGGATCGGCAGTGAAGCCGGAGGCGGTGAGATAGACCAGCAGCGGCGCGGCCAACACCCCGATCATGGTGACAAAAAACAGGACCAGGGCCAGCAGGCTGGCGACGCGATCGGCCAGCGCCTTGGTCTCGGCCGGCCCCCGGGTGGTCTTGTATTCGGCGAAGACCGGCACGAACGCCTGGCTGAAGGCGCCCTCGGCAAACAGGCGGCGCAGCAGATTGGGAATGCGCCAGGCCACCTGGAAAGCATCCATGGCAGCGCCGGCGCCGAACAGATTGAAGCCGATAATTTCCCTGGCGAGGCCGGTGATGCGCGACAGGAAAGTCATCGCCGAGACGGAAAGTGCTGCCCTGAGCAGATTCATGGGGGATCGCGTTGCTTTGGCCGGTACGGAAAGGCGCCTCGACGGGCGCCGGTATCGTTTGCCGGGTGTCCCAGGAACCCTGGCGACCCGGAAAACCCAATCAAAACAAACAGTTTGCTTTTTTAATCGGAGGCGCTATAATACAAGGCTTCCCGCAAAATTTACGACCAGATTCTGGAATAACGGATTAAATAACATGGCAAATACCAAACAAGCTGCTAAGCGTGCCCGTCAGGCAGTCAAAGCCCGCTCGCACAATATGGCCCAGCGTTCGGAACTGCGCACCGCCATCAAGAAGGTGACTGCAGCCGTTGCCGCCGGCGACAAGGCGGCCGCCGAAGCGGTATTCAAGTCTTCCGTGTCGACGATCGATTCGATCGCGGACAAGAACATCATTCACAAGAACAAGGCTGCTCGTCACAAGAGCCGTCTTTCTGCCGCCATCAAGGCAATCGGTAGCCAGGCAGCAGCGTAAGTCGTATTTCAGCGTCGTACCAAGAATCAAGCGCTGTCAGCAAGTCGCAACGCCGTGTGGAGTCTTCCACGCGGCGTTTTCTTTTGGGTTTTCCATTTCCAATTTCCGCCGGAACGCGCAGGCCAACAGCGGCAGCCGGATTCAGGATGCCGCGAGCTTTTCCAGTGCGTTGCCCGGCACCGGGCAGAAGTCGTCGCCGACCGCCTGTGTGGGATCGATCACCACCAGCTCATTGTCGCCGGCGAAGTCGAGCAGGAACCGATAGGCGCGCGGCTCGACCTCGCTAAGCGAGGGCTCTACCACCACGCAACGCACGCCATCCATCATCACCGGGCGAACATAGGGGGAATAGCGCATCTGCTGGTCGCCGCCAAAGGTGCACATGATGCCGCAGAGGCGCTCGGCCCAGTCGCTGGGACGGAAGGCGCGCCCCTTTTTGGTAACGCCCTGGATCACAATCCGGTGCGCATTTCCGGCGCCATGGCCGGTGGCCGGGGTGGGGGCGGGCGAGTTCATGCGGTCGTTGCGAACGGGAGAATTACGGAGGGTGGCGTCGAAGGGCACGGCGATGAAGGTGTCATGAACGATGGGACGCTGTGCCGGACCGGCAGAGCATGAGCAATTATATCTTGTACAAGACTGGCGACGTCACCAAATAAACGCATGTTTCACAGCCTTTTCCGGTTGTTGGCGCCGCCATAAGCGCAAACCTTTGTTCGCGGGACAGGGCCGATCGCCTTCTGCCAAGCAGGACCCGTACCATCACGGCGCCCGTGGCCTCGTATTGCACTAGGAGATGGATTACCCTAGTATTGGCAGCGATGTTTCAGGCGCAATATATTTCCGGCGGCTTCGCGTAAGCCGCCTTTGTCTTTATGGCGTCCCCGCTTGCGGCAAGCCTTGCACCGCAATCCAGAGAACCGCTCAAGGAGCTGACCATGTTGTCACCTCATCAAATGAACACCTACAAACCGCTGTCGGTCGCGTTTTCCCACGGTGAAGGCGCCTGGCTGCACACCACCGACGGGCGCCGTATCCTGGACGGACTGGCCGGCATCGCGGTATCCGGTCTGGGCCATGCCCACCCCAAGCTCACGCGGGCGCTCGCGGAACAGGCCGGCAAACTGATTCATACCTCGAACCTGGTCGATATCCCCGAGCAGGCCGCGCTGGCCGACAAGCTGTGCGCGCTGGCCGATATGGACAATGTGTTTTTCGGCAACTCCGGCGCCGAGGCCAATGAATGCGCGATCAAGCTGGCGCGCCTGTACGGACACCAGCGCGGCGTCGGCAATCCGCAGATCGTGGTGATGGAGCACGCCTGGCATGGGCGTACGCTGGCGACCCTGGCCGCCACCGGTTCGCGCAAGGCGCAGGCCGGTTTCGAGCCCCTGGTTACCGGCTTCATTCGCGTGCCCTATAACGACATCGAGGCGGTGCGCAATATCGCCCAGCACAATCCGGACGTGGTCGCGGTGCTGGCCGAAGTGCTGCAGGGCGAGGGGGGGATTGTCGCCGCGCGCATCGATTATCTGCAGGCCCTGCGCCGGCTGTGCACCGAAAAAAACTGGTTCATGATGATCGACGAGGTGCAGTCCGGCATCGGCCGCACCGGCAAATGGTTTGCGCACCAGTGGGCAGGCATCGTTCCGGACGTGATGCCCCTGGCCAAGGGCCTGGGTTCGGGGGTGCCGATCGGCGCCTGCCTGGCGAAAGGCGCGGCGGCAAGCGTGTTCAAGCCCGGCAACCACGGCACCACCTTCGGTGGCGGTCCGCTGGTGTCGGTGGCCGCCCTGCGCACCCTGGAAATCATGGAAGAAGAAGGCCTTCTCGCCAACGCCGCGAAGATGGGCGAATTGCTCAGGAATGAGTTTACCCAGGCGCTGAACAATGTTGCCGGCGTGAAGGAGGTTCGCGGCATGGGCCTGATGATGGGTATCGAACTCGACCGTCCCTGCGCCGAGGTGGTGAACCTGGCGCTGGATGCCGGGGTGTTCATCAATGTCACGCAGGACAGCGTGATCCGGCTGCTGCCGCCGCTGATCATCGACGCCGCCGAGGCGCGCGAACTGGTCGCGCGCGTCAGCACCGCCATCAAGGCATTCCTGGCCCTGCCGCAGCAAGCGGCGGCCTGAACCATTGCTACCGCGACAGGGGCGCATGCGACACTTTCTGCAATTCAAAGACTTTACGCGCGACGAATTCGAGCATCTCATCGAGCGCACCAAGATCCTGAAACACCGTTTCAAGAACTACATTCCCTACCAGCCGCTGACCGATCGCATGCTGGCGATGGTGTTCGAGAAAAGCTCGACCCGCACCCGTGTCTCTTTCGAAGCCGGTATCTTCCAGCTGGGCGGATCGTCGATCGTGCTCAATACCTCGGAAAGCCAGCTCGGCCGCGGCGAGCCGATCGAGGATGTGGCGCGGGTCATTTCGCGCATGGTCGACATCGTCATGATCCGCACCTTCGAGCAGTCGATCCTGGAACGCTTTGCGGCGCATTCGCGGGTCCCGGTCATCAACGGCCTGACCAATGAGTACCATCCCTGCCAAGTGCTCGCCGACATTTTCACCTTCATCGAGCATCGCAATTCCATCAGCGGCAAGACCGTGGCATGGATCGGCGACGCCAACAATATGAGCTACACCTGGCTGGAAGCCGCGCGCATCTTCGATTTCAAGCTGCACGTCGCCACGCCGCCGGGATATGAAATGGAATCCCAGCGCGGCGAGCGGCTCGACGAGGCGCATCTCGCTGTGTTCAACGATCCGATGGCGGCGGCCAAGGGCGCGCACCTGGTCACCACGGATGTGTGGACCAGCATGGGCTATGAGGCCGAGACCGAGACGCGTAAAAAGGCGTTTGCCGATTTCACCGTCGATGCGAAGATGATGAAGGCGGCCGCAAAGGATGCGCTGTTCATGCACTGCCTGCCCGCCCATCGCGGTGAGGAAGTCGCCGCCGAGGTCCTGGAAGGTCCGCAAAGCGTGGTCTGGGACGAGGCGGAAAACCGCCTGCATGTGCAGAAGGCGCTGATGGAATATCTGCTGCTGGGCCGCATCAATTCCTGAGGTGCCAAATGCATGATCTGAAACGGATGTCCCGGCAATATTTGAGATCGCAGGCAAAATTCCTCGCGACCGCCTTGTTTGCAATCAACGCTTGCGCGCAGGCTGCGCCGGATGAAGTCCCCAACCCGCTGCCGCCGACTCTCACCATAAGCAATGCGAAGATCGTGGTGATTTCCCTGACCGGCAGCAAGGTGCTGAAGGTGACGCGCCGCTTTGAACAGGCCAGCGAGGCCGACAGCAATTACGGCCCGAATGACAGCGGCCGCAGTTTCAATGAATCCCGCACCGCGCGCAGCGCCGAATTCGCCATTGCACTCAGCAAACTGAAAAGCCAGCCCAACCCGCTCACGGGCACGCCGACGCCGGAGCTGACCGCCATACAGTCGGTTGATTGGGTCAGCGCACCCAATGCCAAGGTCGGCAGCGACCGCATGATCGAGCTCGAAATCGCCCGCACCATCAAGAGCAATTTGCCCGACGCCACCATCGGTTTTGTGTCACGCGGCAAGGATCGCCTGGCCAAATCGGCGGAGGACTTGCCGTCTGACGCTGCCGTCAAAAAGGTTGCAGGCGACCTGCGCCTGCTGGCGGAAATTTCGCCGGCGGACCGCTATATCCTGATCACGCCTTATTTGTCGCAGGACTGGACCGGATTGAGCGGCGCCGCCACCTCGGGCACCGGCTGGTTCGTCAATCGCGGCGTTCGCTTCGTCGATATCGACGAACCCGAAGAAGACCTCGATGTGCTCGATACCCATCTGGCGTCATTCATCTATGTCCGCACCTCGGTATTCGACGGCAAGACCTTTGCCCTGCTCGACTGGGCCACCACCACCGTCAACCGCAAGCAACCGGCCAAGGCCAGCGACGGCTTCGATCCCTGGAGCGGCACCAGCGAGGCAGACCGCAATAATCTGTTGAAAGGGCTGATGGCCGATACCATGAAGCGCATCGCCAAGCGCTCGCTGGGCATGGACCCGAACATCGAGGTCGGTGAGATCAAGGTGGTATCGCCGACACCGGCATCCACGCCGACGCCTGCCCCGACACCCGTCCGGCCATCCGCTTCAGCGCCCGAACCCGCCAAATAGGGCAACTCCGGCGCCCCGGCGCTTTCGCCGCCGCCAGCCAGCACGTATAATCCGGGAGCGCCGGATGCCGGCCAGCGCATGCACGATCCCGTTTCGCCACTTCCGCAGCTGCCGCCCGGCTCCCCCGCCGGCGCCAGCTACCCCCCGCGAACGGTGACCTTTCCGGTAGCATCAGCGCGCTTCGAGACTCGGCGGAACAAGTGCGCGCATCTGAAAGTCAGATCATCATGAGCGAAGCAACCGGCCGCAAATCGGCCAAAAAATCCGCCAAGGCAAGCGCCAGCGCGCCATCCGCCAAAGCCGACAGCAAAATCAACAAGGTAGTACTCGCCTATTCAGGCGGCCTCGACACCTCGGTCATTCTCAAATGGCTGCAGGACGTCTACCAGTGCGAAGTCGTTACCTTCACCGCCGATATCGGCCAAGGCGAGGAGCTTGAGCCGGCGCGCAAGAAAGCGCTGCAGTTGGGCATCAAGAAACAGAATATTTTCATCGAGGACCTGCGCGAGGAATTCGTCCGCGACTATGTGTTCCCGATGTTCCGCGCCAACGCGGTATACGAGGGCGAATACCTGCTCGGCACCTCGATCGCGCGCCCGCTGATCGCCAAGCAGATGATCGAGATCGCGCGCAAGACCGGCGCCGATGCGATTTCCCACGGCGCCACCGGCAAGGGCAATGACCAGGTGCGCTTCGAGCTCGGCGCCTATGCGCTGATGCCGAATGTGAAGATCATCGCGCCCTGGCGCGAATGGGATCTGTTGTCGCGCGAAAAGCTGCTGGCCTATGCAGATAAACACAAGATTCCGGTCGACTTCAAGAAACGCTCAGTTGGCAAACGCGGCGGCGGCGCGCCCTATTCCATGGACGCCAACCTGCTGCACATCTCCTACGAAGGCGGCATTCTCGAGGATCCGAACTTCGAGCCGGAAGACTCGATGTGGCGCATCACCAATTCGCCCGAAAAAGCACCCGGCAAGCCGGAATTCGTGGAACTCGGTTACGAACGCGGCGACATCGTCGCCATCAACGGCAAGAAGCTCTCGCCGGCAAAAGTATTGACGGAACTGAACCGCCTCGGCGGCAAGCACGGCATCGGCCGCCTCGACATGGTCGAGAACCGCTACGTCGGCATGAAGTCGCGCGGCTGCTATGAAACCCCCGGCGGCACGATCATGCTGCGCGCGCACCGCGCCATGGAATCGATCACCCTCGACCGCGAAGTGCTGGCGCTGAAGGACGATCTGATGCCGCGCTATGCGCGCATGGTTTACAACGGCTACTGGTTCTCGCCCGAGCGCACCCTGCTGCAAAGCCTGATCGACGAATCGCAAAAGCCGGTCAACGGCACCGTCAAGCTGAAGCTGTACAAGGGCACGGTGCTGGTGGTGGGTCGCGAATCGAAAACCGACTCCCTGTTCGACCAGACCATCTCCACCTTTGACGATGACGGCGGGGCGTACAATCAGGCCGACGCGGCCGGCTTCATCAAGCTTAACGCCCTGCGCATGCGCATTGCGGCAAACAAGGCGGCGGCAAAAGCGAAGCGTAAAAAGTAATTCACCAGCAGCCAGTCCGCGGATGGCGATCCGTCGCGCCGTCTGCGGCGATGTTCCCCGACAGGTTCAGGAAAACAACATGCCCTCATTCGATATCGTTTCCGAAGTCAACAAGGTCGAACTCAAGAATGCCATCGAGCAGGCCAACAAGGAAGTGTCGACGCGCTTCGACTTCAAGGGCTCGGATGCGCGCATCGAGCAAAAGGAGCTGGAACTCACGCTGTTCGCCGACGACGACTTCAAGCTCGGCCAGGTGAAGGACGTGATGATGAACAAGATGGCCAAGCGCGGGGTCGATTCGCGCCTGCTCGATGAAAAGAAAAAGGAAAAGATCGGCGGCGACAAGGTCAAGCAGGTCATCACCGTCAAGAACGGCATCGAGTCCGATCTGGCCAAGCGCATCGTCAAGCTGATCAAGGATTCCAAGATCAAGGTGCAGGCCTCGATCCAGGGCGAGACGGTGCGCGTCACCGGCAAGGATCGCGACGATTTGCAGGAAGCGATTGCGCTGTGCAAAAAGCAGATCGAAGATGTGCCCCTGCAGTTCAACAACTTCCGCGACTAGCGCAATCGCCAACGGCAACTGCTTTCACACCCGTCGTCCCTGCGGAGGCGTGAAGGCATGCCTTCACCCCAAGCCCCCGTAGGTTTTGATCAAACGACGGACGGGATTCCAGTCTTCGCTGGAATGACGAAATTTTACAGTCTCAAACAACAAATAAATAATCAAACCCCAGCATTGGCGCACTTTTCCAGCCATTTTTGACCTGGAAGGCGCACCAATGCTGGAGTTTCGTTTTTTGATACCCGCTAGGCCGATGCCTCAAGGCCGCTGACCCAGCGCGCATAAAGCCGGTCGGCCACGCGATTCAAGGTCCGCAGATTGCCAGCCATCGCGCCCTGAATTTCCACCGGCGTCTGCACACTGGGCAGCTGCGGATCGGCGCCCTCCTTGGCCCAATCGCGGCACCAGGCTTCGATCATCTCGGGCGTCATCTCCACATGGCATTGCATGCCCAGCGATTTGCCGACGACATAGGCCTGGTTGGCGCAGGCCTCGCCGCTGAGAATGCGCGTGGCGCCCGGCGGGATGGTGAAGGTTTCGCCGTGCCACTGGAAGGTGGTCCACTCGCCGAGGTCCGCCCCCAGCCAGTCGCGGGCAGTGGGAGAATCCTCAACGCGCACCGGGTTCCAGCCGATTTCTTTCACTGCATTTTTGCTGACGACGCCGCCCAGCGCTTTGGACATCAATTGCCCGCCCAGGCAATGACCGAGGCAGGGCTGATCGGCGGCGATCGCGCGGCGAATCAGTTCCATGATGGGCGGGATCCACGGCAGGTCATCATTGACGCTCATCGGCCCGCCCATGAACACGAAGCCCGCATAGGCGTCCAGATCCTGCGGCACCGCATCGCCCGCATCAAGGCGGAACAGCCGCGAGGGAATCTGCCGCGAATCCAGAAAGGTGGCAAAATGGCCCGGACCTTCAGTCGGAGAAAAGCGAAAAATGGCGACGGGCTTCATCAGGAGAATGTTGTGCCGGAAGTTTGCGAAGCCCGATTCTAGCCGCTTGGCGCATCGACTGGCGTTTGTTGGCCTGCTGTGCGCGCTGTTGCCGGCTTCCGTACTGGCCGCAACGGCGGTCACCGTGGTCGGCCTGTTTCCCGGCAAGGCCGTGGTGGTGATCAACGGCCAGGCACCGCGCACCTTGAGTGTCGGCCAAAAGACCCCGGAAGGCATTACCCTGCTCGCCACCGCGACGGACAACGCCACCTTCGACATCGACGGCAAGCGCGTCACCCTGGACGTCGGCCAGCATTTCGCGCCGCCGCGCGCAGCTTCGGCCGGACAGACCGTCAATCTATCGGCCGATTCGGGCGGACATTTCTATTCCATGGGACAAATCAATGGTCGCGCCGTACGCTTCCTGGTCGACACCGGCGCCACCGCGATTACATTTTCCTCCGGCTTCGCGCAAAGCGCCGGCATCGATTACCGCAAGGGCGAGCGCATGCAGACGCAAACGGCCAATGGCATTGCCAATGCCTATCGGGTGATGCTCGATCAGGCCACCGTCGGCGAGATTACGCTATACCAGGTTGAAGGGGTGGTGATCGAGGGTGAAGGCCCGAATATCGCCCTGCTGGGCATGAGTTTTCTGAATCGCATGGAAATGCGCCGCGACGGCGCTTCGATGGTGCTGACGAAGCGCTATTGAGTTGGCGGGCCTATCCTTCGACGGCGGCCAGTACCTGGGCCACGCGTTCGATATCGTTGCCGGTCATCTTGCGCCGCCAGGCGCGCGCGCCCGACAGGCCTTTGTAGAGGCCGACGATATGGCGCATCACCGCATGGCGGGTGGAACCCAGGGCAACTTGCGCATCGGCATAGACATTCATAATGGCCTCGATCTGCTCGCGGGTGGGTTCGGCGTGTTCATCGCCGTAAAACGTGCGGTCCCATGAGGCCAGCCAGTACGGATTGTGGTAGGCCTCGCGGCCGATCATCACGCCGTCCACATGTTCAAGATGGCGGTGAACATCGGCCGAGGTATTGACGCCGCCATTGAGGACGATGGTGAGCTGCGGGAAATCCTGCTTGAGGCGATACACATACTCGTATTTGAGCGGCGGGATCTCGCGGTTTTCCTTGGGCGAAAGGCCTTTCAGCACCGCATTGCGCGCATGGGCGATGAACACCGTGCAACCGGCCGCGGCTACGGTGCCGACAAAATCGCGCACGAAGTCGTAGTTCTCGACATCATCGATGCCGACGCGATGCTTGACCGTGACTGGAATTGATACCGCATCGACCATGGCCTTGACGCAGTCGGCCACCAGTTTCGGCTCGGCCATCAGGCAAGCGCCAAAGCTGCCGCGCTGCACGCGTTCCGATGGACAGCCGCAGTTGAGATTGATTTCGTCATAGCCCCATTGCGCGCCAAGTTTGGCGCAGATGGCCAGGTCCGCAGGCTCGCTGCCGCCCAGTTGCAAGGCAAGGGCATGTTCCCCGGTATTGAAATCGAGGTGACGCGGCTGGTTGCCATGAATCAGTGCGCCGGTGGTGACCATTTCGGTGTACAGGCGCGCACGGCGTGTCAGCAGGCGATGAAAATAGCGGCAGTGCCGGTCGGTCCAGTCCATCATCGGCGCCACGCTCAGGCGATGGCTGTCGGGCGGCAGGGCGGGAACGGACGGGGAAGCGGAAGACATACGGGGATTTTAACAGCCGGCGCGTAGCCGCCCGCCCGATTGCGGCAAAATGTCGCATGCCCAGAAAATCCAGCGTCAATCATGTGGCTGAAGCCGCCGCCGCCTTGCAGCGCGGCGACCTCGTCGCCCTGCCGACCGAAACCGTGTACGGGCTGGGCGCCGACGCCTGCAACCCCGAGGCGGTGCTGAAAATTTTCGCTGCCAAGGGCCGCCCCGCCGACCATCCCCTGATCGTGCATATCGCCAGCCATGACACGCTGGAATCGCTGGCCATCGACGTGCCGGTGGCAGCGCACCAGTTGGCGGCGAAATTCTGGCCGGGGCCGCTGACCCTGATCCTGAAACGCTCGGCGCGCATCCCCCTGGTGGTCACCGGTGGCCAGGAGACCGTCGGCATCCGCTGCCCTTCGCATCCGCTGGCGCAGGAGCTGTTGCTGGCCTTCGCCAAAATCGGCAGCGGCGTGATCGCGGCCCCGTCCGCCAATAAATTCGGCCATGTCTCGCCGACCAGCGCCAGGCATGTTCGCGATGAATTCGGTGAGGCCATTGGCAAATCGATCCTGCTGCTGGACGGCGGCTCCTGCGAGGTGGGCATCGAGTCGACCATTCTCGATCTGTCGCGCGGCGTGCCGGTACTGCTGCGGCCCGGCGCAATTTCGCGGGCGCAGATTAATGATGTGATCGGTGCGATGCCGCTGGCGCGTGAAGAGTACGACGCCAAGGTGCTTGCGATCGGCAGCGGCAAGCCCTTTGTGGAGCGGCGCAAGAAACCGCGGCCCAGCAGCGGAAAAATACCGGCGAGCGATGACACGCCGCGCGTGTCTGGTTCGCTGGCCGCGCATTACGCACCGATGACGCCGCTGCGCCTGCTGCCCGCAGCCGAATTGGCAGTGCAAATGGACAAGCTGCTGGAACAGGGCAAGCGCGTGGCCGTGCTGGCCTTTTCCGCAAAACCGCGTCTGAAGCCCTCACCCATCGGCGTCGGCGCACGCAATGCGCGGCCGCTGATGTGGATCACCGCCGACAAGGATGCGGTCGGCTATGCGCAAAGCCTCTACGCCAATCTGCGCACCCTCGATGCGGCCGCCACCGCGATGATCCTGGTCGAGACGCCGCCCGATAGCGTGCCCTGGGAGGCGGTCAACGATCGCCTGTCGCGCGCGGCGGTGGGGTCGGGGCGAGCCGAGGCCGGTACTTAGCGCGCAGTGGTCACTGCTGACAGCCAAGCCTAGTGGAACGCAAAGCCTGGTGTCGGCCGGATGTTAACGTTCAGAGGTTCCTGCCATTTTCACGATCGCAGCGTTCATTTCCCACCTCCGCATGTAGGGGTTCTTGTTGAGTTTTGCGGCAGAATCATGTGAGAGGTGGTGCCATGAGGGCCTGGTCTTTAAAAGTCATATGATGTTGAAAGACTTGGCCCTCGATTTTTTAATATAAGTTGGGGCTCGCAATGAAACTCTTCGCCGCCATGTTCTTCATTCTCGTATTTCCGCTTGGTGCGCTGGCCGAGAGTTGTCCCGCTGCGCCGGCTGCAATCGAGAAGGCCATTCGCCAGCACATCGCCACGCTGAGGGCCACAGAATACTGCGGCGCACGCACGGTGAAGGCCAAAGGAAATATTACCGTAGCGATCTATACCGTTGAAGGTGCGTGCGCCGCACTAAATCCGCGAGCGAAACCCGGCACATGCTCAAACAACTGGGTTCGTTACATCGTGGCGCTTTCCGGCCAACGGGTCACGCCGCCCGTCGAGGTCGGAGGCAAGGGCGGCCTTACGGATACCGGTGTCAAGATTTCGGAGGGGGTAGTTGAGGTAAGTGGCTTATCTCTTGGTCCCAGCGACCCAATGTGCTGCCCATCCGTGCCGCAAACAAAGATGTTCAAAATTTCCTCGTCGGGGCTAAGTGAGGTTCGGCCGTGAGCGCGAGCCCCAACCCTGCAATGCACCGGACTTCGCGCGAAAAGCCGCGCGAGGCCGGTGATTTTGAACGTTAGAGGGCTTAGGACATGCTGCAGCGTGACTCCGCCACGTATCTCGAACAGACGGAGTTCGCCGTGCGGCATGCTCTTCGGGGCATAGCGCAATGCGAGAACCTGATTCGCGGTTTGACCCCGCCTTCCCAAGCCCGAAGCGAAGACGACGTCAAACGCCACATGGAACGAACCAAGCTGTACTTTGGCCGCTCGTTCTCAGAGGCAAGCCTTTGCGGGTTGATGCTACAGGTTGCGTTCATGGGCATCGATCTCTATTCCGGAAACGACACGATCCCGGCAGACTGCAGTGGGCTTCTAGGTTCCAGCCGAAAAGCAATTCGGTTCTGCATCGGCCGGCGAGTTCATGGTATCCCTACTGGCCTGCTTATCTACGCAGCCCGGAACCAATTCAATCACTGGGACGACGAGTCATTCGATGTGCCTACGTCGCAAGTTTTCGAAGCTTTGATGGTGGCGCACATGGACAACCCGCTCTTTGACATGGCGTACTCGATGAACTACCCGTACCGCACCCTGAAGGCTGCCCACGTCGTGCTAAATGAGCTCCGGTGGACTTCATACGAGGAGTACGATGCAGACATGAAAAACTTGCTTGGTGTCTCTCCTGCCGGCTGACATGCATAGCACTCAGGGTCGGAGTCGATTTTCCATTTAAAATCGACTCCACCCTGAAATTTCAAAGCCTGTACGCCAATCTGCGCACCCTTGACGCGGCCGCCACCGCGAAGATCCTGGTCGAGACGCCACCGACCACGGTGCCCTGGGAAGCGGTCAACGATCGCCTGTCGCGTGCGGCAGCGGGTTCGGGACAGCGCGAGGAATAAGCCATTTAAGCGCAGCCGGCTAGCAAGTGATGAAAGTTTTTTAATGCTCGCCAAAATTTACCCAACCGCTTAACTACTTATAAACGATCACGCACTTTCGGCCCTTGCATTCAAATATGCAATTTTCAATTGCGTGAAGCATCACGCCAGACAGATCATGGAAGTTTGACTTGGCGTCCTCCAGCGAAAGAAAGGGCCCAACAAGTACGGAGCTGCTCCCGTCACACTTCTTTGTAGTTTCTATCACAGGATGTTTTTTGCGGTATTGCTCTAGAGCCACGACCGACATCGTGGCCATATCCGGTCCATTTATGCATGCAACTCCAACATGAAGGCCATTCGCCTTCTCTCGCAATGATTCGGCAAGCCCGCTATGAAATGAAGAACCGCCTGATTTGGCACCGAGGAAGTATTCATTATAAAAACCATCCGACAACGCTTGGCAATTGGCCGACATAGGAATTAGCGCCAGCGTAACCAACAAATTCGAAATTCCGATTTTCATTGATTTAGTCCTCAACACTGAAGAAATAATTAGTTCATTTGCCGCCACATTAAGTGCACAGCAGATTGGCAGGCAGAAGAATTTTACGTGCAGTATCACCCGCTCGCGCATTGGATTACATCGCACTAGATCGTCTTAGCATTCCGCAAGTTAAAGCGGAAAGCACTTACCGTGGTCACTTCTCCGGCGACGCCACGCGTGCGCTCCTCAAACACGATCTCGCGCTCACCGCGCAGCAGGACCGTCGAACAACGCGTGCCGTATTTCTCGGTCACGATCAGCGCCGGCGACAGCACGCGCTCCCATTCGAGGCCGACGCCGGTGTCGGGCAAGGCCTTGTCTTGCGCCTGTTCTGTATCCGATAAAAAAGTGAAACTCCGCTCCTGGAGCGCGTTTCCAGCCATTTTTGCTTGAAGAATGGCTCCCAGAGCCGACTTTGCCTTTTCAACTTTGGGCCAGGGCTCATCAAGCAAATGGTTCGACAGGCCATGAATGCCGGGTTCCACATCGATGATCTCGCCTTCGCGACTGCCGAAAAAGCACATCGATTTTTCATCGGCCAGCAATAGATTGAAGCCGTTGTAGCGCGCCGCGTTCGGCGCCAGCGCATCGAGATAGTCGCGCGGCGAATCGTTGCCGCGCAGAAAATCGGCGACCAGTTGCCCGCGTGAAGGCGCTGTCGATTTGCGATCGGAAGGGTCACGAAAATTGGTGATGGCGGCGAAGCGTCCGGATCGCGTCACGCCCAGCCAGGTGCCTCCCGCTTCGAGATCGCGCCCGGCGAGAATATCCGGCGCATCCTTCCACCACGCGGCCGGTGCCGCTGGGCGGTCGCGCCATTCATCGCGGTTGGCCGCCACGATCAGCGGATAGTCGGGATGCGCCTGCCAGGCAAAAACAATGAGGCACATGGCTGGCGTCTAGAGATTGGTGCGCAAATCCCAGAGTTCGGGAAACAGGCGCACATTGACGACGTCGCGCAGGTAGGCCACGCCGGAAGTGCCGCCGGTGCCGCGCTTGAAACCGATCACGCGTTCAACCGTGGTGACGTGGCGGAAGCGCCACTGGCGGAAATAATCCTCGAGATCGACCAGCTTCTCGGCGAGCTCGTACAGATCCCAATGCGCTTTCGGGTCGGCGTAGACCTGGCTCCAGGCGCGCTCCACGCTGGCATTGGGCACATAGGGTTGCGTCCAGTCGCGCTCGATGACCGTCGGGTCCAGCGCAAAACCGCGCCGCGACAGCAGGCGATTGGCCTCGTCGTACAGCGAGGGCGATTGCAGTAGCGCTTTCAGGGGCGCATGCACCTCCGGCCGATGCGCGAACGGCTTCAGCATGGCGGCATTCTTGTTGCCGAACAGGAATTCCAGCGAGCGATTCTGGTGCGACTGGAAGCCGGACGATTTGCCGAGGCTTTCGCGAAACGCGGAATACTCGCTGGGCGTGAGGGTGGAGAGGATGTCCCAGGACTGGATGGCATTGTTCATGATGCGCGCCACCCGCGACAGCATCTTGAAGGCCGGCTGCAGATCGTCGCGGATGATCTGTTCGCGTGCCGCCAGCAGTTCATGCAGGGTGAGCTTCATCCACAGCTCGGTGACCTGATGCTGGATGATGAACAGCAATTCATTGTGCTCGCGCGACACCGGCTGCTGCGCGGTCAGCAGGAGGTCGAGGCGCAAATAGTCGCCATAGCTCATGGCGTCGCTGAAATCCGTGAACGCGCCGTCGGGCGCGTCAGGGGTGTCGTGATCGACGGGGCAGCCGCTCATCGTGGTCCCGGTGGCTCAGTAGATCGGCAGCATCGCCTTCAGCACCGAGCCGGTCTGGGCGTCGGTGATGAACAGCGTGCGCGGGTCGTTGGGATCGAAGGCGAGTGCGGCCGTGGTGTCGCCGCGCGAGGAATCGATGCGGTATTTGGGCTCGCCGCGTTTGTCGAACTGCCAGACGCAGCCGAGACCGGCTTGCGCGACGAACAGATTATTGTCGCTGTCGATGGCCAGGCCCTCGGGCCCGCTGCCGCCGTTAAGCTGCAGGAATTTGCCGACGCGCGACACGCCGCTCTCGACCAGGGGCGCACGCCAGATGGCGTTGTCGCGGCTGACGGCGATGAACAAAACGCTCTCGTCGTGATTAAGCGCCAGGCCGGCAGGGCCGGGTACGTTGTCCAGCAGGCGCTGCAGGCTGCCGCCGGAGTCGAAACGGTACACGCAGCCGCTGGGGTCGTGCAGTCCGCTCTGGCCGGCATCGCTGAAATACAGATCGCCGTTGCGCGCAAACAGCAACGCGGCGACGCCGCGGAAGCGTTGCGAAAGCTGATGAGTCAGAAAGGGCGCGATGCGGCGCGTCTCCGTATCCAGGGCCAGCAGGCCGTGGCGCGCATCGGCGATGATCAAACGGCCATCGCCGTGGAAGGCGAGACCGCCGGGCCAGCCGTCGTACCTGACGATCAGTTCCCATTCGCCATTGCCGGCAATGCGAAACACCCGGCCGAAGGGCGTATCGACCAGCCACAAATTGCCCGCGCTGTCGAAACACGGCCCCTGGATGAAACTGTGCACATCGAGCCCATGCAGATTGGCCTCTACCCAGGGATTGCCGCGGCCGGCCTCGTAAAAATGGCTGGGCAGTTCGTAGGCGGTTTCGGTGGTGAGCGACAGCGGAGCGGAAAACATTGGCGCAATCTGAAATTTGGAATGACGCGATTGTAGCCCGTTCGGCCCTGAGCAGGCACCGGCGGCGCGACGGTGATCGCCTTGCGTGTGTCCGGGGCGAGGTGGAATCGACGCCGCGAATTTCCGCGGGAACCGCAGTTTTTCCGGGCACGGCCGCCAATCAAAGTGCTGTGTGCAAAGTGCAGTGTCGCGAACGCCGCAACATGGCAGAGAATTTGCGCCGGCCGCATATGCCGGCATGCAATATTCGCACCGCATGGTTTCTGTTGCAAAACGCCATCACCCGATTACGGGATGGCTGCGCCGCGCTTCCCGACAGCATGAAACGCGCCGACAAATGAAAATAATTGTGACCTCGCGTCCCGCCGCGAGGAGTGTCGCAAGGCATGCGCGTGGAATCAGCAAGTTGCGCGTGTTTCCTAGAAAACAAAAAAATCATTTTGACCGCGATGCGATTGCCTATAAAATGGGCGGCTCAATTTTCGATGCGCGTGCCGCGCTGAATGAACCAATTGTGCAAATCGGCAACATCATCCTGAAGAACAATCTACTGGTCGCGCCCATGGCGGGCGTCACCGACCGGCCGTTTCGCCAGCTTTGCAAAAAGCTCGGCGCCGGGATGGCCGTGTCCGAGATGGTCGCGTCAAACGCAAAGCTCTGGCAGACGGAAAAATCGATCCGTCGTGGTGACCATACGGGCGAAGTCGATCCTATTGTGGTGCAGATCGCCGGCGCCGAACCCGAAATGATGGCCGAGGCGGCTCGCTACAATGTTTCCCGCGGCGCGCAAATCATCGATATCAACATGGGTTGCCCGGCAAAGAAAGTATGCAACGTCTACGCCGGTTCGGCCCTGTTGCAGGATGAGGCGCTGGTGGCGAGAATTGTCAGTGCTGTCGTCAATTCGGTACAGGTTCCGGTCACGCTGAAAATCCGCACCGGCTGGGATCGCGAACACAAGAATGCGCTCACTATCGCGCGCATCGCCGAAGACAACGGCATTCAGTCGCTGGCGGTGCATGGCCGCACGCGCGCCGATCTGTACAACGGCGAAGCCGAATACGACACCATCAAGGCGGTCAAGGCCGCGGTGAAAATTCCGGTGGTGGCCAACGGCGATATTGATACGCCGCAAAAGGCGCGCCACGTCTTGCAACATACGCATGCTGACGGCATCATGATCGGCCGCGCCGCCCAGGGCCGGCCGTGGATATTCCGCGAGCTCGACTTCTTTTTGAAAACCGGCACGCATCTTGCACCCCCGACCGTGTCGGAAGTGCGCGAGATTGCCTGCGGACATTTGCAGAATCTGTATGCGTTTTATGGTGAAGAAAAGGGTTACCGCATCGCCCGCAAACATATTGCGTGGTATGTCCAGGGAGGACCCGGTGCGGATGACTTCAGGCAGCGCATGAACCAGATCGTCGGCACAAGGGGACAATTCGACGCCGTAGTGGAGTACATGGACCGGCTGGAACGGCAAGGCCATGCGTTTTTCGATTTTGCACAAGATTCCGTACGCCAATTGCAGCGCGCGGCCTGAAAAAACAACACCGTTCAAAGGGACAAGAATAATGGTCAAGGAACCCCGGCGGGACGAGCGGGATAGCGAGCTATCCGCTTGTGTACGCAAAATGCTGAAGCAGTATTTCAAGGATCTCGATGGTGAGGAAGCGACCGATATTTACGATATGGTCGTGGCCAATGTGGAACGTCCGCTGCTGGAAGTGGTCATGCATCATGCCGAGGGCAACCAGACGCGCGCCGCCGATCTGCTCGGTCTGAACCGCAATACGCTGCGCAAGAAACTGACGCAACACGGCATCGAGTAGGCGGCCGCCGCAAGGCGGCTTGACCAGGCGGTGCATTCACTTCGCGACCAGCATTCGGCGCCTGTTGCGCACCTGCCACAGCATTCCAAATTCCCATTTTCTGTCCCCCGACGGCCATGACTTCCCTCTCCGCCTCTTCCCCCATTCGCATCCGGCGCGCCCTGATCAGCGTTTCCGATAAAACCGGCGTGCTTGAATTTGCGCGGGCCCTCGATGCGCGCGGGGTGCAAATCCTGTCTACCGGCGGCACCGCCAAGCTGCTGCAGGAAGACGGCATCGCCGTGACCGAGGTCGGCGACTACACCGGCTTTCCGGAAATGATGGACGGCCGCGTCAAGACCCTGCATCCCAAGGTGCATGGCGGCATCCTCGCGCGACGCGATCTGGCCCATCATGCCGAGGCGATGGCCGCACACCAGATTCCGGCGATCGATATGGTGGTGGTCAATCTGTACCCCTTTGCCGCGACCATCGCCAAGCCGAATGTCGCGCTCGAGGATGCCATCGAAAACATCGATATCGGTGGGCCGGCCATGGTGCGCGCGGCGGCCAAAAATTATGGTTTCGTCGCCGTCATCACCGACAGCGGCGACTACGCCGGCCTGATGGAGGAAATGACCGCGCACGACGGCGCCCTCACGGCGGCGACGCGCTTTGCACTGGCCAAAAAAGCATTTGCGTACACCGCCGAGTACGACGGCATGATCGCCAACTATCTGACCGCGCTCGCGGCGCCGGCCGCCGGGCCCGCCGTCAGTCCTCCCGGTTTGCAGACTTTTCCCGACCGGCTCAATCTCAACTTCCGCAAGGCGCAGGCCATGCGCTACGGCGAAAACCCGCATCAGCAGGCGGCGTTCTATGTCGAATCGCAGCCCGCGGCCGGCACCCTCGCGCACTATCGGCAGCTGCAGGGCAAGGAGCTGTCGTACAACAACATCGCCGACGCCGACGCGGCCTGGGAATGCGTGCGCAGTTTCAAGGTGCCGGCCTGCGTGATCGTCAAGCACGCCAACCCTTGCGGTGTGGCGATTGCCGACGATGCCTTCATCGCCTACCAGCGTGCGCACGAAACCGATCCGACCTCGGCCTTCGGCGGTATCATCGCCTTCAATCGCGAAGTCGACGGCGCCACCGCCACCCTGGTGTGCAAGCAATTTGTCGAAGTGTTGATAGCGCCCTCGTTCAGCGCGGAAGCGCGCAAGATTTTCGCCGCCAAACAGAATGTGCGGCTGTTGCAGATTCCGCTCGCCATCGCGCAGAACAAGTTCGACATGAAGCGCGTCGGCGGCGGCTTGCTGGTGCAGACTGCGGATGATTTCGATGTGTCGCAGTTGCAGGTGGTAAGTCAACGCAAACCAAGCGATGAGGAAATGAACGATCTCATCTTCGCTTTTCGCGTCGCCAAGTTCGTGAAATCCAATGCCATCGTGTTCTGCCGCTACGGCATGACCCTGGGCGTGGGTGCGGGACAGATGAGCCGCATCGATTCCACCAGGATTGCCGCGATCAAGGCCCGGCATGCCGGACTCACGCTCAAGGACTCGGTAGCCGCCAGTGACGCGTTCTTCCCGTTCCGCGACGGCCTCGACGTGATCGCCGACGCCGGCGCCACCGCCGTCATCCAGCCGGGCGGCTCGATGCGCGATGAAGAAGTGATTAATGCCGCCAACGAGCGCGATGTGGCGATGGTGATTACCGGCATGCGCCATTTCCGGCACTAAGCCGTTACTGAACAGGCAAAGACATGAAACTACTGGTCATCGGTTCCGGCGGCCGCGAGCATGCCCTGGCATGGCGGCTGACGCAAAATCCCCGCGTATCGCGCGTCTATGTCGCACCCGGCAATGCCGGCACCGCGCGCGAGGACGGCCTTTTCAACGTCAATATCGGCACCATCCCCGAGCTGGTGAAATTCGCGCAGGACGAGCAGATTTATCTCACCGTGGTGGGCCCCGAGGCGCCATTGGCGGCCGGCGTGGTCGATGCCTTCCAGGCCGCGGGCCTGAAAATATTCGGCCCATCGAAAGCGGCGGCGCAGCTGGAAGCCTCCAAGGATTTCGCCAAGCAATTCATGGTCCGGCACAACATCCCGACCGCCAGGTACGCGACCTTCACCAGTGCCGATGAGGCGCGTTTTTATGTGCAGGAGCAAGGCGCGCCGATCGTGATCAAAGCGGACGGCCTCGCCGCCGGCAAGGGCGTGGTGGTGGCGATGACACTGGGCGATGCGCTCGAGGCGATCGACATGATGTTTGGCGGTGCGAAGTTGGGCAGCGCAGCCGGAAACGAAAAAGCGCGCGTCGTTATCGAAGAATTCATGGAAGGCGAGGAAGCGAGCTTCATCGTTATGGCCGACGGCAAGCACGCCCTGCCCTTCGCCTCCACCCAGGATCACAAGCGCATCTTCGATGGCGACATGGGACCCAACACCGGCGGCATGGGTGCGTATTCGCCGGCGCCGGTAGTGACGCCGGAAGTGCATGCCCGCGCCATGCGCGAAGTGATCATGCCGACCCTGCGCGGCATGGCCGCCGAGGGCACGCCCTTCGTCGGGTTTCTGTATGCGGGCCTGATGATCGATGCCGCCGACAAACCGCGCGTAGTCGAGTTCAATGCGCGCATGGGCGACCCGGAAACGCAGCCGATCATGATGCGTCTCAAATCCGACTTCCTGACCCTGGTCGAGCACGCGCTCGAGGGCACGCTCGACAAGATCGAACCCGAATGGGATCGCCGCGCCGCGCTCGGCGTGGTGATGGCCGCCGGCGGCTACCCGGAAAATCCGCGCAAGGGCGATGAAATCAGCGGCCTGCCGAAATCCGGCGACGACTTCCATGTGTTTCACGCCGGCACCAGCCTGCAGGACAACAAGGTCGTGACCAATGGCGGACGCGTGCTGTGCGTGACCGCGCTCGGCGATACCGTCAAGCAGGCCCAGCACCGTGCTTACCTGGCGCTGGATCCGATACGTTTTGAGGGCATGCAATATCGACGAGATATTGGCTGGCGGGCGCTGGGGCGGCGATAGGCGCTCACCAGCGCGGTCAGCTTCCGACCAGTTTCTAAAGGCAACTTCTCGAAACCCTTAAACTTCGTCATTCCGGCGAAGGCCGGAATCCAGTCCTTCGTATTCGCAAACACTTGGGTGGACTGAGTCCCGGCCTTCGCCGGGACGACGCGATTTTGGAATGCCCCTAAAGACGAATTCCAGCATTGGCGCGGTGTTTGGAGCAAAAATGCTTCGAAAGGCGCGCCAATGCTGGAGTTTCGCCTTTTGATTTCTGACCCAGCATGACCTTGCGATTGCGCAAGCGCCATCCTTTTACGCCGCCGATATTGGGGCACAATTAAGCCCGCCGCGCCCATTTTCCGAAACGCCCTTCAGGAACCGCCCGTGGACTCCAACGCCGTCAAAGAATATCTCCTCGGATTGCAAAACCGCATTGTCGACAAGCTCGAGCAGCTCGACGGCCAAAAATTCGCGCGCGATGAGTGGCAGCGCGCCGAGGGCGGCGGCGGAATTTCGCGCATCCTCGAGGGTGGCCATCTGTTCGAACGCGCCGGCGTGCTGTTCTCGCATGTGCTCGGCAACAAGCTGCCGCCGACGGCCGCGGCCAACCGCCCCGAGATCGCCGGCCACCCCTGGGAGGCGATGGGCGTGTCGCTGGTGCTGCATCCGCGCAATCCCTATGTGCCGACGGTACACATGAATGTGCGCCACTTTGTCGCACGCTCCTCGCTGGACGCGGGCCACGACGCCTTCTGGTTCGGCGGCGGCATGGACCTCACGCCCTTCTACGGCTTCGAGGAAGACTGCGTGCATTTTCATCGGGTCAACAAGAACGCGCTGGCGCCGTTCGGCGACGATTACTATCCGCACTTCAAGAAATGGTGCGATGAATATTTTTATCTCAAGCACCGCCACGAGCCGCGCGGCATCGGCGGCGTGTTCTTCGATGATTTTCACGAGCCCGGCTTCGAACAATCCTTCGCCATGAAGCGCGCCGTCGGCGATGCCTTCCTCGACGCCTATGTGCCCATCGTTGAACGCCGCCGCAATGTGCCCTACGGCGAGGCGGAGCGCGACTGGCAACTGTATCGCCGCGGGCGTTACGTCGAATTCAATCTGGTGCTCGACCGCGGCACCCACTTCGGCCTGCAGTCCGGCGGACGCACCGAATCGATCCTCGCCTCGATGCCGCCGCTGGTGACCTGGCGCTACAACCATCAGGCGCCGGCGGGGTCGCGCGAGGCGGAGCTGACGGAGAAGTATTTGATTGGGCGTGACTGGGTTTAGGCGTACACCTTTTCACACCAGTTAATTCAAGTTCAACCTATGTGCATGGATGCAAAGTACATCACCGGACTGAGCGGCTGGTTCCAAGGCGAGGCAGAGCAGTGCGCGGACGACCAATCGCTTATTAACGTTTCGGGAATCTATTGCATTTACACGCAACGCTTTACACCAGAGCATTCACTCGCCCTGAAAAAAGTCTTTGAGCAGCTGCCCGGATTGCGTAGCGGCCCTGATGAGGCTCCTTGCTTCTATGGAGCGAATGAATCCGTCCCGCAATTCTTGACCTAGTCATTTGGGCCCAGCGGAATTGTTGTTTGGGGCAAGTTGAAACCCGAGCAATGGCAAGAGTGGGATACTGCTTTCCGCCGTTTAGTTGATTTAGCTGCTTTGCCGCGTTTTCCTGGATGAATGGCAAAAGCGAGTAGGTCTGAAACTAGCGCGTAAGACGCAATTACCAATGGGCATTGCTCCCTACACAGGCTGAATTGAAAGTTAGATATCAGGCGCGACCATGGCATTTCAGTTGACCAAGATTTCTAGCCAAGGTACCGCGAATCCGGTTGTAGCCCGTTTTTGCGTACAAACCAGTGAGCTAATCAAGTTCTGTTCGCGAGGAGAGGAGTTCCACCGATCTGTGCTCTCGCTGTACCACGACCATATTCAAAAGCATCTCTTGGAATGTGACCAGATCGCACAATCAATTGCACAAGATGTATTGCGAATTGACGAAGAGATTGGCAGCGGTGGCTTCAAAATTCAAGCGCAAGGACGAGTGATTGAGGTGCCCAACGTGCTCAGACTCGTTCCACAGGTGGAGCAGTTTCTTTACTGCTCAAAGTCGGCGCTTCGCGATCTCACGAAAATTTTTGCTTTGTTCTTTGGCAAGTCCTTTCAAGAGGCGCGATACGACAAGATCGTTGCCTGGGCCGAAAAGGAGTTCGGCCCTAATTGCGAACTTGCTCGGATGTTTAGGGAAGATCACGATCTTTGGATTAAGAAGTTGGTTGCGATGCGCAACGCTGTTGAGCACCCGGGCGGATATTCAGGGCACTTACACATTCACAACATTTCTTTGGTTTCACCAAGCCACCCTAATTACCCCATTTTGGAGCCGCCGAGTTGGCATCTAAATGATGACCCGAAAGAGTCGTTGGTTGCTGGGCTACTTACCGCTGTATCTAATCTACTAGAGCTTTGTGAGGACACCCTTGTCGTTTGCATAACCATGTCTGGTCTTCCCCCAATGTTAGGGTTTGCCGAAATCCCCGAGGCGGAGAGAAATCACGCCTGTCCGGTGAGAATCAGGGTAGTGCTGAAACAAGAAGAAATCTAAGGATGATTTGCAGGATCATCCGGCGCCCCTCGCGCTTCAATCGCAAATTAAGTACTCGCCTACAACGCCAAATAAGCCACCCTCACCGGCTCTTCCCCATAAATCTTTTCCAGCCGCCGCACCGTGAAATGCCCGCGCGCCATGTTCTGGAAATGCTCGATGAACAGGGTGTTGATCAAGGCTCCGGATGCCGCGCCCAGGATCGGTAAGGCCTGCAAGGCCGCCTTCTCCGAAACGACGATGCCGAAGCGCGCGCTGATCAGCGACACCAGTCGCAACAGCGCCGGCGCACCGGCCTTGCTGAAACCTTTTTCGGCCAGATACTTGGCGGCCTCGCTGACGGCACTCGCCATCGCCACCCGCGCGGCAAAGTAGCCGGATTCGGCCTCGTCATCCTTGGCGCTGCGCCCGCCCAGCGCGAACACCGAGAGGCAGGCCAGCTTGGTATCGATGAACTGGATATTCTCGCCCTCGCTTTTGGCGATATCGGCGATCGAACGCAGCATGATGGTGGTCGACACCGGCAGCTCGACGGCGAGTGCGGCGAGGCCGAAGACGCCGCCCATGGCCCCGGTGGCTGCGACCGCAAACTTGTGCAGGCGATCCTTCGAACGGGACATGACGGCGCCACCGCTTTTGCCATCGTTGGCGCCGAACGACTTCACGGCCACGTCGAGCGCCTTCATCATTGCCGCCTCGGAAGCCTCATGCACGGTCTTCTGCACCCGCGCCGGCAGCATGCCGATACCGCGCTCGATCGGCGAGCCCAGCAGCGCGGACGCGCGTGCGGCGAGGCCGGGGTTTTCCAGCAGTTCCCTGGCGCGTTTCAGCGCAGCCAGATCCGCCTTGGACAAGCCTGACGATGCCGTGAATTTGTCGTTTGCACTCATAGCGACCATTGTGCGCGCGCCCGAAGGCAGGGGCCGCCGGAACTCAGGCGGCCGCTTCGCCCAGATAGGCTTCGCGCACCTTGGGGTCGGACAGCAGGGATCTGGATTCGCCGCTCAGGGTAACCACGCCGCCATCCATCACGTAACCGCGCGAACTGACCTGCAGGGCCAGCTTGGCGTTCTGCTCGATCAGCAGAATGGTCATGCCGCCCCTGGCGACTTCGCGCACCACCTCGAAGATTTTCTGCACCATGATCGGCGCCAACCCCATCGAGGGTTCGTCGAGCAGCAGCAGCTTGGGACGCGCCATCAGTGCACGGCCGATCGCCAGCATCTGCTGCTCGCCGCCGGACATGGTGCCGGCGGTCTGCCTGGCCCGCTCCTTGAGACGCGGGAACAGCGAAAACTTGTGCTCGATATCGGCGGCGATTTCGTGCCGGTCGCTACGCGTGTAGGCGCCCATCTGCAGATTCTCTTCGATGGTCAGGCCCGGAAAGACCCCACGGCCTTCCGGCACCAGCACCAGACCCTGCGCGGCGATGTCATGGGCAGCCTTGCCGACGATGCTGCCACCGTCGTATTCAATGCTGCCCTGGGTGGGGTGCAACAGTCCGGTGATGGCTTTCAGCGTGGTGGTTTTGCCGGCGCCGTTGGCGCCGATCAGGGTAACCAGCTCGCCGGCGTCGACCTTGATGTCGATGCCCTTGACCGCCTTGATGCCGCCGTAGCCGACATGCAGATTTTTTATTGAAAGCAAACTCATGCCGCCTCTTCCACGCTGGCGCCCAAATAGGCTTCGATTACTTTCGGATCGCGCTGCACCTCGGCCGGCAGGCCATCGGCAATCTTCTTGCCGTAATCCAGCACAGCGATTTTGTCGCACAGCCCCATCACCAGCTTCACATCATGCTCGATCAACAGGATGGTAATGCCCTGGGCGCGGATCGATTCGATCAGCTTGCGCAGGGCCAGTTTTTCGGTGGCGTTCATGCCGGCGGCCGGTTCGTCCAGCGCCAGCACTTTCGGATCCGTCGCCAGGGCGCGCGCAATTTCCAGGCGTCGCTGATCGCCATAGGAAAGATGCTTGGCCAAATCGTTTGCGCGTTCGCTGACGTTGACGAAGTCCAGCAATTCGCGGGCGCGCGCCTCGATGGCGGCTTCCTCGATACGCGTGCCGCGGTTGCGCGTGATCGCCCCCCACACGCCAGCGCCGGTGCGCACATGGCGGCCGATCATCACGTTTTCCAGCGCGCTCAGATTGCTGAACAGACGAATGTTCTGGAAAGTGCGCGCCACGCCCAGCGCCGCGATGCGGTCCGGGGTAATGCCGTTCAGCACTTCGCCATTGAAAGTCACAGTGCCTTCATCATGCTGATAGAGGCCGGTCAGCACATTGAACATGGTGGTCTTGCCGGCGCCATTGGGGCCGATCAAACCGAAGATCTGGCCTTGTTCGATCGCAAAGCTGACCTCCGACAAGGCGGTCAAGCCGCCGAACCGCTTCGTAATGCTCTTCGCCTCAAGAATGATATTACCCATGTCATTCCTCCTTCGGCGCCAGCTCACGCTTGCGCAAGGCCGAGGGCAGCAGGCCGGCGGGACGGAACAGCATCATCGCCACCATGGCAAAACCGAACAGCAGCATGCGCAGCACTTCGGCTTCTATGATCTGGCGGCCGAACATCCATTTTTGCGCAGGCTCGACGGTGTGACGAAGCAATTCCGGCACGAAGGACAACAGGGTGGCGCCGATGATCACGCCCCAGATATTGCCCATGCCGCCCAGCACCACCATCGCCAGGATCATCACGCTTTGGGTCAGGGTGAAACTCTCGGGGCTGATGAAACCCTGGATGGCCGAGAACACGCCGCCGGCGATGCCGCCGAAGGAGGCGCCCATGGCGAAAGCCAGCAGTTTCAGATTGGTGGTGTTGATACCCATGGCGCGCGCCGCCATCTCATCTTCGCGGATCGCTTCCCAGGCGCGGCCGATACGTGAATTCTGCAGGCGCAGATTGATGACGATCACGGCGATGAGGATGAACAGCAGCAGGTAGTAATACTTGATCAGGCCGGGGATGGCGAAATCGCCGAGACGCGTGGTGTTGCCGAAATCCATGCCGAACAATTTGATTGGGTCGACAGTCGCAATCCCCTTGGGGCCATTGGTGATATTGATCGGCTCGGACAGGTTGTTCATGAAAATGCGCACGATCTCGCCGAAGCCGAGGGTGACGATGGCCAGATAATCGCCGCGCAGTTTCAAGGTCGGCGTACCCAGCAGCACGCCGAAGAAACAGGCGACCATGGCGCCGATCGGCAGGATGATCCAGAACGGCAGGTGGATGCCGAAATGCGGCGAGGCCAGCAGGGCATACACATAGGCGCCGACCGCGTAGAAGGCGATGTAACCGAGGTCGAGCAGGCCGGCAAAGCCGACCACGATATTGAGGCCCAGCGACAGGAATACGAACAGGATGGCGAAATTGGTGATGCGCACCCAGGTCATGCCGCCCATCGCCAGCACGAAAGGCAGCACGGCCAGGGCGACGCCGATCAGGGCCATGCCGCCCCACAGCACGGCAGGATGGCTGCGAAACTTCTCCGGAAGGAAATTGGCGTACTGCATCAGGCGCGATCCGACACACGTTCGCCGAGCAGACCGGAGGGACGGAACACCAGCACCATGATCAGCACGATGAAGGCATAGACGTCCTTGTAGTTGCTGCCGAACAGGGATGAATTCGGGTCGGCCGCGCACAGCGCGCTGAAACCCGGCAGCACATGGTCGAGCGTGCAGACATTGGTCACATCGCCCATATAGCCGGCACCCAGGGCCTCGATCAGGCCGATCAGGATGCCGCCCAGCACCGCGCCGCCGAGGTTGCCGATGCCGCCCAGCACCGCCGCCGAAAACGCTTTCAGACCGAGCAGGAAACCCATCTGGTAGTTGGCAATGCCGTAATAGGAGCCCACCATCACCCCGGCCACCGCACCCAGGGCGGCGCCGACGACGAAGGTAAACGAAATTACATTGTTGATATTGATGCCCATCAACCCTGCCACCTGCGCGTTCTGCGAGGTGGCGCGCATGGCGATGCCGATGCGCGTTTTATAGATCAGCGCCAGCAGGCCGGCCATCATCGCCACCGACAGCACGATGATGCCGATCTGGATATTGGTGATGGTGGCGCTGGTCGGCGAATCGGTGAAGTGAAACAGCCGGGTCGGCACAACCTGCGGGAACGAGATGTAATTGCGGCCCCAGATCAGCAGCGCCAGATGCTGCAGGATGATGGACACGCCGATGGCGGTAATCAGCGGCGCGAGGCGCGGCGCCTTGCGCAAGGGCTTGTAGGCGACGCGCTCGACGGTGTAGCCCACCGCCATGCAGGCCGGAATGGCGGCCATCACCCCGATCAGCAGGATGACCGGCGGCGGCAAGCCGCTGCCGGCGAGGGCGGTGATGACGGTGAAAGCCACCATCGCGCCGATCATCACCACTTCGCCATGCGCGAAATTGATCAGCTGGATGATGCCGTAGACCATGGTGTAGCCGAGAGCGACCACGGCATACACGCAGCCCAGGGTCAGGCCGTTGACGAGTTGCTGGAGGAGGGTTTCCATCGGTGCGGATGTTACAGCAAGAGTTCAGGGGCAAAAAAACGGCACCGCGCATTTGCCATGCGGGTGCCGTTTTGGTTCTTGGTGCGGGGGCGCTTACTTTTTCGGTGCTTCTGCCGGCTTGGCGGCCGGGGCTGCTGCGGGCGCTGCCGGAGCAGCGGAGGGGGCGGGCGCGGCGGCCACTTCAAACTTGGTGGCTACGCCGTTCTTGACCACGGACACCGGGGCGATCTTGCCGTCGACCATTTTGAAGATGGTGATGTCGGCATCCTTGCGGTCGCCCTTGGCATCGAACTCCACCTTGCCGGTGGCGCCGGTGAAGCTGACCTTGAACAGCTCGGGGCCGAACTTGACCGGATCGACTGAATCCGCTTTTTTCATCGCTTCGATCACGGCCAGGGTGGCATCGTAGTAATACGGTGCGTACTGCTTCACATCGCCGAATTTCTTGTTGAAGTCGCTCAGGAATTCCTTGCTGGCAGCTTCAGCCGGCAGGCCGGCCTGCGAGCAGACCAGACCGTTGGCGGCATCCTTGGCGAGGGTGAACATCTCGTTGGTACAGGCGCCGTCGCCGAACACGAAAATCGCCTTGATGCCCAGCTCACGCGCCTGTTTCAGCAGCGGGCCGCCGGTCTGGTCCATGCCGCCGTGGAACACGACGTCGGGGTTCTTGGCCTTGATCTTGGTGAGAATCGATTTGAAATCGGTTTCGGTGTCGGTGGTGCGCTCGCGGCCGAGGATCGCGACCTTGTCGGCCTTCAGCGTCTTCTCGACTTCGTTGGCGAGGCCCTCGCCATAGGCGGTCTTGTCGTCGATCAGGGAGACTTTCTTGGCCTTGATCTCGTTGGCGATATAGGTGGCGATGGCCGGGCCCTGCTGGTCGTCGCGGCCGACGGTGCGGAAGGTATTGGCGAGGTTGCGCTCGGTCAGCACCGGGTTGGTGGCGGAGCCGGAGATCATCGGGATGCCGGCCTTGGCATAAATCTCGGAGGCCGGAATCGACACGCCGGAATTCAGATGACCGACCACGGCGGCGACCTTGGCGTCGACCAGTTTGTTGGCAACAATCCCGCCGGTTGTCGGGTCACCCTGGTCGTCTTCGGAAATCAACTTGAAGGTGACCACTTTGCCACCGATCTTGATCTTCTTGTCGTTGGCCTGGGACAGCGCCAGGGACACGCCGTTTTCATCGTCCTTGCCCAGGTGCGGAGTTTTCACCGTCAGCGGACCGGCATGGGCAATGGTCACGGTAAGGCCGGTATCGGCGACCGGCTTCGCCTCTTCCTTTTTACAACCGACAATTCCAGCGGCCAGCAGGGCGGCGGCCACGCCGGAAATAGCAAATTTGTAAGTCGCGGATCTTTGTGAGGCAATCATGCGCAGGTCTCCAGAAGGGGTTGACGTTGGCGAATCGGGCAACGAATCGAGAAAACCGTAATTATGTGAATCGAGTTTTGCCCTTGTCAATCAATATCCCCGCCAATGCCAACATATTTGACGCGTCGCCCGCCAAACCGGGGGGAAACGGCACAGCGGACGCATTTGAACGCGTATTGCTGTTACCAATCGTTACGAGGCCGGCTGCGCCAGGATGGTGCGGATCATTTCGTGCAGCGCCCCATCCGGCAGCGCCGGATGGGGTGGCATTGCCACCTGGCCCCATACGCCGGCGCCGCCGCTCCTGACTTTCGCCACCAACAGGGCCTCGGCATCCGCACGTCCGCGGTACCTTGCGGCGATATCGCGAAAGGCGGGGCCGACCAGCTTGCGGTCGGCGGCATGGCAGCTGCTGCAGCCATATTGCTGATATAGCGTTGCGGATGTCTTTTCGGCATTTCCCGCCCCTCCTCCCCCTTCGCAGGCCGCTACACAGGCAGCGATCGCTATCAGCACGGCGGCGGCGGTAACGCCGACCGGCCGGGATGCGCCAGCATTGATCAATGCACTTCCTGTTCGAGCGTCTTCCGCAACGCGGCCTGGTCGGCGATCGGCGGCAGACATTGCGGGCCCT